>Ga0181525_10000008_pt1 | contig 182547 bp, 169 predicted proteins | sample PEATcosm2014_Bin_48_FD_121100 | JGI IMG/M metagenome (GOLD analysis project Ga0181525, IMG submission 121100) | Peatland microbial communities from MTU Mesocosm Facility, Houghton, MI, USA - PEATcosm2014_Bin06_10_metaG | ecosystem: Environmental > Terrestrial > Soil > Wetlands > Peat | place...
AGCGACAGCGACACGTTCGACAGCACCACGGCCTCGCCGTAACCCGCCGACAATTGCTCGATGGCGAGAAGGTCAGGCATCGAGCTCCTCGCCGAGATAGACCGCTTTGACCCGCGGATCGCGCGCCACCTCTTCGGGCGCGCCATCGACGAAGATCCCGCCATTGACCAGCACCGAGATGCGGTCGGCGAACGAAAACACCAAGTCCATGTCATGCTCGATCAGAAGCACGGTCACGTCTTCGGGCAGCGCGGCGATGGTGGCCAAAAGCTCATGGCGCTCCGCCTCGGGGACACCGGCCGCGGGCTCGTCGAGCAGCAGCACCTTCGGGCGGCAGGCGAAGGCCAACGCGATTTCAAGGAGCCGTTGCTTGCCGTAGGGCAGGATCGCCGTGCGCGCATGCATGACGTCGGTCAGGCGGAAGCGTTCGAGGATCTCGACGATTTCGCCGGTCACCGCCGGACTGCTGCCGATAACGCGCCACCACTGCGCGCCGGTACCGAGCCGTTCCGAGATTGCCTGGCCGATCGATTCGAGCGGCGTGAGGTCCATGAACAGCTGATTGATCTGGAACGTCCGCGCGATGCCAAGCCGGACGCGCTGATACGGCAGCAGCCCCGTGATGTCGTTGCCGTCGAGCAGGATGCTGCCGGCGGTCGGCCGCAGCATGCCGGTGAGCAGATTGACGACGGTCGTCTTGCCGGCTCCGTTCGGCCCGATCAAAGCGTGCCGCGCGCCCTTCTCGATGGCGAGCGAAACGTCGTGCGCGGCGGTGATGCCGCCGAAGCGTTTTTCGAGCCCGATGGTTTCGAGGATCGGCATACTTAGTGCCCATCCGGCGTCGCGCCACCGACTGCCGGGCGCGCGATGATTCGTCCACCAAGCCGGATGATGAATCCGCGCAGCGCGGCAATCCATCCCTCGACCCGCTCGCGGCCGACCAGCACGATGATGACAAGCACAAAGCCGATCCAGAACTGCCAGTATTGGGGGGTGAGAGTTGCGATCCAGTCCTGCAGGAATTTGTAGATCACCGCGCCGATCATGCCGCCATAGAGATAGCCGGTGCCGCCGATGATGAGGACGAGCAGAAGATCGGCCGAGCGGTCGAACGAGAATACGTCAAGCGAGCAGAACGCCGTGGTCTGGGTGAGCAGCCCGCCGGCAATGCCGGCCAGGCCTCCCGAGACCGTGTAAATTGCGACCAGCCGCTGGTTGACCGGGATGCCGATCGCGGAAGCGCGCAGCGGATTGCCCTTGAGCGAGCGCAGCGAAAGACCGAACGGCGAATAAACGATGCGCCGCACGATCACGAAGCAGATGAACAGCACGACCAGCGAATAGACGTAGCCGTTGTGGCCGTACAGATCGAAGCGGAACAGGCCGAAGATCGGCTTGATGTCGACGCCTTGCAGTCCGTCCGCCCCGCCGGTGATGTTCGAATAGCGATTGGCGACTTCGCCCAAGATCAGCGAGACGCCCAACGTCACCATGATCCGCGTCAGATCCGATCCGCGCAGCACCAGGAAGCTGGTGATGAATCCGAGCGCCGCGGCGGCCAGGCCGGAGCAGATCAGGGCGATCACCGGCTCGTTGATGATGCCGTATTTGGCGACCAGGCCGGAAAAATATCCGGCCAGTCCGAAGAATGCCGCATGCCCGAGCGAGATGATGCCGGCATAGCCGACGATAAGATCGAGCGAGAGCGCGAACAGCGCCAGGATCGCCGTATCTTTCAAAATCAGATGTTTGCCCGGGAACAGCCAGATCGTAGCAAAGACGACGACCCAAAACGCGATCTCGAGCGGCGACCAGCGCGCCCGGCGCGTCAGATAAGCCGTTACTTCGTCGACGACCGGCGTCATCGCACTCACCGCGCCGCGCTGCGGGCGAACAGGCCCTGCGGCCGCCAGATCAGCACGACGATCATGATCGTGTAGATCACGAAGGCGCCGAGCTTGGGCACGTAATATTTGCCGGCGACGTCGGCGATGCCGAGCAGGATCGAGGCGAGGAACGGTCCGGTGATGCTCGTGGTGCCGCCGACCGTCACCACGATCAGGAAATAGATCATGTATTTGAGCGGGAAGGTCGGATCGAGGCCTAGGATCTCGGCGCCAAGCGCCCCGCCCAACCCGGCGAGTCCAGAGCCAAAGGCGAATGTCAGCGTAAAGACGGCGCCGACATTGATGCCAAGGCCGCTCGCCACGCGCCGGTCGTCGACCGCGGCGCGCAGGCGGCTGCCGAACCGCGTCTTGGCGATGATCAGCTGCAATCCGATCGTCAGCAGGCCGCAGATCAGGATGATGAGCAGACGATATTTGCTCATGCCGACGCCGGATACGATGAACTGGCCCTGCAGCGCTTCCGGAATGATGACAAATTGCTGCGAGGAGCCCATCGTGTAATCGACCGCCGCCACCGACATGAAGACCAGGCCGATGGTGAAAAGCACCTGATCGAGATGGCTCCGTGCGTAGACGTGCGAGTAGAGCGTGCGCTCAAACAAACCGCCGATCGCCGCCGTCACCAGGAATGCCAGCGGCAACCCGAGCGCGAACGGCACGCCCAGCCGGTTAACCAGTACGACGGTGCAATAGCCGCCCGCCATGGCGAACGCGCCATGCGCCAGGTTGATGAAGTTCATCAGGCCGAGCGTTACGGAAAGTCCGCACGCCAGCACGAACAGCAGCATGCCGTAGGCGACACCGTCGAATAAAATGGTCAGCATGATCGGCGCTCTACCTCTCCCCGCAGGCGGGGAGAGGGCCGGGGTGAGTGGGCATCGCAGTTTGACTCAAAAATACCGCGAGGGCCCCTCACCCGCACGCCCCGCCGGCGACCTCTCTCCGCATACCGGGAGAGGCGGCTTTCACTTCAGCTCGCCGGCCTTTACCGGATCCTTGACGGCCGGGAAGGTGGCGAACTCGACGTTGTAGAGCTCGCCGTTCTTCTTCTCGACCTTGCGGATATAGACGTTCTGAATGATGTCGCGCGTCTGCGGGTCGATCGAGATCGGGCCACGCGGGCTTTCCCACGCCATGCCCTTCATGGCGGCGATCAACGACTCGCCGTCGGTCTTGCCGCCGGTCTTTTTCAGCGCCTCGTAGATCAGGTGCATACCGTCATAGCCGCTGACCGCCATGAAGTTCGGACGCATCCCGCTGTTGGCCTTTTCAAACGCGGCAACAAACTCCTTGTTGGTCGGCGAATTGTGATCGGCCGAATAGATGTGCGCCGTCACCGTGCCGATCACCGCGTCGCCCATGCCGTTGAGCAGATCGTCATCCATGACGTCGCCCGGGCCGATGATCTTGATGCCGGCCTTGTCGAGCCCGCGCTCGACGAATTGCTTGACGAAGGTGCCGCCCTGCCCGGAGGGAACGAACACGAAGATCGCGTCGGGCTTGGCATCGGCCGCGCGTTGCAGGAACGGCGCGAAGTCGGGATTGGCGAGCGGAAAACGGATCGCCTCGACCACGTCGCCGCCTTGTTTCTTGAATTCAGCGGTGAATGCTTTCTCCGCGTCCACGCCGGGTGCGTAGTCGGAGATCATGGTCACCACTTTTTTGATGCCGTTCTGCGCCGACCAGTCGGCCATCGGCACCACCGATTGCGCCAGCGTGAAGCTGGTGCGCGCGATGTAAGGCGACTTTTCGGTGATGATCGACGTGCCGGCTGCGGTGACGATCTGCGAGGTCTTCGATTCGGCCGACAACGGCGCGACCGCGAGCGCGGCCGGCGTCACGCCGAAACCGGCGAGGAACGCGACCTTGTCGTTGACGATCAATTCCTGCGCGATACGCTTGGTGTTGTCCGGAACGGCCGAGTCGTCCCTGATGATGAGCTCGATCTTGCTGCCGGCGACCGTGTCGCCGTGCTGCGCCAGGTAGAGCTTGATAGCGGCCGCTTCCTGCTTGCCGGTCGATTGCTGTTGCCCGGTCATCGGCAGGATGAAGCCGATCTTGACAGTCTCCTGGGCGAACGCGTCATCGGCCGCCGAAAGCCCGAACGCGGCGATGCCTGCAATGAGAAAGTGGCTGCGCACCATGGTTTCCTCCCCGAATGCCTTGATTTTAAGGTTCCGGCGATTGGCATACCCATACCGGCGGGCCGTTGTCCAGATCACACGGTGTCCCGGCATGCCGGCATAAGGCTTGGGCCGGGAGCGGATGGCGGCGACCAAAATCACGAGGCCCCGGCTTACGCCGGGGCTTCTCGACCGATGGACGTGGCCGGCTGCAGCCGGCGGTCTTAAATTACTGCACAGCCTCGCCGTGCAGGGCGAGATCGAGGCCTTCGCGCTCGACGTCTTCGCTGACGCGCAGCCCGATGACCATATCGACGACCTTGAGGATGATCAGGGTCACGACGACGTCGTAGATAAAGACCGTGCCGATGCCGATCGCTTGATTGAGCACCTGGACGGGATTGCCCTCGATCAGGCCCGCGGTGCCGCCGTAGGCCTCGACGGCGAACACACCGGTGAGCAGGGCGCCGGTCGCGCCGCCGACGGCGTGGACGCCGAATGCATCGAGCGCGTCATCGTAACCGAAGAAGTGCTTGAGGCCGGTGCACCCCCAGTAACAAACAATACCGGCGGCGATGCCGATGGCGAATGATCCCATCGGGCCGACGAAGCCCGAAGCCGGCGTGATGGCGACGAGGCCCGCTACCGCACCGGAGCAAATACCGATGACGGTCGGTTTGCCGCGCATGATCCATTCGACGATCATCCAGGTGAAGCCGGCCGTGGCCGTGGCTAGGTGGGTGACCGTCATGGCCATGCCGGCCTGCATACCGGCGGTCACCGCCGAGCCGGCATTGAAGCCGAACCAGCCGACCCACAAGAGCGAGGCGCCGATCATGGTCAGCACCATGTTATGAGCCGGCGCCGTGTCCTTGCGCTTGCCGAGCATGAGGGCTGCCATCAATCCGGCGGTGCCGGAATTGACGTGCACGACCGTGCCGCCGGCGAAATCGAGCACATGCACCTTGGCGTCGGGATTGGCGCTGTTGAAGATGCCGTCGGGTCCCCACACCCAGTGCGCGACCGGCGAGTAGACGAAGATCGCCCACAGTCCGATAAACCACAGCATGGCCGAGAACTTCATGCGCTCGGCGAACGAGCCGGCGATCAGCGCCGCGGTGATGATCGCGAAGGTCAACTGGAACATCGAATAGACGGTCTCGGGGATCGTCGGCGCCAGCGGATTCGGATTGCCGATATTCTTGGTTATGTCGCTGACGATGCCTTGCAGGAACGCCCGATCAAGCCCGCCGATAAACGGAGTCCCGGCCCGGAACGCGAGGCTATAGGTGAATAACAGCCAGAGGATGCTGATCAGACAGGTGATGGCAAAGCTCGTCATCACCGTGTCGCCGACGTTTTTCTTGCGCACCATGCCGCCGTAGAACAGGGCAAGGCCCGGGATGGTCATCATCAGCACGATGGCCATCGAGGTGAGCATCCAGGCGGTGTCGCCGGAATTGGGCGAGCAATTGGTCAGTGTCTTGGCGTCGCAAGCGGGCGGTGGCGCCTCGGCGGCGGGCGCCGGCGCGGGAGCCGTCGTGGTCGCCGCCGGCGTCGTATCGCTCTGCGCGTAGGCCGCGCGGAAGGTCGGCAGGCTCAGCAGGATCGCAAGCACGATCGCTCCAGCCAGCGCGAGCAGTCCCGCACGCGAGAATTTTTTCAAGGTCATGATGTCACTCCTGTCCGTGTCGTTCGGGGTGCGGGTTGCTAGAGCGCTGCGGCGTCGGTCTCGCCGGTGCGGATGCGGACCGCGTGGTCGAGGCCGAACACGAATATCTTGCCGTCGCCGATCTGTCCGGTTTTCGCCGCCGCGGTGATGGTTTCGATGACCTTGTCGACTTGATTGGCGGCGCAGGCGATCTCGAGCTTGATCTTCGGCAAAAAGCTCACCGCATATTCGGCACCGCGATAAATTTCGGTGTGGCCTTTCTGGCGGCCGTAGCCTTTCACCTCGGTGACGGTCAGCCCCTGAATCCCAATCTTGGTGAGCGCGTCGCGGACCTCGTCGAGCTTGAACGGCTTGATGATGGCCATAACGATTTTCATTGATTCAATCTCCCGTCGCCCCCCGCGCGCACGGCGGCGATCGGGGGGACCAAAGCTGGCGATGACCGCGTTGGAATATTGCCCCCCGCGCGGCGTGGCGTTGCCAATGGAATCAAGCGCCGTGCCAGTTCGGGCAAACCGGCCTTAATGCCGGAAATCAATGGCCAATCCGTCCTTTCCACGCTCCAGCGCCCTAACATCGGACAGCCTGCATGGTGGCATGCATAATAAGTAGGCTCCGGCTGCGAGCTTCGGGATTTGGGCGGCGCATGCCGGCGGTGGCTCGTTGCACAAGCGTCCGGCGCTCCTACAGCGCGTCGGCGTCGATCTCACCCGTGCGGATGCGCATCGCGCCCTCGATCGGAGCCACGAAAATCTTTCCGTCACCGATTTGACCGGTCTTGGCTGAAGCGCCGATGGCCTCGACCACCCGGTCGGCCATCTCCGAGGAAATGGCGATCTCGATACGCACCTTGGGCAGGAAATTCACCGCGTATTCGGAGCCGCGATAAATCTCCATGTGGCCCTTTTGCCGGCCGTAGCCCTTCACTTCGGTCACGGTCATGCCGTGCACGCCGATGGCTGTGAGGGCGTCCCGAACCTCTTCGAGCTTGAACGGTTTGATGATGGCAATGACGAGTTTCATGGGATGACTTCGGTCCTGGCTGGGTTGGCGTTTCACTGCTCATATTATCGGCACGGCGGTCAAGAATTAAGCTTTGGCGCCGCCCGAACGACGAGCGACCGTCCAAATGCCGTGCATAACTCACAAACGCAGCCACTTGGTCATCCTGTCTGCGGTTGACGTTGCCGCAAAAGGCCCTCTTGCGCCACCGAAGCGACGAGCGTCCCGTCGCTGGTGAAAATCAGGCCGCGGGCGAAGCCGCGGGCGCCGCCGAGATTCGGGCTGTCCTCGGCATAGAGCAGCCATTCGTCGGCGCGGAACGGCCGGTGAAACCACAAGGCGTGATCGAGGCTCGCGGCCATGACGTCCTCGTTGAACACGGTCTTGCCGAGCGGCACCAGCGCGGTGTCGAGCAAGGTCATGTCCGAGGCATAGGCGAGCACGCATTGATGGATCGCCGGCTCGTCCGGCAGCCGGCCGGTCGCCCGGAACCAGATATGGAAGCGATCGCCCGGGATCCGCTCACCGAAATAGCGGCCATACTCGACCGGCCGCAGCTCGATCGGCCGGTCGCGTTCGTAATAGCGGCGCACCGGCTCGGGCATGCGCGCCAATATCCGATCCCTGGTCTCGGTTTCGGTCGGCAGCGCGTCCGGCCTCGGCACGTCGGGCATTTCGAACTGGTGCGACCAGCCGTCTTCATGCACGTGGAATGACACCGACATGGAATAGATCGCGCGGCCGTGCTGGATCGCGATCACTCGCCGCGTGGTGAAGCTTTTGCCGTCGCGGATGCGGTCGACTTCGTAGACGATCGGCACCTTGGGATCGCCGCCGAGCAGGAAATAGGCGTGCAGCGAGTGCGGCGGACGCAGCGCGACATCCTCGACCGTCCGGCAGGCCGCAACCAGGGCCTGGCCGATCACCTGTCCGCCGAACACGCGCTGCCAGCGCGATTGCGGCGAGCGGCCACGGAACAGATTCACCTCGAGCGGCTCGAGATCGAGAATGGACAGAACGTCCTGAATGGCGGCGGACATCAATGATTTCCGTTCCCTGCCCGGAGACTGACGGCCGCAACCGGCCGCGATGACGAATTCGCACGCTAGCCGGTCGATGCTACACTAGCTGCGGCTCGGGAACAGGTGCCGGTAAGGCGTGCGCGCATCATGATCCGCCAGGACGGCCAGAGCGACGTGCTGATCGCAGGCGGCGGCTTTGCCGGGCTGACGCTCGCGATCGCGCTGCGGCAAGCCCTCGGACCGTCGTTTTCCGTCACGGTCGCCGACCCGATGCTCGGCAAAAGCCACGCCGACGACGAGCGCGCTTCCGCGATCGTCGCGGCGGCCCGGCGTTTGTTCGAGACGCTCGGCGTTTGGCAGGACGTCGCCCGAGAAGCGCAGCCGATCCTCGACATGGTGGTCACCGACAGCCGGCTCGGCGACGCCGTGCGTCCGGTCTTTCTGACCTTTGCGGGCGAGATCGAGCCGGGCGAGCCGTTTGCGCACATGATTGAGAACCGGCTGCTGGTCGCCGCGCTGGAAGAAAAAGCAAAGGAAGTTGGTGTCGAACTGAGCCCGACCGCGGCCGCGCAATTCTCTCGTCCTGCCCCGGAGCTACCGCACATTTCGACGCAAACAATTGAGGTCGCGCTCGCGGACGGTTCAACTGTTTCAGCGCGTATTCTGATCGCCGCCGACGGCGCGCGCTCGTCGATCCGCGAACGCGCCGGCATCACCGTTCACGGCTGGGAATACGCCCAGTCGGCGATCGTCACCAATGTCGGCCACGAGCGCGGCCATGGCGGCCGCGCCGAGGAGCATTTTCTCCCCGCGGGTCCATTCGCGATCCTCCCGCTCAAGGGGCACCGCTCGTCGATAGTGTGGACCGAAAGCACCACCGAAGCCGAGCGCATCGGAGCGTTGCCCGACGAAGCCTTTCACGCCGAAATCGAGCAGCGATTCAAGCTTCATCTTGGCGAGATCACAACGGTCGGCGCGCGGCGCATCCATCCGCTCGGCTTCTTTGTCGCGCGCTCATTCATCGCCGAACGGCTGGTGCTGGTCGGCGACGCCGCGCATCTGATCCATCCGATCGCCGGCCAGGGGCTCAATATGGGGCTCAAGGACGTGGCCGCGCTTGCCGAAGTGATCGTCGACGCCGCTCGGCTTGGCCTCGATCCGGGCTCGGCATCGGTGCTCGAACGCTATCAGCGCTGGCGGAGGTTCGATACGATGACGATGGGGCTGGCGACCGATGGGCTCAATCGCCTGTTCTCAAACCGCTCGTCGGTGCTGCGCGTCGCGCGCGACGTCGGCTTGGGCGTCGTCGATCGGGTGCCGGCCCTCAAACGGCTGTTTATCCGCGAAGCCGCGGGCCTGGTCGGCGAAGTTCCGAAGTTGCTGCGCGGCGAGATGCTGTAACGCTACGCTCAACAGATGACTTTCAACCACATCGCGGTGATCGGCGCCGGCGCCTGGGGCAGCGCGCTCGCTTTGACCTGCGCGCGCGCCGGCCGGCAGGTCACGTTGTGGGAGCCGGATGCCGCGCAAGCCGCGCAGCTTGCTAAAACGCGCGAGAGCCCTTTCCTGCCCGGCGTGCGGATCGATGACGGCATTGAGCTGGCCAAAGATGTCGCCGGCGCCGCGCATGCGGCGGCGATCCTGCTGGTGGTACCGGCGCAAGCCGTGCGCGCCGTGGCGAAATCGCTTGCCCCGTTGCTGGCGAAGGGAACGCCGGTGATCGTTTGCGCCAAAGGCATCGAGGGCGGGACCAAAAAATTCATGAGCGAAGTGATCGCCGAATCCGCGCCGGCCGCGCTGCCGGCGATCCTATCCGGACCGAGCTTTGCCGCCGACGTCGCGCGCGGCATGCCGACAGCGGTCACCCTGGCGGCACGCGACGGCGAGATTGCCGGCGAACTCGTACGCGCGATCGGCTCGACCGGCTTTCGGCCCTATCATTCGACCGATGTGCGCGGCGTCGAACTCGGCGGCGCCGCCAAGAACGTGCTTGCGATTGCGGCCGGCGTGGTCGCCGGCCGCAGCCTCGGCGCCAGCGCCGCCGCCGCGCTGATCACCCGCGGCTTCGCCGAGCTCGTTCGCTTCGGCAAAGCCTACGGCGCGAAGGCGGAGACGATGATGGGACTATCCGGGCTCGGCGATCTGCTGCTCACCTGCTCCAGCCCGCAGTCGCGCAATTTTTCTTTCGGCGTCAATCTCGGCCGCGGCCGAAAGCCCGGCGAGATCGGCGGCGGTCTGGCCGAAGGCGTCTTCACGGCGCCGGTGCTGCTGGAGATGGCGCATGAGCGCTCGGTCGACATGCCGATCGCCGCGGCCGTCGCCGCGCTGCTGAGCGGCGAGATAAGCGTGGATGCGGCCATCGAGTCCTTGCTGACGCGGCCGCTCAAAGCGGAGGGATGAATATGGCGTACTGGCTGTTGAAGACCGAGCCGGAAGAATTCTCCTGGGATGATCAAGTCAAGCGCGGCGCCAAAGGCGAAACCTGGAGCGGCGTGCGCAACTTCACCGCGCGCCGGTATTTGAAAGAGATGAAGAAGGGCGAGAAGTTTTTCTTCTACCACACCGGCGACGAAAAGCAGGTTGTCGGCATCGGCGAGGTCATCCGTGAGCATTATCCCGATCCGACCGGCGCGAAAGGCGAGCCGTGGGTGGCCGTGACCACGGCGGCGGCCGAGCCGCTGCCCAAGCCGGTGACGCTCGCGTCCGTCAAGGCGGAGCCGAAGCTCAAAGACATGGCGCTGGTGAAATATTCGCGCCTGTCGGTGCAACCGGTCACTGCGGAACAATGGAAGCTCGTGTGCAAGATGGGCGGGATGTCCGCGAAGTAGCCGCCGGTGCGGCCGCCCCACGCAACATCGCCCGCAAGGGCGCTGGCATGCCAACGTGCCCGCTTGTCCGCCGAAAGGCGGATATCAATAATGGCGGCAAGAGGAGACAATAACCGCCGTTTGCGTGACGTGGGAGGGTGCTATGCCGGACAAGGTTTATGAGGTTCCAGCCGATTGGGCCAAGCGCGCTTTCATCAACAAGGCCGAATACACGAAGATGTACGAGAGCTCGCTCGCCGATCCCAACGGTTTCTGGGCGGAACAGGCCAAGCGCATCCACTGGTATAGGCACTTCAGCAAGATCAAGAACACCTCCTTCGCCAAGCCGAACGTTTCGATCAAATGGTTCGAGGACGGCACCACCAACGCCGCCTATAACTGCATCGACCGGCATCTGCACGCGCGCGGCAACCAGACCGCCATCATCTGGGAAGGGGACGATCCCAAGGATTCCAGGAAAATCACCTACCGGCAGTTGCACGACGAGGTCTGCCGCTTCGCCAATGTGCTGCGCAACCGCAACGTCGGCAAAGGCGACCGGGTGACGATCTACCTGCCGATGATTCCGGAAGCGGCCTACGCCATCCTTGCCTGCGCGCGCATCGGCGCCATCCATTCCGTGGTATTCGGCGGCTTCTCGCCGGATTCGCTTGCCGGCCGCATCGAGGACTGTAAGTCGAGCGTCGTCATCACCGCCGACGAAGGCTTGCGCGGCGGACGCAAGGTCCCGCTCAAGGCCAACGCCGACGCGGCGATCGAGAAAGTCGGCGGCGTCGATCATGTGATCGTGGTGCGGCGCACCGGCGCCGACGTCGACATGCTGCCCGGCCGCGACGTCTGGTATCACGAAGCCGCCGAGCAGGTGACCGCGGAATGTCCGTGCGCGGAAGTGAACGCCGAAGACCCGCTGTTCATTCTCTACACGTCGGGATCGACCGGAAAACCGAAAGGCGTGCTGCACACGACCGGCGGCTATCTGGTCTATGTCGCAATGACGCACCAATACGTTTTCGATTACCACGATGGCGAGATTTACTGGTGCACCGCCGATGTCGGCTGGGTCACCGGCCACAGCTACATCGTCTACGGACCGCTCGCGAACGGCGCCACGACGTTGATGTTCGAGGGGGTGCCGAATTATCCGACCGCCTCGCGCTTCTGGGAGGTGATCGACAAGCATCAGGTCAACACCTTCTACACCGCGCCGACCGCCATCCGTGCCCTGATGCAGGCGGGCGATGCGCCAGTGAAGAAGTCGTCGCGCGCATCTTTGCGGCTGCTCGGCTCGGTCGGCGAGCCGATCAATCCGGAAGCGTGGGAGTGGTATCATCGCGTGATCGGCGACGGCCGCTGCCCGATCGTCGATACATGGTGGCAGACCGAGACCGGCGGCATTCTCATCACGCCGCTACCGGGCGCGACAGCGCTCAAGCCCGGTTCGGCGACCCAGCCGTTCTTCGGCGTCGTTCCGCAGATCGTCGATGCCGATGGCAAGGTGCTGGAAGGCGCGGCGACCGGCAATCTTTGCATCGCCGATTCCTGGCCCGGCCAGATGCGGACGGTCTACGGCGACCACCAGCGCTTCGTCGACACGTATTTCAGCGCCTATGCGGGCAAGTATTTCACCGGCGACGGCTGTCGGCGCGACGCCGACGGCTATTACTGGATCACCGGCCGGGTCGACGATGTGATCAATGTCGCCGGGCATCGGCTCGGCACCGCCGAAGTCGAGTCAGCGCTGGTCGCGCATCCGAAAGTTTCGGAAGCCGCCGTCGTCGGCTATCCGCACGACATCAAGGGTCAGGGCATCTACGCCTACGTCACGCTGATGGCCGGCGAACAGCCGACGGAAGCCTTGCGCAAGGAGCTCACCGGCTGGGTGCGCAAGGAGATTGGGCCGATCGCCTCGCCCGACCTCATCCAGTTCGCTCCGAACCTGCCGAAGACGCGCTCCGGCAAGATCATGCGCCGGATCCTGCGCAAGATCGCCGAGGATGAGTTCGGCAATCTCGGCGACACCTCGACGCTGGCCGACCCCGCCGTGGTCGACGACCTCGTCAATAACCGGCAGAACCGCAGGAGCGCGTAGCGCCTCGTTGTGCCGTTGTTGCCGACCGGCAGGGAACGTGGTGCACGCAAGCCACACCCGGCAAGAAAATTTGCGAAATCCTCCGAAAACCTCGCGGTGTTGCGCCGGCGATACTGGGGAAACCCGCGCCTTCCACTAAGATCGCTTGCAGGCCGCCGATCCGGCGACGCGACCGATGGCTCATTCGGTGCTGAGGATTCTCGACAATGCGAAGGAAATTTCTGCTTGCCGCCACATTGGCCGCGTCTATTGCCCCGATCGCGCTCGTGCCACGGACGGCGCAGGCGCACGGCGACAAGGTGACGATGAGCGAGAGCTTTATGCCGGGCACCATCGTGGTGCGCACCAACGAACGGCGTCTCTATTACGTGATCGGGGGCGGCGAGGCCATTCGCTATCCGGTCGGCGTCGGCCGGGCCGGCAAGCAATGGTCGGGCACCGCCTACATCAACGGCAAATACATCAAGCCGGACTGGGCGCCGCCGGCCGTGGTGCGGCACGATCATCCCAATTTGCCGAAAGTCGTTCCCGGCGGCTCGCCGCGCAATCCGATGGGCGTCGCCGCCATGTCGCTTTCGGTCGGCGAATATGCCATCCACGGCACCAACCAGCCGGGATCGATCGGCAACTTCGTCTCTTATGGCTGCATCCGCATGTTCAATGAGGACATCAAGGACCTGTACAGCCGCGTCAGCGTCGGCACGCGGGTGGTCGTGCAATAAACCTGGTTTGGGATCAGGCGCCCAACGCGGCGCCTGAGATCGGGGGACCTGGGTCGGGCATCGGGGAAAAAACCGATGCCCGATCTCTTTTTCAGCACCAGCTTGCGCGCCGGCCGCCGTCATAGCCGCGCGCCCAGCCGCCGTTGAGCAGCGCAGCGGAAACGTCGGCGGTGTCGCGTGTCGCCACCAGCGCATCGATCCGTCCGCCATATTTGTCGAGGCCGATCTGCGAGAGCGTTACCCCGCCGGCCGCAAGCATCGTTGTCAGCGCGGCGCGCGCCGCCTGCGCTTTCGCCAACTCGTCGGCGCAGCGCGCGTGCAGCTCCGGCGCGTCGATATTGCGCAGCCGCACCTTGGTATTGACCTCAAGCCCCGGCCATACCCGCACGCGCGCTTCGAAGGTATCGCCGTCGATGATGCGGACGACCTCGGCCGGATAAGCGGGTTTCGCCTCGATCCACTGCAACGAGGCACCGGCGGACGGCAGCGGCTCGCCGGGATACGTGGCCGCGAGCGCCGCATCGATGCCGGCGGCGGGCCGCGGCACGAGCCGCATTGCCGCTCCGGCCCTAAATCCCAGTGCGAAAATACAGGCGGCGACTGCCAGCAGCCCGCCGCGCCGTCGCGTGGCGAAGGACGCGGAGGACGCGGAGGACAAATGATGCGCCAGAGCCATCAACTCGTCCTGATTGATTATAATTTTAATTCAATCGATATATATATATATATATATATAGGATTATATTCATCGAATGAGGGAATAAAGTCAAGACCGGGCCAAGCCTGCGGGGCTAAAAATCCGAAGCCAGCCCGTCCTTCTCCCAGTCGCCGTAGCGGGTCGGCTCGGGGCCGTCGCCGCCGTTGAACTCTTTCCGTTGCTCGGCGGCTTTCGCCTCGCGCGCAGCGCGCCGCGCCGCCGCCTCCGCCAGTGCGCGCTCCGCGGCGGGGCTCGGTTTTCGCTCCGCGCTACTATCCCGCGTGCTGTCGTCCGCGGGCGGCTTGGGCGGTGTCGGCTCGGTTGGCATCATCTCTGACTTGGCGTAGCCCTCGCCGGGCTGCAAGGGAGGAATTTCGACAGTGAAGCGCGCCAGCCGGCACACGGCCCGCCACGCCGATTCCGCCGCCGCGCCGGGTCTCGCCGCGCGCGCGCTTGCCGCCGATATCCTCGAAAACGTGCTGCGCCGCCGCCGCCCGCTCGACGATGAGCTCAACAGCGGCGCGACGCAGGCGGCGCTTGCCGGACTTGAGGAACGCGACCGCGCGCTGACCCGGGCGCTGGCGGCGACCACGTTGCGCCGGCTCGGCAGCTTGCGCCACCTCGTCGGCCTCTTTGTCGAGCGCGGGCTGCCGGCCAAAGCGCCGCGCGTGGAGACGGCACTGCTTCTTGGCGCGGCGCAAATTCTTTTTCTCGACGTGCCGGATCACGCCTCCGTCGATCTTTCGGTGCAACTGGCGCGGGCGGACAAGCAAGCGGCGCATTTCACCGGGTTGGTCAATGCAGTGCTGCGGCGCGTGGCACGCGAAGGCACCGAACGGCTCGCCGCATTCGACACTGCCACACTCGATACGCCGGAATGGCTGATGGCGCGCTGGATCGCGGCTTACGGCGAGGCCACCGCCCGTGCCATCGCCGCCGCCAACGGCCACGAACCGGCGCTTGATGTGACGGTGAAAGGCGATCCCGAACACTGGGCCGCGCAACTCGGCGGGCGCGTGGTGCCGACCGGCTCGGTGCGCGCCATCGTGCACGGCGCGGTAACCGCGCTGCCGGGCTTTGCCGAAGGCGCGTGGTGGGTGCAGGACGCCGCCGCCGCGCTGCCGGCGCGGCTCCTCGGCAATGTCGCAGGCCTGCGCATTGCCGATCTGTGCGCAGCACCCGGCGGCAAGGCGGCACAGCTTGCCTCAGCCGGTGCGCGCGTCACCGCGGTCGAGCGCGCGCCCGCGCGGCTTGAGCGCCTGCGCGAAAATCTGGACCGGCTGGCGCTCGCGGCCGAGCTTATTTGCGCCGACGTCGAACAGTGGGAAGCCGCGCCGTTCGACGCCGTGCTGCTCGACTCGCCCTGCTCTTCAACCGGCACCATCCGGCGTCACCCAGACGTGCCGTGGCTCAAGAGCGCAGCCGACATAGGCAAGCTTTCCGCCTTCCAGCGCCGGTTGATCGACCGCGCGGTCGCGCTAACCAAACCGGGCGGCACGCTGGTTTACTGCACCTGCTCGCTCGAGCCCGAGGAAGGCGAAAACCTCGTAGCCGAGCTCCTCGCGCGCGAACCGGGCATGCGGCGCGCGCCGATCGCCGCCGCCGAGGTCTCCGGCTGCGGCGAGTTCATCAGCGCCGACGGCGACCTGCGGACTTTGCCCTGCCATTTGCCCGACACCGATTCGCGGCTTGGCGGCCTCGACGGCTTCTATGCCGCGCGCCTGGTAAAGCTATAGAGTTTCAGCGGAAACGCGCCGCTTATTGGCCGTCCCGGCGCCGTTCCGTTATGGTCCCGAATCGGCGAACAGGCCGGGGCTTTTGCCGGCGGAGGGGGCAAACGCGGCGATGGCGCGCGTTTCAATCGCGAACCAGGCGAAGCTCACCTGGCTTCTGCTGCGCGGCGGGCTGCGGCAGTTCGCCGGCCGGATCAACGGCCATCCGGTGGTGCGCTGGCCGATTACGCCGCTCAAGGCCGACCGGCTCTTGATCGCGCCGCAGGACTTGCGCACCGCCGATGCCACCCGCGCCGCCGAAATTTATGCCGGCCGCTTCGCCTTCGTCGGCAAGGTCGTGGTCTGCGACAACCGCACGATTTTCGAAATGGAGCCGCCGTCCGAGGAGTGGGCTGCCGCACTCCTCGGCTTCGGGTGGCTGCGCCACTTGCGCGCGGCCGATTCGGGGATCACCCGCGCCAATGCGCGCGCGCTGGTCGACGAATGGATCGCGGCGCAGGGCGCCTGGCATCCCGTTGGCTGGCGGCCGGACGTGTTATCGCGCCGGATCATTTCCTGGCTCAGCCAGGCGCCGCTGCTGCTGCAAGATTCCGACATGCGCTTCTACCGGCGCTTTGTGCGCAGCCTGGTCCGCCAGGTGCGCTTCCTGCGCCACACCGCGGGCGACGCGCATCGCGGCTTCGCCCGCATGCAGGCGGCGATCGCGCTCAGCTATGCCGCGCTCTGCATCGCCGGCCAGAACCGCCACATCAAATCCACCACCGCCCGGCTGATGAACGAAATCGAACGGCAAATCCTGCCCGACGGGGGACATATCAGCCGCGATCCCGGAGCGATCGTCGAAATCCTGCTCGAATTGTTGCCGCTGCGGCAGGCGTTCGCGGCGCGCAACATCGCTCCGCCGCAGGCGCTGCTCAACGCCATCGAGCGGATGATGCCGATGCTGCGCTTCTTCCGCCATTCCGATGGAACGTTCGCGCACTTCAACGGCATGGGCCCCACGCCGGCCGAGCTGTTGCTGACGCTGCTTGCCTATGACGAGACCCGTGGCGCGCCGATATCGAACGCGCCTTACTCCGCCTATCAGCGCCTGGAAGCGGGCGGCGGCGTGCTGATCATGGATACCGGCCGCGCGCCGCCGATCGAAATGAGCCTGGAGGCGCATGCCGGCTGCCTTTCGTTCGAATTCTCGTCGCCGAAGCAAAATCTCATCGTGGTCAATAGCGGCATGCCGGCGATGGCGCGCGACGAATGGCGACCGCTGGCGCGGGCGACCGCCGCGCAATCGACCGCGACGTTCAACGAGACATCCTCGGCCCAATTCGTCGAAGCGGCGGTGTTCCGCCGTGTGCTGGGCGGCTCGCCGATGGTGGGCGGGCCGACCCACGTTTCGGTGGCGCGCGAGCAGCGCCCGGATGCGATCGTGCTGCGCGCGGGCCATGACGGTTATGCCGGCCGGTTTAACGTCGTGCACCAGCGCACCTTGACGCTGGCGGCCGACGGGACCCGGCTCCAGGGCGAAGATCTGTTTCTCGCCGCCGACGGCAGCCCACGGCTTCGCCTTGCCAAGGACCAATACGCCATACGCTTCCATCTGCACCCGCTGATCAAGGCGACCCGGCTGACCGACGGCCACGGCGTCCTCCTGGTCATGCCGAACAAGGAGGTGTGGACGTTCAGCGCCGGCGACCATCAGATTCAACTCGCCGACGGCGTCTACCTTGCCGGCAACGACGGTCCGCGCCGGGCCGCGCAAATGGTCATTGCCGGACAGGCGGGATCGGCGCCGCGCGTGGTCTGGAGCTTTCAGCAGTCCAGTCAGGGCGCGGCGGCGACCGCCGCCGCCGCAAAGCGCGTCCGCGAGAAGGAACCGAGGCTGCCGCTGTGAATGACGAAGCGCTGAAGCGAGTGTAAAGAGACGCCATGACCGAGCATCTGCGCCGCGCCGCGCGCGCCCTCATCTCCGTCTCCGACAAGACCGGCGTCGTCGAATTCGCCCGCGCGCTCGCCGGCTACGGCGTCGAGCTCGTCTCCACCGGCGGGACGCGCAAGGTGCTCTGCGATGCCGGGCTCAAAGTGCTCGACATCGCGGACGTCACCGGCTTTCCGGAAATGATGGACGGCCGCGTCAAGACGCTGCACCCGGCGGTACATGGCGGACTGCTCGGCATCCGGGCAAACCCCGCGCATGCCGAAGCCATGCGCGCGCACACTATCCGCCCGATCGATCTGGTGGTCGTGAACCTTTATCCGTTCGAGGAAACCGTCGCGCGCGGCGCAAGTTTCGAGGACTGCATCGAGAACATCGACATCGGCGGCCCGGCCATGATCCGCTCCGCCGCCAAGAACCACGGCGACGTCGTCGTCCTGGTCGAACCGGCCGATTATGCCGCGGTGCTCGACGAATTCGCGCAGTACGGCGGCATGGCGACGCTTGAGCTGCGACGGCGGCTCGCCGCCAAGGCTTACGCGCGCACCGCCGCCTATGACGCGGCCATCGCCAACTGGTTCGCCGGCGAGCTTGGCGAAATCGCGCCGGATTACCGCACCGTCGGCGGCCGGCTAATCGAGGAATTGCGCTACGGCGAGAACCCGCATCAGGCGGCGGCGTTTTATCGCGCCGGCGGCGCGCGCTTCGGCGTCGCGACCGCGCGCCAGGCGCAGGGCAAGCAGCTTTCCTACAACAACATCAACGATACCGACGCGGCTTACGAATGCGTCGGCGAGTTCGATCCGTCCCGCACCGCGGCATGCGCGATCATCAAGCACGCCAATCCGTGCGGCGTCGCCGAAGGCGAGAGCCTCGTCGACGCCTACCGCAAGGCCCTCGCCTGCGACCCGGTCTCCGCCTTCGGCGGCATCGTCGCGCTCAATCGTGCGCTCGACGCCGACGCGGCGCGCGCCATCACCGAGATTTTCACCGAGGTCATCATCGCGCCCGACGCCAGCGAGGAAGCGATTGCCATCGTCGGCGCCAAGAAGAATCTGCGGCTGCTGCTTGCCGGCGGCCTGCCCGATCCGCGCGCCGGGGGACTGACGGCCAAGACCGTCGCCGGCGGCTTATTGGTGCAGTCGCGCGACAACGCCGTGATCGACGACATGGAATTGAAAGCGGTCACCAAACGCGCGCCAAGCAATGCCGAACTGCGCGACCTGCGCTTTGCCTTCCGCGTCGCCAAGCACGTCAAGTCGAACACAATCGTCTACGCAAAGGATTCCGCCACGGTCGGCATCGGCGCCGGGCAGATGAGCCGGATCGATTCCGCCCGCATCGCCGCACTCAAGGCAAAAGACGCGGCCCGGGAAGCCGGCCGCGCGGAGCCGGCGACCAGGGGATCGGTGGCCGCCTCCGACGCGTTCTTTCCGTTTGCCGATGGATTGCTGGTCGCGATCGAGGCAGGCGCCACCGCGGTCATTCAGCCGGGCGGCTCACTGCGCGACGACGAAGTGATCAAGGCCGCCGACGACCACGGCATCGCCATGGTCATCACCGGCGTCCGCCATTTCAGGCATTAGGGCGCTGACGACGTCCGGGGTCCCCGTTGTTGTCGATAAATGCCAGGAACGGACAATTTTAGTTCCGGCCTTAACTCGCGCCAATCCACGATGCGTGAAATCCAGGCCGCCGCGGGCGTGACGGCCTATCTGAGAGTCTTGGCCAGACTGCGCAGGACATCGCGTGTTCCACGCAATTTGCGCGACTGCCATCAAGATCGGGAAATCGATGCTCAAAACTCTGGCACGATGCGCTCTAGTCACATTTGCGCTATTGCCGTCAATTGCGCTCGCCGAGCCGATTGAGCTCAAGTTTTCCTTCTTCACCTCCGACCGCTCGAATATCTACCAGTACACGATCAAGCCGTTCGTCGACGCCGTCAACGACGAAGGCAAAGGCCTGATCGAGATCAAAGTTTATTTCAGCGGCGCGATCAGCCCGGTGCTGACCCAACAGGCGCAATTGGTCGCCGATGGCACAGCCGATATAGCGATGACCGTGCCGGGATATTCGCCGGACAAATTTGCTGATTCCACTGTCCTGGAACTGCCCGGCATCTATCGCGACTCACGCGAGGCCAGCCTCGTCTTCGTCCGGCTGATTGAGGCCGGCGCTCTCGAAGGCTACGGGGACTTCTTCGTGATCAACGCGTTCGCGTCGGGTCCGGAAAATGTCAACAGCCGCAAACCAGTTGCCGCAATCGAAGACCTGAAAGGCCTGACCATCCGCTCGAACAATCAAAGCCAGGCTGCTGCGCTGGAAAAGCTCGGGGCGATCCCTGTCCTTGTCCCCATCAATCAAGCGACCGACTCCATCAGCCGTGGGAAAATCGACGCCGCCACCTTTCCGCCCTCGATGCTGTTCGATTTCGGAATCGGGCGTGTCACCAATTATCATTTCATGATCGAGCTGGGTTACGTTCCAATCGCCGTGGTCATGAATCGCAGCAAATTTGAAAGTTTGCCGTTATCAGCTCAAGCCATCATCCGCAAAAACAGCGGCCAAGGGCTGGCTGAGCGCTCCGCAGCGGGTCTGCAAGCATTGGATATACAAACCCTCGCACAGTTAAAGTCCGATCCCAGACGAAAGGTGTCAGACCCTTCACCCGCGGACCTGGAAAGCGCCCAGCACGCCTTCGCCTCAGTGATCGCTGATTGGACGGCAATGAGCCCTCACAATCGCGAACTTCTGGGTCTGGTCCGATCTGAGATCAAGAAGCTCCGCTCGTCTGAGTGAGGCCTTCGATGTCCTACCTGTCGGATATTTCGTTGCGCCGCGGCATCGGCCTCCTGGTTCTGGTGCTGGCGATGCTCTTGGGCGGTACCTGGGCAACGGTCGAGGTGACGATCAACCATCTGTTGAACCAGAACGCCAAGGATACGGCCCGCAACTGGGCGAGCTTCCTGGCCGCAAACGTCACCGACCTCGATAGGATCGCCGCAGGCGAACAGCCGTCAGCCGCGAGTCTGGCTTTCTTCCAGGCGACGCGGCAGGCCGGCGAAGTTTTTCGCTACGTCATCTTCAATCGCGAGGGTTATTCTCAGCTGGTCTCCGACCGCGACGGAACCGTATTGGTCAGCCTTTCCGAATACAGCACCGAGGCCCTGCGTGCCGCCACGACGGGGCAGCCTGTGGTCGATGCCAAAAAAGGTCAGTCATCTGAAATGCCGAGCTATTACGCAGAGGCTTTTGTGCCTATTGCCGTCGTCGGCAGGCCGCTCGTGATCGTCGGCGCGTATGTCGATCAGACCGAGCAGCGCAGCCATTTTTTCTATGACTTCTTACTTGCAGCGGCCACCCTGTGCCTATTGACCGGACTCTCGTTCGGGATTCCCGCCATTGCCTGGTACCGCCGCACCAGAGAGAAGCAACGCGCCGAGCGGCGCATCCGCTTTCTCGCCCACCATGATGCGCTGACCGGCTTGGCGAATCGCGCAAGCCTGAACGACCGATTAAAGACCCTCCTTGTGGCGTCGGCGGCACAACGCGGCCACCTCGCCGTGCATTTCATCGACCTCGATCACTTCAAGGCGATCAACGATAGATTTGGGCACGACGGCGGCGACTTTTTGCTCCAGACCATCGCCGAGCGCCTTCGCGCGGTCACCCGCAGCGATGACATCGTAGCGCGGCTCGGCGGCGACGAGTTTGTCCTGGTTCAGCCCAACATCAGCGGCAGGGAACAGGCCGAGGAGTTCGCCCATCGGCTCAGTGCTGCCCTGGCTGAGCCGATGCGGCTGAAGGAGCACGAATTGTACACGACCGTGAGCATCGGGGTGGCGCTCGCACCCGCCGATGGCGACACGCCCGAGCGGCTGCTGAAAAGCGCGGATCTCGCCGTCTATAAAAGCAAGGCCGACGGGCGCAATTGCGTCAGGTTTTTCCTGCCGAAAATGGATGCTGAGCTGCAAGGCCGTATCGAGCTCGAAGAAATCATCCGCAATGCCGTTCTGCATGACAGTTTTGAATTGCATTATCAGCCGATCTTCCAAATGTCGGATCGGCGCCTTCTTGGCTATGAAGCGCTGATACGCTTGCCGAAGGAGGATGGGGCGCTCATCCCGCCATTGGTCTTTATTCCGGTCGCGGAAGAAATGCGGCTCATCGACAAAATCGGAACATGGGTGCTGCGGGAAGCGTGCATGACGGCGGCCGGCTGGCCAAAGCACTTGACGGTGGCGGTTAACCTTTCGCCGGACCAGTTCCTCGCAGGCAGCGTCAGCGAAATCGTCGCGGCCGCGCTCAAGAAGGCCGATCTGGAGCCGCACCGGCTCGAGCTGGAGATCACCGAGACCCTGCTGCTTGGCGACAGCGAAGCCGTGATGAGCGAGCTGCGGAATCTCAAGGAGCTTGGCGTAGCGATCGTCATGGACGATTTCGGCACGGGATATTCGAGCCTGAGCTATTTGTGGCGCTTCCCGTTTGACAAGATCAAGATCGACCGCAGCTTCATGCAAGGCTTCGACGGCTCGGACCGCGACGCCGAGACGGTGGTGAAGACGATCATCACCTTGGGGCGCGAGTTGCACATGCACGTGACCATCGAGGGCGTTGAGACCGCAAAGCAGGCGGCCTTTCTCGACAGCGCCAACGGCGAACAGGCGCAGGGATTTTATTTTGGCCGTCCGGTGCCTGAATCCCAGCTTGCCGCCGGCATTCTCGCGGACTTTCAGAAGGAACTGTCGACGCCACCGTCCGCGACCGCACGAGAGGCCGATCCGCATTTCGTCAGAGCGGCGGCTGAACGATAGCGTCGCGGACGTCCCCAAGCCGAAGGGCAGGTTGTCGAATGTCTTCCGCGTGGCGTGAGAATTTGGCAACGGCGCCGCATCGCACCGGGAGATTCTTTCACGCCGGATAATGCTTTGTTTTATCTGTCGAGTGTGCGCCGTAATACTCATCAAGCATTAGGGACGTGAGACGATGGTTCCGCCCATATCGGAACAGCTTACGTCCGAGGGCGTTTTCCGTTATCACTGCAAAACATCAAAAACATGAGGCACGGACATGAGCGCCCGCTCGGTTATTCAGCTCGACATGAAGATGCTGCACAAATGGTTTTATAAGTGGTTCGGAACGAATCGAGGCACGCACTGGAGCATCGCCGGCTCTGTCGCAGTCATCATTTTTGGCAGTTATCTCATCTACTACAATAGCGACGACAGAAACCCCACAACCGTTACCGCGGCTCCTGCGGCTCAGGAAATCACGGCTCCGGTGACACCTGGCCGCTGACACCGGCAAAGTAACTAACGTCCGAATGAGAGTAACCGGTCCCCTATCCGGGACCAAAGGAGTTCGCAATGAAGACTTTCATATCTTCCTTTCTCAAGGACGAAACGGCTGCGACCGCCATCGAATACGGGCTCATCGCCGCCGGCATCTCGGTTGCGATCATCGCGGTCGTAAACGGTCTCGGTACGAAATTGACCTCGACCTTCTCGACGATTTCGACTCAGCTCAAATAAGTGAGCCAAAATGATGAAGGGGGCTTCGCCCGTAGTCGAAGCCCTCATTCGTCGATTTCAAATCGATGCAGCCCCGCGACCGGCGTGGAAAGCTTCGTGTGAGCATTTGCCCCGAACCGGCCGGCCTGCCCGCTCGCGCGAATGGCAATCGCAATTTTCGGATCTCTAACAAACAGGGCGACACAAAATGCCCGAGACACGATCAAGCGACCGATCAGCGAATGCAGTTCACGATCGCTATCGGACTTTTTTCGCCAGCGCCTTTGCACCGAACGTTCGGTACGAGCAAATGCCCGGAGCCGATGAACGTATCGCCTATGCGGCGGAGTTCGCCGCGTATCGGCTTGGGCAGATTGACGATAAACTGGGGCGGCTCATTGAAATAATGGAACGAGGACCGATCGATCCTCATAGGCGCGAAAAATCCTCATAGGCGCGAAAAGCAGGCGTTCGTGGCAACTTCCCAGAAAATCAGCAACGCCGATGCTTGCGTGAGTTGTCCGGCGTGTTCTTGCGACATTCCCGTGCAAAACACATCGCGCTTGCCGGTGGAGTTTTCCGTGCTGTGCCCGAACTGCGGACGGCGAAAAGTTCACCAGTTGTCCGAGGTTCGCGATCCGCGGCCGGACGCAGAAACAATTCAGATATCCGGAAGACTCCAATTCGGGATGAAGCCGTTGATGCAACAGAAATCCCGGTGGGCATCGTGGCTGCTGCAATAGATTTTCATGCGGTGACGAGCGCCCGGGCCTGCCTTCCGCGGCCGAAAGGCCGCCGCCCGCCGGCAGGTCAAGCCCGGCAATGACGAACAGTGCGCCTCACACCGAGGCGGTGATCCACTGTTCCAGCTTTTGCCGGGGCGCGGCGCCGACCTGGCGCGAAGCAAGCTGGCCGCCCTTGAACAGCATCAAGGTCGGGATCGACATGATGCCGAACTTCGCCGCCGTGCCGGGATTCTCGTCGACATTGAGCTTGACGATCTTGACCTTATCGCCGAGCGATTTGGAGATTTCCTCCAAAGCGGGGGCGATCATGCGGCAGGGCCCGCACCATTCCGCCCAGAAGTCCACCACCACCGGCCCGGAGGCCTTGAGCACGTCCTGATCGAACGTTGCATCCGTCACTTTGTCGACCATGGAAACCTCGCTGATTGGGGGAATCTGGGCAGGCAACCAAAAGTATGAACGGCATCCGGAAGCGTCAAGGGAGCCTCACTCTGGCGTTACCGGCTGGCGATTTTTGCCGCAGGATTTCAGCCAATTCCGTGTCCATCGCCGTGTCCGGAACGCCGATGAGACGTGGACCGGCTGTATAGAGGAGTGCCGCGCAAATCGTTCGATTCGGGTAAATGCGCGAAAGCACCGCACGGTAGAGCGCAAGCTGGGCGACATAGGCCGGTGGGATTTCTGACGCTTCGCGTGGCACCGCCCGATCGGTCTTGTAGTCGGCGATCAGCACCGAATCGCGCGTCACGGCGAGGCGGTCGACCTGGCCCGACACGCCGATCGGCGCGCCGCCGCGGCGGGCGACGCGGCCGACGATGGGCACTTCGGCGCGGCTGCCCTGCGCGAAGACTTCGGCGAAGACCAGATCGCTGAGAATGGCGAGGACTTGCCGCGCCATCTCCGTCCGCTCCGCGGAGGAGAAATCAACCGCTGCGTTGTTGAGATAGCGCTCGATCGCGGCATTGCGCGCGGCTTCCGGAATGTCGGGCACCGACTGCAACAACCGGTGCACGATGCGGCCGCGCGCAAGCGCCTTGCGGCGTTCGACAACCGAGCCTTCCGAACGGGCAAACGTTCGGCCTATTTCCTCCTCGAAAGCGGAGGACGGCGACGTTCGTTCCAAGCGCGGCGTTTCGAGAGGAGCATCCTCGCGCAGCCAAACCGGAAATTCACGCCGCATGGCGCTCCAGGCCGGCTCCGCGGCTGGCGTTGGCGCCAGCGCCGCGCCGGGCGGCTTGCGAAAGCGCCAGACTTTGTCGCCGCCGTCTTCTTCCTCGACCAGCAGCGGCTTCAGCGGTTCGCGGACCAGATTGTACCAGCAGCCTTTCGACCGCCCGCGCTCTCCTTCGGCGCCGCAAACGATCAGCCGGTCGGCGGCGCGCGTCATCGCCACATAAAGGAGCCGGCGATATTCGTGCTCGGTTTCGGAATTGGCGCGCGTGCGTGCATCCGCCAGCTTGTCCACGTCATCGGCCTTGCGGCCGGCCCAGATCGTTGCGCCCTCGGCAAGCTGCAACAGCCGCGGCGGCTTGATGACCGGCGGCGTGATGGTGTCGGCGAGGATCACCACCGACGCTTCCAGGCCTTTGGCGCCGTGCACGGTCATGACGCGGACTTCGTCGCGGCGGATTTCCATGTCGCGCTTGACCTCGGCCCGCGCGTCGCGCAGCCAAGTCAAGAAGCCTTGCAGCGACGGCGTCTCGCGTCGCTCATAGTCGAAAGCGACATTGAGAAATTCGTCGATCGCGTCGTTGGCCTCGAAGTCGAGCCGGGAGAGGAAACGCCGCCTGGCGCCGCCCGCGCCGAGCAGCCGCGCATAGAAGCCAAACGGCGTCTCTTGCCGCGCCGCCTGCGCGAGTTCGTCAAGCCGCGCCGCGGCCTCGGCAAAGACCGGCTTTGCGGCGGCTTTTTTGACCAGTGCATCCCGCAGCGAGGAGCGGCCGCGGTCCCACGCTATCCCAAACAATTCGTCGTCGGAAAATCCGAACAGCGGGCTGCGCAGGACGGTCGCCAGCGCCAGATCGTCCTCCGGCAATAGCAGCGCGTCGGCGAGCGCCATCAAATCCATCACCGCGATATGCTCGGTGAGCATCAGGCGGTCAGCGCCGGCGACGTCGATCTTCCGGTTTTTGAGCGCGCGGATGATCGCCTCGAACAATTCGCCGCGCTGGCGGACCAGCACCAACACGTCGCCGTAACTTGCGGCGCCTTCATCGACCAGCCGGCGCACCGTGCGCGCGATGCGGCGGGCAAGCTTCACGCGCGGGCTCGTCTCGCTCACTGTGTCGAACGGCGCGTCCCAACCTTCCTTGTTCTCGTCGCGCGGATCGGGTTTTTCCGGTTCCCAGATCTCGACCATGCTGGGCGGCGCATTCGGCAGCGGAATGTGCGGCGGGAAGCCGGCCGGATCCGACGTGACGCTTGCCGCGATCCCGGCGAGTTTGAATACCGCGTCCACAGCTTCGAGAATGGCCTCGCCCGAGCGGAACGAGTGCTCGAACTTGCTCACCACGAAATCAAGCCCGCTCTTTTCGTGCGCGCTTTTGAAGTGGCGCTGCATTTCGGCGAATTCCCTGGGCGCCGCCTTCTGGAACGAGTAGATCGACTGCTTCTCGTCGCCGACCGCGAACATGGTGCGCGTCAGGCTGCGCGCGCCTTCGCCGGCAGTGAACTCCGCCGTCAGCCGGCGGACGATGTCCCACTGTTTGCTGCTGGTATCCTGTGCCTCGTCGACCAGGACGTGATCGATGCCGAGGTCGAGCTTGTAATGCACCCAGGCCGCACTGAAATCCGAGAGAAGCGCCAGCGCCTTGTCGATCAGGTCGTCGTAATCGAGGAGGCCACGCCGCTCCTTCTCGCGGTAATAGCGGGTCAAAACCGCTTGGGCGACAGTGAGCAACGCGACGCTGCGGTCGCGGCTGAAGACGGCGCGGCGGCGCAGCAGAAGGCCATAAACGCGATCTTGCTCCGCGCCGAGCCGCTCGGCCAGCGCCGCATCCTTGATCGCACTTGTCACGATCGACACGCGCGGACTGCGCCCACTGTTGGCGCCCGTGCAAAAGATATCGAGATAGGTTTCGATACGTTCCGGTCCCGATTGCGTTGCAAGGCTCACCAGACGCGCAGCTTGTTCGCAATCGCTCTTTCGACCGAGCGCCAGAACTTTTGCAATTGCCGGCCACTCCGGCGGCGCGATGATTTGGCCCGAAAAATACGCCGCCTCGATATCGTCGATACGGTCCGAGTCATTCACGCCGAGCAGAGCGGAAAGATCGGCGACGGCTTTTTGCAGGCTGCCGGCGCGCACGACCCAGGCATCGATTGCATCGCGCCTGCCGATCGCCTCGCGCACCACATCGCGGAAGGTTTGATCGGCGGCCGCCGTCATCGCCGTATCGAGCGCGTCGGCAAGCGCACTGCCGGGGTTGCGAGCGCCGTCCAGCAACACGCTCAGCGTCAGCCGCTCCAAAAGCTGGGACTGCTCGGCCTCGTCGAGCACGGAAAACCGCGCGGCGACGTTCGCTTCGAATGGAAACTGATGCAGCAGCTGCGTGCAGAAGCCGTGAATGGTCTGCACCTTAAGCCCGCCGGGCGTTTCCAGCGCGCAGGCGAACAGTTGCCGCGCCAGCGCCCGCCGACGCGCGTCGGGCGTCGTGTCGGAGCTTCCGCGAATGGCCGCATCTAGCTCGGCATCGCTGTAAGTGATCCACTTGGCCAGCGTATCGAAAACGCGTTTGGCCATATTGGCGGCGGCGGCCTTGGTGAAAGTGATGCAGAGGATTTTTTCCGGCTCGACGCCGTTGAGCAGCAGATTGATCACGCGCTGGACCAGCACATGGGTCTTGCCGGCGCCGGCATTGGCGGCCACCCACGCCGACACGCCGGGATCGGACGCTTCGGTTTGCTTGCGCCGCACCTGGTCTGGAATCGAGACGGGCGTTCTCATTCGCCGCCCCAGATATCGTCGACCTCGCCGCCGGTCGCCGACCATTCCTTGACGCGCGCGAGATGATCGTAATCGCCGTAATGGCGCGTCCACATCGGGTGAACCAGCGAGCGGTACGGCGTGCTCGCATCGGCGAAGCGCTGGGCGAGACCCGTGAGTCTTTGCAGCGCATAATCGGCCTGTTCGTCCGTCGTTCCCTTGTCGAACTCGATGAGTTTGGTTTCGCCCGCCTTCGCGCCGCCTTTGAGCAGAACGTAGCCGACCTGCGCGACCGAACTCTCGGCAGCGATGCCCGCAAAGCCGCCGCGCCGAAGGATTGCCGCTTCGAGCGTGAGCTGCGGCGCGAGTCCCGTCCGCACCTGCTTCTCGCTGCGCGCCGAGCCAGTCTTGTAGTCAAGGATGACACAGCTTCCGTCGGCGCGCCGCTCGATCCGGTCGGCCCGGCCGGTGAGCGTGAAGGCGCCGTCGGCGAGCGGAATATCGATCTTGCCGTCGATCTCGGCGGCTATCGTCGCGATGCCGGGACGCCGCTGCGCCTCCCAAGCGGCAAACCACCGGGCGATGCGCATAAAGCGCGGCCACCAGAAGGCGCGCGTTTCCGGAAAATCCTCCAGCGGGGCAAAATGCGGCTGGCCGATCTCGACGAGGACGCGCGCTGGATCGGGCGGCAAAGCTTGCGCGTAACGCTGGGTGAATTCGCCGACGGCGGCGTGGATGATGGTGCCGCGCTCCGCGGCGCCCGGCGCCAGATCGACCGGATCGAGCGGCGCCAGACGCAAAATGTATTTGGCGTAGATCGTATAGGGGTCCCGCAGCCAATCTTCGATAGCGGTGACCGACAGCCGCTGCGGCCGCGCCGCGAGCGGCGGTTGGGGGGCCGGCTGCGGCGCCGCCGCGACTTGTTCCGGCCGGTCGAGGTCACGCGCCCAGGCGAGATAGTTGCCGCCGCGTGTAAGCGCCAACTGCCAGCGCGAACCGGCAATGGCCGCCAGCCGCTGGACGAAGCGCGACGGCACCGTCGGCGCACCGGCAATCTTGGCGGCGTAAGAGAGGATCACTTCGCGCGCGCCCAGCGCCTGCGCGAAATCGTGCGCGGAAAGCCCGACACGGCGTTCCGGCAGATCAAGCCCGAGTGCAAGCCGCATCGGACGGCTGAGCCACGCGTCGTTGCGGCTCTCCGGCGGCCAGCTCCCCTCGACCAAACCGCCGAGCACGACCCGATCGCTGTCGGTCAAGCGCGCCTCAATGGTGCCGAGGATACGCACGCGCGCGTCAGCCCGCGACGGCCGCCGCACCATCCGATCGGCGACCGCGGTGGCAAAAAACTCGGCGTATTCCGGCGTCTCAAGCGAGAGACCCTCGGCCGCCTCGCTCGTCGCCAGCTCCTCGAAGGCTTCAGCGAGTTTGGCGCCATCGGGACCGGCAAAGGCCGCCGCGGCGCCGCTTCCCCGCCGCGAGAGGCGATCGACAACGTCGCGGTGGCGCTCAGCGAGTTGGTTTATCGGGTGCCGGCCAGCGATTTTTTCGAGCGGCGCCAACGCACCGGCAAGCCAGTCGACGAGTTCTGCGGCCGCGGTCAGTTCGGTCCCCGTCAGCGTGAGCCGGGGATCGGAGCGGTGTAGATCGTTCGGCTCGCGCCGCCAGGATTTTTCGATCTCCGTGCGAAAGCTTGCCAGCGCGTGCGCCAGTCCGGCGCTGCCGGGCCCCGGCCGCGGCCCGCGCAGGACCGCCCGTTCGAGCGTGGCGACGGCCCGCTCGTGCGCCCGCAGGGGCGGCCGCAGCAGCGGATGCTTGAGCAGCGCCAGCAAGGCGGCCGGCTCGAGCCCGCCGAGCGCGACCTCGGTCGCGAGCCGCGCGAAGATGCCCGCCGGCGTCTCGGCAAGCGCAATACCGCTTGAATCTTCCGAATCGATGTTCCAGCGCTTGAGCGCCGCCAGTACGCGGCGGCCGAGCGCGCGATCGGGCGTGACCAAAGCCGCCGTCTTGCCGTCCTGCACCGCTTCGCGCAGCGCGACCGCGATGGCGAGCGATTCATCTTCGGCGTTGGCCGCTTCGATGACGCTGACGTTCAGCAGCGCCGCATCGGCTTGCGCGCCGAACTGCCGGTCGGCCGCCAGCTGCGACCACGCTTCCGCCGTGGCGGCAGGGCGCAGCACTTCAGAGATCACCCGCTCGCGGCCGCCCGGCGCCGCCAGGTTATGCACCGCGTCGCGCGCGATGCCGATGCGGGCCAGCAGCGCCTGCATGGCGAATTGCGGGTGGCCGGGTGCAGGTGCGATGCCCTTGGCTTCGTCGCTGCCGATCAGCCGCCACGAGTCTTCGTCGAGATCGGTATCGAGGCCGGGCAGCACGACCGCACCGTGCGGAAGACGCGCGATAGCGGCGATCAATTCGGCGGTCGCAGGAATCGAGCCGGTCGAGCCGGCGGCGATCACCGGGCCGTCGGTCTTGCGTTTGAGCCGCGCCGCTTCGGCCTTGATCAAGCGGTCGCGGCGCTCGGCGGGCTCGATCAAGCCGCGCTCGTTGAGCATCTGCGGCCAAGAGCGGCGCGCGATGTCGAGAAATCTCAGCGATAATTGCCAGTAAGGATCGAGAAAATCGGGCACCAGACCGTCGAGCGTGTCCCACGTGACCCCGCGCGTGGTCATGTCGTCGATCAGCCGGGCAAGATCGTCGGCGAGCGCGCAGGCGGCGGCCGGCGTCTGCGCCACCAGCGGAACGCCGCTGGCGCCGTGCAGTTCAGGCGAGGCCGCCCATTTGCTGATCAATTGCGCCAGCATCAGGCGGCGTTCGAGGCCGCCGAGCGCCGGCGGCAAGGAAAGCGCATCTTCCGCGATGCCGCCCGCAGCAGCTTCGGCAAACGCGATCTCGTCGTCGTCGATGTCGCCGAGGGCTATGATGCGCGGAAGGATCGCCGCGTCATTACCCGGCATATCCAGGAACGCCTCGCGCATGAGCCGGCAGGCGCGCCGCGTCGGGAGGTAGAGCGTGACGGCAGCGAGCGCGAGAGGGTCGTCGGCGAGCTGAAGGCCGAGCGCGCCGGCAGTCAGCGCGTTGATCAGCGTCGGCAAGAACGGCGCCGACGGCGGAATGGTGAAGACGCGAGCAGCCATGTGGACGTTTCGATTCGCGATTTCCCGTCGCCCGCATTGGCGGGCCTTGCGAGACGGCATGACCAAATGTGAGTAAGTCTAATGCGTGGCGGCGAGCGCCGCCTCCGCGGCCGCGACCGCCTCGGGCGTGCCCACATGCATCCAAACGCCTTCGAGGCGCAAGCCGAACAGGCGGCCGGCGGCGGCGGCGCGGTCGAACAACGCCGTCAGCGGGAAGGCGCCCGCCGGTGCCCCGGCAAACAGTGCGGGCGTGAGGATCGCCGCGCCGGCATAAACAAACGGCACCACCTCGCCTTCGGCGCGCCGGCGCAACTGGCCGTCGGGCAGCATGGTGAAGTCGCCGCGGCCGGCATAGCCGATGGAATTGGTGGTCGGCGCCAAGAGCAACAGCGCGTCCATGGCTTGCGGATCGAAGGCCTCGGCCAACCGCACGAAGTTCGGCTTGACCCCGTCGAGCCAGACGGTGTCGGAGTTCACCAAAAAGAACGGCGCGTCATCCAGTTGCGTCAGCGCCTTCTTGATGCCGCCGCCGGTGCCGAGCAGCACCGAGCGCTCATCCGAAATGACGATCAAAGGGCGGCGGCGCGCCGCGAGATGACGTTCGATCGCGTCGGCCAGGTGATGCACGTTGACCACGGCACGCTCGACGCCTGCGTGGGCGAGCCGGTCGAGCGAGTAATCGATCAGCGACTTGCCGCCGATTTGCACCAGCGGCTTGGGGACATGGCCATTATACGGCCGCATGCGCGTGCCGAGGCCGGCGGCCAGCACAATCGCGCTTCTCGGCATCATGACGTTCCCCGCCCCGACCCCTCAATACCCGCCGATTCGCCCCATCATAACGTATCCCGTGGCAGCACATGGGCGGCGTACCAGGCTGCAAGCGGCTCCAGCGCGGGATGCGACAGCGACCGCCGCAAATAGCCCAGTAACCGGGGCACATGACGGAGGTATTGCGGCTTGCCATCGCGCCGGTCGAGGCGCGCGAAAATGCCGAGTATCTTCGTCGCCCGCTGCGCCGCCAGCGTGGCGTACAGCATGGCGAAGACGGCGGCGTCGAAGCGCCGGTCGTCGGCCCGGCGCGCGTTGACGTAACGGCCCAGCAGCGCAACTTCCATGTCCTCCGGGACATCAACCCGAGCGTCCTGCAGCAGCGATGCGACGTCGTAGGCCGGCGGGCCGATCAGCGTATCCTGGAAATCGAGCACGCCGATGCGGGCGACGCTTTCGCGCTCGGCGAGCCACAAAAGGTTCGGCGAGTGGTAGTCGCGCAGCACCCAGGTGGCGGGCGCGGCGATCGCCGGTTCGAGCGCGGCCTCCCACAAGGCGATGAATTCGTCGCGCACGGAACCGGCGGGCGAGCTGCCGGTGCGCGGGAGATACCAGTCGAGCAAAAGCTCGGCTTCGATCAGGAACGCACCCAGGTCGTAATGACGCAGCCGGTAGTCGAGATGCGGCGCCACCGACAAGCTGTCCGGCAGCTTCCGGCGATGCAGGGAAACCAGGAGATCGACGGCGGCCTCGTAGCGCGCCTCGATCGGCGCCGGCGGATCGCCCTCGACAATCAGCTCGTTGCCGAGATCCTCCATGATGACGAAACCGCGTTCGAGGTCGGCGTGTATGATCGCCGGCGCCGAGAGATTGCGATCGCGCAACGCGTTGGCGATAGCGACATACGGAAGGATGTCCTCGGCGAGATGGGCAATGGCGCTGTAAGGTTTGCCGTCGCGCACCGCAGGTCCATCCGGACGCCGCGGCGCATTCATCAGGACGACGGTTTGATCGTCGAGCCGAAGCCGCTCGAAAATGCGCGTCGAGGCGTCGCCGACCATACGCCAGCGCAAGGCGTCGCCAAATCCGCTCTCAGCGAGGAAGGCACGCACCTGCACCATGCGCTCGACCGATGCACCGAACTCACCATAGCCGACGACCCGCACATTGCGGGCGTGCGGATCGAGTTCCGGCGCCAGCGTGAAAGTAATGTCGAGGCGATCGGGCGGCAGGAAACCGGCGGCGCGATCGGGCCATTCCAGCAATACCACGGCGCGCTCGGGCAGATCGTCGAGCCCTAGCTCGGCGAGTTCGGCGGCACCGGACAGCCGGTAGAAATCGGCGTGCACGAGCGGGAAGCGCGACAGCTCGTAGCTCTGCACGAGCGTGAAAGTCGGGCTCGGCACATCGATCGCGTCGTCGGCGGCGAGGTAACGGATGAGCGCGCGCGCAAACGTGGTCTTGCCGGCGCCAAGGTCGCCCGACAGCGTGACCAGATCGCCCGGCTCGAGCGCGGCGGCAATGTCAATCGCAAAACGCCTCGTCGCTTCTTCGTTCGGCAGACTTAACGAGAAGCTCATGCCGCCGGTGGCCGTCGGAAGCATCGCGCGCTCAACCGTGCATGGCGACGACGACGCAGCAAACGGCCCAGAACAGGCAGTATTCGAATCCGCCAAGTTGCCAGAGCCATTTGCCCTCGGTGTGACGCCACACCGCCCACGCCGCGACGAACAGAAATATCGCCTCCAGCAAAGCGACATAGCGGGTGTAGATCGCGAACACCATGCCGATCGCGCAAATGGCCTCGATCACGCTGCACGAGAAAACCCACAGCTTGATCGGGTAAAGCCGAAAATCGTCGTAGATCTTGTAGGTCAATTCGAGATTGGTCACCTTGGCGAAGAAATGCGGCAGCAGGAACAGGCCGCAAATCAGCCGCAGGATGTTGAATTCGTTGGTCAGATCGAAGTTCTGCTGAAGGCTCATGCCGCTACTATACTATGCCGCGGTCTGCTTGACGGCGGCGCCCAGCGGGAAGCTGACCGTCACCGTCGTGCCCTCGCCCACCACCGACGCGATCTGGACCGCACCGCCGTGCAATTCGACGAACGAGCGCACCAGCGAGAGGCCGATGCCGGTGCCGCGATGGTGCGATCCAAGCGAATGCGTCTCGAACCAGTCGAAGACTTTCTCCAGCATCTCCTGCGGAATGCCGGGGCCGCGGTCAGTGACCGAGAAGACCAGCACGTCGGCGCGCCGTTCCGCCGCGAAGGTGACGGTCGTGCCCGGCGGTGAGAAACTGACGGCGTTGGCGAGAAGATTGAAAAGGATTTGCCGTAGCCGCCGCTCGTCGGCGATGAAGGCGCCGATGTCGTTTGCGGCCTGCGTTTCGAGCATGAGGCCGGCACCGATCAGCCGATCCTGAACGCCTTCGGCGGCGGCGTACATGGTCTCAAGGATATCGACCGAGCCGAGATTGAGGTGCATGCGCCCGGCATCGATAGTGGCGAGATCGAGAATGTTGTTGATGAGCGCGAGCAGCGTATTGGTTGAGACGGTGATGTAATCGAGGTATTCGCGCTGCTTCGCTGCCAGCGGACCGGTGCTCGAATCGCCGAGCAGATGAACGAAGCCGATGATGTTGGTCAGCGGCGAGCGCAGTTCATATGAGACGTGGTGGACGAAATCAATCTTGATCTTGTCGGCGTCCTCGAGCGCATCGTTGCGCTCGCGCAGCGCGCGCTCGACATTCACCGAATCGGTCACGTCGTGGAAGGTCGCCAAAGTGGCGCCGCCCGGCAGCGGCACCGTGTTGCAATCGATGACCATGCCGTCACGCCGCTCCAGCCGTCCGGCGATCGCCTCGCGGCTGTCGATCGCGGTCACCACCTGGCGGAGCGCCTGCCAGGTCGGGTCGTCGCCGTGCAGCGGCTGGCACAAAACCGAAATCGTCTCGATGTGCGGGCGCTCAGCCAGCATTTGCGGCGGCAGCCCCCACATGCGCGCGAATGCGGCATTGGACAGCCGGATGCGACCGTCGCTGGCAAACACCGCGACGCCTTCGGCCAGATTGTCGAGCGTCTCGCCCTGCACGCGAATCAATTCCTCGAAGCGCCGCTCGAGATCGAGCCGCTCGGTCACGTCGTCGAACAGATAGGTGACGCCGCCGTCGGGATTGGGGGTGGTAACGACGCGGAGCGTGCGCCCGTCCGGCAGATGCCAGGTGTGTTCCTCCGCTTCGAGCGCGCGATAGGCGGCATGCAGCTGTGCCTTCCATTGCCGGAAGTCCCGCTCCTCCGGCAGCTTGGTCGCCGCCCGCAGCTCTTCGAGCAGGCTTGAGTCGCTTGGGCGCTGATCGAGCTGCGCGGCGTCGAAGTTCCACAGCGCGCGGTAGGCTGTGTTGTAGAAGGTCAGCTTCTGGTCGGCGTCGAACATTGCGACGCCGGTCGACAGCTGGTCGAGGGTGCGGCGATGCGCGTCGACCAGGCGCGCGAGCGCATTGCGCATCGTCTCCGCTTCGGTGGCGTCCAGCCCCAAGCCGGCGCTGCCGTTCTCGGTCGCGAAGTCGAGCACGTCAAAGCTGCGCCGCGCGCCGGCGACGACGGCGGGAAGCCGCCCGGCATAGCCGCCGCCGGAGCTGCGCGCGCGGGCGACATTTTCGCGCGCGGCGCTGTCGAGGAGCTCGAGGCCGCGCTCGACGGCGTCGGCGGCGTCGCGCGCTTCGACCGCACGCGCATAGGCCGCATTGACGAAAGCGAGCCGGCCTGCGGCGTCGCGTGTCCATACCGGCGACGGCAGATGCTCGATCAACGCGCGCAAATTCGCGACTTCGCTGAGCAGCGCCTGATGCCGCCCGGCGAGATCGAGGATTTCGCGCTTGACGCCGCTTGCGTCCTTGAGCCGAAGCACGGCGCGTCCGGCGATGGCGCGGCCCAAAGCTTCGATCGGACGGCCGTTCAGCGTCGTGAACGCCATGGCAAACGGCTCACCTCGCGCGCGCAGCGCCTCGACTGCGCGCTCCATGGCGGTCGCTTTGCCGGCGTCGAGCCAGGAGCCGAAAGCGAGCACGCGATGCGGCGTGGTCACGCCGACCACGGCGGGATCGCCGTCGATGATCGGCTCGTCGGCGGCCGCCGGCCAGTCCACCATCACCTGCGGTTCGGTGAGGAGAAGCGCATTGGCGCGGTCGAGACCGGCGCGCAGCCGGACGATCTCGTCGTGCGATGACGCCTCCAGCCGAGCCAGGCGGGCGCGCGCGCGCAACAGCAGGATGGCGGTGACGACCGCGAACAACAGAAGCCCGGTGATGAGCACAAGGGCAGCGACTTCGTGGTTGTCGATGCGGCGCGAGGCGCCGAGCACAAGCTCGTGCAGAGCAAGCCCCGGGAGTTCCTGGGCGTTCGCCGGCAGCGGCACGGCGGTCCCGACGGCTAAGAGAAATCCGCCGAACCACGGACGAGCATAGCCCCCGCTCCTCCGAATCGTGTCCGGCATGCCCCTTCGCCTCTGCTGGCCGTCACCGCCATCGCCAGCGGGTCCATCGCGAGCGCGCCCGCGAATCGCGCCGACTTTACTCTCAAGCGGAATCGCGCCGAAAGAGTCCAGATCGTGAACGCGAGGGCGGCAAAATGCCGGGTCAAGAGCGCCGTTCCGGGTTGGCGTCGTTGAGGTTTTGCGCCCGGCCAGCCATGTCGTCGAGGTTGATGCGGGCGAGCGCCTGGGCGAATTCCGCCTCCGCAATCGACAGCGCCGGCAGCACGACCATTTTTATCAGCTCCGACTGCGGCCCTTCGTCGAGTCGGTCGATCGATCCGGCCGCGTGCAGGATGTCGTGGGCGCTCACCTGCCGGCGTTCGCGGGCAAGCTCGTAACCGCCGCGCGGTCCGCGAATGCCTTTGAGGATTCCGTCGCGCACCAGCGATTGCAGGACGGTTTCAAGATGCCGCGGCGGCAAGCCGTGCCGCGCCGCCAGCGTCCTGGCTGAAACCGGACGCCCTTCGGTTTGCAACGCCACGTCGATCACCGCGGCAATCGCGAAAAGTCCTTTGCGCGGAAGTAGCGACATGCACCGGGAAGAAACGTCGCACCCGCCGAATGGTTCGCACGAGGGGTAGCGAATTACCCCTGATCGGCAGCGAGGAAGATGCGACCTTCAGGCTGTTCCGGTGGAGCCGAAGCCGCCGCCGGCGCGCGCCGTGGCGTCCAGGGTCTCGACTTCGACAAGCGCCGCCTGCCGTACCGGCGCGATGACGAGTTGCGCGATGCGCATGCCGCGGCGGACCGCGAACGGCGCGGCGCCGAGGTTGACGAGAATGACTTGCACTTCGCCGCGGTAATCGGCATCGACGGTTCCAGGCGAATTGAGCACGGTCACGCCGTGCCGGATTGCAAGACTCGAGCGCGGCCGAACCTGACCTTCGTGGCCGGGCGGCAGCGCCAGTGCAATCCCGGTCGGAATAGCCGCGCGCGCCCCCGGCGCGATCTCAACCGGCCCGTCGGCCGGCAATGCGGCGACAAGATCGAGGCCGGCGGCGAACTCGCTTTGATATTGCGGCAGCGGCAAATCGGCGGCGTGCGGCAGCCGCATGATGCGAACTTCGACGCGCGGGGCGGCGCTCACTTCTTTGGACCCGCAAGCGCGGCGTCGATCCGCTCGATCAGCGCGCGCGCCACCGCGTCCTTCGATTGCGGCGGCCAAGCCTCGACCCCGCCGGCGGTGACCAGGCGGATCGTATTGCTGTCGCCGCCCATGATTCCGGTCGCCGGCGAAACGTCATTGGCCAGGATCCAGTCACAGCCTTTTTTTTTCAGCTTAGCTTCGGCGTTGGCGACGACGTCGTCGGTCTCGGCGGCAAATCCGATGACCAGACGCGGCCGGCCGGATTTCCGGTGCGCTACGGTGGACAGAATGTCCGGGTTTTCCGTCAGCGCGATAGTCGGCGGCTGACCGTGTTTCTTGATCTTGCTGGCGCTCATCCGCAACGGCCGCCAGTCGGCGACGGCGGCCGCGAAAATAGCCACGTCCACCGGCAGCGCCTTTTCGACCGCGGCCAGCATTTGTCGCGCGGTCTCGATATGCACGACCGTGACACCGGGCGGATCGGCAAGCGTCACGGGACCGCTGACCAGCACCACTTCGGCGCCGGCCGCCGCCGCCGCGGCGGCGATCGCATGGCCCTGCTTGCCCGAGGAGCGATTGGCCAGAACCCGCACCGGGTCGATCGGCTCGCTGGTCGGCCCCGACGTGACCAGCACCCGTTTACCGGCGAGTGCACCGGCGGCGTGCAGGATCGCCGCGGCCGCGGCGGCGATTTCAAGCGGCTCCGCCATCCGTCCGGTGCCGGCTTCGCCGCGCTCGGCCATTTCGCCGTCATTCGGGCCGACGAGACGGACCCCGTCGGCCGTAAGCTGCGCCAGATTGCGTTGGGTCGCCTTCGCCGCCCACATGCGCGGATTCATCGCCGGCGCAATCAGGATCGGCTTATTGGTCGCCAGCAGCACGGCGGCCGCCAGATCGTCGGCATGGCCGCCCGCCATCTTGGCAATCAGGTCGGCGGTCGCCGGCGCGACCACGATCAGGTCGGCGTCACGCGCCAAGCGAATATGGCCGACGTCGAACTCGCTCTGCGGATCAAACAGATCGGTGTAGGCGCGTTCGCCGGCAAGCGCGCCGGCGGCGAGCGGCGTCACGAAATGCTGCGCCGCGCGGGTGAGGACGCAGCGCACCTGCGCGCCGCGGTCCTGCAGGCGCCGGATGAGGTCGAGCGATTTATAGGCAGCAATGCCGCCGCCGATGATGAGGAGGACGCGCCTGGTGGCCTTTCGCGCCGGCTCGCCTTCCTCGGCGGCGGCGGGAGCGGGTTCGCTTATGCCGGCAAAGCTCTCCGCGTCGGCCGCCGCGCTGCGTAGGATGGCGCGCACTTCGTCCTCGACCGAGCGGCCGTTCCTGGCGGCGCGCAGCCGCAGCCTCTGCTTGAGCTTTTCGTCGAGTTGCCGGACGGTGAGACTGGCCATTCGGCTTCCACCCCGAAAATGCGAGCTTTAGCAGTGTGGTGATTGCATTGCAATCAATGCAATCACCGGATCAGGAGGATAACGATCCACAACAGCAGCGCCGCGATCACCCACAGCGCCAGCGCCGACCAGCGGCTCCGCCGCGCTTCGGTCCGGTCGATCTCGGCGATGGTCTGCGGCGAGAGCACGAGCCCATCGCGGGTCATGTCGTCGAGTTGCGCGAGCACGCGGGCGCCGCGGGTCAGCAGGCCGGGCGCGTTGCCGACGAAGCGGCCGAATTCGCCGGCGCCCTCGACCGCGCTTTCAAGCCTACCGGCGGGGCCGAGATGGCGGGTCATCCATTCGCGCACCACCGGCTCGGCCGTGGTCCAGATGTCGAGCTTCGGATCAAGCGAACGCGCCACGCCTTCGACCACCACCATGGTCTTTTGCAAGAGCAGCAGTTCTGGCCGCGTGCGCATGTCGAACAGGCCGGTCACCTCGAACAGCAGCGTCAGCAGCCGCGCCATGGAGATGTCCTCGGCCATGCGGTTGTGGATCGGCTCGCCGATGGCGCGAATCGCCTGCGCGAAGCTTTCGACCGAATGGTTTGGCGGCACGTAGCCGGCCTCGAAGTGCACCTCGGCGGTGCGGTAATAATCGCGGGTGATGAAGCCGTGCAGGATTTCCGCCAGAAACAGCCGCTCCTTTGCGCCGAGCCGGCCCATGATGCCGAAGTCGACGGCGACGAGCCGCGCGTCGTCGTCGACGAACAGGTTTCCCGGATGCATGTCGGCATGAAAAAAGCCGTCGCGCAGCGCGTGGCGGAGAAAGGTCTGGATCAGCGCGCGCGCCAGCTCGCGCAGGTCGAAGCCCTTGGCGTCCAGTCGAGCGCGATCCGACAACGGCGTGGCATCGATCCATTCCAGTGTCAGGACGTCCTTGCTGGTACGGTCCCAATCCACCGCCGGCACCCGAAAATCAGGGTCGTCTTTGGTGTTCTCGGCCATTTCCGAGAGCGCCGCCGCTTCGAGGCGGAAATCCATCTCGACGGTGACCGAGCGGCGCAGGGTATCGACCACTTCGACCAGACGAAGCCGGCGAGCTTCGGCAGAAAAATCCTCCGCCTGTTGCGCGACGAACATGAAAGCGCGCAAATCGGCATGGAAACGCCGCTCAATGCCGGGGCGGAGCACCTTGACCGCAACGGCGCGTGGACCGTCAGGGGTCGCGACTTCGGCACGATGCACCTGCGCGATTGACGCAGCAGCAACCGGCGGGCCGAAGCTGAAGTATACGGCGTTGACTGACCGGCCGAACGAGGCGGCGACCCCCGCCTCCGCTTCCTTCTGCGGGAAGGGCGGCATCCGGTCCTGCAAATGCTCGAGATCGCGGGCGAGCGCGGTGCCGACGACGTCCGGCCGGGTCGCGAGGAACTGCCCAAGTTTGACATAGCTTGGACCGAGCCGGGTGAGCGCGGCGGAGAGGCGCGCTTCGGCGGGACCACTCGACGGCCGCTCGAACAGCCGCGCGATACGCACCAGCGGACGTGCTGCCGGCGGCACCAGTGCCGGATCGATCGCGCCGAAGACGCCTTCGCGGGCGAAAATGAAGCCGGCGCGACCAAGACGCAGCAGATGCGCGGGAGCGGCGATCACAAACGCCAGCCGGAATGGAGCGTCACGATGCCGCCGCTCATCGCCCGAAACGAAACGCGCGCGAAGCCGGCGGCGCGCATCATGGCGGCGAATTCCGGCGGCTTCGGAAAATTGCGAATCGATTCCACCAGATAACGGTAGGATTCCGCGTCGCCGGCCACGGCGCGGCCGAGCGCCGGAATGACGTTGAACGAATAAAAATCGTACAGCCGGTCGAGGCCGGGCACGGTGACGGCGGAGAATTCGAGGCAGAGAAAACGGCCGCCGATCTTGAGCACGCGATACGCTTCGGCAAGCGCCGGTTCGACGCGCGGCACATTGCGAATGCCGAAGGCGATGGTGGCGGCATCGAAGCTGCGGTCGCGAAACGGCAGGGCCTCGGCGTTGCCTTCGGCGAACGTCACCGCATCGTCACGGGAGCGCGCCGCGGCGCGCTCGCGTCCGACCGCCAGCATGTCCGCGTTGACGTCGCAGACCGTCCCCCGCGTGCCCGCGCCGCCGGCTTCGATCACGCGCAGCGCAATATCACCGGTGCCGCCGGCAATATCGACGAGCGCAAACGGGCGGTTCTTCGGCGGATTGACCGCGGTGACCAGCGCGTCTTTCCAGGCGCGATGCAGTCCGAACGACATCAGGTCGTTCATCAGGTCGTAGCGGCGGGCGACGCTGCGGAACACGTCGTCGACCAGCGCCTGCTTGTCCGCAAGCGGCACCTGGCGCGCGCCGAACTGGGCGGTTTCCGTCATCGCACTCTTACTACGCTGCTCTGTGGGCCAAACCATAGCGCGCCGGCGCCAGCGACGCTATGTGTCTTGCCGCGTTAACCATTTCGGTCGAGCGATGCCCGAACTTCCCGAAGTCGAAACCGTGCGCGGCGGGCTTGAACCGGCGATGCAAGGCGCGCGCTTCACCAAGGTGGAGCTGCGCCGCACCGATCTGCGCTGGCCGCTGCCGAAGGATTTTAGCCAGCGCCTGCAAGGCAACACCGTCACCGGCCTCGGCCGGCGGGCGAAATATCTGCTCGCCGATCTGTCCTCCGGCGACGTGCTGTTGATGCATCTCGGCATGTCCGGCTCGTTTCATGTTTTTCAGAAGGCCTGGGGCGAGAGGCTTGCGCGCTATTATCACGAGCGCGAACGGCATGCGGCGCACGATCACGTGGTATTTCACATGTCGTCGGGCGCAATCGTCACCTTTAACGATCCGCGCCGCTTCGGCTCGATGAAGATCGTGCCGCGGGCGGAACTCGACGATGAGCCGCTGCTCAACCGGCTCGGACCGGAGCCGCTCGGCAACGCGTTCGACGCCGCCATGCTGGCGAGAGCCTGCCAGGGCAAGAAAACCAGCCTCAAGGCGGCGCTGCTGGATCAACAGATCGTTGCTGGCCTCGGCAACATCTATGTCTGCGAAGCGTTGCATCGCGCCCGGCTCTCGCCCAGGCGCGTCGCATCGACAATTGCCCGCCGCGACGGCGCACCCAACGACCGGGCCGAGCGGCTGGTGGAAGCCGTCAGGGCGGTGCTCAATGACGCGATCAAGGACGGCGGCTCCTCGCTGCGCGACCACCGGCTGACCGACGGCGAGCTCGGCATGTTTCAGCATCGTTTCCGGGTCTACGATCGCGAAGGCGGCAAATGCCGCACCCCAGGCTGCCGCGGCACGATCAAGCGGATCGTACAAGGCGGCCGCTCGACCTTCTATTGTCCGGTGTGCCAAAAATAACCTTGGGGAAGCGAAACGCCGAGAACAGCACCATGGCCTACGAGACCATCATCGTCGAAACGCGCGGCAAAGTCGGATTGATCAAGCTCAACCGGCCGGCCGCGCTCAACGCGCTCAATCGCACGCTGATGCGCGAGTTGACGCAAGCGCTCGATACATTCGAAGCCGATCCCGCAATCGGCTGCATGGTGATCACCGGCTCGGACAAGGCGTTCGCCGCCGGCGCCGACATCAAGGAGATGGCCGATAAGAGCTTCACCGACGCCTATCTCGGCGACTTTGCCGCCGACTGGCACCGGGCCGCAACGTTGCGCAAGCCGGTGATTGCCGCGGTAGCCGGCTTCGCGCTCGGCGGCGGCTGCGAACTGGCGATGCAATGCGACCTCATCATCGCCGCCGACAACGCCAAATTCGGCCAGCCGGAGATCAAACTCGGAGTCATTCCCGGTATCGGCGGCACGCAGCGTTTCACCCGCGCCGTCGGCAAGGCCAAAGCGATGGACATCATGCTCACCGGCCGGATGATGGACGTGGCCGAGGCCGAGCGCTCGGGGCTGGTCGCCCGCGTGGTGCCGCTGGCGAGCCTGCTCGACGAGGCGATGAAGGTCGCCGAGACGATTGCGTCGATGTCGCTGCCATCAGTGCTGGCGGCGAAGGAGGCGGTCAACACCGCCTTCGAAACGCCATTGGCGGAAGGTGTGCGCTTCGAGCGACGCGTCTTTCACTCGCTGTTCGCCACCGCCGACCAGAAGGAAGGCATGGCAGCCTTCATCGCCAAGCGGCCGCCGAAATTCGAGAACAAATAAGACAAGGTAGCGGGCGCGGAGCTATCCATAGCCAAAAACGCGCCCTACCTCGAACTGTTCGGCCGTTGCACGCGCGGTCACCGCGCGCATCTTGTCTTCTACGACCAGACCGGCCGCACCCAGGAGCCATACGTGCACATGTTCGCGATGGGCGCGGGCCGCTCCGGTGGGGTCAACGTCTACCGCGCGACCTGTCCCCAGTGCGGCGAGGAATACACCACCACCGATTCTGGCGTCGAACGAAAGGAAGCGTGAATTCCCTTAAGTACCCCAATCGTGCAACGTTCACCGCGATATTCGCAAAAATGAATCTATTTTCTTCGCAAGGTGGGCGAGCTGATCGTCCACTTCGTTAGTGCCCCAATTGGTCACGAACGCGCCTTGTATCCGGCGATATAATAGCGGTACTTCAACCTCGTTTTCGATAAAGACCGGTACCAGCACGCGCCTATCATGCGCGAATTGCGCTTCTGCTTTCACCCAAGATGACTTGACCGACTCAGTCGACCACAACACCACGATGCAGCGCGCGGATTTGAGTTGAGCTTCAATCTGGTCATCGTAAGGTCTGGCGACCTCTAGCCGATGATCGCGCCATACCCGCAGGCCGTGGCGCGAGAGAAAATCACCGATTTTTTGCGCACGCTTCGTATCGTGATGGCTGTAGCTGATAAAAACCTCAGTGGCGTTTTTGACTTTCGCGATTAGCTCGGCCACCACCGTTTCGTAATCGCCAATCGACACCCGATCCGTGCGAGCGACGTTTGCGTGCTTTATTTCTTCTTTTTGGCCATCTTCTTTTAGAATGAATACCTTGCCCGTCCCAGACGTGTTGATCAGCACGAAGGCGTCATCATCGGCGTCCATGGACTGAAGCACTGCGTGCTGACTCGTCACTGACTCATGGTCAATCACAATTTGACTTTTAGATGGGTCTCGCCCGATGAAAAATCTTTCAGGCATTTTGCTGACTGTGTGCGCTATCCGCAGCGCTCAAAAGCGGACGGGGAATCAGTGTTTCTCCGTCAGGGCCGCCTGCGAGTAACGCGAATATAACTGCTCGATCCGCTGCCGCCACATCGTCACGAACGCGCCTGACGTCAGCTTATCGACCGACTTCCAGACGTGCTTGACGTCCGGAAGCGTGTTGCCCCACACCGCGCGCTTACACCACTTCTCGCCTTTTTCCCGGCCTTCGTCGGTGGCGCACATCGACTTCCAGGCGATCCGCTCCGGATGGGCGACGTGCTCGGCGGCGCCCTGCCATCCTTGCTGGTGAATCATGTAGAGGTCGATAAATGTCGGCTTCTTGCGCGTGTGCCACTCGAACAGCGCCGCCTCGGCGAGGAATTTGTAGGCGGCGGTGATGGCGTTGTCGCGCGCAGTCAGAATGTCGCCGGAGCCATAAGACCTGAACTCGTACTTACTGAGCTGGAACAGGCCGATATACGATCCGGTCCGCTGCTTGGGATCGAAATCGGATTCGATCTTGGCGATCGCTTTCATAAAGGTGAAATCGATGCCGAAAGCCTCGGCGGCGTGCTTGATCTCCTCGACGGAGCTTCCGGCCGGCATGTCCTGCAACGATCCCAGGACAATATCCGCCGGCTTTTCGGTCGGCGGCAGCTCCGAATAAATGTAGTAATGCAGATAGGAGAGGTCGCGTTTTGCCGGCGCGGGAGCCTGCGAATAGTCCTGCGCGGGAACGCTCTCATCGACCTTCGCCAGCGCCTTGTCGGCCGCCGCGGCGGGCTCCTCCTGCAGCGGGAACGACGGCTCTGGCCGGGAAAGCCCGGCAAGGACGGTGGAGAGCTCGGCCGCGGCCGGCGCTTGCACGCTGCGTTCCAAGTCGATGGCCGCGTTTGGCGGCGCCGCGGTCAGCGGATTTTTCAAGATGGTCTGAACAGACGCCGTGACGGCGACGACAACGATAACCGCCGCGGCGACGGTCAGCGAGGTCAGCCGAACGGCCTTCACCTTGCTCCAGTGCCTGGCGCGCTGCCGGGTCCACGCCGCGACCTGGCGCGCGACGTTTACGGAACTGTCGGCTTCGCGGAAAATGACTGTGGTCATCGGCGCACGCAGATGACGCGCATGACGGACCGGTCCATTGCGGCGTGGTCGAAATCCGCAGCCGGTGCGACCCGTTGCGCTTGCAGGAACGCGCGGATCGCCTCGACCAGCACTAGCATGGCGCCAGGCACGGCGGGGCCGCTCCCGGCGACGATCGCCGGCCTGACATCCACCATGCCTGCCAGATTGCCGTGCAGATCCACCGCCGCAGCTCCCGAGAACCCGGGCTTGGGAGCCGGCTCGACGCCTTGCGCGGTGATGCGTGCGGGGACGGAGGTCACCCCGGCCTCTCCCGCCTGGGCGAACGGATCGGCGACCCCGACGACCATGAGATCGCTGCCCTGGCCCGGACCGGGTTCGGCGCCGATCGGCGCCGGGACGAGATCACGCGCGCCATAGAGGCGCAGTAGCGCGAGATCATTGGTTTTATCCTCGGCCACCCGTTCGGCGTGCCCGAGCGGCGGCACGGTGATGGCCTGGCAGTCGTCGGTCACGTGCGCCGGCGCGATGAGATCGCCGCCGCTCGTGACCACGATGGCGCTGCCATACTCGACCGAGCGCCGCAGCCCCGGCAGCGGCGCGGCGTTAAGATCGGGAAAGCCGGTGAACGCCGCGGCCATGGCGCGCGCCACGCCATCCATGGTGCCTTGCGTCGCCTGGTCATAAAGGATGGTGATGCCGCGCACCTCGCCGCCGCGTGCCACCGCGCGGACCAGAAAATTCTTCAGCCCCTGCACGCCGGCAATGGTGAACGAGTCGGGTTTCAAATCACTTGACGTTATCTCGCGCCGCGCGGCCTTCTTTTCCTCCTCGAACAAGGCCGGTAACGCCGCTTCGCTCAACCGGAAGGTTTCGACCAGGATTTGTCCCTGCGCCGACGTCCAGCGGCTGCCGGTGCGGGTAAGACCGGCGCGCGGCACGAGTTTTTCCGGCAAGCCGAGCCGCGCTCCAGTTGCCTGGTCCTCGATCAGCCGCCAGCCGACGGCTTCGGAGAAATTCGGCAGCGGCGGCACATCGTCCTGATGGGCGGTAAGATTGGCTTGCCCGACCGGCGTACGTTTGCGGACTGCGGCTGCAGGCCGGCGGTATCGCGCTTGCGCCTGTTGGGCGACGGATTGATCGGGATTGAGGGCCGCCACATCGGTTTGCACGGCCTTGCGGGCATGCGCAGCCGTGGCGAGCGCGCAGGCGCACGCCAATCCCAGTCCGGCGACGATCGCCGCTGCCTTTACGCCCATCACTCCCCCTGCCCGCTCAGGGTAACCGACGCGGGCCCCAACGCCAATCGTAAGCACGACAACGGTATCGGTGGTTCCAAAGGCCGTTCAAGCCTATCTTTGCGGCATGCTTAGCCCGGAACAGATCGAGCGTTACGCACGCCACATTGTGCTGCCCGAGGTCGGCGGACCGGGCCAAGCCGCGCTGACCCGCACGCGCGTGCTGGTGGTCGGCGCCGGCGGGCTCGGCGCGCCGATCCTGCTCTACCTCGCCGCCGCCGGAATCGGCACCCTCGGAGTTGTTGACGATGACGTGGTGTCGCTGTCGAACCTGCAGCGCCAAGTGATCCACGGGACCCCGGACCTCGGCAAGCCGAAGGTGCAAAGCGCCGCCGCGTTGATCCAGCGTCTTAACCCGCATGTCACCGTCGAGCAGCATCGCGACCGGCTGACGGCGCAGAACGCGCTCGCGCTGATCGGCTCGCACGACCTCGTTGCGGACGGCTCGGACAATTTCGCCACCCGCTACCTCGTCTCCGACGCCTGCTATTTCGCCGAGAAACCCCTGGTGACGGCCGCGCTCGGCCCGTTCGACGGCGCGTTGACCACAATCCGCGCGCATGAGCGCGGCGCCGACGCCAAGCCGAACCCAAGTTACCGGTGCCTGTTCCCCGAACCGCCGCCACCCGGCACCGTGCCGGCGTGCGCAGAAGCGGGAATTCTGGGCGCGCTTGCCGGCGTGGTCGGTTCGATGGCGGCGCTGGAAGTCATCCGCGAGATCGTCGGCTTCGGCGAGGGCCTGGTCGGGCGGCTCGTCTTGGTGGACGCGCGGGCGATGCGCTTCGAGACATTGACCTACGCGTGGGATCCGAAGAACCCGCTGTCGGGTGAGCATCCGACCATCAAGGATTTGTCGGCGCACGCTTGAGGCTTGCCCGCTTTCACAGCGTCACCGCGCCTGGCCATGATAGGCGCTGTTTGGCCGCATGTCGGTCGCCGACGCCACCCGGTTCGACATGTTGAAGAAGGCTGCGACCGAAGCAATGTCCCAGATATCGCGGTCGGAAAATTCGGCGCGGCGCAGGCTATCGCGATCGTCTTCCTCGACCCGCCACGGTTCGGCGGTGAGCTTGACGGCAAAGTCGAGCATGGCGCGCTCGCGCTTCGACAGCCGTGCTGCGCGGTAGCTCATCGCCATCAGCTCGCCGAGCGCCGGATCGCCGGACAGCGCCCGCACCGCGGCGCCGTGAGCGACCAAGCAATAGTGACAGCGATTGTGGGAAGAGACCGCGACTGCGGTCATCTCGCGCTCGAGCTTGCTCAGGCCCGACGGCGCCAGCATCAAATCGTTGTACTTAGCGACGAAGGCCGCGAGCTTCGGCATATCGAAGGCGTAGGCCTTGAGGACGTTCGGGACGAAACCGAGCTTTTCCCGGCATTTGGCGAAATACGCGGCCATTTCAGGGGATAGCGGCCGGGGCGGAAGCTTCAGCGCCGTGATGACCGTGTCGTCGCCCTCGACCGCGGACGGGCGTGACGGCGTCTGAGACTTGGGGGCTGGTTTACTGCTGCGCTTGGCCATCTTGGTCCTTCCGGCGTCATTCCTTGTCATGCCGCTGTCGGAGGCGGCCGATAGGCTGACACTATAGATTATCGATTGTTGCGGTAGCGGACGGGCACGCCATGCGAGTAGTATCGCAGGCATCCCACCGGGCGCGGACAGGGGGACAGCATGGCCGTGCAGAACATTCCCCGCCCCGAGGACGATGGCGAGAGCCAGACGCTCCTCGGCGCGGTCGCTTCGCTGCTTGCCGGGCGCTGGCGCGAAATGTCGCCGGATTTCGTCGCCGAGCTTTACGGCCACGCGGCCGCTGACGATCTCGAACGCTACCCGCCCGAACAGCTTGCCGCCATCGCCGAGGAAGCCTGGTCGTTCCTGCTCGAGCGCAAGCCCGGCGCGCCCAAAATCGCGTTCGCGCCGGCGCGGCTGACGCCCGGGGTGACCGTGCTGAACATCCTCAACGACGATATGCCGTTCCTGGTCGATTCCGTGCTCGGCGAACTCTCGGAACGCGGCCTCAACGTCCGCTTCCTCGTCCATCCGGTCTTCACCGTCGAGCGCGACGACACCGGACGGCTGACCGCGTTCAAAGGTTCCCGCAAAAGCGACGGCCGCCGCGAAAGCTTCATTCACGTCCATGCCGCCGGCATCGAGGACAAGGCGCAGCAAGCCGACATCGTGCGCGCGCTCGAAGACGTCCTCGCCGACGTGCGGATTTGCGTGCAGGACTGGCGGGCAATGCTGGCGCGCGCGAGCGAGGCGGCGGCCGAACTGAAAGCCAACCCGCCGCCGCTGCCGGCCGACGAGATCGCCGAAGCGATCCAGTTCCTGCAATGGATTGCGGCCGACAATTTCACGCTTCTGGGTGCGCGCGATTACACCTACACCGACAGCGAGCAGGCGCTCGAGCCGAAATTCGAGACCGGGCTTGGTCTCCTGCGCGCGCGCGAAATGCTGCTGCTTCGCCGCGGCGACAAGCTCGTAACCATCACGCCCGAAATCCGCGAATTCCTTCAGGAGCCGAAGCTCCTGATCGCGACCAAGGCGGCGGTGCGCTCGCGCGTGCACCGGCGCGTCAATCTGGATTACATCGGCGTCAAGCGCTTCGACCATGACGGCAATCTGGTCGGCGAACGCCGCTTCTGCGGCTTGTTCACTTCGACCGCCTACACGCGTTCCGTGCGCGCCATTCCTTATCTGCGCCGCAAGGTCGACAAAATCATCAGCCGCGGCGGCTTCGATCCGTCGAGCCATTCCGGCAAGGCGCTGGTCAATGTGCTGGAAAGCTACCCGCGCGACGAAATGTTCCAGATCGACGAGGAAACCCTCTACCAGTTCGCGCTGGCGATCTTACAGCTCGACGAGCGCCCGCGCGTGCGCGTGCTGCCGCGCCGCGACCGTTTCGACCGCTTCGTGTCGGTCCTCGTTTACATTCCGCGCGACCGCTATGAGAGCCAGATCCGGTCGCGGATCGGCGAATATCTCGCCATCGCCTTTAAAGGACGCATGCGCGCCTTCTACCCGTTCTTCCCGGAAGGACCGCTGGTGCGGGTCCATTTCATCATCGGGCGCTATGACGGCGAAACGCCGAACATCGAGCGCGCCGTGCTTGAGCGTGCCGTCGAAAATATCGTGCGGAGCTGGACCGACGGCCTCGCGGAGGCGCTTGCGGCGCACGCGCCATCACAGGCGCTGACGCTGAGCGCCCGTTACCGCGAGGCGTTTCCGGTCGACTATCGCGAAGTCTATCCGCCGCCGACGGCGGTCGCCGACATCGGCGTGCTTGAGGCGCTGACCGCCGAACACCCGCTCGGCGTCGAGCTTTACCGCGAGCCCGACGCCAAACCCGCCGGCGCCGGACTGAAGGTGTTCAGCCAAAGCCGCCCGATCCCGCTCTCCGAGCGCGTGCCGGTGCTGGAGAATATGGGTTTCCGCGTTGTCGACGAGCGCACCTATCACATCGAGCCGCAGAACGCCGCCGAAGCCTGGTTCCACGACATGACGCTGGAAAGCGCGCTTGGACAGCCGGTCGACCTGACCGCGCTCAAGGACAAGCTCGAAGCCTGCTTTCTCGCGGTCATGGGCGGGCGCGCGGAGAACGACGGCTACAACGCGCTCACGCTCGCCATCGGCCTCGTTTGGCGCGACGTCGCGCTGATCCGCACGCTCTCGCGTTTCCTGCGGCAGGTGCGCGTGCCCTACTCGCAGGACTACATGTGGACGACGCTGCGCAAGCATGCCGGCATCGCCGCGCAAATCGTGGCGTTGTTCCATACCCGCTTCGATCCGGCGCTCGGCGCGGCCGGCGGCGAACGTGCGGCGCGCGAGGCCTCGATCGCCGCAGGCATCGAAACCGCCTTGCAGGCGGTCGATAGCCTGGACGAGGATCGCATCCTGCGCCGCTTCGTCAACGCGGCCTTGTCGGCAATCCGCACCAACTTTTATCAGCTCGACGGCGCGGGACAGCCGAAAGGCCAGATCGCGGTCAAGTTCGCCAGCCGCCAGCTCGACGACATGCCGCTGCCGCGGCCGCTCTACGAGATTTTCGTCTATTCGCCGCGCGTCGAAGGCGTGCATCTGCGTTTCGGCAAGGTGGCGCGCGGCGGCATCCGCTGGTCCGATCGCCCGCAGGATTTCCGCACCGAGATTCTCGGCCTGGTCAAGGCGCAGAACGTCAAGAACGCGGTGATTGTGCCGGTCGGCGCCAAGGGCGGCTTCGTGCCGAAGCACCTGCCGCGCGGCGGGCCGCGCGACGCCATCCAGGCCGAAGGCACCGCCTCCTACAAGCTGTTCATCTCGACGCTGCTCGACATCACCGACAATATCGGCACCGGCACTATCGGCGTCGTGCCGCCGGCCGATGTTGTGCGTCACGAAGGCGACGATCCCTACCTGGTCGTCGCCGCCGACAAAGGCACGGCGACCTTTTCCGACATCGCCAACGGCATCGCCATCGAGCACGACTTCTGGCTCGGCGATGCGTTCGCTTCCGGCGGCTCGGCCGGTTACGACCACAAGAAAATGGGCATCACCGCGCGCGGCGCCTGGGAATCGGTGCAGCGCCATTTCCGCGAAGTGGACGTCGATATCGGCAAAACGCCGTTCACCGCGGTCGGCGTCGGCGACATGTCGGGCGACGTGTTCGGTAACGGCCTGCTGCGCGAAACGACGACCCGGCTGGTCGCCGCTTTCGACCACCGCGATATCTTCATCGATCCGAACCCCGACCCGCAACGGACTTTCACGGAACGAAAACGTCTGTTCGAACTGACGCGGTCGAGCTGGCAGGATTTCGACAAAGCGCTGATCTCCAGGGGCGGCGGCGTCTTTTCGCGCAGCGCCAAGGAGATCAGACTCTCCGAGGAAGCGCAGAAGCTCCTCGGGGTCGGCGAAAAGCTCACGCCGGCCCAGCTCATCCGCGCTATCCTCAAGGCGCAGGTCGATCTCCTGTTCTTCGGCGGCATCGGCACTTACATCCGCGCCGCGGACGAAGGCGACGAGGCGGCGGGCGACCGCGCCAACGATCCCGTTCGCGTCACCGGCGCCGACCTGCGCTGCAAAGTCATCGGCGAGGGCGCCAATCTCGGCATGACGCAGAAGGGCCGCATCGAGGCGGCACTGCACGGCGTACGGCTCAACACCGACGCCATCGACAATTCCGCCGGCGTCAACACCTCGGACATGGAGGTGAACATCAAGATCGCGGCCAGCATCCCCGTGCGCGACGGCCGCCTGACGATGGAGGCCCGCAATACGCTTTTGGCCGCGATGACCGATGAGATCGCCGCGCTCGTGCTGCGCAACAACTATTTACAGACGCTGGCGCTGTCGCTCGCGCAGCGGCGCGGCATGGAGGATTTCGGCTTTCTGCAGCGGCTCATGCAGACGCTGGAGACGCGCGGGCTTCTTGACCGCGCGGTCGAGTATTTACCCGATGACATGGCGCTGACCGAGCGGCGGCGGCGGTCGCAGCCCTTCACCCGGCCGGAACTGTCGGTGCTGCTCGCCTACGCCAAGCTCACTTTGTACGACGATCTGCTCGAATCCGCGGTGCCCGACGATCCGTATCTCGCCCGCGAGCTGAGCCGGTACTTCCCGAAGGAGATCGCCGCGCAATTCCCCGATGCCCTCGAGCATCACCGCCTGCGGCGCGAAATCATCGCAACGCAACTGTCGAACTCGATGATCAACCGCGGCGGGCCGTCGCTGGTGGTGCGCATTTCCGACCAGACCGGCGCGGCACCGGCCGCGATCGCTTCGGCCTTTGCCGCCGTGCGCGACAGCTACGGCATGACCGCGCTGAACGGCGCGATCGACGCCCTCGACAATCGTATCGCTGGGAAAGTGCAGCTCGATCTTTATGCGGCGGTGCAGGACCTCCTGCTCGACCGCATCATCTGGTTCCTGCGCAATGGCGATCTGAGCAAGGGCTTGGCCGACGTGGTCAAGCATTATCGCGACGGCATCACCGCGGTCGCGGCCGCCCTCGACGGCGCATTGTCCGAAGAAGCATTGCTGGCGCGCGGCGCGCGGACGCAGGAGTTGCGCGACGCCGGCGTGCCCGATGAGCTGGCCGGAACGATCGCCAATCTCGGCCCGCTTACGGCGGCGCCCGATATCGTGTTGGTCGCCGACCGCACCGGCAAACGGGTCGGCGAAGTGGCGGCCACCTATTTCGCGACCGGCGCGTTCTTCCAGCTTGACCGCATCGCCGGCGCGGCGCACGCGATCCCGATCGCCGACTATTTCGACCGGCTGGCGCTCGACCGTGCGCGCGACTCGATCGGCGACGCCGAGCGCCGCCTCACCGCCGCCATGGTCGGCAACGGCGCCGCCGGCGCCGACGCGGTCGAAGCATGGGTCGCGCCGCGCAAGAACGAGGTCGAGCGCATCCGTGGCGCCATCCACGAGATTGCCAATTCCGGGCTGACCTTGTCGAAGCTCTCCGTTGCCGCGAGCCTGCTCGGCGATCTTGTGAAGGACTGATGTCGCGGCAAAAAAAGAACCCCAAGCAAAATACGCGCTTGGGGTTCGTAAGTTGTTGCCTCAACTCAGGCTTTATTAGACCGGGCAGCGGGGTGTCGGGGGATGGGGAGCCGCCCGGCCGGCCTTATGCGTGGGAAATAGGTGCGCGCGTACCAGACGCAATGCGGATCACGCGTTAGTGTTGGCCGGTGCGGCAAAATGGACGACGGAACGGCGAAGTTCAAACATCTCATGGACTAAAGCTCTGTCGTGCTCCTGTCATCGAACAGGAACCGCGGTTCCGGCAGCGTTACACCGCCGCCCGCTAAAATTTTCAGCACCTGCGGGCCGGCGAAAAAAGCCTTTAGCTTCAATGCCGGCGGACTCGCGTTGACTGTTTATTTCACAGTCGCTCCGGCAGCTCGTGCGCGCGTTCCCAATTTCCTCTAAACTAACCGCCAGCTGAATGCGCGATATCTGGCCACTAAAGCCCGTCGGCATGACGGCAGGGAAAAGGTGAGCGCGATTCATTCCATAGATTTCCTATACACGATCTCCGGATTCGCGGTCGGATTGCTGGTCGGAATGACCGGCGTTGGCGGCGGCGCGCTGATGACGCCGTTGCTTATCTTGTTGTTCGGAATCAATCCGGCGGCCGCGGTGGGCACCGACCTTTTCTACGCGGCGGTGACAAAGTCCGCCGGCGGCATCGTGCACGGCTTCAACCGCACGGTCGATTGGCGGGTTGTGCGGCGGCTGGCGACCGGCAGCGTGCCGATGACAGTTGTTACGACCGCCGCGCTGAGCTTGCTCGACATCAACGGCCCGGCGACCCGGCAGCTGATCGGCGCGGCGCTGGCTTTTACGCTGTTCCTGACCGCTGCGACACTCGTCTTTCGCAACGCGATGACCGCGCGCTACGCCGCCCGGATCGGAGGCCTGCCGGAAGACCGAATCGCGCTTCTCACCGTCGTCGTCGGCGGCGTTTTGGGAATTTTGGTCTCGATCTCATCGGTCGGCGCCGGTGCGATCGGCGTGACCGCGCTTGTTCTGCTCTATCCTAAACTTCGCACGGCGCGGATCGTCGGAACGGACATCGTGCACGCCGTGCCGCTCGCGCTCGCCGCCGGCATCGGCCATTGGTTTCTCGGCTCGATCGACTGGCGGATTTTCCTGGCGCTGATTTTGGGATCCATCCCGGGCATTCTGATCGGCAGTTACGCCGCCGTCCGCGTTCCCGAAACCGCGCTGCGGATCGTGCTGGCGGTCACGCTATTCGCGGTGGCAACCAAACTGACGTTCGGCTTGCTGCCGCCCGGGCCGAATATCGTGGCGGCGCAATCACCCCACTGACGCACCGTAGCGATGCAAATCGGCGCCGTGGACGTCGAGCCAGGCTTTGGCGGGCAGGTGATGCGGACAGATGCGCTCCACCAGCCGCCAGAATCGCGCGGAGTGATTCATTTCGACCAGATGCGCGACTTCGTGCGCCGCGAGATAATCGAGCACGAATGCCGGCGCGAGAATAAGCCGCCACGAATATGACAGCGCCCCCGCCGTCGAGCAGGAACCCCAGCGGCTCGCCTGGTCGCGCACGGCAACGCGCCTGACATTGACGCCGAGTTCGGCGGCAAACCTGCGGCTCGCCGCGTCAAGGTCGCGCTTTGCTTCGCGCCGCAGGAAATCGCCGACGCGGCGATCGATGTGTGGAGCTTCGCCGGCCACACAGACAATCGGCTCGCCATCTTGGATATCGATCCAGACGGTGCCGCGCGCGCCGCGGCGATGCACGATGCGATGCGCGACGCCGCGGAGCGGAAACACGGTGCCGTTCGCGAAACGAACCGCCTCCGGCAGCCGATGCAGCCGCGCCGCAATCCAGCCGCCGTGGGTCTCGGCAAATTTGCGCGCCTCTTTAAGCGTACCCCGCAGCGGTATGGTGAGGATCACTTCGCGGGTCGCGGCGGCAATGCGCAAGGTGTAGCGGCGCGCCTGCCGGTGCCGGCGCAGGCGCACGAGATAGACCGACCGGTCGAAGGCAATTTCGATCGTCTGAGGCTCGCTCGGACGACGATAGAGCAGCGCATGAAGCGGCATGGTCCACGATTCCGAACCCGATTCGGATCATGCCAGATTCGCTCATATTGCGGCAGTGGGAACGGCGGAAGCGGACGGCGACTATTGCCGGACGCTGCGCGGTACCGCCCCGACGGCCGACGCCGGACGCTCGGCGTGGCGGCCGGCGCCGTTATGGGCGTGGCGCGGATGAAAGCCGTTGCGCTTTGTGCGTGCCCGGTGTGCCACGGACAACACGAAATCGGCAATGCGCGGGGCGATCTCGGCACGAAAGCGCGAGCCGTTGAACACGCCGTAATGGCCGACGCCCGGCTGTAGCCAATGCGCTTGCAACTCGGCCGGAAGGTTGACGCACAGGGCATGCGCCGCCTCGGTCTGGCCGACACCGGAAATGTCGTCATGCTCGCCTTCGACGGTGAGAAGCGCGACGCGACGAATGGCGTTCAGGTCGACCGGCCGGTCCCGATACATCATCTCGCCCTTCGGCAGAGCTTGCCGAACGAACACGGTGTCGACCGTTTGCAAATAATACTCGGCTGCCAGGTCCATGGTCGCCAGATACTCGTCGTAGAATTCCTTGTGCTTTTGCGCGGAATCGCCGTCGCCCTTGACCAGGTTAAGGAACAAATCGCGATGCGCTTCGAGATGCCGATCGAGATTCATGCTGACAAAGCCGAACAGCTGTAAAAAGCCCGGATAAACGTCGCGCATGAACCCCGGATTGGGAAACGGCACCTTGGTGATGACATTCTGCTTGAACCAGCCGATGCCGCGCCGGGCGGCGAGCTTGTTCACGCCGGTCGGATTGACGCGCGTGTCGATCGGTCCGCCCATCAGCGTCATCGAGACCGGCACATAGGGATCGTCGTCGGCCTCCATTACCGCGACCGCGGCCATGACCGGCACCGCCGGCTGGCACACCGCCACCACATGCGTGTCGCCGCCGAGCATGTGCAGGATCGAGATCAGATAGTCGATATAGTCGTCGAGGTCGAAGCGGCCCTCCGCCACCGGGACGGTACGCGCGTCGCGCCATTCGGTGATGTAGACGTCGTGATTGGGGAGAAACGCTTCGACCGTGCCGCGCAACAAGGTCGCGAAGTGGCCGGACATCGGCGCGACAATCAAAAGCCGCGGCTGCGGCCGGCGCGGCTGATGCTCAAAGACGCGCTCGAAGTGCAAGAGGCGGCAGAACGGCCGTTCCCACACGCTTTTGATATTGACCGACACGCGCTCGCCGCCGACCAGGCTTGAGGCGATGCGCCACTTCGGCTGACCGTAGCGGCGCGTCGAGCGCTCGAACACTTCGGCCGCGGCGGCGATCGATTTTCCGAACGTCGTGTAATAGAGCGGATTGAGCGGGTTCTTGTAAGCCAGACGCATGGCATCGGCCATCACGCGCGACGGACCGAGTGCCGCGTAGCCGAGTTCGTAGAGCGTATAAAGCGGCGTCCATGTCAGAAGGCCGCCAGCCGGTAAGGCTGGCGCCCCGCCAAACTCGCCAATCGCCATCGATGATCCCTGCCCGGCCTGCTGCAACGCAGCATTTTCAGGATCGTATGTCATGCCGGCATCGTAAAGGCAATTTTTTCCCTAATCGTTACGAGGGAAAGCCGGCCGTTTCCGCAGCACCCTTCGGCGCCTACGCGATACGCCACCGGCTATTCGCCGGTTTGCATCAGCGAGCCGTGGCGGCGGGCGCTTTGCAGGAGCTTAAGGAACCCGAACACGCCGCCGGCCATGAACACCGCGTTGAGCGCCAGCGCGTCGAGCATCAGGTCGGCGCGGAAAGTGTGGTCGATCAGAAGCGCGCGCATGCCTTCGAAGACATAGGTCGGCGGCAACACCCACGCGGCCGGCTGCAGCCATAACGGCAGGGTGCTGACCGGGTAATAGACGCAGGCAAGCGGCATGAACACGAACATAATCGACCAGGCGAAATTCTCCGCGCCAAGCCCGTTGCGCAGCACCAGCCCGGAAACGAAAATGCCGATCGCCCAGCTCGTCAGCATCAGGTTGAGGAAAAACGCCACCAAGGCGAAGCCGAGGCCATAGAGATTGAAACCGAAGAACGCGATCGCCAGCAGCGACACCGGAACTGCGCCGATCAGCAGCCGCACGAGACTCATGACCATGAGTGCGAGGATGAACTCGAACGGCCGCAGCGGCGACATCATCAGGTTGCCGATGTTGCGCGCCCACATTTCCTCGAGGAACGCGATCGAAAAGCCAAGCTGTCCGCGAAACAGAATATCCCAGAGCAACAAAGCGCCGATCAGCGTGCCGCCGGCGCGAGCGAAGAAGCCGGCGTTCTGCATTACGTAAACCTGGATAAAGCCCCAGGTGATCATCTGCACCAGCGGCCAGTAGATGAGATCGAGAAGTCGCGGCCACGACGAGCGCAGCAGGTACCAGTAGCGCAGGATCATCGCGGCGACGCGGCGCGGCGAAAACCCGGGCGCGCGCTCGGCATACGCGCTCATTGCGCGGCCTCGCGAGCTTCATCGCGGCGGCGGGCGACATCGAGAAATACTTCTTCAAGCGTGCGGCGGCCGTAGCGGGCAAGGAGCCTTGCCGGCGTGTCGTCGTCCTCGATATGGCCCTGCTTCATGATGATGACCCGCTCGCACAACCGCTCCACCTCGGTCATGTTGTGCGAAGCCAGCAGTATGGTGGCGCGGCGGTCGCGGCAATAACGCTCGAGCCGCGCCCGCACCCAGTCGGCGGTATCGGGGTCGAGCGAAGCGGTCGGCTCGTCGAGCAGCAACAATTCGGGCGAATTGACCAGCGATTTGGCGAGCGACACGCGCGTCTTTTGTCCGGCCGAAAGCCGGCCGGTCGGACGGTCGAGCAAATCGGTCAAATCGAGCACTTCGCCGAGTTCTTCGATACGTTCGGCGAGATTATCAACGCCGTAGAGCATCCCGAATACGGTGAGGTTCTGCCGGACGGTGAGCCGCATCGGCATATCGACATAGGGACTTTCGAAATTCATCCGGTGCAGCACGCGATAGCGCTCGCGCGGCATTTCCGCGCCCATGACCGTAACGCGGCCCGACGTGGGCATGGTCAGTCCCATGATCATGGCGATGGTCGTGCTCTTGCCGGCGCCGTTGCCGCCCAGCAATCCGGCGATCGAGCCGGGCCCGATTTCGAACGAGATACCGGCGACGGCCGGCATCTTTTTGTAGATTTTGACGAGCCGTTCGACTTTGATGGCGGGTGCGGCGGACATGACCCGCGCAGATGTGGCGTGTGCAGCCGGTGAAGGCAAGGGAGCGAGACGCGGCTAATTGATAGCCCCGTCGCAAGGACGGTGATTGAGCATGAAAGTAGGACTTTTCGACCATGTCGAGGCCGGTGACCGGCCGCTGGCGCAACTCTACGACGAGCGGTTGCAATTCGCCCAAGCCGCCGAAGCGGCCGGTATCTATTGCCTGCATGTCGCCGAGCACCACGCGACACCGCTGAGCCTCATTCCGGCGCCGAGCGTCTTTCTCGCCGCGGTGGCGCGCGCCACCAAGACCATGCGCCTCGGCCCGCTGGTCTATCTGCTGCCGGTCTATACGCCGCTGCGGCTGATCGAGGAAATCTCGATGCTCGATCACCTGAGTCACGGCCGGCTCGAAGTCGGCGTCGGCCGCGGCGTGTCGCCGCATGAGCTTCGCTTCCACAAGGTCGAGTTCGACTACTCGCGCGAAATTTTTGTCGACGCCTTCAAGTGCATCAGCGCCGGGCTCGCGACCGATTGGCTCACCTACAAGAGCAAGTACTTCAATTATGAGAATGTGCCGATCGCGCTGCGGCCGCTGCAGCAGCCGCTGCCGCCGTTCTGGTACGCCTCCACCAACACGGAAGGCGCGACCTGGGCGGGCGAGAACGGCGCCCACTTCGTGACGCTCGGGCCGGTCAAGATGGCGAAGGTCCCGATCGACGCCTACAAAACCGCGCTCGCCAAACGCGGCGGCGCGGCGCGGCCGAAGCCGGAATTTCCCGGCGGCGCGGCGATCGGCATTTCGCGGATGATCATCGTCGCGGAAAGCGACGCGGAGGCGCGGCGCTTCGGCAAGCCGGCGCTCGACCGCCACGTCGCGCATCTGACCTGGTTGCGCGACAAGCTCGGCAATACCGCGGGCCTGCATCTGCCGTTCGGCGCCGATTACGACGCCTGGCTCGCCAACGGCACCGCTATCGCCGGTACGCCTGACAAGGTGCGCGCCGAGATCGAGCGGCAAACGGCAGAGCTCGGCGTGAATTATCTTCTGAGCTACATCTTCTTCGGCAACATGCCGCTCGCCGACGCGATGCGTTCGCTGAACCTTTTCAGCACCGAAGTCATGCCGCATTTGGCAAAGCTGTGACGGTTATCCGTCACCATGAGGTACTCGGCGCCATTGCAGCAGCTTGCGTACTCTTGACTGCGATGCGTCGAGCCTCAGGGTGAGGGTGACGGCCGCCGTGGTCGCGCCTTACGCACGGCCGACAGCGACCGAACGCCGGGCGCTCCAGCGCGAAAGGCGCCCTTGCTGCCACATTGCCATTCCGGATACCGCCAAAGCGGGGACAACCAGATAACGAATGATATCGGTGAAAAGCGGATCGGCGTGGAAAGGCGCGTACAGGTAGATAACGAGAATGGCCCCCAACACGAGGTGGCCGATCCGCAGCATACGACGAAGTCGAGCGACGTTCATTGTATCCTCCTGCGTGCCATCGAACACTTAGGTCTTCAGGCGACGCAAAGACCCTCGACTGCCATCTTGCGGAAGAGGTGCGGAGTTCCCGTCGCACCATCCGGATAGTGCTGCAGCTTCGACTGGAAAGCCGGATTGGCAAATGCGGCCCTGAAAGCGCTGACGCTCTCCCAGACAGCGTAGTTCAGATAAGTCGCGCTGCCGCCAATGCCGCGATGCAGCTGGGTCGAAATAAAGCCCGGTTGCGCCTTGAAGTGGTGCGCATCGTCGGCCCATGCGGCGATCAAAGCATCGGTTTGCTCGGGTGCCACATGGAAGACGTTGACGAGGACAACAGGCTCTTTGCTTTCGTCCCTCAGCTGATCCCGAATCGACACGCGTTCGTCTAGCTCCTGCAACTTAAGCATCGTTATTCTCCTCTTGTTTGAAATCCTCGTCTGTCGCGCCGATCGCACGCGACAGATGCCTGTTCATCTGGGTGAGCACCTCGAGAGCAGTTGCAATGCGATCGAGCGTTAATCCTGCCATCACCTCGCGCGCCCAGGGACGCTGACGTTCTTCGGCGGCCTTCGCGGCGGCGCGGCCCTTCGGGGTCAGAACGACGAGCTTTGCGCGCTGGTGATGGGGATTGGCTTCAAACAGCACGAGTCCCTTGTCCGCCAGGAGATCGGCGATGCGCTGAACCGATTGCCGCGACAATCCCATGTTGCGCGCGATATGCGCGACCGGTAGCGGCACTGGCGAAAGCGTCAGCGCACCGAGCACCTGCCACCACGCCGATGTCAGGCCGATATCAGCAACCAGGCGATTCCCGGCCTCGATCAGCTCTCCATTCAGCCGGAACACCGCAACGATCAGGTCGGCAATGGTCTCGTCACGCTTACGCATGACACTATGCTGTCATGAAAGCATATATCTGTCAATATGTATTTTTGACCAACCAGAAAATCCCGACCGACCGGGGGCCGAGAGCCGTGCGTGATATCGCTGGGCGCAAGCGCAATGAGTCCGCGCCCATCGCGGGCACGGCGCGTCGTTAGCGGGAACCGAAGAAGTTTATGTTATTGCCTCTAATCGTCGCCGCGTTCGTGATCGGCGCGTAGCGCGTCGGGATGCGGCATGGCAATGATGTTGTAGCCGGAATCGACGAAATGAATCTCGCCGGTGACGCCGGTCGAGAGGTCGGAAAGCAGATAAAGCGCCGCACCGCCGAGCTCCTCGAGCGTGACGCCGCGACGCAGCGGCGAATGCCGCTGCTGAAAGGCGAACATCATGCGCGCGTCGCCGATGCCGGCGCCGGCCAGTGTGCGGATTGGACCGGACGAGATGGCGTTGACGCGGATCGCCTGCGCGCCGAAATCGACGGCGAGATAGCGCACCGAAGCTTCGAGCGCCGCCTTGGCCGGACCCATGGCATTGTAGTTCGGCATGGCGCGGTCGCCGCCGTTATAGGTGAGCGTGAGCATGGCGCCGCCGTTCGGCATCAGCACCGCCGCGCGCGTGGCGGCTTCGACGAATGCGAAGCATGAAATCAGCATGGTGCGCAGAAAATTATCGCGCGTCGTGTCGGCGAAGCGCCCGGTGAGCTGGGTCTTGTCGGAGAAAGCGATGGCGTGGACGAGAAAATCGAGCGTGCCCCAGGTCCGCTTGATCTCGGCAAAAACCGCGTCGAGCGAGGCAATGTCCTCGACGTCGCACGGCAGCACGAGATCGGCGCCGGCCGAGGCCGCGAGCGGTTTGACCCGCTTGGCAAGCGCGTCGCCCTGGTAGGTGAAAGCGAGCTTGGCGCCATGCGCCGCCAGCGTGCGCGCCGCACCCCAGGCAATCGAGTGATCGTTGGCGACCCCCATGACCAGGCCGCGCTTGCCCTGCATCAGGTCCGGCATGCGTTACGCGTCCGGTCGCTTGAACACGATGCAGGCGTTGGTGCCGCCGAAACCGAAGGAGTTAGACAGCACGCAATTGAGGGTCACGCCGTCGCGGCGCTCGCGCACGATCGGCATGTCGGCGAAAGCGGGATCGAGATTCTCGATGTTGGCGCTCTCGCAGATGAAGCCGTTGTTCATCATCAGCAGCGAATAGATCGCTTCGTGCACGCCGGTCGCGCCCTGCGAGTGGCCGGTCAGCGACTTGGTGGCGGAGATCGGCGGGCATTTGTCGCCGGAGCCGAACACTTCGCGGATCGCCTCGATCTCCCTGAGGTCGCCGATTGGCGTCGAAGTGGCGTGCGGATTGATGTAATCGACTTTCTGCTTGATGTCCTTGAGCGCCAATCGCATGCAGCGCGCCGCGCCCTCGCCCGAGGGCGCCACCATGTCGGCACCGTCGGCGGTGGCGCCGTAACCGGCCATCTCGGCGTAGATGCGGGCGCCACGCGCCTTGGCGTGTTCGAGTTCCTCCAGCACCACCACGCCGGCGCCGGCCGAGATGACAAAGCCGTCGCGGTCGACGTCATAGGCGCGTGAAGCCCTGGCCGGCGTGTCGTTGAACTTCGACGACAGCGCGCCCATGCCGTCGAACAGCACTGTCAGCGTCCAGTCGAGTTCCTCGCAGCCGCCGGCGAACATCATGTCCTGCTTGCCGTACTGGATCAGCTCGTAGGCGTTGCCGACGCAATGGTTGGAGGTCGCGCAGGCCGACGAGATCGAATAGGAGAGCCCCTTGATCTTGAACCAGGTGCCGAGCGACGCCGACGCCGTCGATGACATCGCCTTCGGCACCGCGAACGGGCCGACCCGCTTTGGCCCCTTGCTGCGGGCGATATCGGCGGCCTCGACGATGGCGCGGGTCGAAGGCCCGCCCGAGCCCATCACGATGCCGGTACGCTCGTTGGAGATTTCGTTCGCCTGCAACCCGGCGTCGCGGATCGCCTGTTCCATGGCGACGTGATTCCACGCCGAGCCGCCGCCCAGGAATCGCATGGCGCGGCGGTCGACGGCTTCGCTTGCGTCGAGCGTCGGCGCGCCGTGCACCTGCGAGCGGAATCCCATTTCGGCATATTTGTCGGCGCGCACGACGCCCGACTTCGCCTCGCGCAATGAGGCGAGCACTTCCTGTGTGTTGTTGCCGATGGACGAGACGATGCCCATCCCGGTTACGACCACGCGTCTCATCTGCGCCTCGTCAACCTGTGTGCGGCCGTCTTACGAGGCTCTGCCCGCCTGCGGCGCCGGATCGACGAACAGCCCAACCTTGAGATCGAGCGCCTTGTAAATCACCGAGCCGTCGGCGGACAACCAGCCGTCGGCGATGCCGAGCACGAGCTTGGAACGCATAACCCGCTTGATATCGAGGCCATAAACGACATTCTTCATGGTCGGCAGCACCTGGCCGGAGAATTTGACCTCGCCCATGCCGAGCGCGCGGCCCTTGCCGGGCGAGCCGAGCCAGCCGAGGAAGAAGCCCAGCAACTGCCACAAGGCGTCGATACCGAGGCAGCCGGGCATTACCGGATCGCCTTTGAAATGACAGGGAAAGAACCACAAATCGGGCTTGAGTTCGAGGACGGCGCGGACGAGGCCCTTGCCATATTCGCCGCCGACTTCGGCGATCTCGGAAATGCGGTCGAACATCAGCATCGGGGGTAGCGGGAGCTGCGGACCCTGGACGAAAAGCTCGCCCCGGCCGCACGCCAGCAGGTCCTCGTATTCGAAATTCGAACGACGTTCCTGCATTCCTTTCGACTCCGCCCCGAATACGCGATTCCCTAACACATGGGGGCATGCCGGCAAAGCGCACCCCCTTGGAACGCTTTTGCGGTAGCGCGAAAGCCCAGGCCGCGGCCTGATGGCTGCCCCGGGAGCTTCCCAGTTGCGGCCTCCGCGCGGCGGCGTATAATGATTACAAACGCAACGATCTTGTTCGACGCCCGCCGATGGGCAGTCAGGTGCCGCAATGACCCAGTCCCGTCCGTTCGCTCCCGGCGCTGCCGCGCCGGTCGCCCAGGCAGCCCTTCCGCCCGGCCGCGACCTGACCGGCTGCCCCTGGCATGACGTGAAGGAAAAGCTCCGCGAAGTCGGCTTGCGCCCGACCCGGCAGCGCATGGCGCTCGGCTGGATCCTGTTCGCCAAGGGCGACCGCCATGTGACGGCGGAAATGCTTTACGAGGAAGCCAACCGCGCCAAGGTGCCGGTGTCGCTCGCCACCGTCTACAACACCCTGCATCAGTTCACCGAGGTCGGCCTGCTCCGCCAGGTCGCGATCGACGGCTCGAAGGCGTATTTCGACACCAACAATTCCGAGCACCACCATTTCTTCATCGAGGATCAGAACGATCTGATGGACATTCCTTCGTCCGACGTGGTGGTCGGCAAGGCGCCGGTGCCGCCGGAAGGCTACGAGATCGCCCGCATCGATGTGGTGGTGCGGCTGCGCAGGCTGCGCTGAGCCTACTCGATTTTCTCGTCCGGATAGACACCCCACAACCGGCTCTGCTCGATCCAGCCGTCAAAGCCGTCGCCGGCGATGCGGCACCAGCTGCCGGTGCAGCGCTTGATCGCGCCGAGCACGCCGGACTGCAATTGCGCCGTCACCGCGCTCTGCTCATCTGGCTTGGCATGCAGCGCGGCAAGATCGGTCTTCGACTGAAGCTGCACCGCCGCCATGCGCTTGCCGGACAGGAGCGAGTGATAGACCCAGCCTTCGGCGCCGTCGGAATCGCGGATCCGGCGCCAATTTTCGAATTCGGCGGTGATTTCGACCGGCCAGCCGACGCGTGTGTAGATCCAGGAGACGTCGTGATCCTTGTCCGGTCCGCCGCGCACATTGACCCGGTCGGTCTTGAGCGTGACGAAGCGCGGCACCGGCAAGCCGCTTGGCGCGGCATCGCCCGCCGCCGGCGCTGGAGCCGCCATCAGCGTGAATGCGAACACGGCCGCCAGCGCGGCCCCGATCCGGATGATCATGACGTCATTGCGCCGCAACGCCACGCCGCTCTTCCCTATTGTTCGCGCCGGCGGTCGGGGAACCCGGCACGCTTTGTGAGAGCGCAGCCATCTGCTAGAGAGAAATGATGCACCGCCTCCCGGCCTTTCAGTGTCGGCGAGGCCGGTTAACGAGACCTGAACGGCAAAGGCCGGTTACGGCCGTGGTTTATTCGGTTCGCGTCCAGTTGGCGTCGTGGGGCTTTTGTCATGGCATCGGGTAAAAAGCCGCTGGTGGTGGTCACCCGCAAGCTGCCGGACAGCGTCGAAACGCGCATGCGCGAATTGTTCGACGCGCGGCTGAACCTCGACGACAAGCCGATGAGCCAGGCCGAACTGGCGGAGGCCGCCAAGACCGCCGACGTGATCGTGCCGACGGTGACCGACCAGATCGACCGCTCGGTGCTCAGCCATTCCGGCGAGCGGCTAAAGCTGATCGCCAATTTTGGCAACGGCGTCGACCATATCGACGTCACCACCGCGCTCCAGCGCGGCATCACCGTGACCAACACGCCGGGCGTGCTGACCGAGGACACCGCCGACATGACCATGGCGCTGATCCTGGCGGTGCCGCGGCGCCTGGCCGAAGGCGCCCAGGTGCTGGTGAGTGACGAGGAATGGACCGGCTGGAGCCCGACCTGGATGCTGGGCAAGCGCATTTGGGGCAAGCAGCTCGGCATCGTCGGCATGGGCCGGATCGGCCAGGCCGTGGCGCGCCGCGCCAAGGCCTTCGGCCTGCAAATTCACTATCACAACCGCCGCCGCGTGGCGCCGCGCATCGAGGAGGAACTCGACGCGACCTATTGGGAGAGCCTCGACCAGATGCTGGTCCGCATGGACATCATCTCGATCAACTGCCCGCATACGCCGGCGACCTATCATCTCCTCTCCGCGCGGCGGTTAAAGCACGTCCGGCCCGAGGCCTATGTCGTCAACACCGCGCGCGGCGAGGTGATCGACGAGAATGCGCTCGCGCGCCTGATCGAGGCGGGCGAGATCGCCGGCGCCGGCCTCGACGTGTTCGAGCACGAGCCGGCGGTGAGCCCGAAGCTCGTCAAGCTCGCAAAGGCCGGCAAGGTGGTGCTGTTGCCGCATCTCGGCTCGGCCACTCTCGAAGGCCGCGTCGACATGGGCGAGAAGGTGATCGTCAACATCAAGACCTTCATGGACGGCCACCGCCCGCCCGACCGCGTCCTGCCCTCGATGCTTTAGCACTCCTTCGTCATGCCCGGGCTTGACTTGGGCATCCACGTCGAGCGCACGCGTGATAGACTTTGACGAAAGGCTCTCACAATCGGAAACGCACCATGGATTGCCGGGTCGAAGCCCGGCAATGACGAGGAAATGACGCCCGCGCTCATCACGGAAGAATTCATGCTGCCGGCGCGCGATGCCGGTATCGAACTTTATGCGCGCAACAAGCGGCCGGCGGACATGCGCGCATTCGCGCCGGCGCGCACGATCCTGTTCGTGCACGGCGCCACCTATCCGGCGCACACCGCTTTCGATCTTCCGCTCGGCGGCGTCTCGTGGATGGAATACATCGCCGCGCGCGGCTACGACGTGTGGCTCCTCGATCTGCGCGGCTACGGCAAATCCACCCGGCCGAAGGAAATGAGCGAGCCGCCGGACGCAAACCCGCCGATCGTGCGTACCGAGACGGCAGTGCGCGACATTTCCGCCGTCGCCGATTTCATCCGTGAGCGCCGCAAGCTGGCGCGCCTCGTTCTGCTCGGCTGGTCGTGGGGCACGTTTTCCTGCCCGGCTTACGCCGTACAAAATCCTGGCGAGGTCGAAAGCCTCGTCCTGTACGCGCCGATCTGGACCGGCATGACCGGGCGGCTCGCCGTCGCCGCGCCGGGCGCGCGACTGCCGTGTTACCGCGCGGTAACCCGCGAACAGGCCTATGCGCGCTGGATGAACGGCGTAGCCGAGGACAAGAAAGCGGCGCTCATTCCGCCGGGCTTCTTCGATGCCTGGGCGGACGCGACCTTCGCCACCGATCCGGATGGCGCCAGGATGAAGCCGCCGGTGATCCGCGCGCCCAATGGCGTGATAGCCGACGTGGCCGAAACCTTTTGGGCCGGCAAAGGCTATTACGATCCGGCGAAAATCACCGTGCCGGCGTTTCTGGTCACCGTCGCCTGGGACGCCGACGTGCCGCCGGCCATGGCGCGTACGCTGTTTCCGCTGTTGGTCAATTCGCCCGGCAAGCGCCTAGTCGAGCTTGGACGCGGTACGCACAACGTGATGATGGAAGCAAATCGCCTCGAACTGTTCGAGGCGGTGCAAAAATTTTTGGACGAGCTCGCGGCCACGTCATCTGCAGGACAATAAATTCCCGTCTCCCCACCGGGGCGAGGTGAAAGCGGGGCAGCCTGCTCCTATCGCTGCGGTGGCAAGCGCTCGAAGGTCGGCAAGCCTTCCGGAATGTGATGGAAAGCCTGCTTGTCGAGGGTGTGGATCGCTATCTTCGGACTGCCGTAGAGACTTGGATCGTCGAGCGTGCCGGCTTTCAGGATCACCGCCGGCAAACCAGGCCGCCGCGTGAGGAGATGCGTGCCGCACTCGCCACAGAATTCCCGCGTCACCGCACCTTCGATATCGCTGCGCTTGAACTGCTTCGGCGTCCCCTTGGTGTAGCGAAAGCCGTCGAGCGTCATGAGCATGAACATGTTCGGCGCGCCGCCGGAGATATATTGGCATTGGCGGCAGTGGCATTGGGCCTTGAGCATCGGCTCGCCCTCGGCCACGTAGCGCACCGCCCCGCAATAGCATCCGCCTTCCAGAGTCATCGAAATCTCCCGGTTTTGTCAGCCTTTCGTGGATTGGATTAAGCGTTCGGTTTGCGCAAAGATAACAAAATCTGCGCTGTGCGTATTTGCAATGCTGGGCGCGATCCCGTGGGTTTCGCTCCGCTTTTTCCGCCCTACATACATGACTGAGCCTCGCGGGGGTTGGCGCGCAATGCAAAGCGACAAGGCCACCGCCGTCAGCCGGCGCGATCTGTTGGCGCTGATTGGCACCGCCGCCGGCAGCGCGGCGATGTATCAGGCTATGCAAAGCCTCGGCTTCGCGGCGAATTCCGCCTACCCCGGTCCGATTGCGCTTTCCGGCGACGTCAAAGGCGCTTCCGTCCTCATCCTCGGCGCCGGGCTTGCCGGCATGACCGCAGCGCTGGAATTGCGCAAGGCCGGCTACAAAGTGCAAGTGCTCGAATACAATCGCCGCGCCGGCGGCCGCAACTGGACCCTGCGCGGCGGCGACACCTTCACCGAGCTCGGCGGCTTCACGCAGACCTGCGCATTCGAAGAAGGCCATTATTTCAATCCCGGGCCGTGGCGGATTCCCTATCACCATGGCGCGGTGCTCGATTACTGCAAGCGGCTGAACGTCGCGCTCGAGCCGTTCGTCGAGCTCAATTACAACGCGTATTTGCACGCGCCGGATGCGTTCGGCGGCCGGCCGCAGCGCATCCGCACCATCAAGACCGATTTTGAGGGACACGTTGCCGAGCTGCTAGCGAAAGCGACCGCGCAGGGCCGGCTCGACGAAGCCGTCTCGACGGAAGACAAGGAGATCCTGTTGAACGCGCTCAAAGCGTGGGGCGCGCTGGATAAAGATTACGCCTATAAGGCCAACCTGATCTCCGCCCGCGTCCGCGGCTACGCCAAGGGTCCCGGCGGCGGCCTCGATGCGGCACCGGCCGCCGGCGAGCCGGTCGCGCTGCGGGACATCCTCAAATCCGAGCTTTGGGAATATCTGCGGAGTTTTTCGCAGATCGAATTTCAGACCACGTTGTTCCAGCCGGCCGGCGGGATGGACATGATCGGCAAGGCGTTCGCGCGCGAAACCGGCGATCTCATCCGCTACGACGCCAAGGTGACGAAGATCGCGCAGGACGATTCAGGCGTCACCGTCACCTATGTGGACGCCCGCGCGCCCGCCGCCGAACAAACGGCGAAAGCCGACTGGTGCGTCTCCACGATTCCGCTCTCCATTCTCAGCCAGATCCCGATCAACGTGGGCGCGCGCATGCGGGCGGCGATCGACGCGGTGCCGTATGCCTCGGCGGTCAAGATCGGCCTTCAATTCAAGCGGCGGTTCTGGGAGGAGGACGAGGCGATCTACGGCGGCATCAGCTATACCGGTTTGCCGATCCGGGAGATCGCCTATCCGAGCAGCGGGCTTAATCGCGGCGGCCGCGGCGTGCTGCTCGGCGGCTACATTTTCGAGGGATCGAACGCCTACGAGTTCGCTTCGATGGCGCCGGCGGAAAGGGTCGCCCGCGCGGTCGCGCTCGGCTCGCAGATTCATCCGCAATACCCGACCGAGTTCGAGAACGGCGTTGCGGTTGCATGGCAGCGCGTGCCATTCACGCTCGGCTGCGCCGGCTACTGGACCGAGAAGACGCGGGCTGAGCATTACGACGACCTCTGCCAGATCGACGGGCGGATCGTGCTCGCCGGGGAGCACGCGTCCTACCTTCCGGCGTGGCAGGAGGGCGCGATCCTCTCGTCGCTCGACGCCATCACCCGCCTGCATCATCGTGTCGTCAGGACGTAGCCGCATGTCAGCCGGGCGATTGCGACAATTGACCCTCATTGCACCGCTCGCGCTGATCGCGCCGGCGGCGGCGCTGGCGCAGAACGCTACCGGCAAACCGGGCGAACACATATTGAGCACCGGCTTCAAATTTGCCGAGCAGAGCGGCGAAGCACTCTACGTCAACGTCTGCCAGGCTTGCCACATGCCGGACGGCAAAGGCGCGATCGGCGCCGGGGCCTATCCGGCGCTCGCCGGTGATGCAAACCTCGCAGTCGGCGCCTCTCCGGTCGCCGTCGTGATCAACGGCCAGCGCGGGATGCCGCCGGTCGGCTTCCTGATGAGCGACGAGCAGGTTGCCGCCGTAGTGAATTATGTGCGCACCCATTTCAGCAACACTTACCGCGACACGGTCAGCGCCGCGGATGTCAAAGCCCTCCGTTCGGGAAAACCGTAGAAGCATACTCTGTTGACGCGCGCCGATTTTATTGCAGGGATATAATACGATGATGCCAGATAAACCGTTGCCGACCCGCCAGCTTCAGCGTCTCGCGCTCGCGCTGTACCTGCTCGCAGCCGTTCTGCTCGCGCCGACCGCGCGCGCGCAAACTCTGCCGCTGCCGGACAATCTGACCGATCTCAATTCCCCCGAAGGCGAAAAATACTTCGCCGAAAGCGGCGCGCTCGCGACTTATTTCTCGATTGCCGACACTTTCGTGACGCAGAAAACGCTAGCCTATTGCGGCGTCGCCGCGATCGTCATGGTGCTCAACGCGGCCGGCGTGCCGGCGCCGACGACGCCGGAATATCAGCCCTTCAACGTCTTCACCCAGGACAATCTGCTCGACGAGCGCACCGAGGCGGTGCTGCCGCAGGCGGTCCTCGCCCGGCAGGGAATGACACTCGATCAGCTCGGCGGACTCTTGGCGCTGCATCCGGTGACCGTCGAGGTACACCACGCCGCCGACGGCGGGCTTGACGACTTCCGGGCCGCCGCGCGCGACTATCTCTCCACCAAGGGTCATTTCGTGATCGTGAATTTTCTGCGCAAGACGATCGGCCAGCAGAGCGGCGGCCATATCTCGCCGCTTGCGGCCTACGACGCATTGGCGGACCGGTTCCTGATCCTCGACGTCGCCCGCTACAAATATCCGCCGGTCTGGGTGAAGGCGTCCGACCTGTTCGACGCGATGAACACTACCGATGGGTCGAACGACAACAAGACGCGCGGCTATGTCCTCGTCGCCAAGACCGGCGGCGCGACGCCGACGCCGGCGCAGTGACCGCAAGGCCTTCGAACCGCTTGTCGCTACGCTGGGCGGCGCTCGGAATCGCCGCGGCGCTGACGCTGCCGCCAATCGCGCGCGGCGATGAGCTTGCGCCGCCCGCGATTGAGCGCACGCCAGCGATCATCGCCGCGCACGGCATGGTGGTGGCGCAGGAGGCGATTGCCGCGCGCATCGGCGTCACCATCCTGCAGAAAGGCGGCAACGCCGTCGATGCGGCGGTCGCGGTCGGCTTTGCCATGGCGGTGACCTATCCGCGCGCCGGCAATATCGGCGGCGGCGGCTTTATGCTGATCCATCGCGCCGCGGGCGACGACGTCACCATCGACTATCGCGAGACCGCGCCGGCGGCGATCGACGCCAGGTCGTTTCTCGACACCGATGGCAGCGCCGATCCGAAAAAATCGCGCGATTCAGCGCTCGCCATCGGCGTGCCCGGCACTGTCGCCGGACTAGCGCTGGCCGAGGAAAAATATGGGTCCGGCAAATTCACGCTGGCCGAGCTGATTCAGCCCGCGATCGCGCTCGCCCGCGACGGCATCGACATCGCCGACGACATCGCCGACGCGCTGCCCATCGACCAGCCGAGGTTGGCGCGGTGGCCTTCCTCCGCGCGAATTTTTCTAAAAGCCGACGGCAGCGCGCTCGCGCCCGGCGACCGGCTCATCCAGACCGATCTCGCCGACACGCTTGCCGCCATCGCCAGGGACGGCCCGCGCGCTTTCTATGAAGGCGCGATCGCGCAAAAGCTTGCCGCCGCGATGCAGGAAGCCGGCGGCATCATGACCGCCGACGATCTGAAGACCTATCGCGCCATCGAGCGTCCGCCCATCCGCGGCACCTATCACGGCTATGACATCGTCTCGATGGCGCCGCCATCCTCCGGCGGCATCGCGCTGGTCGAGATGCTCAATATCCTCGAAGGTTACGATCTCGCGCACGATGACGCGGCGCAGACGCTGTTCCTGATGGTCGAGGCGATGAAGCGTGCTTACGCCGACCGCGCCTGGTTTCTCGGCGACCCGGACGTAGTGCCGATCCCGGTGGCGCAGCTGATTTCGAAGAGCTATGCCGAAGCATGGCGCGCCGGCATTGATCCGGCGCACGCGACGCCGGCGCGCGACATCCATGCCGGCGGCGAGGTCGCCCCGGAAGGCCGCAACACCACACACTTTTCGGTCATCGACGCCTTCGGCAATGCTGTGGCGAACACCTATACGCTGAACTTCAGCTTCGGCGTCGGCCTGATCGCGTCCGGCACCGGCGTGCTGCTCAACAACGAGCTCGATGACTTCGCCGCCAAGGCGGATGCGCCGAATGCCTATGGGCTCCTCGGCGACAAGGCCAATGCGCCGGGACCGGGCAAGCGGCCGCTGTCGTCGATGACGCCCACCATCGTGCTCAAGGACGGCAAGCCGTTCCTCATCACCGGCACGCCGGGCGGCAGCCGCATCATCAGCGCGGTGCTGCAGGTGCTGGTTGATGTGATCGATCGCGGCATGGATATCGCCGACGCCGTATCCGCGCCGCGCCTGCACAACCAATGGATGCCCGATCAGGTGTTCGCGGAGCCGAGCTTTCCCGGCGATCTTGTCGCCGCCCTGCAAGCGCGCGGCGATGCCGTCATCGTGCAAAAATTCCCGACATCGGCGAACTCGATCATGGTCACGCCGGCGGGCCTGGTCGGCGCCGCCGATCCGCGCACGCGCGGCGCGCTGGCGGCGGGGTATTAAAAATGGTCAAAGCGTCATTGCGAGGAGTGAAGCGACGATGCAATCCAGAGGATATGACGTAAGTCTGGATTGCTTCGCTTCGCTCGCAATGACGAAAAGAAAAACACGGGGGAGGTAATGAACGGGAACGCGCCAATCGCCAATTTGCGTATCGGCCTGATCGGCTCGGGCTTCATCGCCAAGTTTCACCTGCAGGCGCTGCAATCGGTCCGGCATGTGACCGTGACCGGAGTCTACAGCCCGACCGCCACCAACCGCGACACCCTGGCAAAGGAAGCAAACGCGCTGGAGCTCGGCCCGTGCCGGGCATTTTCTTCGCTCGAAGCAATGCTGATTTCCGGCGAGGTGGACGCGGTCTGGATCGGCGTGCCGAATTTCGCGCGGCTCGACACCATGCGCGAGATTCACCGGCTGGTGAAAGCCGGCTGGGCCAAGCTTATCGGCGTCGCCTGCGAGAAGCCGCTCGGCCGCACGCTCGGCGAGGCGCGCGAGATGTTGCGGCTGGCCGAGGACGCCAAGCTGTTCCACGGCTACCTGGAAAACCAGGTGTTTTCGAGCGCCGTGCAGCGCGGCAAGGACATCGTCTGGCGGCGCGCGGTGCCGGCGAGCGGACGCCCGTATCTGGCGCGCGCCGCCGAAGAGCATAGCGGACCGCACATGCCGTGGTTCTGGCAAGGGCAGCGGCAGGGCGGCGGCGTTCTTTCCGACATGACCTGTCACAGCGTCGAGGTCGGCCGCTTCCTCTTGAGCAAGCCGGCCGCGCCGCGCACTGATCTAAAACTCATCAGCGCCAGCGCCACCGTCGGCAACCTGAAATGGACGCGGCCGGAATACGTCGCGCGGCTCAAAAGCATGATGGGCGCCGAGGTCGATTATGCGAAGCGCCCGGCCGAGGATTTCGCCCGCGGCGCGCTCACCTTCCGCGACGCCGAGGGCCACGAGGTGATCGTCGAAGCGACCAATTCGTGGGCCTATGTCGGCGCCGGGCTGCGCATCCTGATCGAAGTCCTCGGCCCGGAATATTCCATGGAATTTTCGTCGCTCAATACCGGGTTGAAAGTCTTTCTGTCGCGCGACATCGCCGGCGGCCAGGGCGAAGATCTGGTCGAGAAGCAGAATGCCGAGCAGGGTCTGATGCCGGTGGTGGAGAACGAGGCCGACATCTACGGCTATATCGGCGAGGACCGGCACATGGTCGAAGCTTTCCGCCACCGCCGCATGCCGATGGAGACGTTCCACGACGGCGTCGCCGTCGCCGAGATGCTGATGGCGCTTTACCGCTCTGCCGAGCTCGGCCAGGTGGTGAAACTGCCGGCGCCGGAATTGGAGACTTACGTGCCGCCGGTGGCGCGGGCTTAAATGTCTCAGGTTTTGCCCGCGCCCAAGCCGAGCAGCTTGACCGCGTTGTCCGTGAGGATGAGCGGCCGCACCTCCGGCTTGATGTCGAGCTTGGCGAAGTCGCTGAGCCAGCGGTCGGGCTTGATCACCGGCCAGTCGGAGCCGAACAGCATTTTGTGCTTGAGCAGCGTGTTCGCGTACCGCACGACAATCGGCGGAAAGTATTTCGGCGACCAGCCGGAAAGGTCGATGTAGACGTTCGGCTTGTGCTGCGCGACCGACAGCGCCTCCTCCTGCCAGGGAAACGAAGGATGCGCGAGAATGATCGGCATGTCGGGGAAGTCGACGGCGACGTCGTCGATATACATCGGGTTGGAATATTTCAGCCGGATGCCGGCGCCGCCCGGCATGCCGGAGCCGACGCCGGTCTGACCGGTGTGAAACAAAGCCGGAAGCTTTGCTTCCGCAATCGCTTCGTAGAGCGCATAGGCGCTGCGGTCGTTCGGATAGAAGCCTTGCATGGAAGGGTGAAACTTGAAGCCGCGGATGCCGAACTCGCGAATAAGCCGCCGCGCTTCGCGCGCGCCGGTTTTTCCTTTCGCCGGGTCGATGCTGGCGAACGGGATCAGCACGTCGCTGTTGGCGGCGGCTTTTTCGGCAACCTCTTCGTTCGAATAGCGGCGGTAGCCGGTCTCGCGCTCGGCGTCGACGGGAAAGATCACTGCGCCGATCTTGCGGGCGCGAAAATAAGCCGCGGTTTCTTCGACGGTCGGGCGATTGTCCGGCTGGTTGAAATAGACCGCCATCTGCGCCTGCAAGTCGTCGTAGCCGTCGTCGGGATGCGTGCCGCACGGTTCCTCCGCATGCGTATGGACATCGATGGCCACCAGCGTGTCGACGTTCACGAAAGTCTCCCAGGATTTTCAACTCGGGTCAGAGCATGATCCGGAAGTGGAAGCCGGTTTGCCGAAAAGATCATGCTCGACGCGTGAATCTAGAGCATATCGGCGCAAAAGCGTACAGCGGGACCTCGCCCACGCCGGCGCCTCGCACTCGCCCACGCGGGCGCCTCACTGCACGCGCGTTCGCTTGCCGCCCCTCCGGCGGCTCGCTAAGGTCGCGGACAATCGAACAACAAATACCGCAGGAGAGGAATTGTCATGTTGGAGGTACATCTCGATCCGGCCACGATCAACAGCCGCAAGGTGCTGGCCGGGCTGGAACTGCTCGGCGTGCCGTACAAGGTCAATCACGTGAATTATTTCGCCGGCGCGCACAAACAGCCGCCCTATACGGATCTCAATCCGAACGGCGTGCTGCCCGCGGCCAGGGACGGCGACTTTACGCTCTGGGAATCCGATGCGATCCTGCAATACGCGGCCGACATGAGCGGCGGCGACAAATACTATCCCAAGGACTTGAAGAAGCGCGTCGACATCAACCGCTGGCTGTTGTGGGAAGCCGCGCATTGGCAGCCCAGTTGCTACGTCTTCTTCATCGAGAACGCAGTGAAGCCGGTGATCAAGGCGCCCACCGACAAGGCGGCGCTCGAAAAAGAGACGCCGAACTGGCGGCGCCTAGCCGGCGTACTCGACGCGAGGCTGGCGAAATCGAAATGGCTCGCGGGTGACAGCGTGACCATCGCCGATATCGCCGTTGCGGCGCCGATGCACGTGCACAAGAAGCAAGCGCTGCCGCTCGACGACTTTCCGAACATCCGGCGCTGGATCGCGGAGGTCGAAAAGCTGCCCTGTTGGCAGAAAACGCAAGGTGCAGTCGAGGCGGCGCTGACGCCGCACTGAACGAACGGAAAACATGACAGCACAGACAACAGCACAGGCCGACGTCAAATCGACTTTCCGCTACACGCGCGACACCGGCGTCGCCCCGGAAGTTTATTTTTACGAGCCTCCGCCCGGAACGAAATGGCGCGAGTCCGGCGACGACCCGCACGAAATGACCGTGCATGACGGCTGGATCCGGGCGAAGTCATTCGCACTCGATCGCGAAGGCTTTGCGATGCGTGATTTCCGGTCGCCGTTCACGGATTGGGACGACGACGCTGCGATTCGCGCGAATTTCTACGGCGCCGTCGAGCAGTTCGTGCAGAACGAAGTCGGCGCCAAGCGAGTGATCATTTTCGACCACACCATCCGCGCCCAGGTGAACCTCGCGCAAACCCGTTCCGAGACTTCGACCTCGCGGCGCGCGCCGGTGATGAACGTGCATTGTGATTACACGCCGAACTCGGGGCCGCTGCGCGTGCGCCAGCTGCTGCCGAACGAAGCCGCCGACTTGTTGAAGCGCCGGGTCGCGTTCTATAATTTTTGGAAGCCGGTGCGGCGCACGGTCGAGGAGCGGCCGCTGGCGATGTGCGATGTCACGTCGTCCACTGAACAGGACTTCATCGTCATGAAGCTGCGCTACCGCGACCGCGACGGCGAGATTTTCGTCATGCGTTATTCGCCGAAGCATAATTGGTGGTATTTCCCGCGCATGACGCCCGATCACGCGATCATGCTCAAGACCTACGATTCGGCGACCGATGGGCGAGCCCGCTTCATCGGCCACAGCGCGTTCGAGGACCCGAATACGCCGCCGAATGCGCCAATGCGCGAGAGCATCGAAATCCGCACCATGGCGTTTTTCTAGCGCGCCAACGCTTAAGCCCGCAGCGCCGCCAGCACGTCGTCGGGCCGTTCACTCATCAGCATGTGGCCGGCGCCGTCAAGCACCGTCAGCCGGCAATTCGCTATCGCGGCGGCGATACCTTTGCCGCTTTTCGCCGGCGTCATCATATCGCGGCTGCCGAGCACGACGGTCGCGGGGGCGCTGACCTTGGCGGCCGCGGCGAGCGCATCGGCGTAATCGTTGCAGGCGGACAAATCGGCGAAGATGACGCCGGGGCCGGAGCGTTCGAGCAGACGTTCGGCATCGCCGAGCATCCAGAGGCCGGGGATTTGGCAGCCGCCCAACGTCGCGCGATAGCCGTGCCCCCAAAGGTCGATCATATCGATGGCGGCGCGGTCGTTGGCTTTGGCGGCATTGAGCAGGTCGTCGGACACCCGCATCGGCGCGGCGGTGGCGATCAAGGCAAGCCCGCTGACTTTCTCGGGATGACGCGAGGCGGTCTCAAGCGCGATCAGCGAGCCCATGGAATGACCGACCAACCGCGCCTGGCGCACACCGGCCGCCTCGATCAGCACCGCGGTCCAGTCGGCGAGCGCGGCGATGGAGGTCAGCGGCGCACCGCCGGAGCGGCCGTGGCCGGGAAGATCGGGCGCCAAGACCGAATGGCCGTGGTAGGCGAACGCGCGCGCCAGCAACGCCCAGACCGAATGATCCATGCCGGCGCCGTGCAGAAAGACCATTGCCGGAAAGCCAGCATCGAAATCGCGCCCGCCGGTGCCGACAAAGACCTCGTTGCCCTCGACCGAAAGCCGCATGCTTTAAGCCCTTTGCGAGGCGCGCAGCGCCTGCCCCAGATCCTCGATGAGGTCGCTCGCGGCTTCGAGCCCGACCGAAATGCGGATCAACTCCTCGCCGACGCCGGCGGCGGCGAGCGCGTCTGCGTCCATCTGCTGATGCGTGGTGCTCGCCGGATGGATCACCAACGTTTTGGCATCGCCGACATTGGCGAGATGACTCGCGAGCCGCACCGCCTCGATGAATTTCTTTCCCGCCGCGCGGCCACCCTTGATACCGAACGAGACGATCGCGCCGGCGCCCTTGGGCAACAATTTCTGCGCCAGCGCGTGATCCGGATGCGTCTCAAGCGACGGATGCAGCACCCAGTCTACCGCCGCGTTCTTGCGCAGGAAGATCAGCACGCCCGCGGTGTTCTCCATGTGCCGCTCCATGCGCAGCGGCAGCGTTTCCACGCCCTGCAGCAGATGGAACGCGTTGGTCGGCGAGAGGCACGCGCCGAAATCGCGCAGGCCTTCGGCGCGCGCCCGCATGATGAAGGCGGCGGGGCCGAATTCCTCGGCAAAGACGATGCCGTGATAGCCGGCATACGGCTTGGTCAGCGTCGGGAATTTCTCGGAAGCGAGCCAGTCGAAGCGGCCGCCGTCGACGATCGCGCCGCCGATGGCGACGCCGTGCCCGCCCAGCCATTTGGTGACGGAGTGCATGACGATGTCGGCGCCGAGCGCGAGCGGCTGGCACAGATAGGGCGTGGCAAAGGTGTTATCGACGAGAAGTGGAATGCCGGCTGCGTGCGCGATCTCCGCCACCGCCGGAATATCGAGAACTTCCAGGGCGGGATTGCCGAGCGTCTCAGCGACGACGAGCCGCGTGTTCGGCGCGATGGCGGCGCGCAGACCGTCATGGTCGCGCGGCTTGACGAAGGTCGTGGTGATACCGAAGCGCGGCAAAGTGTGGGTGAGAAGATTGATGGTGCCGCCATAGAGCGAGGCGGATGCGACAATATGATAGCCGGCGCCGAGGAGCGTGGCGATCGCAAGATGCGTCGCCGCCATGCCGCTTGCGGTGCAGACCGTGCCGACGCCGCCTTCCAGCGCCGCCAGCCGCTCTTCCAGCACCGCGTTGGTCGGATTGGAGATGCGCGTGTAGATGTGGCCCGCGCGTTCGAGATTGAACAGCCCGGCGGCATGATCGGCGTCGTCGAACACGTAAGACGTGGTCTGATAGATCGGCACTGCGCGCGAGCGCGTCACCGGATCGGGATGCTGCCCGGCATGCAGGCTCAAAGTCTCGAAGGCGGGCGGTTTCGGAGCGGGCATGTTTCTGGTCGCGCAGCTATAGCTCGGTGGAAGCGATCACGTTCGCCTTTAACGGATCTGGTTGAACGGCTCCATACCGCGCGGCGCGAAAGCGGCGCGCCTCAGAGCCGGGCGAAGACTGGGGCCACCTTTCTTCGCTTATCGGATATTGAAACGCAAACGGGAAGGGCGGAAGTGAAGAAAGTCATCCCAATTCGATCATCGCGCCGGCGCGGTGCGCGGCGTCCGGTTAGCAAGGCTGGGGAGAAGGATCCGCAGCATCGCGTTCATCGATATGATGCGATGCGCCATCAGTCTGGCCGCCATCAGGTGAAACTCGGCGGCGACGGCGGGCTGATCCCGGTGCAGACGAACAAGGGATGCGCCGCTGATAACGCCGATGGTCGCATCCGTATCCGCGATCAGTGAGGCCGAACGTTTCCGGTCGGTATAAAAAGCCATTTCCCCAGTTAGGGTGCCGGGCAAAAATTTCCGCAAGCGAACCGAGCGTCCGCCGCCGAGGTCGAGATGCGCCGAAAGAGTGCCGCGCACCAGCACGATGGTATCGTAGTCATCGTCGCCCTGGCGGAACACGGTGCCACCCGCCTTTATGTCAAGGATGGTGAAATAGGGTAACAAGGCCATCGCCTTGTCCCGATCCCCGATGACGGAAACCAAGGCACCCTCAGCGCTGATCGGGGCGCTGGTCGGGTCATCGTCCCAGCCAGACTGCTTGAGCAGGCGGTTTTCAACCCATTCGACAGCCATCGCCGTCGTCGCGAAGCAGAGGGACTGATCCACGTCGAGGATATTTGCGGCCTGCAAGTCTTTGGTGGTGTCGTTATTCAAGCTCGAATACAGCAAACAAATATCCTGCATTTTTGCAAAGGTTTTCAGCTTTCGCAGTGCGAAATGCGCCGCGGCATCCAACCCGTCAACATTCGCAAACCCTAGAATCACAAATTCGATTTTTTGCGTGCCAGCTCCAATGCGCTCCCGGATATGCTCCAGAAGTCCGAGCGCCGTCCCGAAGAAAATAAATCCCTGGATTTCGAAAGTGACAACCCGCTCCCCGACCTCACGCAAAATGCGGTCGGCGCCAGGGGAGCGTTCGACATCGCTGCGAAAATCGCGCCCCGAAAGTTCGGCCTTGATGACATTCAATCTGCTGTATTTGACTTGGAAGTCGAGGACAGCGATGAGAATGCCAGCGGCAATCCCCGGCAGAAATCCGACCAGCGCGATGATCCCGGTGATCAGCAGGACGAGGATGTAGTCGCTACGACCAAGGCGATGACGGGCGCGGATCAGCCATTCATCCATCAGGCCGAACGAGAATACGATGAGAAGTGTGCCCACCATGACTTTGGGCACGAACCCTAAGAGACTAAGACCGGCCACCCCGAACGCCAGACTAAAAAGGGGGCGCAGGATCGGCATCAAGCGGCTGGACGCTCCTAAGCGTAGATAGGACAACGAGGGTGCAGCTAGGGTGAAGGCCGGCAAGCCGCCGACCAGCGCGGCCGCCAGATTCGCCACACCATGCGCCCGCAATTCGTGATTTGGCTCTAGCTCTGTTTCGGCACCGATTTCCAAGGCCGTCGTGGCGAGCGACGCGCCGATCGTACAAACCAAAACCAGGCCGCCGATTTTTCCAATCCCATTGATGACAACACTCCAATCAATTTTCGTAACAGAGACCCATTTGATCGCGTCGAAGACGCCGCCTTCGGGCACGGACCGGAAGACGAGACCGCTCTCCCGCAAGGAGACGACCGAAAAGGACAATAGGCTGGCGACAATGTAAAACGAGATCACGATAACGATCAGCGCGATTGGCAGAAACAAGACATGCCGAATGCGCTTCATTCCCCAATACAAAAGGCTGGCGGCGATCAGTGATGGCAGCCAGCGCAACATTATTTGCCAGGAGAACAACTGGGGGAGGCTGTTCAGGCTCGGCGTGATTCCCGACAGAAACCGGATCGTGGCGATCAAGAGCAGCACGCCGACTCCAGCCAGGAAGCCGCCGACCACCGGATAGGGAACGAGTTGGGTGTATCTTCCAAATCTCAGAACGCCAAGGAACAGGAGAGCCAATCCGAAGGACGCGGTAGATAGAACAATGACGGCGAACATCGTCGAGACGGCCGCTCCGTCATCGAGCACGCTCATGCTGGTGAGGCCGCTGGCGAAGGTCGCTAGAATGGCCGCCGGCTGATCCTGGGCACCGCTGAGATTACAGTAAAAGCGGCTAAACAAGCCGACCACTAACGCCGATATAGCGGTTCCGGTCAGGAAGGCCACGAAGGCCAGCGGCACGACCTTGGCCAAGGGCCCAGAAAAAATCATGGCGGCGAATGCGACCGTTCCGAGAACAGTGACGACGCTGGATAACGTCGCCAAGGATAGGTCCGCTAGAACCTCATGCGCTGTTAATTTTCTGATCTGCATCGCCGGACAGCCCCGAAACCGGGCGCAATTTAACACTTACGTCGATTGCGCGGACGAAAATCGGCGAAGAAAAAAGTTTCATATTTCTGTCAGATGGCGATGGAGCCGCCATTGGTGTGGCGGAAGCGGCGGTCACTGGCAATCCAACCGGAGGAAAATCGCGCGCATTTCGCGATGGGCAGGGCGGCGCCGACCCGGCGATAGCCATTGGGTTCGAACTCATCCACAAATCGCGATCATGGTGGCGAGGGAGCGCGGCGTCATCGGTCGGCAATGCCGGAACGTCGTAGTAGGTGGAGCGAGACAGGTCCATCAGCCTGCGCGCTTCTCGGCCGCGGTGCGCTTTTCAGAGCCCCGTTAAGAAACTTAAATTTCGAGGGCTTGCCCAGCCCCTTCTTCCGCGATTGGGCGACGCTGAAACCCCGAGCGGACGGATAGCAAAAATTTAGCAACGAATTGATAACCATACGTTGCTAACGGTCGGAGGAAGTGAAGAAAGGCCCGTTTTATCGGCGTTAACGATTCGTTAACGGGTCAAGATCGGGAAAAAGGAAAATAGTAAATGCCCAGTGGTGCACTACCTGGCGAATGCCGCGGTGGCCGCCAAAAGGGCACACCGAATAAAAAGACGCTGCTGCGCAAAGCCTTCATCGACGCCATCGCGGCGGATCCGAATCGTCTACCGCTCGATTTCTTTCTGCGCATGATGCACCAGCCGGCGCTGCCGCTGGCCATTCGCCTGCACGCGGCGGAGGAGGCGCTGCCCTTTGTGCACGCAAAACCACGGCCGCCAAAGAAACCACAAGCTCCACTGCCTCAAGATGGTAGCTCTGAGCCAAGAGTCAAACTGCGGCGGAAGGCTGATGCTGAGCCGAGCGACCTCGATGAGCTCGACCTCGGTCTCGAACTCCAAGACGGTCGCATCGGGGCCGACGATACCGATGGCGCATCCCTGCAGCCTAGCTTGACAGAGCCCTCCGAAAGCGCCGGCCAGCCGGATGAACCGGTCTCACAGCCGGGGACTGCCGAACCCAGCGTACAGGATGGCTCCGGCGCGCCCGCATTGCAGGCTGCCTTGGCCGGCGCCGAGGCGACCAAGCCCACCGGAGGCGAGGCGCAGGGGGAGCGAGTACCCGACCGAGATGCCAAGCAGTGGGTGCAGACCCATCCGAAAGGCCAAATCGCCGCCGGCGTGAGCAAGAACAAGATCACCGACGGCTATTACATTCACACGGTGAAACTGCTCAAGGCGTGGCGTGACAGGTTGCCTACCGAGTCCTGTCGGTTGAAGTCTTACATTCTTGAGACGCTGACGCAGAAAAGCACCCCGACGGGCCCGCGCCCGGCGTGATGATATCCACGGGGGGAGCTGCCCTGCTTAGCGATTTTGCGGCGGTCGTTTCTTTCGTTCTCAATATCACCTGTACGTCAGACCCGAATCTTGCTCGCCGTCTTCTCTCAACCGAACGCCCAAGCCTCGGCGCAGAGGACGTGCCCAGCCAATTGATCGGACGCACCTTTGACAAAGAAGTCATCGGCAATGCGTCGGACGAGCAGGTCTTATCGCAGTTTGTGACGCAGCTTGTCGGCCTAAAGCGCAAGCAATTCGAAGGCGCAGTGCGAGCAATCCGTCGATATGTCATGGGCACGCATCGCATTTCGAACGACCTCAGTCTCGCCTATTCGTTGTTTGTTATGTCGGTTGAATCGCTCGCCCAAAGGTTTGATGGGCATGTCGCCGAATGGACCGACTATGAACATCAGAAGCGGCAACGGATCGACGACGCCCTCGACGGAGCGCAGCCTGAGACGGCGGCCAAAGTCCGAAATGCGGTACTGGCGAACGAACACGTCGCCGCGGCGCGCCGCTTCAAGGATTTCGCGCTGGCACACATCGCGCCTTCCTTTTTCCGCGAGGAAGCAAGTCACGCGCGCGGGCCAATTAACCGAACCGACCTCACGATTGCGCTCCAGCAGGCCTATTCAATCCGCTCCGGTTACGTGCACACGCTGACAGAAGTGCCGCGCCAAATCAGCGTGCGTGGCTTCCCCGAAGCGATCGAGGTCGAAGGGAGAGCTACTCTTACGTTCGCGGGCCTGGCGCGGGTGGCGCGGCACATCATCATGCAATTCGTTGAGCGTGGCGAGACCGTTGAGCGCGAACAGTTTGACTATCGTCGGTCGTTCCCGAACATCGTGACGCTTCCGCTCGCGTCTGCGTACTGGATTCACCAGACGAACGGTTTCACCCACGAGCACGGTCCGTCGCGCCTGACTGCGTTTCTCGGCCAATGGACTGCCGCCGCACTACTGCGGCAGCCCAACGCCAAGGTTACCGATATTCGACCCTTGTTGCGCAAAATCGAAGAGATCGTGCCGGGCCTAAGTAAGGCCTCGCAACGACTGCCTCTTCTGACAATGTATTTCCTCTTCCATCGGCTCATTCCCGGAGAGGAGCGTCTGCCGAAATTTGAAGAAATGGAGCGTTTCGTCGCGGACTTTAACGAACCTTCCATCGAGAGCTTCGTCGCCCATATCGTTACCGACCAGCAGCCCGGCTGGACCCTCGAGCAGCTTGAGCAACTGCACGACGGCTATTTCAAATCGTCTCGGTCGGGGAACGCGACGCGCATAGGCCTCGTTTTAGAGGCGGCTCTTTCGCTTTATCTAGCCGAGCTTAATCGTGCTGTTGGGAACGGGGCGCGAGCCCGAGATTTGATTGCCTTTGCCACCGAGTCTTGCCCCGCACACGCGGCGCTTCGCGCTTTCGAAGCAGCTCTTACCAAGGAGGCTCTGCCCGAGATCTGTTGGTACAAAATCCTTTTGCCGCCGCCACCGCCCAGCCAATCGGCGGAGATCGACAGACTTGCTTTGGGCGCCCGTCAATAGATTGGTTTACTTCTTCATCTTGGCTGCGGCGCGTCGGACGTCGGCCTCGCTCTCTTTACCTGTTACTTTTCTCATGTGTCTGAGATTGCGTTTGGGTAAAACTCACGTATCGGCCGCGACAAATTTTTATTGAATGTATCGCCGCGCTTCCGTTGAATTTCGCCATCCTTCTTTCAGTGGCGGCCCTCCAGCAAACCGCATTTAGCTGCGAATATTGTTGATAGCATTTGTTGCGATAGCAGGCGATTGCAACGATAGGATCTTTGTTGCGACGGCGTTGCGATACCCCTACCCTCGCAACTCAACTCTATGAAATTCAACAATAAAAGTTCTGCTTGCAAGGGAGCATCCACCCCTGAGCTCCACAAGAGGATTCTGGTGGCTCAATTCGCCGCGTCCTTACGGCTGAGCGCGTCGAGGATGGCTTTGACCTGCGTTGCGGTCACCGCGCTGGCACCGTTGCCCCAGCTGGCGCGCACGAAGGTGGCCAACGTGGCGACCTCCTCGTCGTTGTACCGCCAGCCGAACGGCGGCATGGCGAGCGCCGACGGCGCATCCGCCGTCGACGGCAGTCGGCTGCCTTGCAGGATGATGGCGATCAGCGAATCCGTATCGGTTGCGATCACGCTGGCGTTGCCGGCGAGCCGAGGAAAGGTGTGATCGTAGCCCTGCCCGTCAAGCCGGTGACACGCCGCGCAGCTGTCCATATACATCCGCGCGCCGGCGTCGTTTCGGTTGCCGTCCATGATTTCTTGATAGGTCTTTTCACTCGGCTGAAATGTCGCGCGATGGTCACCGGGCGCCGGCGACAGCGACTTCAGATAGACGGCAACCGCCGATAAATCCGCGTCTGTCATGAATTGCAGACTGTCGGCCACCACCAGCGTCATCGGGCCGTGCACGGCCGACAAGGCCGATCGGCCGGTCTTGAGCACCTCGGTGATATCCTCCTTGTGCCACCGGCCGAGACCGTCCGCGTTGTTGCCGCGCAGATTGATCGGCGACGAGTTATCCAGCGTCGAGCCGGACAGAAACAGATCGCTGCGGCCGCTTACGTCTTTCTCTTCGAAGAAAATGCCGCGCGGCGTGTGACAGGTGCCGCAATGGCCGAACCCTTCCACCAGATAGGCGCCACGGTTCCACGCGGAATCGCGGGCCGGATCGGGCTCGAAGTGCCGGGAATCATGGAACGCAGCATTCCACAATGCTAGCGGCCACCGCATGCTGAGCGGCCACTTGGCCGACGAGGGCGTGTTTGGTTGATCGACCGGCGCGATCTTCTCGCGCAGGAAGGCGAACAAATCTTGCAAATCCGCATCGGTCGCCTTGGCGTAGGCCGTGTAAGGCATGGCCGGATAGACGTAGCTCCAGTCACGCGTGATGCCGTAACGCATCAGTCGGATAAAGTCCTTGAGGTCGTAGGCGCCGATGCCGGTTCGCGCATCCGGGGTGATGTTGCTCGAATAGACCGTTCCGACCGGGGTTGGGAAAGCTGCGCCGCCGGCAAACGGCTTTTGATCATCCGCCGTATGGCAGGCCGCGCAGTCCGCCAGCCGCGCGACATAGGCGCCGTTGTCGACGTTTGCACGGCGCGCGAGGAGGCTCGGGTCCAGGGGCGGTTGCGGATCGCGGAAGACCAAAGCCGCGATCGCGCCGATTATCACGAGAACGACCAGCACCAGTCCAAGCAGGATCAGGCGCCCGCGTCTCATGTCGGCACCATCGGCCCGGGAGCCTTCAGATATTGCGAGCGAATATTCGCCGCCGCCCAATAGGCGAGCGCGCCGACGAGGCCGGTCGGATTGTAGCCAATACCGTGCGCGAATACGTTGGCGCCGAGGACGAACAGGTTCGGCACGTCCCAGCTTTGCAGGAACCTGTTGACCACGCTGGTAGTCGGATCGGCGCCCATCGCCGTGCCGCCATTGATGTGGGTGCTCTGGTACGGCCGCGTATCCCAGTTGGAGCCGGGCTTGATGATGCGGCCGGAAATCGACAATGGCTTCATCGCGCGACCGATCTCCATCAGCCGGTCGCCGACATAGGACGACATGCGCAGATCGTTATCCTGCCAGTTGAGCGTCATGCGCAGCAGCGGCTCTCCGTAGCTGTCGCGATAGGTTGGATCGAGATCGAGGTAGCAGCCGGGGTACGCCATACAACTGCATTGCGACTCGATCCGCCCGCTATGCAGGAAATAATCGGTCGCGACCTTTTTCCAGGCCGATCCCCAGCTGGGCGTGCCCGCCGGCACGGGAATGCCGCGCACCGGCCCGTTGCCGGTCTGGCGGCCCCAGATGACCCCGCCGCCGATGAAGCCGAGCGGGCCGTGATCGAAATTGTCGCCGTAGAATTCGTCGACCGCCTGGCCAACGCCGCCGGAACCGATGAATTGATTGATATAGATGTCTTTGTTGAAGAACAGATTGACGCTGTTGATGAGCTGATAACAGAAATTGCGCCCGACCACGCCGCTGCCGGTATCCGGGTCGTACGGCTGACCGATGCCCGAGCTGAGCATCAGCCGGACGTTGTGCAGATGAAACGCGGCCAGCACGACAAGGTCGGCCGGCTGCTCGATCTCCCGACCCTGGGCGTCGAGATAGGTGACGCCGGTCGCCTTCTTTCCGGTCGAGTCGGTGTTGACCCGAAGCACGTGGGCATTGGTCTTGAACGCAAAGTTCGGCATGCGCGTCAGCGCTGGAATGATCGCGGTCTGCGGCGAGGCTTTGGAATAATTGATGCAACCGTAATCGCTGCAGAAACCACAGAAATTGCACGGCCCGAGCTGACAGCCGTAGATATTTTTGTAAGGCGCCGAGGCGTTGGCCGCGGGCAGGCCATACGGCTTATGACCGAGCGACTTGGCCGCCTCGGCGAATAACACGCTGGTCGGCGGGTCTTTCAGTGGCGGCAGCGGAAACGGCCGCGATCGTGGCGCTTCGAACTCATTGCCACCGGGCACACCCAGAAGTTTGCCGGCGACATTGGCCGCTTGAGCGGAGGTGCCGCAGACATATTCGAAACGATCGAAATGTGGCTCGAGCTCCTCGTACGAAACGCCCCAGTCCTGCAGATTCATGCCCTCGGGAATGAAATTGGCGCCGTAGCGTTCGGTGACATGGGACTTGAGCATCAGCTCCTGCGGCATCACGCGCGAATGCACGCCCGACCAATGCACGCCGGCGCCGCCGACGCCCTCGCCTGGCTTGAACGAACCGATCTGCCGGTAGGGCACGGCGATGTCGTTCTTGCTGTGGCGGATGGTGACGGTCGTGCGCGACAGGTTCTGCAACAGATCATTGCGCGCGGAGCGGGCGATCTCGTCGACGTTTTTCGGATAGGCAAAGTCGGGGACGGTGTCGCGCAAATCGCCGCGCTCAAGCGCCAGCACATTGAGCCCGGCCTGCGACAGTTCGATCGCCATGATCGAAGCGGTCCAGCCGAAACCGACAATGACAACGTCGACGGGCTTGTTGCGCAGCGCCATCGCCGATCACCCCCGCTGGCCGTGAATGCTGACTGGTCCGTAGGGATAACGGCGCGCTTTATCGACCCAATCGGTGAAATCGGCGCGAACGCCCGGATAGCCGATCATCTTCCAGGCGGCCATGTCCTTGTTGCCGCCATACATCGGGTCGCCGAAATATCCCTCCAGCGTATTTTTCAAAAGGAACGTGCTGAAGAAGGTGGCGAGCGGCACATCGTCGCTCTTGATCTTTCCACCTTCAATATCCTTGAGAATGCCGTCCTGCTGCTCGGCGGAAAGATCCGCGAAAGCCTTGCCGAACTGGTCCCGACAATGACCGTCGATCGCGCGGATGCCGAGCCGATACTGCTCTTTCGGTGTCAGTCTCGACTGATAGCCGAATTCAGGCGCGGCGTCGTGAAACGGCCCCTGCATGTACCAATTGCCGCCATCGCCATAAGCGGTCTGCAATTGCCGATCGATATATTGCGGGACACCCAGCTCGACGGCGCCGGGACCGATGTCATCCTTGGGGATGAGGCGATCGCAAGCAGCTAACACGAAACGCCACTCGTCCGGCGTAAAATAACCAGGCTTGTAATCGGCTGTTGCGGGAGTCGCCGGCGATGGCGCGCTAAGGGCGAGGTCTTCTTCTTTCGGCTGCTCCCTCGCCGCGTCCTGCGCCTGGGCGCGCTCAATCGCAATTGAGGGAGCCAGCGCCGCCGTACCCAAAAGAAAGCGGCGACGAGATTGTCGTTTGCCGGAAGTCATCGGGCCTTACCTCAACGAACGCAGTGTCGTAGGACCGAACAGAGGCCGAATGTGTCGGCTAAACGCCGACCTCGCGCCGTCAAGCGTATAGTCGAAACGCGCGAAATGATTGTAACTTGTTATCGGGTTTTGCTCAAACGCGCTTTGAGCCGGCGAATTTTGAAGCGGGCGAAGGGATTCGAACCCTCGACCCCAACCTTGGCAAGGTTGTGCTCTACCCTGACGGTTTTGATTTTCTGATTTTTGAGTAATAGACCGCGGGCGCAGGGAAGCCGTTTTCGACCGGCGTCTTTGGCTCTCTATTCCCACTCCCCGCCGGGGAACTGAGGTCCGATTTGCGGCACAGTTTTGTAAACTTTTGTGCAGTGGCATTGTCACATCGGCTATGAGCTTTTCGTCGGTCCTGCGACAAACTCAGAAAGTTATTTGGTGCCTGCGGGTTAGTCTCGTGATGGTTGTGTGAATTTCTTGGGGAGGACATATGACAAGTCGCAACGCGTGTGTCCGAAAGATGCCACGCGTCGGCATGATTTTGATCCGGATTGCGATCGTCGTGTGGGCGCTCGCGCTGAATGCGGCCTTAAGTTACACAGCCGCGCAAGCAAAGCTCGCCGCCGCATCGTTCAAGCTCGACGCCGACTACAAGGCGACGCTGTTAGGCCTTCCGTTGGGCGAAATCTCATGGACTGTCGAGCTTGGCAACAACCGATTCACCGCGGCGGCGACCGGCGGCCTCGCCGGCTTGCTGCGGATTTTCGCTGGTGGACACGGCGAAGTCGCGGCGCACGGAGTTCTATCTCAGGGGCGGTCGGCTGCCTCCGATTTTGCTTTGAAGGTCATTACTGGGAAATGGACCGACGAGGTGCGCATCGTGTTTAAAGGGGGCAAAGCTCAAGAGTATGTCGCGGGTCCGCCCCCCGAAGCGAAGCCAAATCAGGTGCCCATCACCGACGCGGACCGCTTCGGTGTTGTCGATCCGATGACGGCTTTGCTGATTGCTATTCCGGGCGCAGGAGAGATGGCGGTGCCGGAAGCGTGTGAACGGACCATCCCGATCTTCGACGGCCACCCCCGCTACAATCTGCGCCTCGCCTTTAAGGCGACCAGGTTTGACATGGCTTCCAGCGGGCGGTCCCGCACGCCTAAGCGTGCGCCGCGTTCACTCCAGATCGCCTAAGGCTGAAAGCCGTCCGCCATCCACTTGCCGAAGAGATCGATGCGAGATTGAGGCCAGGGGCCTTCACCTCGCGGCGGCGACGGTGGCATGACAGCGCCGCCAATCCCGCGAACCCGGTCGAAGATCGCAGCCGCATGCCTCTTTACGTCATCGTAACTGGCCAAGTTGAACGCCTTGCTCATCGCCTGAATATCCCGCTGCGTAAAAAGCGGCCCGATGTCAGCTTCGTAACTGGTCAGCTTGCTCATTGAGCCTCCTTACTCCATCCGCATGCACTGCAGCAGAACTCCGGCTTGCGTTGGTGGCGGTGCCAGGGCGGACTAAGCTGCAGTCATGCGGCGCGCCGCTTGATGCCGCGTCAGGTCCGCAGCTTCGCCGGCGCCGTTTCGCGCATCATGGTCATGGCGACGAGGCCCACGGTCGTCGCAAAGAGCATATACCAGGCCGGCGCCAGCGCACTTCCGGTCGCGTGAATGAGCCAGGTGGCGACGAGCTGCGCGGTGCCGCCGAAGCCGGCGATGGCAAATGCGTAGACGGTGGCAAAGGCGCCGCCGCGAATGATCTTCGGCAATCCCTCGGCGAGCGCAACATAGAAGGCGCTGTAGGGAACACTGTTGACCAGCGAGAGAATGCCGAGCCCACCCAGGAGCGCCCAGGCACTGCGTGTCTCCACGATCCAAAAGAAGACCGGATAGGTCAACAACAGCGCGGCGAACTGCGGCCACACCATCACCGGCCACCGGCCGGCGCGGTCGGCGAGCCAACCGCCGTAGAGCGCGGCGGCGATGCCGACGCCGTTGCTGACCACTGTGGTAGCGAAGGCGAGGTCGGCGGCCACATGCAACGTATCCTCGGCATAGGTCGTCATGTAGTTGGTGAGATAGGTGATGATGGTGCCGCTTGCGAGAATGAGGAAGCCGAGAATCAATAGGCGTGCGTTGGCGCTTGCGATGCGCAGGCGGCTACCCGATGCGTGGGTCCTCGCCGGCGCGGCCTCCGGTACATGCAACGTCTCCGGAAGGCTTGAGCGCAACCAAAGCCCGAGCGGCAGTGTCGTAGCACCTATGAGAAAGGCGATGCGAAAGCCATAAGCATCGAGCGCTGCGCCGCTCATCACTTCCGATAGCACGAGACCAACCAAAGCCCCCGCGGTCGCGGCGATTTGCTGGCTGGCCGGTTGCCACGAGACGGAAAGGCCACGCCGGTGCGTGGCGGCTGCCTCCATCAAAAAGGCCGTGGTGGGACCCACCTCGCCGCCCAGTGAGAAGCCCTGCACCATGCGCGCCAGGATCACCACGACCGGCGCGGCGACGCCGATCGCTGCATAGGGCGGCGTGAGCGCTAGCACGACCATGGCGCCGCCCATCATAGCGAAGCTCAAGATCATCGCCGGCCGGCGTCCGGCGCGGTCGGAATAGGCGCCGATAACAAGCGCACCGATCGGACGGGTAACAAATCCGGCCCCGAACGTCGCCAGTGACAGCATGAGGCTGGCGAAGGGGCTGTGCGCCGGGAAGAAGGCGTGGCCGATCTGAATGGCGAAGAAGGCGTAGGTGATGAAATCGTAGAACTCGAGCATGTTGCCGATGGTCGCGGCGAAAATAGCGTGGCCGGTGAGACCCGGGGCCTGCTTGTCAGTGGTAATCTCCTGCCGGGAACGTTCCGCCATCGCCGTAACTGTCAGTTTATGCGATCAAGATGACCCCACACGAGCCAAGGTGCGCCTCGTCGCGTAGGTTCCTTAGTCTGCTAGCATAAGAAGCAGACCAACTGAGGTGAAAAAAAGAGCCTCAGCCGGGCTGAGGCTCTGGAGCGGATATGCCGAGAAAAACCCCAAACTGATTATCGCCCTTAACGCGTTGGCGTCGCGACACGGATCGTTGCGAACCAATACGACAAGGAGCGTACTATGTCTCAGAACTTAAACACCTCTATTGCCCGGCACCACGCTTGCCCGGCGCTGGCCCATTTAGCAATCCTGTGATCTCAGTCACATCATCCTGGCCGCGACTTCTGCAACATGTCAGCGTGCAAGAAGGGAATTACGGCCATGAACAAGCTCTTCGCCCTATTGGTTTTGGGTTTGGCTTTAGTGGTTGGCGCCGGGGTGACCATCGAGGTGATGACGCTATTCCCCGATTCGGCCGCCGCTTGTGTCAACGCCAATTGTTGATCGCCGTAGGAGCCTATTGAGTCATAACGATCTGGAAGCGGCCGCCTGCGCTCGCCCGCGCCGGACACGTTGTGGACCCTCTTCGTTGGCGCGAGGTGGGGGATATCGAGAGAAATAGCCTAATTTGCCGGTCGGAGCGGCGAGATTTGAACTCGCGACCCCAGTCGCCCAGACTGTAGCCGGCTGCTGTTTGCGTACATGGAGTGACTAAAATCGCTCGACCGCCGTTTCGGTTCTCGCGCTTGCCCAAGGCGGCTGAGACTGACGATTTTGGAGCGGGCGAAGGGATTCGAACCCTCGACCCCAACCTTGGCAAGGTTGTGCTCTACCCCTGAGCTACACCCGCATCCGTAAGAGGGGTAACGCAACGGCCCATGAGCCGCGCGGGGCAAGCTATGCCAAAGACCTAAACGCTTTGCAACCGCGCTTGCCCGGCCTATGAAACCCGCGATGCCTGCCTCGCCGGACGAGCTTTTCGCTTATTTGGATAGCCTCGGCATTGCCCACCACACCGTGACCCATCCGCCGGTTTTCACGGTCGAGGAAGCGCGCACATTGCGCGGCAAGATCGCGGGCGGCCACACCAAGAACCTGTTCCTGCGCGACAAGAAAGGCGCGCTGTTCCTGGCGGTGGCGGCGGAAGATGCGGCCATCGAGCTCAAGTCGCTGCACCGGCTGCTGGGAGCGTCGGGGCGTTTCTCGTTCGGCGCGGCGGAACTCCTGCGCGAAACGCTCGGCGTCGAGCCCGGCTCGGTGACCCCGTTCGCGGCCATCAACGACAAGGCCGGCCGGGTCACCGTCGTTCTCGACGTGGCGATGATGGCAAACGACGTACTTAACTTTCACCCGCTGGCCAATACCGGGACGACGACGATTTCCCACGCTGGCCTGCTCAAATTCCTCGAAGCGACCGGGCATCAGCCCCGGATCGAGCCCGTCTCCGCCCAGCCGGGCTGAAAGAGCCGATTGCATTCGGGCCGCATATTCCCATTTAATCAGGCGAAGCGGGCTATTGCGGCTCGGGCGAGCCCAAAAGGGAAGGCGTATCAAGGAGATGTTGCAGCAAGCGCAAACGGCCGCGGCGGCGGACGTGCTGGTCAAGGAAACGACCACGCAGAGCTTCGTCAAGGATGTTATCGAGGAATCGAAGCGGCAGCCGGTTCTGATTGATTTCTGGGCGCCGTGGTGCGGCCCATGCAAGCAGCTCACGCCGGTGCTGGAAAAGGTGGTGCGCGCCGCCAAGGGCAAGGTGAAGCTCGTCAAAATGAATATCGACGAGCACCCCCAAATTCCGGGCCAGATGGGCATCCAATCGATTCCGGCGGTGATCGCCTTCGTCAACGGCCAGCCCGCCGACGGCTTCATGGGCGCGCTGCCGGAAAGCCAGGTGATGGCGTTTCTCGAACGGCTGACCAAGGGCGCCATCGGCGGTGAAGCCAGGGATCTCCTGAAAGCCGCCGAGGCGGCTTTTGCCGACGGCGACGTAGCGGGCGCGACGGAGCTTTACGCGCAGCTCCTCGCCGAGGACAACACCAACGTCAATGCGTTGGCCGGGCTGGCGCGCTGCTACGTCGAAACCGGCGCCCTCGATCAAGCGCGGCAGACGCTCGGATTGATCCCGGAAGGAAAGCGTAACGATTCCGCCGTCGCCGCCGCGCATGCGGCGCTGCAACTGGCTGAACAGGCGAAGACGGTCGGGCCACTTACCGAACTGGAGCAGAAGGTCGCTGCCAATCCGGCCGATCATCAGGCACGATTCGACTTCGCACTTGCGCTCAACGGCAAGGGCCGCCGGCTCGATGCGCTCGAACAGCTCATGGCCATCGTCAAACGCGACCGCAAATGGAACGATGACGGCGCCCGCAAGCAGCTCGTCCAGTTTTTCGATGCGTGGGGTCCGACCGACGAAGCCACGATTGAGGGCCGCAAGCGCCTCTCCTCGATCTTGTTCGCGTAACCTCGCTCCGTCAGGAAGCGGTCGGCGCGTTCGCTCGCGTGCGGAGCACGACATGTCGATCAATGCGATCTACAAGGGCCCTGAAGACCTTCCCCGCGTGATCGCGATCTTTCCGCTGCCGGGCGCGTTGCTGTTGCCGCGCGGCCAGATGCCGCTCAATATTTTCGAGCCGCGCTATCTGGCGATGATCGATGACGCCATGCGCGCCGGCACCCGCGTAATCGGGATGATCCAGCCCGATCCGATCCACGCCGGACCGGACCCGAACAAGCCGCAGCTGTTTCACGTCGGCTGCGTCGGGCGCATCACCCAGCTCGCCGAAAGCGGCGATGGCCGCTACCTCATCCAGCTCACCGGGGTCGCGCGCTTCCGCGTCGAGGAGGAACTTGCCGTCGGCACGCCCTACCGGCAGTGCCGCGCGAGCTACCAGCCCTTCATTGGCGATTTCACCGCGCGCAAGGGCGAGGATGAGGTCGACCGCAAGGCGTTGCTGCGTGCGCTCACCGATTTCCTCAAGGCCAACAACCTCAAGGCCGACTGGGAGGGGATCGAGAACGCGCCCAACGAGGCACTGGTCAACGCGCTGGCGATGATGTCGCCCTACGGCAGCGCCGAAAAGCAGGCGCTGCTGGAGGCGCCGGACCTGAAGACCCGCGCCGAAATCCTGGTTGCCGTCACCGAGATCGAACTGGCCAAGGGCAAGACCGGCGAAACGACGCTGCAATGACGCGCAATGGCCGTTCCGGGATTTGCTATAAGTGATGCCGCAAGTGGAGCCTGCCAGGAGCCTGCGATGTCATCCGATCATCCCGCCGACACTGTCGACCCCAAGCTTCTGGAAATCCTGGTCTGCCCGCTGACCAAGACGCCGCTCGAATATGACGCGGACAAGCAGGAACTGATCTCGCGCGCGGCCAAGCTCGCTTATCCGATCCGCGACGGCATCCCGATCATGCTGCCGGAGGAAGCGCGCCGGATCGATTGATCATGATCAAGATCTGGGGCCGGAATACTTCGGCGAATGTGCAGAAGGTGATGTGGGCGATCGGGGAGATCGGCTTGCCGCACGAGCGCATCGATATCGGCGGAGCGTTCGGCGGCAATCGCGAGGCCGCCTATTTGGCCATGAATCCGAACGGGCTCGTTCCGACGCTCGAAGAGGAAGACGGCTTCCTCTTATGGGAATCCAATTCGATTGTGCGTTATCTTGCCGCCAAGCATCGCGCCGGCGTGCTTGAACCGGCCGATCTGCGCGCGCGGGCGCGCGCCGGCGCCTGGATGGATTGGCAACTCAGCGTACTTGGCCCGGCGATCTTCCAGTGCTTTTGGGGCCTTATCCGCACGCCGCCGGACAAGCGCAACCACGCAGCGATCGAAGAATCGAAACAGCGGACGACCGAAGCGATCGCGATTCTCGACGTCCAACTCGGCAAGTCGGCGTTCCTCGCCGGCGACGCCTTTTCCTACGGCGACATCCCGCCGGCGGTGATGGCCAACCGCTATCGGCAGCTGGTGCCGGAACGGCCGGCATTCCCGAATTTCGAGCGCTGGTATGCGGCCATCGCCGGACGCCCCGCCTTCAAGGACCAGGTCGCCGCGGTGAAGCTCGCGTAAGCTTACTCCGCCGCCGCTCGCACGGCGCGGCCCTGGCTCGATACGATATAATCCATCGCCGCCTGGACGCCGCCTTTCTTATACGGCACGCCGGTAAGCGCGAGCGCCATTTCGGTCGCCCCGAGCGCGCCGATCAGCGTCGCATCGTTGATGTCGCCGAGATGTCCGATGCGGAAATACTTTTTCACGTAGGGACCGAAGCTCGCGCCGTACGAAATGTTGAAGGTGTTGAGCGCAACGCCGCGAAACTGATCGGCGTCGTGGCCGTCCGGCAACAGCACCGCGGTGATCGTCGGCGAATAATACTTCGCCTCGCGGCAGAGGATTTCCAGCCCCCACACGCGCACCGCACGCCGCGTCGCCTCGGCCAGCCGATCGTGGCGGGCAAAGACATTGTCGAGGCCTTCCTCGTGCAGCATCTCGATCGAAGTGTCGAGGCCGTAGAGCATCTGCGTCGCCGGCGTGTAGGGAAAGAAGTCCTGCTTGTACATGGTCAGCATGTCGTCCCACTGAAAGAACGACCGCGGCAGCTTTGCCGTTCTGGATGCGCGCAGCGCTTTCTCACTCACCGCGTTGAACGACATGCCGGGCGGCAGCATCAGCCCCTTCTGTGCGCCGCCGATGCTGACGTCGACGCCCCATTCGTCATGCCGGTAATCGGTCGAGGCGAGCGAGGAAATGGTGTCTACCAGCAACAGCGCCGGATGACCGGCAGCATCGATGGCCTTGCGGATCTCGTCGATCGGCGACAGGCAGCCGGTGGCGGTCTCGTTGTGCAGCACGCACACCGCCTTGATCTCGTGCGCCTTGTCCTTGCGCAGATGCTCTTCGATGATTTTCGGATCGGCGCCGACGCGCCAGTCGGTCTTGATGAATTCGGGCTTTAGTCCGAGCCGCTCCGCCATCACTTTCCAGAGCGTGGCGAACTGGCCGGTCTCGACCATGAGTACGCGGTCGCCGGGCGACAGCGTGTTGACCAAGGCCGCTTCCCAGGCGCCGGTGCCGGTGGCGGTGAAAATGATCACCGGTTGCGTGGTCTTGAAAATGGTTTTGATGCCCTCGAGCACGCGTTTGGTGAGCTTGGCGAATTCCGGGCCGCGCTGATCGATCAGCGGCATGTCCATGGCGCGCATGACGCGATCGGGAATGGGCGTCGGTCCGGGGATTTGCAAAAAATGGCGTCCTGGTAGACGCGAGGCATTCTGCGGCATTTTGGCACTCCTTCGGACACGCTTACGGTGCCGACCGCGCCCATCCGAAGGCGCGCGGCGGCGCCTTGATCCCCGAATGCACCGTTCGGGTCAAGCCTATTTTCCCTCTGCTTGCGTGGGTTCTCGGCGATCCGCGGTTGTGCTACTTGATGCAAGTAAGGCGTCGTCCAATATCACGCGCCAACTTTCCGCCCTCGGCGTGCTTTCATGCATCGATGGTGCGGGCGATCGGCGATCGGCAAGAAATAAATGGTCACCGCTGCCGGCCGTGTTCCGCGCAGACGATGTGATCGCTCGGGGAGGAAGACACGTCAGCGACCCAACACGCCCCCGCGGCGCGCGTTTCGGCCAAGGCGATCCTTGGCGCTCCGGCCATCGTGCTCGGCCTGCTCTGCGCGATGTATTTCATCACCTATGTTGACCGGGTGAACATTGCGACCGCAGCAACCGCGATCAAGAGCGAATTTGGCCTCAACAATACCGAGCTTGGGCGCGTGCTCGGCGCGTTCGGTCTTGCCTACGCTCTGTTCCAGATCGTCGGCGGCTGGATCGGCGACAAATTCGGACCGCGACGTACGCTGTTCGCTTGCGCCGTGGTTTGGTCGACGGCGACCCTGGCGACCGGCTTGGTCGGCGGATTCGTCTCGCTCGTCATCGTGCGCTTCGTCCTGGGCATCGGCGAGGGGGCGACGTTTCCGACCGCGACCCGCGCGATGTCGACGTGGTTCGGCCAGGAGAAGCGTGGTTTCGCCCAGGGCCTCACCCACAGCTTTGCCCGCGCCGGCAATGTGGTGACGCCGCCCATCGTGGCCGGCCTCATGCTGGTGATGGGCTGGCGCGGAGGGTTTGTCATTTTGGGCGGCATCAGCCTGATTTGGGGCGTCGTCTGGTTCTGGTACTTTCGCGACAATCCGCGCGAGCACAAGGACATCGTCGAAACCGACTTCGCTGATCTGCCGGCCTATCGCAGCGGCACGGGTCCCGATGCGCCGGCGGTGCCGTGGGCCCGGCTCCTGGTGCGGATGCTGCCGACGACGTTCGTGTATTTCTGTTACGCCTGGACGCTTTGGCTTTACCTCACCTGGCTGCCCTCGCTGTTTCAACAAGGCTACGCTCTCAACCTTAAGGACACCGCGTTCTTTTCGTTCGGCGTGCTGTTGGCCGGCGTCATCGGCGACACCGCAGGCGGCGTGCTCAGCGACTGGCTGTTTCGCCGCACCGGAAGTTTTCTGGTGGCGCGCCGCAACCTGATCGTGGTGAGCCTCATCGGCTCGCTGCTGTTCCTGTTGCCCGTACTGATGTTCACGGACCTCGTGCTGATCGCGATCTGCTTGAGCGGCGCTTTCTTCTGCCTCGAGGTAACGATAGGCCCGATCTGGTCGGTGCCGATGGACGTGGCGCCGAAATTCTCCGGAACCGCGAGCGGCATTATGAACACCGGGTCGGCGATCGCGGGCTTTGCGTCACCCGTCATTTTCGGCTGGCTGGTCGACGTCACCGGCGACTGGCATTGGCCGTTCGCGGGGTCGATCGGGCTCTTGCTTCTCGGCGCCGTGTTGGCGTTCTGGATGCACCCCGACGAGCAACTGAGAGCATGACGAGGACGAGCAGCCTCACCGCTCCTGATCCAGCGCGCTTTCGTGCCAGCGCCGCAGCGCCAGAAAGTTCAGTAGCGCGAGCAGATAGAAGATCACGATACCGGCGACGGAAAGCAGCAGCAATGCCGCGAACATGCGCGGGATGTTGAGCCGGTAGCCGGATTCGGCGATCCGGTAGGCGAGGCCGGAGCCGGCGCCCGCCGAGTCGGCGGCGATCTCGGCGACCACCGCGCCGATCAGCGACAACCCCCCGGCGATGCGCAGGCCGCCGAGCATATAGGGCAGCGCCGATGGCAATTTGAGCCGGCGCAGCACCTGCCAGTGCGATGCCCCGTACAGCGAGAACAGGTCTCGCAAATTGCGGTCGACCGAGTTGAGACCAAGCGTGGTGTTCGCAAGGACCGGGAAGAACGCCACGATCCAGGCGCAGACCAGCACCGCGGCGTACTGAGGCAGATAGATCAACAAGAGCGGCGCGATCGCAACGATCGGCGTCACCTGCAAAACGACAGCGTAGGGATAAAACGCATATTCGAAGAATCGCCATTGGTTGTACAGAATGGCGAGGCTGATGCCGCCGAACGCCGCTAGCAGAAAGCCTTCGATCGTCGTCGCCAGAGTGACGCCGAGCGATTGAAACAGCAGCGCGCGGTCATCGATCAAGGTCTGCCAGATAAGGCTCGGCGCCGGCAGCACGTAAGGCGGGATATCGGCGATGTGCACCGTCTGTTCCCAAATCTCCAGGCCCAGCGCCAGTACGGCGACCGGCAGCAGGATGCGCCAGAAAAGGTCGCGGCCTTCGCGCTCGGCCGTACGCCGCTGCGTCATGCGCTGCCTCCGGGCGCCATTGCCTTTCCGAGCGCCTCCGAGGTGCGGCGGCAAAGCGCGGCATATTCGATCGACGTACGGAAATTGGCGTCGCGCGGATAGGGCGCGTCGATCGCAACCTCCGACGAGACGCGACCCGGGCGCACCGCCATCACCACCACGCGGTTCGACAGATAGACCGATTCGAATACCGAGTGGGTAACGAACACGACCGTCATGTGCAGCGCCTGCCACAGCCGCAACAGATCTTCATTGAGCTTGAAGCGGGTGATCTCGTCGAGCGCGGCAAACGGTTCATCCATGAGAAGGACGCCTGGCTCGGTGACCAGCGCCCGCGCAATCGAAACCCGCATCCGCATGCCGCCCGACAGTTCGCGCGGATAGGCGCTGCGGAAATCCTGCAGGCCGACGCGTTCCAGTGCGGCTTCAATGCGGGCATCGGCCCGATCCGACCCTGCGCGCGTGAGCCGGAGCGGCAGCATGACGTTGTCGAACACACTGGCCCACGGCATCAGCGTCGGGTCCTGGAACACGAAGCCGATCCCGCCGGGATCCGAAATCGCCGCGGCTTCCGGCGGCCATTCGACGGCGCCCTGTGTCGGTTCGCTCAAGCCGGCGACGATCCGTAACGCCGTCGATTTGCCGCAACCGGATGGCCCGAGCAAAGACAGAAATTCGCCCGCGCGCACGTCGAGATCGAACCCACCGAGAGCGATTGTGCCGTTCGCGAACGTTTTGGTCACGCCGCGGAGCGTTACGAGCGATTTTGAGGAATTGATCATCGGCTATCGACCGGGCATTTGGATCGCGCTGCTTATCATGCCGTCGCACCAAGCCGGCAGCGATCGCGGCACGATCCGGCGCGGCGACTGCGCTGAACGACGCGACGCGCTATTGCTTTGGCCGCAAATCGAGCCCGACTTTTTTGTCGACGAATTGCAGCGTATATGATTTGCGGTAATCGAGACCCGCCTTGACCACGCCGGCGCGGACCATTTTGTCGAAAAAATCCTTCATGCGCGCATCGGTCATGGCGCCGATACCAAGCTTCGGGGTGTCGCCGGAATCGACGATGCCGTACTGCTTCATCGTCGCGACCGAATACGCCAGGAGATCGTCGGTCATTTCCGGGTTCTGCTTCTTGATCAGCGCATTCGCGGCCGCGTTGTCGCCGTAGATATAGTTATACCAGCCGATGATCGAGGCATCGACAAAGCGCTGTACGAGATCGGGCTTCTTTTCGACGAGGTCGCGGCGGGTCTCGATCAGCGTCGAATAGGCGGAGAAACCTTCATCCGCCAGCAGGAAAACTTTCGGCTTGAATTTTCCTTCTCGCTCGATCGCGAACGGCTCCGACGTCACATAACCCTGCATCGCGCTCTTCTTGTCGACAAGAAACGGCTGCGGATTGAAGGTGTAGGGTTTGACCTGGCTGTCCTTGAAGCCGTAATCAGCCTTGAGCCACTGGTAATAGGTCGCGACGCCGTCGTTGGAGATGAACAGCGTCAGCGGCTTGAGGTCCTGCAATTTTTCGATGCCCTGGCCGGGATGGGCGATCAGAACCTGCGGGTCCTTCTGGAAGATGGCGGCGACTTCAACGAGCGGCACATTCTGCTCGACGGCGTCAAAACCCTGCAGCGTGTTGCCGCTCATATAGAAGTCGATCTTGTCGACCAGCAGCAGCATGCGGTTGTTGGCGTTCGGCCCGCCCGGCAGAATGGTCACGTCGAGGCCGTATTTTCGGTAGGTGCCGTCGGCGAGCGCCTGGTAAAAGCCGCCATGCTCGGCCTCCGCCAGCCAATTGGTGCCGAAGGTGACCTTGTCGAGTGTTTGCGCCGATGCCGGCGCGCCGATGCCGGCACATGCGCCGAGCCAAGCGAGACCGATCCAGAACCTCGTGGCGAGCGGCATGGGTTGCTCCTTTCCGCCGGCGAGCTAAAGAATACGGGAACCGGATTTGGTTGGCGAGACAGGCCCGATGAACCTGCCCAAGCGCGATTGGATGGAGATGACGTGGCAGGAGATCGACGGTGCCGGCGCTGCCGCCGGGCGCTGGATCGCAGTGCTGCCGCTGGCCGCGGTCGAGCAGCACGGGCCGCACTTGCCGCTCGGCGTCGATACCTTCATCGCCGAAGCCTACCTGGCGCGGGTGCGCGAAATCCTGCCCGAATCGCTGCCGGTCACTTTCCTGCCGGTGCAAAGGATCGGCGTCTCGGTCGAACATCTCGCTTATCCGGGCACGCTCACAGTCTCGGCGGCGACCGCGATTGCCGCCTGGACCGAGCTCGGCGAAAGCCTTGCCCGCGCCGGATTGCGCAAGCTCGTCCTCGTCACCAGTCACGGCGGCAACGTCGCTGCGATGGAGTCGGTGGCGCGCGATTTGCGCGCTCGCCGCAACATGCTCGCGGTCACCATCGGCTGGCACCGCTTCAGCTATCCGGAGGGTGTTTTCTCGCGCGACGAAAAACGGCACGGCATCCACGGCGGCGACATTGAAACCTCCCTAATGCTCGCCGCCAAGCCGGAAACCGTTAGCATGAGCAAAGCGCCGAACGCCACGCCCGCGACCGTCGCCATGGCCGAGAAGTTCAAATGGCTCCGCGCTGACCGGCCCGCCGGTTTCGCCTGGATGACGCAAGACCTCAACGCTACCGGCGCGATCGGCGATGCGACGATTGCGACCGCGGCCAAAGGCGACGCCGCGCTGACGCACGGCGCGCAGGCTTTCGTGGAATTGCTGCGTGAGATCGACCGGTTCGATCTTGGCCGGCTGCACGACGGACCTTTGCCGACGAGTGTTTGAATGTCACCTCGCCTTCGCCGAAAAGGCTTATAATGCCGTGGTCAGCGGCCATTGCGGATCGAAATTTTTTCAAGGAGTAGCGTCATGTACATTACGACCAGGGACGGCATTGAGATTTTCTATAAGGACTGGGGCAAAGGCCAGCCCATCGTGTTCAGCCATGGCTGGCCGCTATCGGCCGATGACTGGGACGCGCAGATGCTGTTTTTCCTCAATCACGGCTATCGCGTCATCGCCCATGACCGCCGCGGCCACGGCCGATCCAGCCAGACCGCCGATGGCCACGATATGGATCACTATGCCGATGATCTGGCCGCCGTAACCGCACATCTCGATCTGAAGAACGCCATTCATGTCGGCCATTCCACCGGCGGCGGCGAAGTGGTGCATTATCTGGCGCGGCACGGCGAGAGCCGGGTGACGAAAGCGGCCATCATAAGCGCGGTGCCGCCGCTGATGGTGAAGACGCCGGCCAACCCGAACGGCCTTCCCAAGCAGGTGTTTGACGATTTTCAGGTGGCGCTTGCCGCCAATCGCTCACAATTCTATCGCGACGTCGCGGCGGGTCCGTTCTACAACTACAACAAGACCGGCAAGCCAGCCGAGGCGACTATCCAGAACTGGTGGCGGCAGGGCATGATGGGCGGCGCCAAGGCGCATTACGACGGCATCGTCGCCTTCTCACAGACCGATTTCACCGAGGACCTCAAAAAGATCGATGTCCCGGTGCTGGTGATGCACAGCGAAGACGACCAGATCGTGCCTTACATTGCCGCCGGACCATTGTCGGCGAAGCTTCTGAAGAATGGAACACTTAAGACCTACAAGGGTTTTCCGCATGGCATGCCGACCACGGAAGCCGCGACGATTAATGCCGACCTGCTTGCATTCCTCAAGGGATGACTTGTCATTCCGGCGCACGATGCTAAATCCGCTGCCATTCCTCGAGAAATTGTAAAGGAACCCGATATGAGTGCTGATCCAAAATCATCGCGGACCGCCCCGCTCGCCACGCCGACCGATCTGAAATCGAATGCGATCAAGGACATTTCGGGCGCGCTCAATGCCCTGCTCGCCGACGTGTTCACGCTGTACCTCAAAACCAAGAACTTTCACTGGCACATGTCCGGCCCGCATTTTCGCGACTACCATCTGCTGCTGGACGAGCACGGCGACCAGATTTTCGCCATGACCGACGATATTGCCGAGCGGGTCCGCAAGATCGGCGGCACCACGATCCGCTCGATCGGCCATATCGAGCGTCTCAAGCGCATCCTGGACAACGATGCCGACTACGTGACGGCCGACGACATGCTGGCCGAGCTGCGCGACGACAACAAGCAACTGACAGCAGCGATGCGCGAAGCGCACGATTTGTGCGACGAGCACGGCGATGTCGCCACCACCAGCCTGCTGGAAAACTGGATCGACGAGGCCGAGCGCCGCACCTGGTTCCTGTTCGAGGCCACGCGCAAGCGCGGCTAGCACCTCGCCGCTGCCGCCTAGGCCGCGATCTTCACATATTCGAAATCGCCCGGCTTGTTGTCGATGCCGATGCGCGGCGGCGCAATCCAGCCGGCAAATTTGCCGGGCTCGGACACGGGCTGCATCAGGCTGACAATAAAATCGCCGTCGTCCTTGGACGGCAGCCACTTACCGATCTCGCGGCTCCAGACCGACTCGTCGGTCAACACGCCCGCCGGCGAGACTTTAACGTCCTTGAACTCGCCGATCTGGCGATGAAAACCGACATGCGGCAACTGGAACTGGAAGCTGACGCCTGTCTTGCCGATCACCTTGTTCCAGCGGTCGAGACCGCGCTGGCAGTCGGCGGTGTAATCGTCGCGCAGCCGCATGTTGACGGCGGTGAGCGCCGGTTCGTCAACGCGCTTGATCTCGCCGTCGACGAATTTGAGCACCGGATAGGTCGAGTGCTCTAGCCGGTGGTCATCATCGATCCTGGTCTCCTGGAAACGGCCCTTGAGACCGGCGTTGAAGGAATTGGCCGCGTTGGTCGAGACTTCCGAGCCGAACAGATCGAGCGACAGCGAGTAGTGCAGATTGAGTTTTTTCTGAATGGTCGGCAGGTCGATGACGCCGAGCTTGCGCACTTTGTCGATCTCGTTCGGGTCCTCGATGCCGGCCGCCTGCATCGCCTCGCAGGTCTGCTGGATGGTGCGCCCGACGCCGGTCTCGCCGACGAACATGTGGTGCGCCTCTTCGGTCAACATGAAGCGGCAGGTGCGCGACAGCGGGTCGAAGCCGGATTGCGCCAGACTTTCGAGCTGCATCTTGCCGTCGCGATCGGTGAAGAAGGTGAACATGAAGAACGACAGCCAGTCCGGCGTCGCCTCGTTGAAGGCGCCGAGCATGCGCGGCTTGTCGGCTGAGCCGGAGCGGCGCTGCAACAATTCGGCGGCCTCCTCGCGGCCGTCGCGGCCGAAATATTTTTGCAGGATGTAGACCATCGCCCACAGGTGACGGCCTTCCTCGACATTGACCTGGAATACGTTGCGCAGGTCGTAGAGCGACGGCGCGGTTTTGCCGAGATGGCGTTGCTGCTCGACCGAGGCGGGCTCGGTATCGCCCTGGATGACGACGAGGCGGCGCAGCATGGCGCGATATTCGCCGGGCACGTCCTGCCAGGCCGGCTCGCCGTAATGATGGCCGAACGGGATCGTACGGTTGTCTTCCTTCGGCGCCAGAAGGATGCCCCAGCGGTATTCCGGCATCTTCACGTAATCGAACTTGGCCCAGCCTTTCGGATCGACCGAGATGGCGGTGCGCAGATAGACGAGCGCCTGCTGGAAGCCTTCCGGCCCCATGTCCTTCCACCAGTCGATATAGCCCGGGTGCCAGCTTTCGAGCGCGCGCAGCACCGTGCGGTCGTCCGCGAGATTGACGTTGTTCGGGATCTTGGTCGAGTAGTCGACATTCTCGATGTTCATGGCTGGCTCCTGATCCGCTTACACTCTGCGCGTGTCGAAAACCGGCTGCTGACCGGTGCCGTAACGTTTAAGCGCCCCTTCCTCGCCGACCGCGTTGGGACGCTGGAAGATCCAGTTCTGCCAGGCGGTCAGCCGGGCGAAGATTTTCGATTCCATGGTCTCCGGCCCGGCAAAGCGCAGATTGGCTTCCAGGCCGGTGAGGCCGTCGGGCGAGAAGCTCGCGCGTTCTTCAAGGAACACGCGCACCTCGTCGTCCCAATCGATGTCATCGAGCGCAAACGTGACGAGACCGAGCTTTTGCGCGCGGTCGGCGTCGAGGGCTTTGCCGATTTCGGATTTGGCTGCTTCGAGATCGGCGGGATCGGCAAGGAACCGGCTGGCGAGCCGGGTGAGCCCGTTCGACATCGGGTAGCTGCCGAAATTGGCCGCACTGAGCATGATCACGGCCGGCGGCTTGTTGTCGCCGTCACGCTGGCCCAGAAACATGTAGGAGCGGTCGCTGGCCAACGGCAGTTCGGCGAGTGTGCCGGCAAAACACGAACCCGGCTCAATCAGGGTCACGAGCGACCTCGAAGTCAGGTCGACGCGCTTGAGCACACGCTTCCACAGATGGCGGATTTCGCGCGTCAGCCAGTAGTCCTTGTTGGCGTCGAGGAATTTCTCGTAGGCGAGCACTTCGGCCGGATCGCCGGCGGATTTGAACACAATCGCGGCGACGTCGAATTCGTTCAGACGGATATTGAGGATGGCGTCGTCGAGTTCGCGCGCGAGCTTGAGCGGCCAGAACTCGGCGCCGAGCGCAGCCATGGCGTCGGCCGTTGCCGGCGGCGGCGTAGCCGGGCCGCGCAGCGTAACTGTGGCGATTCGCGCAGGCCGGTCGAATTCGACCGCGACCGAGCTGTAATCGACGCCGGCGGCAGAGAACGCGCGCGCAAGCGGCGTCAGCGCGATCCCCTGCCCGGCGCTACCGCGGCGGGATTTGGCGGCAAACTCTTTTGCCCGCGCCGCGACCGCATCCTCGAATTTGGAGCCAGGAACCACCTCGTCGACCAGCCGCCAGTCGAGCGCCCGCTTTCCCTTGACGCCTTCCTCGGTGGTACAGAAGAAGTCAGCGTGATCGCGGCGTACCTTCCGTTTGTCGGCAACGCGCGTCAGTCCGCCGGTACCCGGCAGGACCGCGAGCAGCGGCAATTCCGGCAACGCCACCGACGACGAACCGTCATCGATCAGCATGATGTAATCGGCGGCGAGCGCGAGTTCGTAACCGCCGCCGGCGGCGGTGCCGCTGATTGCGCAGATGGTTTGCAGTCCGGAATTCTCGCTCAAATCCTCAATACCGTTGCGGGTCTCGTTGGTGAATTTGCAGAAGTTGACTTTGTGGGCGTGGCTTGCACCGGCGAGCATGCGAATATTGGCGCCAGCGCAGAACACGCGCGGCTTGCCGGAGCGCAGCACGACCACGCGCACCTGCGGATGCTCGAAACGCAGCCGTTCGATCGCGTCGGCAAGTTCGATATCGACGCCGAGGTCGTAGGAGTTCAGCTTGAGCTCGTAGCCTTCGAACAGCCCGCCCTTCTCGTCGATGTCCATGAACAGCGTGGCGACGTCGCCGTCGGCCGCGAGCTTCCAATGGCGATAGCGCGACGGCGCGGTCTGAAAATCAATTCTGGTCTGGCCGTTGGCCAGCGGGCGCTCGGGGGCATGCGCGTCGGCCATCACCGTCCTCCCTCGGATGTATTATAATTCATCACACCCCAAACCCTTGATATGCACTATAATGCACTTAGCTGCAACGGTTGAATCGGGCTCGTGTCGCCCTCATGATGGTCGCGCAAGAGCCGGTTGATGAAGGCGGCGCTGGCGTTGAGCGTCGCTTCCGGGGCGTCGCGATCAGGCGAATGACCGGCACCCGGCACGATCAGCGTCTCCACCGGGCAAAAGCATTCCTGCTCGGCTGCTTCGACCTGCTTGAGCGTGCCGTATTCGTCGGCGGCGCCCTGAATGAACAGGATCGGCACGCGGATGTAGCCAAGCGCTTCGGTGATATCCCACTTCTGGAAGTCCGGATCGAGCCATGGCTCCACCCACGACAGGAACGCGCCGTCGACGTCGGCGTGCCAGCGCTTGAGCTTCTCGCGCAGAGTACCGGTGGCGAATTCGTCGCGCGCGCGGCGGATGGCGGCGAGCCCCACCTCCTCGGTAAAGAAATGCGCCGCGATCAGAACGAGACCGCGCACCCGATGATCCTGAACGCTGCCGGCATAAATGGTCGCGATCGATCCTCCGTCGCTGTGACCGAACAGGATGCCGCGCTTAAAGCCGATCGCGTCGAGCAACCGCGGCAGCACTTCGAGCGCCTCCTCATGCATAAAGTTGATGCCGCGCGGCATTGTTCCCGCGCTGGATCGGCCGCAGCCGGCGCGCGAATAGACCAACACGCCGGCGCCGGTGGCCGAGGCAAGCTGTTCCGGGAACGCCCGCCACAAACCGACGCTGCCGAGGCCTTGATGCAACATGACGATGGTTGGCGCTTCGTGCGGGCGCGGCCCGATCATGCGGTATTCCAGCCGCAGCGGCGGAAGATCGAGAAAGCCCTCGTCGGCGAGCGTCACGGCGCACGCTCCCCGATCCAGGGCGTAACCAGGCGCAAAAGGCTAGCGTAGCTTTGCTCGACGGCCTCGCCGGACGTGTCGATTTCCGCTTCCGCGCGCGCATAGTCGGCGCGGCGGGCTTCGAGGATCGCGACCAGATCGGCCATGGCGGCACGGTTCTGTGCCATCGGGCGGAAATCGCCCTGCGCCATCACGCGGCTCATATGCTCTTCCGGCCGCGCTTTGATCCATACGGTATGGGCGTGGCGCAGCAGCAGCGCGTAAGTCTCGGGATTGGACACGATCCCGCCAGCGGTAGTGATCACCGCGGCCTCATGCTCGGCGATCAAGCGCTCGAGCGCCCTGCGCTCATGGCGGCGGAACGTCGCCGTGCCGGCCATCTCGATCAGATCGGGAATGCTGGCGCCGTAATCTTCTTCGACCCGGCGGTCAAGTTCGATGAACGGCCAACCGAGCTGCTGCGCCAGCACGCGGCCAAGCGTGGACTTGCCGGCGCCGCGCAAGCCGACCAGCGCAATGCGGCGGGCGCGATCGGCACCGGCGCGCCGCGCCACCCTCGCCGCAATGTCCTCGGCGAGCGCCGGCAGCTCTTTCTCAGGGACCTGCGCGAGCAGATCGAGAATGGCGCCAAGCTCGACCGTACGCGCGCTGGTCTCCGGAAGGAGCGCTGACGCGGGCAAATCGAGCGCTTGGGCGATGGCACGCAACACGCTCGCCGAAGGATTGCCGGCGCCGCTCTCGATTTGCGCCAGGTAGCGCTCGGACGTTTCAGAGGCCTGCGCCAATTGCCGGCGCGTCATACCGCGCTTGGCGCGATGCCGCCGCACCTCGCTTCCAATCGCGGCGAGAAAAGCGGCAACGGCAACGGCTCCGCCTTGTGGCGCGGGAGCAGGTTTTTGCGGCGGCTTGGGTTTTGCTGTTGGCCCGGCCACAGCTTATCCGTTATGCATTATAATTCATGTGCTATAATGCACGTACGGAAGGCTTTGGCAAGCGAGGCTGCTACCCGAACATCTTCCGCCACCCGCTCGCCTGCGCTTCGACTCGCGGCGCGCTGTCCTCGATCGGCTCGGCTTCCGGGCCCGGATCGTCGGGCACGTGGATAAGCGGGATCACCGGCTCGGGCTTCACCGGCTCCGGTTGCACAGAACGCCGCGAAGGCGGCAGGGTTTCGGGCTTGATCGCGTCGACCGGCAGTTCCAGCGCATCATCCTTCGGCGCGCCGGCGGCCAGGAGCGGCGCCGGAGCGGACGGTTCGGGCTCGATCGCCGGTTTTGGGATTCCGGCCAGCGGCACGCGCCATTCGAATGCATCGAGCCGACCGCTCGGCGATGCCGGCAGCCAGCGCTCGGACACGTGCCCGTCGGCGGTCCAGGTCGGATCGGGGGCGGCGTGGACGGCGCGCGCGATCCACTCGCGGGCTTTGCCTTCGTCGTTGTGCTCGGCTTGCTCCAGCTCGGCCATCGACAGTGCGACGCGCCTGGTCGGCGCCGTAAGATACGACGCGAGCGCTTCGCGCGCTTTGCCGAATTCCTGCGCGTCGATCGCGGCACGTGCCAGCGCCAGCGCGCTTTCGATGTGCGAAGGCACCTTCTTCGCCAACGCCTCGACGCGCTTGAGCCGGTCGCGCGCGGCATCGCCGAAACGCAGATCGGAAAAAACCTGCGCGAGCTCGGGATGCGGATTTGCCTCCCAGGCCCTGTGCACGATGCGCGAAGCTTTGCGCAGTTCGCCGCCCTCGGCCAGCATGCGGCCGGCGAGCGCCGCCGCCGGCACGAAAGTTGGCGCGAGCTTGGCCGCTTCCAACGCGGATGCCTTGGCGGAATCGCGGTCGGTCCCTTCCACCGCTTGCGCGCGCGCCGTCAGTAGCACCGCGCGCTGCCGACTATAAGTGTCCTTACCGAGCGCCCGCCTGTTGCTTTCGAGCAGCGCCAGCGCGCCCGCCCAATCGCCGGTGAGACAAAGCTTTTCCAGCACCGCCCTGCCGGCCCAGCCGAGCGAGGGATTTTCGCGCGCCGCCTCCTCGGCAAAGGCATGCGCACTGGCGTGATCGCCGCGGCGGCGCGCCTCGACGAATAAGCCGTGCAGTCCGAGCGCCTTGGTGTCGGCACGGCTTGCCATGGCGTGAAAGGCGCCTTCGGCCGCCGCCCGGTCGCCGCTGAGCTGCGCATGCTGCGCGCTTAACAGAAGCGAGAGCGGCTCCGTCGGCGCGAGACGCTTCGCCTCGGCAGCGTGCCTTCGCGCCGCATCGACGTCGCCAGCGCCGATGGCGACGAGTCCGTGTGAGATCGCCTCATAGGCGCGCTCGCCGCGCCGGCGATGCAAATGCCGGCGCAGAATCCAGGGCGAGCGCAGGATCGCGCGCAATGCACTCCAGAGCGGAAGCAGGACCACCGTCGCCGCCAAAGCCGCCGCGGCGACCACCATGACCGAAGTCTCGATGCGAAGGCCCTGCCAGGTGACCATCACATCGCCGGGACGATCGGCGAGCCAGGCCGCGCCGAGCGCCAGCGCGCCAACAACGATCAGGAAAGCAATGACGCGGATCATTGCGTGTCCGGTTTGGCGAGCATGGCCAGCGCGTCGGCGGCGATATTGCGGCTCGCGGCGATGGCCGCTTCGCGCGCCTGGGCTTTCTTGACCCAGCCGTCTGCCGGGGCGCGCGCGGCAGCGGGCAGGCGGGCGATATCGGCAAGCGCTGCGGCGATATCGCCGCGCGTCGCATCGCCGTTGATGCGTAAGAGCGTCGATGACGCATCGTCGCCAACCGGCGCCGCCGCCGTGTCGAGCGGCGTAATACGGACAAGTCTTTTCGCCCGCGCTTCCAAGCGGCCGAGGAGTGAGCCGCTGCCCGTCTCGGATTCGGACGCGCGCTCCATCGCCGGAATGAGCGCGATAAGTTCGCGGCCGAGCGCGGCGGCGCCTGGTATGCCGTCGGCGGCAAACGGCGCAAGCGCCGCTGTCGCATTCTGATCGGCGCCGAAAGATTTCACCGCCGCAAGCTCGGCCTGGTAAGGCACGCCGCTTTCGACCGCGGCTCGCAAAGCCTCGGCGGCGACAGTCGCGCGCGCGCCGCTGTCGTCCACCGTTGACGGCCGTGCCGCGACCTCGGCGGCGAGCGATTTGACCGCGCTTTCGAGTGCCGCAATGCGATTTGTGAGCGTGTCGATATCGCCATGCTGGACGGCGGTCTGCGCCGCGGCCTTCGCTTCGGCCACCGCAGCGGCGACTTCGTCGACCCGGCGGGTGAGCGCGGCAAGCGAGTCGCCCAGCGCCTTCTGCTGCGCTTCGTCCGCGGTCATGCGGGCGGTGAGACTGTCGTCGGACCGCGGCACCTGCAGCGCCTGCTCGATCTTGTCAAGGCGCGCCGAGATGTCGTCCGTCGCGCCGGGTTTGACCGCCGGCGTCGCGGGCTGAGCCGTCGTCGCGCGCAGCGGAACCAATCCCGCGGCCCAAAATCCGGCAATGATGACGGCAACCGCAACCGCTCCGGCAATGACGCCGACCACGTAGGGCCGAACTCGGCTGGGAGACGTCCGCGCCGCGGGCCCTTCCGGCGCGCTTGCGGTTGCGCGATCCTTGGCTGCGTCGGCCGCAATGGGATCTTGCGCGGGCCCGGCTGCGCCGGTTTCGACTTCCTTGGCCGTCAGGTCGATGGTCGGCGGCCGCCGGCGCGGCGTATTGTCGGGCTCGCTCATTGCGGCTCCACGGCGAGCGGCCGATTCGACTTTCGCGGCCCGCCCGCGCCCTCGGCATAATACGAAAGGCAACAGCGCGGCAACATTGTGGGGAATCCGGTCGTCAGGCCGCCGGAATAAGCTCGATCAACGCCGCTTCCTCCGGCCGGACGGCAATGCGTATTTCGGCGGCGCCGGCTTGCGACAGCGGCTCCGCGACCTGGACCGAAAGACAAAAGTGCGCGGGTTTTTCGAGCGCGGCTTTCGTCATGCCGGCCGCCCGCGCCGTATTGACAAAGACCTCGGCGCTGCGCCGGGAAAAATGCAACACGCCGTCAACGCCGCCGGCCAAAGCCTCGGCCGCAGCGCGCGGCAGCGCGTCGGCGGCAATGGCGCGATAAACGACGGCCGTGCACACTGTGAAATTCCGCGTGCTCAGATCGCCGGCGATATCGCCGGAGCGATCCATGCCGGCAAGGTAGAGAAGCGGCACGTCCTGCGTGAGCCGCCCGGCGGCAAGCCGCGTGAGATCGCCCGCCGCGCCAGCGGCGGAAATGACTTCCGTGAACCCGGCCGAGCGCATCGCCTGCGCGGTGCGCTCGCCGACCGCAAGCACCGGCACGCTCTTGAGCTCGGCGAAGCGTTTGTGGCGCGCAATCGCCGCGGCCGCATTGGCGCTGGTGACCAGGATCGCCGCCCACGGACCGCGGCCAATCTCGGCATCGACCGGCTCGATCCGCAGCAGCGGCGCGACGGTCACGGAATGCCCGCGGGCGCGCAACGCCGCCGCGGTACGTTCCGCATTGGGCTCCGGCCGGGTCAGCATAAGCCGCACGCTCAGGCCCGCACGAAGAAATCGGCGCTGGCCCGCGCGCGCAATTCACGGCCGGCATCGGCGCCAAGCTCAGCTGCCGCGTCGCTGCGTCCCACGCGCAAAACCTCGAAAGCTTCGCTGCCGTCGGGTTTGACGATGATGCCACGAAAGCACAGTTTGGAGCCGTCGACTGTGGCATAACCGCCGATCGGCGTGCGGCATGAGCCGTCGAGCACGGCGAGGAAGGCGCGCTCGGCGGCAAGCGCGGTCGCCGTTTCGGCATCATTGATTTTCTCGACCAGCGCACGGGTGCCCGCATCGTCCGCGCGCGTCTCGATGCCGATGGCGCCTTGGCCCACTGCGGGGAGAAATTCCGCTGGCTCGAGGATCGAGGTTGCGGCCGATAACAGGCCAAGCCGTTTCAAGCCGGCAACCGCGAGCAAAGTCGCATCGACTTCGCCGGCGTCGAGCTTGCGCAATCGCGTCTCCACGTTGCCGCGCAAGGTCACGACTTTAACATCCGGACGGAGCCGCTTCACCAAAGCCTGCCGCCGCGGCGAAGCGGTGCCGACGACGGCGCCAGCGGGCAATTCCCGCAAAGTCTTTTCCTTGCGGCAGATGAACGCGTCACGCGGGTCCTCGCGCGGCAGAAAGCCCGCCAGAATGAGACCCGCAGGCAGCATGGTCGGAAGATCCTTGGAAGAATGCACGGCGAGGTCGATCTTGCCGGCGAGCAGCGCCTCCTCGATCTCCTTGGTGAATAGCCCCTTGCCGCCGGCTTCGGCGAGCGGCCCCTGAACCGAGTCGCCGGTGGTGCGGATTGCCACAATCTCCGTCCGGCCGGCGTCGAAGCCCGCCGCTACCAGACTATCTCGCACCGCGCGCGCCTGGATGAGCGCGAGCGGCGAGCCGCGCGAGCCGATACGCATTACCGTTGCCGTTGGGGTTTGCGCCATTGGGCTTTCACACACTGCCGTCTGTATAATACACCGATGATCATCCTCGGCATTGAAACCACCTGCGACGAGACTGCCGCCGCCGTGGTCGAACGGACCGGCGACGGACAGGGCCGCATCTTGTCCAACGTCGTCCTTTCGCAGATCAGCGAGCACGCCGAATTCGGCGGGGTGGTTCCGGAAATCGCCGCTCGCGCCCACGTCGAGGCGCTCGACGCCGTCGTCGCCAAGGCGATGCGGGAAGCCGAGCTTACCTACGACGCCCTTGATGGTGTCGCCGCCGCTGCCGGGCCGGGCCTGATCGGCGGCGTTATCGTCGGGCTCACCATGGCGAAGGCGATCGCCCTCGTCCACGGCAAGCCGCTGATCGCGGTCAATCATCTGGAGGCGCACGCGCTGACCGCGCGGCTCACCGACGCGACACCTTTCCCCTATTGCCTGTTCCTCGCCTCCGGCGGACACACGCAAATCCTCGGCGTGCGCGGCGTCGGTGACTATTTGCGGCTTGGCGGCACCGTCGATGACGCGATCGGCGAAGCTTTCGACAAGACCGCCAAGCTGCTCGGCCTCGGTTATCCGGGCGGGCCGCAGGTGGAGAAAGAAGCGGCGCGCGGCGATCCGCAGCGGTTCGCGCTGCCGCGTCCGATGGCTGGCCGGCATGACGCCAATTTCTCGCTGTCCGGGCTGAAAACGGCGCTGCGCCTGGAGGCGGAGAAGATCGCGCCGCTGAGCGACGGCGACGTCGCCGATCTGTGCGCATCGTTCCAGCAGGCGGTCGGCGAAGTCGTGCTCGACCGCATGCGCGTTGGCTTGCGCCTGTTCGGCGAGCGGATCGGCAAGCCGGCGGCACTCGTCTGCGCTGGCGGCGTCGCGGCTAATCAGGCGATCCGCAAAGTGCTGCACCGCGCCGCGTTCGAGATCGGCATCTCGCTGGTAGCACCGCCGCCAGCACTGTGCACCGACAATGGCGCGATGATCGCCTGGGCCGGCGCCGAGCGGCTCGCGCTTGGGTTGACCGATCCGCTCTCGACGGCGCCGCGGGCGCGCTGGCCGTTGGACGAAGTGGAGAAGGCGGAAGCTTAGCCGCGCGACGGCTCGATCTGCGTCAAAATCGACTCCAGCCGCTCCAGCCGGTCGGCTTGCCCCGGCGGCTTGTCCCAGCGCAACCGGTTGATGCGCGGGAAGCGCATCGCCAGACCGGATTTGTGCCGGGTCGAACGTTGCAGGCCCTCGAAAGCGACTTCCAGAACCAGACCCTCATTCGCCTCGTGCACGACTTCGCGCACTGGGCCGAAGCGGTCGACGGTGTTCCGCCGCACAAAACGGTCGATCTGGATGAGTTCCTCGTCGGTAAATCCGAAATAAGCCTTGCCGACCGGGACCAGCTCGTCGCCGTCGGCGCCGCGCGTCCAGACGCCGAAGGTATAGTCGGAATAAAACGACGACCGCTTGCCGTGGCCGCGCTGCGCATACATCAGCACCGCGTCGACGATGTAAGGGTCGCGCTTCCATTTCCACCACGGGCCTTTTGGGCGGCCGGGCACATAAAGCGCGTCGCGGCGTTTGAGCATGATGCCCTCGACCGCGTCGGCATCGGCGCCCGCACCCGCGCCCGCGGCAGAAGGATTCTGTCGCGCGGCGGCAAGAGCTTCCCAGGTGGCGAACGGGATGAGGGGCGAAAGATCGATCCGCGGCTCGTTAAGCCGCGCGATGAACCGTTCGAGCCGCTCGCGCCGGGCACCAAAGGGAAGCTCGCGTAAGTCGTGTTCGCCATCGGCAAGAAGATCATAGGCGCGCAGATGCGCGGGGAATTCCGTCATGAGTTTCGCCGTGACGGTCTTGCGGTTGAGCCGCTGCTGCAAGACGTTGAACGACTGCACGCGGCCATCGCGCATGATCAGAAGTTCGCCGTCGATCGCGCCGGGAAGCCGCAGCGCATCGGTCAGGTCGGGAAAGCTCCTGGAAATATCCTCGCCTGTGCGCGAATAGAGCCGCGCCAGCATGCCGCTGTCGCGTTTCGCGGCCACAGCCTGCACGCGGATGCCGTCCCATTTCCATTCGGCCAGGAACTCGGCCGGATCGAGCCCGGCGAGATCGGGCTCGTCGAGGGCGTGCGCCAGCATCGCCGGCCGGAATGGCGCCGGATCGTCGCTCGCCGGTTTTTCGCCGCGGCCTTCGAGCCAGGCAAAGAGTTGCACATAGGGCGGCGTCAAAGCGGGCCACAGAAGCTCGATCTCCTGCGCATCGGTGGCGCCAAGCGCGGCGACCGCGGCTTTGGCGAGCCGCGCCGAGACACCGACGCGCAGCGCTCCGGTCACGAGCTTGATCAGCGCCCAGCGCCCGGTCTCGTCGAGCGCGTCCAGCCAGCGCGCGAGCCGCGCCGGCAGCTCGCTCTTGCCCAGCGTCGAAAGCGTTTCGACGACGGCGGTCAATGAGAGCAATCCCTCTCCATCCCCGCTTCCGCCGGACGAGGAAGAGACCGGCCACATGAGAGCGACAGTCTCGGACAGGTCGCCGACATAGTCGTAAGACAATGCGAACAGCACCGGGTCGGTGCGCTCGGCGATCAGGCTACGGATCAGACCGGGCTTGGCATGGGGAAAGCTGAGGCTGCCGGTGAGCGCGGCTAGCGCCCAGCCGCGCTCGGTATCGGGCGTAGAGCGGAAGTAATCCGTCATCAGGCGCAATTTGGCGTTGCGCGCGGACTCGTAGGTAAGCCGATCCAGAAGCTGGGCGAAGCGGTTCATGAATCTTCGCCGCTCGGGCCGCCCTCGTCCTCATCGCCATAGCCGACGATATCGAGCGGCCGTGCTTTCAATCCGCGCGCGGCACACCAATGCACCAGCGCATCCTCCTGGCCGTGCGTGACCCAGACTTCCGAGGCACCGGTCGCGGCGATGGTCGCCGTTAACCCCTCCCAATCGGCGTGATCGGAGATGACAAGCGGCAAGGCGACGCCATACTGGCGGGCGCGCGCGCGGATGCGCATCCAACCCGACGCAAACGCCGTGAGCGGATCGGGGAAACGCCGGGTCCAAACGTCGCTTAACGCCGAGGGCGGACAGAGCGTGATGGTGCCGGCAAGTTCGGGCTTGGTCGCGTTCCGTACCGCGTGCAATTCGCCGAGCGCGATCCCGCGGCTGGCGTAATAGCGGGTAATGTTCTCCATCGCGCCGTGCAGATAGATCGGCGCCTGGTAGCCGGCCTTGCGCAACAGCGCGATCACGCGCTGCGCCTTGCCGAGCGAATAGGCGCCGACGAGGTGCGCGCGCTCGGGAAACAGCGCAACCGACGCAAGGAGCTTGCTGATCTCGCCGTCCGGGTTGCCGTGACGGAACACCGGCAGCGCGAATGTCGCCTCAGTGATGAATACGTCGCAGGGGACGAGTTCAAACGGCGCACAGGTCGGATCGGGCACGTCCTTGTAATCGCCCGACGCAACCACGCGCAGACCGTTGGCGGTGACCGCGATTTGCGCCGAGCCGAGCACGTGGCCGGCAGGATGAAAGGTGACGGCTGCGCCGCCGAGATTGATATCCTCGCCATAACGGATGGCCTGCGCCGAGCCGGCGAAATTCTCGCCGTAGCGCAGCCGCATCAGATCGAGCGTCTCCTGCCTCGCCAGCACCGCGCCGTGGCCGGCGCGGGCGTGATCGGAATGCGCGTGCGTGATCAACGCGCGCTCGACCGGCCGTGTCGGGTCGATATGAAAGCCGCCGAGTTTGCAGTAGATGCCGGCCGGCGTCGGCACCAGGATGTCCTCAGGACGCATGACGAGTCATAAATAATCACTTCCTTTCGGGGCGCGAGCGCATGATGACCGAGACCGGCCCGCTGTTCGTCTCTTCCGGCGATTTGATCGCCGACCGGCGCTACAAATGGGCGCTCGATCAGGCCGCGCGCGGCGATTTCGCCGCTGCCGCCGACATCCTGGTGCAAACGGTCGCGGTTGCGCCCGCCTTCGCCACGGCGTGGTTCGCGCTTGGCGCCATCCGCGACCGGCTCGGCGACCGCGATGGCGCGGTCGCTGCTTTCGCCGAAGCTCGCACGGCCGATCCGGACGATTACCACGGTGCGCGGCTGCAATTGGCCCGGCTCGGCCCCGGGGCCGCCGCGCCGGCAATGACCGAGGCCTATGTCCGGCGCCTGTTTGACCAATACGCCGCGCGCTACGACACGGCGCTGACCGAACGCCTCGGCTATCGCGGGCCGGCGCTGCTGCGCGAAGCGGTCGAGCAAGCGGCGCTCGCCGCCGGCCAGAAGCTTCATTTCAGCGCGATGCTCGACCTCGGCTGCGGCACCGGGCTCGCCGGCGCGGCGTTTCGGCCGGTGGTCGATCGGCTGACCGGTGTCGACATCGCGCCGGCGATGATCGCGGTGGCTGAGGCTAAAGGCATCTACGACCGGATCGTCACTGCGGACATCGCGGCATTCCTGGCCGAGGCCGCCGATCTTGGCGTCAGGCATGACCTCGTCCTGGCCGCCGACGTTTTTGTCTACGTGAACGATCTGCCGCCGATCGCGGCCGCAGTGGCGCGCGTCTTGGCGCCGGACGGCATGTTCGCTTTCACCGTCGAGACGCACGCCGGCGATGGCGTGAAGCTTTTGCCTACTTTGCGCTACGCGCACGGCACGCCCTATATCCGCCGCACGCTGGCCGACGCCGGCCTTGCGCCGGTCTCCGTCACCGACGCCGCCGTACGGAGCGAAAAAGGCGTGCCCGTCGACTGCCTGATCGTGGTCGCGCGACCCTCGACCGCGCCGCGCACGCCCGCTACTGCTGACACGTGACCGTTCTCGAACGATCCACACTCCTGCCCGAACCGTTCGCGCGCTGGTTCGCCGGCCGCGGCTGGGTGCCTCGCGCGCATCAGCTCGAACTTCTGGCCAAGGCGCGCGCCGGACGTTCGGTGCTGCTGATCGCCCCGACCGGCGGCGGCAAGACGCTCGCCGGATTTCTGCCGAGCCTGGTCGAATTGAGCGGCGCCGCCGCGACACCCGGCGGGACGGCGGAAAGACGAAAGCTCGTTTCCGCCGGACGCAACGTGCGGCGCGAGGGCGGTCTACATACGCTTTACATTTCGCCATTAAAGGCGCTTGCCGTTGACATCGCACGCAACCTCGAAACGCCGGCCGCCGAAATGGCCTTGCCGATCCGCATCGAGACCCGCACCGGCGATACACCGACTTCGAAACGGCAGCGCCAGCGCCGCGATCCGCCGGAGATTTTGCTAACGACGCCGGAACAGCTGGCACTCCTGCTGGCTTCGCCCGACGGGCCTTATCTGTTCGGCTCGCTCAAGCGCGTGATCCTCGACGAATTGCACGCGCTGGTCACCTCGAAGCGCGGCGACCTCCTCTCGCTCGGCTTGGCGCGGCTGTTTCGCCTCGCGCCGCAACTGACCAGCGTCGGCCTCTCCGCAACTGTCGCCGAGCCGCGAGACCTTGCCAGCTTCATGGTGCCGCAGCGCCCCGGCGCGAACGAGGCGCGCGCCGATCTCGTCATCGCCGAAGCCGGCGCAGCGCCGCATGTCACCATGCTCGATACGCGCGAGCGGCTGCCATGGGCCGGCCATTCGGCGAGGCACGCGCTCGATGAGATTTACAAACTCATACAGTCGCATCACACCACGCTTGTCTTCGTCAATACGCGCAGCCAGGCGGAGTCGGTTTTTCAGGCGCTCTGGCATCTCAACGACGACAACCTCGCCATCGCGCTGCATCACGGCTCGCTCGACGTGGCGCAGCGGCGCAAGGTCGAGGAGGCGATGGCCAGCGGGCGGCTGCGCGCCGTGGTCTGCACCTCCTCGCTCGATCTTGGCGTCGACTGGGGCGACGTCGATCTCGTCGTCAATGTCGGCGCGCCCAAGGGCGCCTCACGCATGCTCCAGCGCATCGGCCGCTCCAATCACCGCATGGACGAACCGTCGGAGGGCGTGCTGGTGCCGGCCAACCGCTTCGAGGTGCTGGAATGCCGTGCAGCGCTCGACGCGATCGCCGAGAACGCGCAGGACACGCCGGCGGCGCGGATCGGCGCGCTGGATGTGCTGGCGCAGCACGTGCTCGGCTGCGCCTGCGGCGAGCCGTTCGTGGCCGACGAGCTTTACGCCGAAGTGACGACCGCCGCGCCCTACGCAGCGCTCACGCGCGCCGACTTCGACGCAGTGGTCGATTTCGTCGCCACTGGCGGCTACGCGCTCAAGGCCTACGAGCGCTTCGCTCGCATCCGGCTCGGCAACGACGGGCGCTGGCGCATCGCGCACCCGAACGTGGCGCAGCGCTACCGGCTCAATGTCGGCACCATCGTCGCGGCCGACATGCTCAAAGTGCGGCTCGTTCGCTCTCGCGCCTCGAAGCTGATCCCGCGCGGCGGACGGCTGCTTGGCGAAGTCGAGGAGTATTTCGTCGAGACCATGGTGCCGGGCGACACTTTCGTGTTCGCCGGCGAGATTCTCAAATACGAGACTCTGGTCGAGGATGAGGTCTACGTCTCGCGATCCGACGCCGAGGACCCGAAGGTTCCGGCCTATGAGGGCGGCAAGTTTCCCCTTTCGACCTATCTGGCCGCCCGCGTGCGCGCCATCGTCGCCCATCCGCAGGAGTGGCGCGACCTGCCGGCGCAGGTGCGCGAATGGCTGGAAATCCAGCAATGGCGTTCGCAGATGCCGGGGATCCGCGAGCTCTTGGTCGAGACCTTCCCGCGCGGCAACAAGCATTATCTCATCTGCTACCCGTTCGAAGGCCGGCTCGCCCATCAGACGCTGGGCATGCTGCTGACGCGCCGGCTCGAACGCGCGCGGCTGCGCCCCATGGGGTTTGTCGCCAACGAATACGCGCTCGCGGTCTGGGGGCTCGGCGACGTGGCACAGCGGCTGGCACGCGGCGAATTATCGTTGGACGCCCTATTTGACGAGGACATGCTCGGCGACGACCTTGAAGCCTGGCTTGCGGAATCGGCGCTGATGAAGCGCACCTTCCGCAATTGCGCCATCATCGCCGGCCTGATCGAGCGCCGTTTCCCGGGGCAGGAGAAATCCCCCCGGCAAGTCACCATCTCGACGGATCTGGTCTATGACGTGCTGCGCAGCCATCAGCCTGACCATGTGCTGCTGCGCGCAGCCCGCGCCGACGCCGCCACCGGGCTCCTCGACGTGCGCCGGCTCGCCGATATGCTCTCGCGCATCCGGGGGCGAATCGTTCATAAAGCGCTTGACCATGTGTCGCCGCTCGCAGTGCCGGTCATGCTGGAGATTGGGCGCGAAGCGGTTTACGGCGAAGCGGCGGATTCGCTGCTCGCGGAAGCGGCCGACGAACTGGTGAAGGAGGCGATGCAGTGAGGGCACGGGCGCTGAAAGCGGAACAAGCCGACCTTCCCGCTTCGGCAAAATCAAAAGATCAAACTGTGACCGTCTCCGGCACTACCCTCGTCGCCGATCCAGCCGGCGCGCTCTATTGGCCGGACGAGAGTCTGCTTGTCGTCGCCGATCTGCATCTGGAAAAAGGCTCGGCCTTCGCCGCCCGCGGCGTGCTGCTGCCGCCCTACGACACCGCGGCGACCCTTGGCCGGCTGGCGCGGCTGGTCGAACGCTACGCCCCTCGCCTCCTGATCGCGCTTGGCGACAGCTTTCATGACGACCGCGGACCTTTGCGCATGAGCGCCGGCGACCATGCGCAGCTTAAGGTGTTGCAACTGGGACGCCATTGGGTCTGGATCGCCGGCAATCACGATTCCGATCTGCCCGACGGCATCGGCGGCCGCCGCGCCGATGAACTCGCTTTCGGTCCGCTCACCTTCCGCCACGAGCCGTCCGAACAGGCCGGAGACGGCGAGATCGCCGGCCATCTGCATCCGACCGCGCGGGTGGCGCAGCGCGGCCGCGCGGTGAGCCGCCGCTGCTTTGCCGGAGACGGCAGACGCCTGGTGATGCCGGCCTTCGGCGCCTATGCCGGCGGGCTCAATGTGCGCGATCACGCCATCTACGGGCTGTTCGGCACACTCGCTTTCACCGCGCATATGCTGGGCGAGCGCCGGCTCTATGCCGTCGCCGCGCACCGTTGCCTGCCCGATTGAAGTTTAATCCCGCCGGAACGCGACGCTGGCGATCCAGCCGGTGAGCAGCGCCATCAGCGCAGTGGCAAGCCCGTAGAGCAGGCCGTGCTCGTGCGCTGCCTCGACCACGAATTGCTCGAAGCCGACTTTGGCGATCTCGAACGCCGAGTCCGTGCGCGCAAGCAAATTGCCTTCGGCGAACAGCTTCACGTCGACCTGGTAATTGCCGATCGGCACTTCCGCCGGCAACTTGATTGCGGCGCGGAACAGGGTCGGCGTCAGGAACGTTACCGCGTTCGGCTCCTCGCTGTAGAGGGCGCGCTCGCGCATCAGCCGGATGAGCTCGCCGCGGAACGGGTCGCTCGCCACCTCGCCGATATCGTTATGGATCAATTCGGGCAACGGCGTATCGGTGAGCCCGACTTGCAGCCGCCGCCGGTTCTCGGCGTCGGTAATCACCTCCAGCGGGCCACTGGCGAGAACCGCGAGATACGACGGCGCGTCGATAAAAGTGCGCGCCTGCGTGTTCACCCAGATGCCGAGCACGCGCGACTTCCGCCGCGTGCGCAGCGTTTCGCGCGGGCCGGTGACGGTGGCAACGATATCATACGGTCCCTTGCGCAACGGGTTCCCGGCGTCGCGCTCGACCGAGCCGAACAACACCAGCTCTACGCCGGTATAGTTCGAGGTGATTAGCACGCGGTGCGTGGTCAGCGTGGCAATCAACCGCTCGGCCGCGGCGGGCCCGGCAGGGGCCAGCAAGCCGGCAAGAAACATTGCCGCGGCAAGCCCGACTTTCATGGGCCGCTCCCGATGATGCGGATCGAGTACAAATCCTCCGGCCGCAGCACGAGAGCAAAGGCAAAGCGGAGACCGACCGCCAGCACCAGAGCCCCGAGCAGGAGCCGCAGCCACTCGCCGCGGATCCGCTGTCCTGCGTGCGCGCCAAACTGAGCGCCGATCACGCCGCCCACCATGAGGATGAGCGCGAGCACCGCATCGACCAGGTGATTGGTCGCGGCATGCAGCACGGTCGCGGACACCATGGTCAGGAAGGTGAGCACCATCGAGGTGCCGATCACGGTCGCGGTCGGTACCCGCAGGAGATAAATCAGCATCGGCACCAGCAAAAAGCCGCCACCGATACCCATGATCGCGCCGATGAATCCGATGATGAAGCCGATCGCCAGCACCGGGATCGCCGATGCGTAGATCTTGGAGCGCTTGAAGCGGAGCTTGAGCGGCAGCCCGAGAAACCAGGCATGGCTGCCGGGCCGGCGCACGAAGGCCGCCTTGCCCTGAAGACTGCGGACGATCGCGCGGGCGCTTTCAGCCGCCATCAGCGCGCCGACGATGCTCAGCAGCGTCACGTAAGACAGTCCGATCACCAGATCGAGCTGATCGAGCGCGCGCAGCCAGGTAAACAGCGCGACGCCGCCGGCGCTACCGACGATGCCGCCGGCGAGCAGCGTCAGCGCCAGCGTCACGTCAAGCGCGTTCCGGCGCCAATAGGCAATTGCGCCGGAGAACGACGAGGCCGCCACATGCGTGGTGACGCTGGCCACGGCCACCGCCGGCTGAACGCCGATGAAGATGAGCAGCGGCGTCATCAGGAAGCCGCCGCCGACGCCGAACATGCCGGAGATGAATCCGACCGCGAGCCCCATCGCGAGCACCAGAAAGACGTTGACCGGAATGTCGGCGATCGGAAGGAAGATTTGCACGGATGGGCTGCCGGGCGTTCAATACGCGGTTGGACCGTTCTACTCGCGCCACGCTAGACGGCAAACCTTCAACCGCAGACGAGCGCGCAAATTTGATCGGGTCGGGTGCAGCAAGAAGCCGCTTCGCCGCGCCCCGCACTGACCCGTAGGCGCCCTTTAGTTCACCTTGGCAGCGTCCACCGCGGGAGTCTTGGCGGATTTTCCCTTCGGCCTGGCTGGCGCCGCCGGCGCGTCCCAGGCGCCCTTCACCGTGATCGCTTCCGCCGGCTGCGGCAGCGGCGTCCACTTCTCCGCCGCGATGCGCGCCGCTTCGAGCGTTCGCGCATCGAGATGGGCGGCGACTTCGTCGCGCTTCTGCGCCGCGTCCTGGTCGCCATCCCTGGCGGCGAGGAAGAACCATTTGTAGGACTCGGCAAAGCTCTGCTCGACCCCAACGCCGCGCGCATAGAGCACGGCGAGATTGAATTGACTGTCGGCGACGCCGCGGTCGGCGGCCTTGCGGAACCATTGGGCGGCTGCGCGGTAATCGGGCTTGCCGTCGACGCCTTCCGCATAGAGGACGGCGAGATTGTGCATGGCCTTGCCGTGCCCTTGGTCGGCCGAGGCGCGATAGAGATCGCGCGCCATGGCGAGGTCCTTCTTCACGCCCAGGCCTTTTTCGTAAAGGGTGCCGAGCCGGAACTCCGCGGGCGCCAGACCTTTCTTGGCCGCGATATCGAACCAGCGCGCCGCTTCCTGATTGTTGATCGGAACGACGTGGCCTTCGACGAAACGGACCGCGACCTCGTAAGCGGCGTACGGATCGCCGGCGAGCGCCGCGTCGCGCAGTGCCGGTTCCCCGATCGCGCTCGGGAGCCTGTCGGTGCCCATCGGCGCCGGAGCAATTGGGGGATGTTTCGCCGAGGTCTTCGGCAGCGAGCCGGTGATGTCAGTGGGCTGCGCGAGTGTCACGGACGGCGATTCACCGTCGGGAGGATTGAGTGACGATTGCGGTCCCGGGTTCTCGCTTATTGCCGGAGCCGGCGGCACGCCGGGCGCTGGCGCGGAGGGGTTTTGCACGGCATCAACGGGCTCCCCCTGGATGATTGCCGGCGCCGGGCTTCCTTCGGGCGCCGTGGCAGCCGGAGGCAACGGTTCCGTCTGCACCTGCGGCGGCTCCAGCGGCAAAGGTTTGGGGTTCGGTTGCAGCCGCGGCGGCTCTGTCAACACGCGCGGCAGCGCGGCCGGGGCCGGCGGCGGCGGGTTCGAGCCGCCATCCTCAAACAGCCGCGTAACAATATGGAAACCGCCGGCGATGATGACGACAACGGCGACCGCGACCGCGATTGTCCGCAAACGCTCGGTCAGTTTCTTAGCCGGCACGGTAGTTGCCACACCCGCCTTGGCATTCGCTCTGTCCTCGGATGCGCTGAGCGCGGCCGCTTTGGCGGCGCGGCGCGCGGCGCCGATGAAATCCGGTTTGCCGCCGCCGGGATCTGCAATGACCGGCGGCTTCGAGCCGACCGCCGCTTCCGACGCCGCGATCCTTTCCGCGGCCGATGGGCCACCGCGCGATCGGCCTGCGGCGGAGCCCGGCTCGAGCGGATGATCGGGCGGCAGGCTCGGATCGATCGGGGTGCGCGGCTTGGTCGGACGCTGCGGCGGCCGGGCCGGCCGCGGCGTCGCATCAGGTTGCAGCGGTGGCGTAATGGCTTCGGCGTCGGCTGCGGCGTCCGCAATCATCGCTTCGACTTCATCGGCCGGATGCTCCAGCGGAGCCGGCGGGATCAGCGGGGCCGCCGCCAGCAATTCTGGCTCCGGCTCGACAAGCGGCTCCGTTGCCGCCGGCTTTTCCTTGTCGGCCCGCATGTCGCTCTCGATCATGGCGAGGCGATCGACCACGTGCTCGACCGTGCCCTGCACGTCTTCGAGCGAATCCTGCGTGCGGCGCTCGGTCTGTTTGATCTCCGCGACTTCCTGCTCGATCGCGCCGACAGCGACCGGGGCCGGCGCGACGACGGGTGCAGCAGGAGCGGCGCCGTTGCGAAGCTGCTCGATATAGACCAGCAAATCGGCGAGCCCGCGTTCGACGCCTTCGAGCAGGCCAAGCCGCGCGTCCGAAACGTCGAGCCGCTTGACCAAGCTCGCGATTCGATCTTCGAGATGCGCAAGCGCGGTATGATCGGTTTGCGTAAGCTGAACCCATTCAAGCTTCTCGATCAGCCCGGACAGGAGCTTCTCGAGTTCGCGCGGCACCGCGTGGCCGGCCTCCGTCGAGGCGTTGATCGCGCCGGCCAAAGTGTCGATGCGGTTCTCCAGTGCGGCCAGCGCCGGCACGCTCGCCGAACTATTGGCGAGGCCGTCGACTTTGGCCGAGAGCGCCCGCACATCCTCCGCGACCTTGGTCAGGGTGTCATTGGAAGCGACGTGCGAAACGATCCCGCGCAGGCCGCCGATCGCCGTTTCCAGCTGTTGCAGCGTAGCCGGGTCTTCGCGTGCGACGATCGCGTCGACCCGCGTTGCCAGCGCCCTCACCGCCTGTTCGAAGCCGACCAGGTTCTCGGCCGGCGTGAGGCGTTGCAGCGCTTCGCGCACATCCGCCAAACCGCGCTCGACACCGGCAAGCGCCGAGCCGTCGACACCGGAGTGCCGCGTGTGATCGATGCGCTGCGCGAGCGCCTTGACCTCGATCTCGAGCGACTCGAGCGCTCGCCGCGGCAACGCCTCCGTGAGCGTGTGGCCGATCTCGGCGAGATCGTTGCGCAGCGCGTCGATCGCCACCTGCAGGCCGCCGGTCGGTTGCAGTGTTTCGATCAGGCCTGTGATCTGACGAAGCTGATGCTCGAGGCCGCTGAGATCAAACGGTGCTTCGGCATATCGGGCCTCCGAATAACCGGGTTCCGGACGGGGCGGCAGCGGTTGCGCTTCGCGCTCGCCGAACGAGCGATCGGGCGCGGCTTCGCCGTCGAGCGCGCGTTGCCGCGCTTTGATTTCGGCCGTCGCGTCGGTATCGAGCGCGCGCTGGCGCGCTTCGATTTCGGCTATGGCATGGTCAATCGAGGCGTCGCGAGCATCTTCAGCACCACGGGGCGGAGCGGCGCCTTCGTCGTGACGCGGCCGTTCGCGACGCAGGCGCTCGGCTATGGCATCGTCAATCGGGGCGTTGCGAGCGTCTTCCGCGCGGCGGGCCGGGGCGGCGCCTTCGTCGTGGCGCGGCCGTTCGCGACGCGGGCGTTCGGTGCGCTCATGCTCCGAGCGATAGGGACCGCCCGGACCGCGGTCGTCTTCCCGATTGGGCCGCGTTCTGCGGCGCGCCGGCCGCTCGTCGTCTTCGAAGTGCTCGCGCCGCCGCCAGGGCGGCGGAACCTCGTGGTCGTCGCGGTACCGCGCGCGTTCGCGCTCCTCAACCCGGGAGTGCGGCCGCCAGCGATCGTCCGGCTCGCGGTCGACTTCGCCCGACCACCAGCTTTCATCGTCCTCGTCGGCCGGCTGGATGACGGTGTTCAGCCACTCGCCGACCGACATGCCGGAACGCCGCGCAGCTTCGCGCGCGGCCGCGCGCGCTTCCGGACGGAGACCTCTGAGATTCCACGGACCGCCCGATTTCATTCTCACGTCCAAGCCACATCGGAGGAGCAGGAGGTGCCCGCTGTGCGAGCCGATGCCCATGAACAGACGACGCGGAGGGCGCGGTTTTCTGTCCTCTGAACCAAATGTTGAGGATTACGGTAAAGAAGCCGTTAAGAAACGTTACCGGCTGCGAGAGGCCGTGTGCGGCGGTGGTCCACTACCGGGCTAAGTTCCTGTAACAGTTACGGTTACGGACGGGCTCTTTCCGCAGTTTGCAACCCCGAGCATCAACCAGCTAATCTTTCCTTCAGTGGCAACGGATGCGGCTCATGGCGCGGAACGCGACCACCGCTGCAGTGGTGCCGGCGGCAATGACGAATGCCGCCGGCATCGCGCGCCACCTCGCCGAACTTGACGGGGGAGGCGAAGCGACTCCTCAGGCCCGCAGCGCAGTGGCGCCACACGGCTTTATCTGCAGAGCGACCGCCAACGCCTGGCTCTCATCCTGACCGGGCGCGGCTAGGCTTTACGCTCGCCGAAATCGGCGACCTACTCGCCCGGCCGGACGGCAAGAGGCTACATCTGACGCAGCAGCAATGCGTTGCGCAGATCAACCGGCTCGAGCAGCAGAAGCGCGGCATTGAGATCGCGCTCGCTGAACTGCGTCAGATCTATAACCTGTTCTACCGCAAGCTTCTCGACGCCGCCGTCGAAGATTCCCGCTGATTTTTCAGTGGCGCTGCCGCCCGTCTTGCCGTTGACGCAAATCCGCTACGCTATACCTTCCGGTCCGGCCGCCGGTTACCGGCCGGCAGGGAGGGCGACATGCCGACTTACAAGGCACCCATTGGCGACGTGATGTTCCTGTTGAGCGATGTGTTCCACATCGAGCGCTACAACAACCTGCCAGGCTTTGCCGACGCCACCCCTGATCTGCTTGAAGCCGTCCTCGATGAGGCGGGAAAATTCTGCGAGGCCGTGCTGGCGCCACTGAATCGGGTCGGCGACAAGGAAGGTTGCAAGCGCCACGACGATGGCTCGGTCACTACGCCGACCGGATTCAAGGACGCCTACAAACGGCTGATCGAGGGCGGCTGGATCGGCGCGTCGGCGCCGGTCGAATTCGGCGGCCAGGGCCTGCCGATGGCGCTGACCCAATCGGTCAGCGAATTTCTTTGCTCGTCGAACATGGCGTTCGCCATGTATCCGGGGCTGACGCAGGGCGCCGCAGCGGCGATCTTCGTCCACGGCTCGCCGGAGCAGAAGCAACTTTATCTTCCCAAGCTCATCGGCGGTCAGTGGACCGGCACGATGAATTTGACCGAACCGCAGTGCGGCACCGATCTCGGTTTGGTGCGTACTCGCGCCGCCAAGCAGGCCGACGGGTCCTACAAGATCACCGGCACCAAGATTTTCATCTCCGCCGGGGAGCACGATCTGGCGGAAAATATCATCCATCTGGTGCTGGCGCGAATCGACGGCGCGCCGGAAGGCACCAAGGGAATTTCCCTGTTCATCGTGCCGAAATTCCTGGCGGGCAAGGACGGCGGCCTGGGGCCGCGCAACGCCGTCGCCTGCGGCTCGATCGAAGAGAAAATGGGCATTCACGCCAATTCTACCTGCGTCATGAATTACGACGACGCAACCGGCTGGCTGATCGGCGAGCCCAATCGCGGACTGAACGCGATGTTCGTGATGATGAACGAGGCCCGTCTCGGCGTCGGCATGCAGGGACTCGCGCTCTCCGAGGTCGCCTATCAGAACGCCGCCGCTTACGCCAAGGAGCGCCTCGCCGGCCGCGCTTTGACGGGCGCGAAGTTCAAGGACAAGCCCGCCGATCCGATCATCGTACAGCCGGATGTGCGCCGCATGCTGATGAGCATGCGCGCCTTCAACGAAGCCGCCCGCGCGCTGGTGTTATGGACGGCGCTCAAGAGCGACGTTGCCCACCGATCGGGTGACGCCAAGGAGCGGCAGGCGGCCGACGACCATATGGGCCTGATGACGCCGGTGATCAAAGGCGTGCTGACCGATCAGGGTTTCGCCAACACGGTGATGGCGCAGCAGGTGTTTGGCGGTCACGGTTATATCGCCGAACACGGGATGGAACAGTTCGTGCGGGACGCGCGTATCGCCATGATCTACGAGGGCGCCAACGGCGTGCAGGCGCTCGATCTGGTCGGCCGTAAACTGCCGCGGGACGGCGGGCGCGCGTTGCAGGCGTTCTTCGCCGAGGTGTCGTCTTACATCAAAGAGCACGGCGCCGACGAAGGGCTCGCGCCTTACGTCAAGCCGCTCGCGCAGGCGCTCGGCGAATTGCAACAGGCGACCATGTGGTTCATGCAGAACGCGCTCGGCAACCCGGAGAATGCCGGCGCAGGCTCGACCGATTACATGCATCTCTTCGGACTGGTGGCGCTCGGCTATATGTGGTGCCTGATTGCGCAAGCCGCGAAAACCAAGGCGGCTTCGGGCAACGGCGCAGGCGATACTATGGCGGCCAAGCTCGCCACCGGGCGTTTTTTCGCCGAGCGCATGTTACCGGCTGCAAGCCTGCATCTCGCGCGCATCAAGACCGGCGCCGCCTCAACCATGGCCTTGCCGGCAGAGGCCTTTTAGGCCGCGGCTGCAATTCCGGGGAACTTGGATTATATGGATAGTCCGGCCTAACGGACGACCATCTGGCTTTGCGGTAATTTCGCCGTTTGCCGCCCTCGCCCAGAGGGTTAGGAGGAGACGCCATGCCCGACGCTTTCATCTACGATCACGTGCGCACACCCCGCGGCCGCGGCAAGGTGGACGGCTCGCTGCACGAAGTCACCGCGCTCAATCTCGCCAGTCAGGCGCTCGGCGCGCTGAAGGAACGGAACGAGCTCGATCCCACTTTGGTGGATGACGTGGTGATGGGCGTGGTCGATCCAGTCGGCGAAGCCGGCGGCGATATCGCGCGGGTCGCGGCGCTGCACGCCGGCTATGGCGATACCGTCGCGGGCGTGCAGATCAACCGCTTTTGCGCCTCCGGGCTTGACGCCGTGAACTTCGCAGCCGCGCAGATCATGTCGGGACAGCAGGACATGGCGATCGGCGGCGGCATCGAGTCGATGAGCCGCGTCGGCATTGGCGCTTCCGGCGGCGCCTGGGCGGTCGATCCGAGCAGCGCGGTGGCTGAATATTTCATGCCGCAGGGTATCTCCGCCGATTTGATAGCGACCAAATACGGATTTTCGCGCGACGATGTCGATGCCTACGCGGTCGAAAGCCAGAAGCGCGCCGCCGCCGCATGGAGCGAAGGCCGCTTCAGCCGTTCGGTCATGAGGGTGAAGGACGTCAACGGACTGACCATCCTCGACAAGGACGAGCACATGCGGCCGGAAACGACCATGCAATCGCTGGGGTCGCTGAAGCCTTCGTTCGTTCAGATGGGCGAGATGGGCGGCTTCGACGCGGTTGCGGTGCAGAAGCATCCCGAAGTCGAGTTCGTCAACCACGTGCACCACGCCGGCAACTCGTCCGGCATCGTCGACGGCGCCGCGGCGGTCCTCCTCGGCAACAGCAAGGCTGGCAAGAAAGCCGACCTGAAGCCGCGAGCGCGGCTTAAGGCCTTCGCCAATATCGGCAGCGAGCCGGCGATCATGCTGACCGGCCCGGTCGACGTCACCAAGAAGGTTTTGAAACGCGCCGGCATGACGCTCAACGACATCGATCTGTTTGAGCTCAACGAGGCGTTCGCCTCGGTCGTGTTGCGCTACATGCAGGCCTTCGACATCAATCCGGACAAGATCAACGTCAATGGCGGCGCCATCGCCATGGGCCATCCGCTCGGCGCGACCGGCGCGATGATCCTCGGCACGGTGCTGGACGAGCTGGAGCGGCGGAACCTGTCGACCGCCTTGGTCACGCTCTGCATCGGCGCCGGCATGGGAACCGCCACGATCATCGAGCGGGTGTAAATCCTCTCCGCACGCCGGGCGTAAAGAGGGAGTGCGGGCCGCATGCCGAAGATCGACATCGCCAAAGTGCCGGTGGACAGCCGCTCGACCTATCCGGCACCGTTCGACAAGGTGGTGGAAGGCCGCTCGCGCAAGCGCCTCGGCAATGCCGCCGGCCTCGATCAGTTCGGCGTCAACCTGACGACGCTCAAGCCCGGCGCCGCCTCGGCGTTGCGCCATTGGCACCAGAAAGAAGACGAGCTGGTTTACATTATCGAGGGGGAAGTGGTGCTGATCGAAGACGGCGGCGAGATCGTGCTCAAGCCCGGCGACGCCGCCGGCTTCAAAGCCGGCATCCCCAACGGGCATCATCTGGTCAACAAATCCGCCCGCAACGCGGTCTATCTGGAAATCGGCACGCGCTCGAAGCAGGAGCGCGCCGAATATCCTGACGTGGACCTCGTTGTGATCCGCGACGACAGCGGCGGCCGTTACACGCATAAGGACGGCAAGCCGTATCCGAAATAATTCTTCCTCTCCCGCCGGGACGAGGCAACAGAGCTGCACGGGAGCTGCGTATGACGTATCAGAATTTCACCTTCGACATCGACAGCGATGGCATCGCGCTGGTCACCTGGAACATGCCGGGACGTTCGATGAATGTCATCGACGCCAAGGTGATGGAGGAGCTGGCCGCGATCGTCGAGCGCGTCGCCAGCGAAGCCGCCATCAAGGGTGCGGTCCTGACCTCGGGCAAGGACGCGTTTTGCGCCGGTGCCGATCTGACCATGCTTGAGACGCAAAGCCGGACGTTCGCCGAACTCCTGAAGTCGCAGGGCGAAGAGGCGGCTAACCAGCGCCTGTTCGAGGAAAGCAGCAAGCTCTCGCAGATCGCCCGCCGCATCGAAACTTGCGGCAAGCCGTGGGTCGCGGCGCTCAACGGCACCGCCATGGGCGGCGGTTTCGAACTGGCGCTCGCCTGCCATCACCGCATCGCGTCCGAAAACGACAAGACGCGGCTGGGCCTGCCCGAAATCAAGGTCGGCTTGTTCCCCGGCGGCGGCGGCACGCAGCGGATCGCGCGCATGCTGCAGCCGGCTGACGCGCTGCAATTCCTGCTCAAGGGCGACCAGCTTCGGCTCAGCCGCGCCAAGGCGATGAAGCTCGTCGATGAAATCGTCCTGCAGGCCGACCTGGTGGCGAAATCGAAGGCCTGGATCAAAGCCGGCGGCACGTCGAAAGCGCCGTGGGACGTCGACGGGTTCAAGTTGCCGGGCGGCCTGGTCTATTCCAAGGCGGGCATGATGGTGTTTCCGCCGGCCAATGCGCTTTACCGGCGTGAGACCTACGACAATTATCCCGCCGCCCGCGCCATTCTGCAGGTGGTCTATGAGGGCCTGCAATTGCCGATGGACCAGGCGTTGCGGGTCGAGTCGCGCTACTTCGCCAAGATCCTGCGCTCGCCGGAAGCCGCGGCGATGATCCGCTCGCTGTTCGTCTCCATGCAGGAGCTGAACAAGGGCGCGCGCCGGCCCGCAGAGGTGCCGCCGAAACCGATCAAGAAGGTCGGCATTCTGGGCGCCGGCTTCATGGGCGCCGGCGTCGCCTACGTCACCGCGCAGGCCGGCATCGATGTCGTGCTGATCGACCGCGACCAGGAAAGCGCCGACAAGGGCAAAGCTCATTCGCAAAAATTGATCACCGATCAAATCAATCGCGGCCGCGCGACCGCCGCCGACCGCGACGCGCTGCTGGCCCGTATCACTGCGACACCTGACTATTCAGCGTTAAAAGACGTCGACCTGATCGTCGAGGCGGTGTTCGAAGACCGGGCGGTGAAGGAAGAGGCGATCGCCAAGGCGCAGGCCGTGATCGGCAAGGATACGATCTTCGGCTCCAACACCTCGACCCTGCCGATCACCTCGCTGGCAAAATCGTTCAAGAACCCAGCGAGATTCGTCGGCGTGCATTTCTTCTCGCCGGTAGACCGGATGATGCTGGTCGAAGTGATCCTGGGCAAGAAGACCGGCGATGCCGCGCTCGCGGTCGCGCTCGATTACGTGCGTGCGATCCGCAAGACGCCGATCGTGGTCAACGACTCGCGCGGCTTCTATACCTCGCGCGTGGTCGGCACCTATATCCGCGAAGGCCATTTGATGCTGGCCGAGGGCGTACCGGCGGCGATGATCGAGAATGTCGGCCGCATGGCGGGCATGCCGGTCGGTCCGCTGTCGCTCAACGACGAAGTCGCCGTCGATCTCGCCTGGAAGATTCTCAAGGCCACCGAGGCCGATCTTGGGCCGAAGGCGATCGACGAGCGGCAGAAGGCGCTGTTGCAGGACATGGTCGAGAAGCGCGGCCGCTACGGCCGCAAGAACGGCAAGGGCTTTTACGATTATCCGCAGAATGGGCCGAAGCGGTTGTGGCCCGGCCTCGCCGATCTGCAGGCGACCAAGCTCGACCCCGACACCATCGATGTCGCCGAACTTAAGGCGCGGCTGCTGGCCATCCAGGCGCTGGAAACCGCCCGCTGCGTCGAGGAAGACGTCATCACCGACATGCGCGAGGCCGATGTCGGCTCGATCCTTGGCTTCGGATATGCGCCTTTCACCGGCGGCACTCTCTCCTATATCGACGGGATGGGGACCAAAGCCTTCGTCGATCTGTGCAGTCGGCTGGCGAAAAAGTACGGTGACCGGTTCAAGCCGAACAAGCTGTTGCGCGACATGGCCAAAACCGGCGACAGCTTCTATCACCGCTTCCCGCCGGAAAAGCGCAAGGCCGCGTGACGCTTCGACCTGCAGTCCGCGGCCCTTTCAGTCCGGAATCCCATGGCGCGTGACCAGGTCGATCTGACGCCGATCGAACGGCGCGACGAGCTTGTCGCCTGGCTTGTACAGGGCATCAAGCCGAAGTCGCAATTCCGCATCGGCACCGAGCACGAGAAGTTCGCCTTCACGCTCGAAGGCCATCAGCCGGTGCCTTACGAAGGCCGGCGCGGCATCCGGGCCTTGCTTGAAGGCATGGCGCTATTGCTCGGCTGGCAGCCAATCATGGAGGGCGGCAACGTCATCGGGCTGTTCGACGTGCCCGGCGGCGGCGCGATCTCGCTCGAACCGGGCGGCCAGTTCGAGCTGTCCGGCGCGCAAGTCGAGACCGTGCATCAGACGTCAAGCGAACTGATGGCGCATCTCGCCCAGGTGCGCGAGGTCGCGCAGCCGCTGCGGATCGGCTTTCTCGGCATCGGTATGACACCAAGCTGGACGCGCTCCGCCATGCCGAAAATGCCGAAGGGCCGCTACAAGATTATGACCGCGTACATGCCGAAGGTCGGCAAGCTCGGCCTCGACATGATGTATCGAACCTGCACGGTGCAGACCAATCTCGACTTTTCCTCCGAAGCTGACATGGTCAAGAAGCTGCGGGTGTCGATCGCCTTGCAGCCGGTGGCGACGGCGCTGTTTGCCAACTCGCCTTTCACCGAGGGCAAGCCGAACGGATTTCTTTCCTTCCGCGCCGAGATCTGGCGCGACACCGACCCGAACCGAACCGGCATGCTGCCCTGGGTGTTCGAGCCCGGCATGGGTTTCGAGCGCTGGGTCGATTATGCCCTCGACGTGCCGATGTATTTCGTCAAGCATGCCGACGAGTATGTTGACGTCGCCGGACAATCCTTCCGCGATCTGATGGCCGGCAAGTTGCCCGGCATGCCGGGCGCGCTCGCCACCATCTCCGACTGGGCGAACCACATCTCGACTATTTTCCCCGAAGTCCGGCTCAAGCGTTATCTGGAAATGCGCGGCGCCGATTCGGGACCGACCCGCAATCTCCTGGCGCTGCCGGCATTGTGGGCCGGCGTCCTCTATGACGATGTCAGCCTCGATGCCGCCTGGGACCTGGTAAAAAGCTGGAGCGCTGCCGATCGGCAAAAGCTCCGCGACGACGTGCCGAAATTGGCTCTCGCCGCCACCGTGCGCGGCCGCACCGTGTTCGAGATCGCGACCGAGATGCTTAAGCTCGCGCGCGCCGGGCTCGCCCGGCGGAAGCGCCTTGATAGCGAGGGCCGCGACGAGACGCGCTATCTCGAAGTGCTGGACGACCGGCTGGCGCGCGCCACCACCCCGGCGCAGGAGTTGTTGGAGAAGTTCCAAGGACCCTGGGCCGGCTCGGTCGATCCGGTTTATACGCAAGAAGCGTACTGAGGATGCTTGTTCATTGCGAAGAGCAATGACGATTTACTCCAGCCCGTAGAGCTCTTTCGCTTCGTGGAGCGCCTGCGCGCAGCGGGTGGCGTCGCCGGCGGCGTCGGCATTGCGCGCCCGGTCGAGCGCGGCATCAGCCGCCTCGCGCGCCTTGTTCTCGGCGCTTTCGACCGAACCCGGCGTCGGCTGATGGTGCAGTTGCGCGCCGACCGATTGCGCGGCGGTCGGGCCACTCTCGGATCCAGGCGCGATCTGCTGAATCCGACGCTGGACTTCCGCAATCTGCGTCGTGCACGGCCCCGCATGCGCCACGGCGGAACCGCCCAAGAACGCCACTGCTGCCAGCATCAGTAAACGCGATTGGCACATGACCGGCTCCCGATCAGGCCCCTTTGTCAAGATAATCCCGCTGCGAACCGTCGAGAAGGGGCTGCTGGCCACTTCTGCCCGGAGCACGGCGAACATTATTTCCAAGCAAACCGTCAAAAAATTCACGTTTTCTGGACTATTCTTTGCTTCGCTGGATGCCGGGGTGGGATCTAAACAGGTTCGCGGATCATGTCCGACAATGCGAAACGAATAAGCCGCCGCTTGTTCGCCGCGGCCTTGGCTGGCGGATTTACCACCGCACTCACCGCCTGCACCGGCACGTTCATGGCCGAGGAAGAACAGCCGAAGGGGCCGGATCCGGCCTTTGCCCGCAAAGTGGTGACCTACCCTTCGCCCGAACCCGCCGGCACCATCATCGTCGATCCAGGCAGCCATTATCTCTACCGGATACAGGGCGACGGAACGGCCATTCGCTACGGCGTCGGCGTCGGCGCCGAGGGATTCGTCTGGAACGGCCTTGCCGTCATCCACACCAAGCAGGAATGGCCCGACTGGTATCCGCCGGCGGAGATGCTGGCGCGCAAGCCGGAACTGCGCGAGCACATGGTGCAATTGCAAAGCGGGCTGGGCATGAGGGGCGGCCCGGAAAATCCGCTCGGCGCGCGCGCCATGTATCTCTGGCAGGGCAACAAAGACACGCTGTATCGCCTCCACGGCACCAACGAGCCGTGGACGATCGGCCACGACGTATCGTCCGGCTGCATCCGCCTGACCAACGACGACATTGTCGACCTCTACGACCGCACGCCGGCTGGCACCAAGGTCATAGTCCTCGCCACCGCCGGCCCTGGACCAGCAGCCACGCAATAGCGCTGAATCGACATCGCCCGGCGATTCAGGCACGGACTGGCCATGGCGTCGCCCGTCACTGCTGCGCTTTGCGCGCTGATCGCAACCGCCTTTTGGTCACTGTTGGGCTACGCGCTCGCGCGCCATCTGCTGCCGCGCCCGCTCGCGCTTGGCGCCGCAGCCGTGGTCGGCTGGGCCGCGCACAGCGCCGTGGCGTTGCCGGTTTTTCTCCTGCTTGGATTTTCTCCGATCGAAGTCGCCGGGGTGAGCGCGGTCTGCGTCTTGCTTGCCGGGGTCTCGCTGTCGCAACGCGCGCCGGCGAGCGAGATCGAGCGTGACCTGAACATTCCGCCGTGGGCATTCGCCGCTGCCGCCGGCCTTGCGCTCATTCCGGCGGCCGCCATCCTGCCAAAATTCTCCGGCGATGCTGTGGTGCTTTCGGACCCAATCTTCGATCACGCCAAGAGCGCGTTCATCGACGCCATGACCCGGCTCGGTCTACCGCCGGTTAATCCGGTGTTCGGCGAGGGCGGAACGCCGGGCCGGCTCGCCTACTATTACCTTTTGCACTTCAGCGCCGCCGAGATCGCGCGGGTGACGTCCGCGAGCGGCTGGGAAGCCGATATCGCGCTGACTTGGTTCAGCGCGTTCGCCTCGCTCAATCTTATGATGGGACTTGCGGTCTGGTTCGCAAAGCGCAACACCGCGGCGCTCTGGGTCGTCGTCCTCGCCGCCGCCGGCGGGCTATGGGAGACCATTTTCTCGTTTATCCCGGTGGCGAAACTGGCCCCGGTGCTGCTGCCGCCGATCGGCATGTCCGGCTGGCTGTTTCAGGCCGCCTGGGTACCGCAGCACCTGATGGCGGCCGGCTGCGCGGTCACGGCGATGGTGCTTGTCTGCCGCTACGCGCTGCGGCCAAGCCTGACGCTGGTGTTGACGATCGCGCTCCTGATCGTCGCCGGTTTCGAAAGCTCGACCTTCGTCGGCGGCATCACCTTCGGCCTTGCCGCCGCCATTGCCGCGCCGCTGGTCTTCACCGCCGTCGATGCGCCACGGCGCTTGCGCTTTGCCGGCGGCATGGCGCTCGCCGCCTTGCTGGTCGTCTGCCTGATCGCACCCTTCGTGCTCGACCAATTCGCTCTGGTAAAGGCACGCAACGGCGGCAGTCCGATCCTCGTTTATCACTATGCGGTATTCGGGGAATTTTTCCCGCGCGTGTTGCGGCGGGTGCTCGATGTGCCGGGCTATTGGCTCGTCATCCTGCCGATCGAATTGCCGGCGGCCTATGCCGCCGGCGTCATCGCCTTGACCGTGGCGCTGCGCGCGGCGATGCCGAGGATGGAGAAGCTTGCGCTTGCGGCCCTGGCCTGCCTTTCCGGTACCGGACTGGTGATCTCGTGGCTGCTCGTTTCCTCGCTCGGCAGCAACAATGATCTCGGGCTGCGCGCGATCCTGCCCGCCGAACTCGTCCTCATCGTCGGCGCGGCGTTGGTAGCGGCGGGGCTGCCGGGCGTGCAGCGGCGCGCCGCGGTGATTGCTGCGGCGTTGATCGGGCTTCTGGCCAGCCTGACGGACACTGCGACGATGATTCGCGACAACTTCGCCGGCAGCAATCCGCGCGATGGCAACGTGTTCGCGCAAACGCCCGAATTATGGGCGGCCGTGCGCCGCTACGCCGCGCCGGGGGCGCGCGTCGCCAACAATCCGCTGTTCCTCGCCGATCTGACGCCGTGGCCGGGCAATATGTCCTGGGCGCTTCTCTCCAACCGCTCATCGTGCTTCGCCGGCAATGACATTGCAATCGCCTTTGCGCCGCTGCCGGTGGACCGGCGCGAGGCGATCAACACCCAGTTCATCCGCGTGTTCGGTGGCGAAGGCACGCCGCAGGACATTGGCGACATGTCGACAAAATACGGTTGCGACGTGATCGTGGTCGTGCCGCAGGATAAGGCCTGGGCGAAAGACCCGTTCGCCGCAAGTCCCGATTACCGTCTGGCGGAAGATCGCGACAACCGGTGGCGCATTTACGTGCGGTCGAAGTGAACTCTCAGAGCACGCCCAGCGCGCTCAGATCCCGGCGAACCAGTTGAAACCCTGCTCGCTCCAGAACGTTTCGGTGAAAGTGTTGGTCACCTCGATCGCGCGGATCCATTTCGCGTTCTTGTAGCCGAGTTTTGTCGAGGTGCGCAGCCGCAGCGGATAGCCGAACGGATCGGCGATTGTCTCGTTTGCGTAGCGGGTCGCGAGGATGGTCTGCGGATGCAGCGCCGCCGCCATGTCGATCGACTCCGTATAGTCGTCATTGCAATGGAAGTAGACGTATTTCGCCGTTAGATCGGCGCCGACGCGCTCGAGAAAATTCTTTAGGTTGGGGCCGGACCATTGTCCGATATAGTCCCAGCCTTCGACGCAGACATGGCGGATTATGATCTCCTGCTGCGGCAAATCGTAAATCTGCCGCGCGGTCCACGGCCGCTTGTCAGCGATGCGGCCGGATAATTCCAGCCGCCAGCTCGCGCCATCGATCGGCTTGACGTCGGCAACGTCGTAATAGGCGTTAAAGCGCGGCGGCTTGACCACCTGCGCGGGCGAGAAGGTCGGCGCCAGATGATCGGGCCGGAAGATTACGCTTTGCACGCGGTCGTTCCACGCCGAGACCGCGCGCAGGAAAGTCTGCACCGGCTCCTCTTCGGTCACGTCGCAGCCGGACAGAAGCGTCAGCGCGCCGAGGCTGAGCGTGCCGCGCAGCACGTTACGGCGGTCGATGGCGTCGACGAGCTTGCGGTTCCCGGTCAGCACGCTTTGATCGACCGGTCGCTCCGGCCGGAACATCGAGGGCGCGCGGGTGCGAAGCGGCATCTTTATCACCGCGCCGGCGTCGGCTTTGCGTCGGCCGCCGCGTCGCTCTTCACAACCGGGCCGCCGGTCAGCATGGCGAGGATGGTCTGCGGCACCAGCAAAGCGAGCGCGATATGCACGGCAAGGAAACCGACGATGGCCGTCATGCAAAGAAAATGCACCAGCCTGATGGTTTGAAAAGTGCCGAACAGCGAGGCGAGGTCGGAGAACTGCACCGGCTTCCACAAGGCAAGCCCGGAAATGACGATGAGAATTCCGATCAGCATGACGCCGAGATAAAGGATTTTCTGCACGGCGTTGTAGTGGGTGAGGTCGTCGTGGGCGAGGTGGAAGCGGAGCGCGTCGCCGATAGTCGCAAAAAGCTCACGCAACGAGATCGGGAGAAGCTTCTGCCGGAAACGGCCGCTGGCTATACCGTAGGAAAGGTAAGCGAGGCCGTTAAGGACAAAAATCCACATACCGAAAAAATGCCATTGCAGGCCGTGCTGCGCCCATTTGCCGATGATGAGCGCATCGGGGAAATGCAGCCAGCCGAACAGCACGTCGTCGTTGTAAATCTTCCAGCCGCTGCCAATCATGATGAAAATGGCGACCGCGTTGATCCAGTGCATGACGCGCACCGGCAGCGGGTGCAAGCGGCGCTCTTTGTGCGCAAGCTCCTTACGCGTAAGTGATTTGACGGAGGACGCCGACATCGAGACTGTTCCCCAACGGCGATTCACGGGCGCCAATGGTCGCGAGGCGGGGCGACACTATGGTTGCTCGGAATCGCGCGCAACTAAAAAGCCTTCACAAAGTCGCGCGGCAAGTTTGATCGGATCACCGTAGCGGAGACACAATGCGCAGTTGGCTGAAAGCGGTCGGTTTGGCGTTATGCACACTGACAGCGGCCGGCGCGGCGCAGTCCGGCACGAACGACAAGCCACCGCTGACGTCTGAACAGCGCATGCAGTCGCGCTTTCCGCAGCCCGTTCGTGTCGGCGACCTTATCGGTTTGCCGTTGCTCGACGCCAGTCACAGCACGCTCGGTTACGTGCGCGAGGTGGTGCGCACCAAAGGCGACAAGATCGAGCTTGTCATCGGCTATGGCGGTTTTCTCGGCCTTTTCGGCTGGAACGTTCGTCCCATCGCCGTGCCGATCGAGGTCGTTGGCATCCGCGGCCGCGAACTCGCGTCGCTCGATATGCCGCGCAACGAATACGCAAAGGCGCCGACCTGGCAAAGCCACGACGCCGACGTCCTTCCGTCCGACACAACTATCCGCATGGCGCTCTGCCGTGGATACTGAGATCACGACTTGGTGAAGCACATAACTTTTCGGTGTTCGCAGACTTGTAGGCAGTGAGCCGGAATTGATTGGCGCGGCGGCGCACTTTAACCGAAGACTGCCGTTCGGTTGCGTTTGCCGGTTCGTTTTCAGAGCTCTTTTTGGGGGTGGCATCGCATGGACGATGCGAAGAATCTTAACGGCAAATCTGTATCGATCGATTGCGCTTCCCGCGCACCAACTAAATCTTCCAAGCTTGCGTCTTGCGGCATCGCCGTCATGGCCAAGGCTTCGATGCCCGGGCGCACCAAGACGCGGCTGGTGCCCCCGCTTTCGTTCGATCAAGCCGCCGCGCTCAACACCGCCTTTTTGCAGGACATCGCCGGCAATCTCCTGCTCGCCGGCCGCCACGCCCCGATCGCCGGCTATGTGGCTTACGCGCCGGCCGGATCGCAAGACTTCTTCCTTTCGATCCTGCCGCCAGCGATCGGCTTGATCGGCGCGACTCTGCCCAATTTCGGCGACTGCCTGCTGCACGCGATCGGGGCACTGTTTGCGCGCGGCCATGAGTCGGCGGTCGTGCTCAATTCCGATTCGCCGACCTTGCCGACCGCATTGCTGATCGAAACCGCCGACGTGCTGGCGCGGCCGGGCGAACGCGCCGTGCTCGGTCCCTCGACTGACGGCGGTTATTACCTGCTCGGCTTGAAAACCGTCCATCGCCGCCTGTTCGAAGATATCGCTTGGAGCACCGAGCGCGTCGCCGAACAGACGCTCGAGCGCGCGCGCGAACTCAAGCTCGACGTTCACACGCTCCCGGCCTGGTACGACGTCGACGACGTCGAAGGCTTGCGCCGGCTGCAAGGCGAGATGCGGCGGCCGCCCCCGGCCGAGCGCTGGCTCGCGCCGCACGCGCCGAATTATCCCGTCGCCACCGCCGCGCTGATGGACGACCTTTGGCCGGACGGCGAAATCACCCGCGGCGGCGAAGACGGCACGCGCGCCGCCGCAGGAGGCGTCTGATGGACCTGACGGCGCAAAAGCCGGTTGTCGACCCCCGGCGCTATTTCGAGAGCGTGCGCGCCGACAGCGAGGTACCCGCGCAGATGCCGGTCTGCCTTTATCTGGAGACCACCAACCGCTGCAATCTGTTGTGCACTACATGCCCGCGCACCTACGAGGAGCTCGAGCCGCCGGCCGACATGAGCTGGGAGCTTTTTTACTCGATCGTGGACCAGATCCCCAATCTGGCCCGCGCGGTATTGCACGGCGTCGGCGAGCCGATGCTGGTCAAGAACCTGCCGCGCATGGTGCGCCACCTCAAGGACCGCGGCACGTACGTTCTTTTCAACACAAACGGCACCGTGCTCAACGAGAAAAACGGCCGCGCGCTGATCGAGGCCGGGCTCGACGAATTGCGCGTCTCGTTCGACGCGGCCGATGCCAAAACCTACCGCGCCGTCCGCGGCAAAAACTATTTCAACCGCATTTTGAAGAACGTGCGTGCCTTCCGCGAATTGCAGGAGCGCGAAGGCGCCACCCGGCCGCGCGTATCGGCCTGGCTGACCGGCATGCGCGAAACCGTCGAGCAATTGCCCGACTTCGTGCGGGTAGCGGCGGAAACCGGCGTAAAGGAAGTCTATCTGCAACGTCTCGTCTTCTTCAGCGAGAATGCCATCGGCAAGGCGACGCCTGACCAGGCGCTGTACGAGAGACTATCGCGCGACGAGGCAGCTCATCTGGAGCGCGCCGCTGCGCTGGCGGCTTCGCTCGGTATGACGTTTTCCGCCTCGGGCGCCGCTTCGGAGCCGGGCATGAGCCTCAAGCGGAGCGACTCCGGCTCGCCGTGGTCGCTGTGCCGGCGGCCGTGGACGGTCATGTACATCACCGCCAACGGCCGCGCGCTGCCGTGCTGCATCGCGCCGTTCTCGCAGCGCGGTTACGAGAATTATACGCTCGGCGACGCCACCCAGCAGGCCTTGCGCGAAATCTGGAGTGGCGAAGGGTACCGTGATTTCCGCAAAGCCTTGTTGTCGGACAAGCCGCCGGACGCCTGCGCCAGTTGCGGCCTGCGCTGGAGCCTGTAGCGCGTGGGGGGCGTTACCGTCGTCATTCCGACGCTCAATGAAGCCGAATCAATCGGCGCAGTGATCGCAGAGATGCCGAGCGCCATCGTCGGACGCGTGATCGTCGCCGACGGCGGCAGCGCCGACGGTACGATAGAGGTCGCGCGCCGTGCCGGAGCCGAAGTCATTGCCGCCGGACACGGCTATGGCCGCGCCTGCCTCGCCGGCGCGCAAGCTGCCGATCGAGCCGATATCGTCGTGTTCATGGACGGTGACGGCGCCGACGATCCGTCGGCGATCGCGGACATGGCCGCCGCCATCGGCTCGGGCGATTACGACTTCGTCATCGGCTCGCGCGCGCGCGGCAGCCGCGAGCCGGGCAGCATGGCAAGCCATCAGATTCTCGCCGGACTCGCCGCTGGAGCGCTGATCAAGATTCTTTACGGCGTGCGTTACACCGATATGTGCGCGTTCCGTGCCATTCGTCGCGACACGCTGCTTAAGCTGGGCATGCGCGAACTCACCTACGGCTGGAATCTGGAAATGCAGATGCGGGCCGCGCGGACGGGTTTGCGCGTGCTGGAGCTGCCGGTCGCCTATCGGCGCCGCAGCGGCGGCGAATCCAAGGTCGCCGGCTCCTTGCGCGGCACTCTTAAGGCCGGCACACGCATCGTCGCCACCTTCGCACGCGTGGCGCTGGAGTAATCTTCAGATCGCGACCTTGCGGAGGAAGCCGTCGACGGCGCCACGCAGGCTCTCGGCGGCCTTATCGACCGCCTGCGACGCCGCCAGCACCGTATCGGCGGACGAATGCATGTCGGTGATTGCGCCGGAGACGCGCTGGAGCACCGCCACCACCGATTTGGTCCCGGAAGCGGCCGCCGCGACGCTTGAGGCAATCTCTCGCGTCGCAGCGTTCTGCTCCTCGACGGACGTGGCGATGGCGGCGGTGAAATGCCGGATCTCCAGCATCCGGGTGGCGATGTTGCCGATGGCGCCGACCGCGCTCTGGGTCGAAGACTGCACCGCCGCAATCTGGGCGGCGATGTCGTCCGTCGCCTTGGCGGTCTGCACCGCTAGCGCCTTGACCTCGGAAGCGACCACGGCGAAGCCCTTGCCGGCGGCACCGGCGCGCGCCGCCTCGATGGCGGCATTGAGCGCCAGCAAATTGGTCTGCCCGGCCACGCTCTGAATGAGCTTGACCACATCGTCGATCTTCTTAGCCGCGCTGGCGAGGCCCGCAATTTCCTGGTTGGTCGATTGCGCTTCACTGGCGACGGCGCCGACGACCTCGGTGGCGCGGACAAGCTGGCGGTTGATCTCGGCGATCGACTTGCCGAGCTCATCGGCGGCAGTGGCCGCCACCTCGACACTACCGAACGCATTGTTCGAGGTCACGACCGCTCCGGCGGTCTGCGCGGTGGTTTCCTTTGACGTTCCCGACAGCGCCGTCGCGGTCGATCGCATCGCCGCCGCGCTGTCTGCGACAGTCGCTAAAATGCTCTCGAGGCTTTCGCGGAACCAGGCGATTGCCTCCTCGACGACGGCCCGGCGAGCCTCCTGTTCGCCAAGCTGTGCGCTTTTGCGTTCCGCCAAACGCCGCTCGGTGATGTCGTCATGCGTGCCAACCCAGAATCCGGAACCGGGGATCGCGCGGTTGACGACGGAGACCGCGCGCCCGTCGGGCGCCTCGCTTACGAAACGCACGATCTTCCCGGCCACCATCTGCTCAAGAAGCTCGGCGCAATATTGCGCCGGATCGCGCGGCAGACTTCCGGTCTTCGCCCGTTCGTGGATGATATCGAGGAGTTTTGCGCCCGGTCTCACCACGTCAGGCGACAGCCGGTACATGCTCAGATATCGGACATTGCAGACGACGAGCCGGCCTTTGACGTCGAACATGACCACGCCCTGGGTCATGTTGTTGAGCGCGAGTTCCAGCAAATAGCGCTTGTCGAGCCGCGGGCCGCCCGCCAGTCCGCGCAAACGGTTGAGGACAGCAAACATCGTGCCTCGCGCCTGGTCGCCCTCCCCCTACTCCGTTGCTAACCGACATGGATTTACGATTCGTTAATCAACGTTCACACGCTCATGCCGCCGTCCACCATCAACAGGCTCCCGGTGGTGAAGCTCGATGCGTCGGAAGCGAGGAACAGAACCGACCGGGCCACCTCGTCGGGCCGGACATGGCGGTGCAGCGGAATGATTTCGTTGAAGAACTGCGTGCCGTCGCGGCCGATCAATTTGCCCAGCTTCTGTTCGACACTGAGCTGAAATTGATTGTCCACCGGCCCCGGATGCAGCGTGTTGACGCGGATGTTGCGGCCGGCGAGTTCCTTGGCGAGCACCCGCATCAGGCCGACCTGGCCGTGCTTGGCGGTGATGTAGCCGTAGACGCCGGGGTCGCCGGTCACGCCCGCGACGCTTGAGGTGATGATGATCGAGCCGCCGTCGTTCATCTGCGGCACCGCGTGCTTGGCGCAGAGGAACGCGCCCTTGATGTGCACGGCGAGAACGGCGTCGAAAACATCTTCCGGATATTCGGTGACCGGCGCGACCAGACCGAAATTGCCGGCATTGCTGAACAGGACATCGATCTTGCCGAATTTCTCCACCGTCCGCGCGATGACGTTCTTGACCTGATCCGATTTGGTGACGTCGGCCGTACACCAGGAGAGACTGCCGCCCGCTCCACCGATAGTGGCGGCGGTCTGCTTCAGCGCGGCTTCGTGCAAATCGCTGATCATCACTTTCGCCCCCTCCTCCAGCAAAAGCTTCGCCGACGCCGCGCCGATCGAACCGGCACCGCCGGTAATCACGCACACTTTGCCCTGCATTTGATTTAGCATCATCGCCCTCCCGTGGTGGCGGAACTTACCACGGCGGGCGCGTGGCGGGGCAAGAAGCGGCAGCAAGTCCTGACGGCAAGACTTGACGACGAAGACTTGACCACGAAGGCTTGGAGTCCGTTTTGCGCCGATGCTATGAATAAGAAAAGCGCGGCGCGAACGCGCCGCTGCCGCCGGGAAGGAGTCTATGCACAAGATCGCCATCGACGAGAGCATCGTTGCGCAGGTCAAGGCACAACGCGGCAAGCTCAACCGTTACGACAGCCTCACCGGGCCGAAGACCGCACTGGTGGTCATCGATCTGCAAAACGCTTTCATGCTGCCCGGCATGCCGGTCGAAGTTCCGACCGCGCGCGAGATCGTGCCGAACGTGAACAAGCTCGCGGCCGCGACCCGCGCCGCCGGCGGCAGGGTGGTCTGGGTCAAGATGTGCCTCGAGGGCCAATCAGACGCCTGGCGCGTGTTCTTCGATGGCGATCCGCGGCGCGCGACTTTGGCGGAGCTCACGCCCGGCGCGCGCGGCTTCGAACTGCATGCCGACCTCGACGTGCGGCCCGAGGATGCGATCGTTGTCAAACGCCGCTACAGCACGTTCATCCAGGGCTCTTCCGACATCGACCGGCAGCTGCGCGCGGCCGGTATCGACACCGTCATCATCGTCGGCACGCTCACCAATGTCTGCTGCGAATCCTCGGCCCGCGACGCCATGATGCTCAATTATCGCCTCCTGTTCGTATCCGATGCCAACGCGGCGCTAAGCGACGCCGAGCACAACGCGACGCTCGGTTCGATCCTGCGCGTATTCGGCGATGTGGCGACCACCAGCGAGGTAATCGCGCTGCTCTCCGCCAAAGGCCACGAGCAGGCGGCCTGACAACAATGAAAGTGCATCGGGAAACAAACAATGGCCCAATGGCAATACACCAAGGGACTGCACGACGTCGGCCGCGGCTGCTTTGCCTATTTGCAGCCCGATGGTTCATGGGGCTGGAGCAATGCCGGGCTGATCACCGATGGCGATCAGACGTTATTGGTCGACACGCTGTTCGATTTGCCGCTGACCGCGGCGATGCTCAAGACCATGCGCGACGCGGTACCGGCCGCGCGTAATATCAAGAAGCTGATCAACACTCACGCCAACGGCGACCACACCTTCGGCAATCAGCTGGTCGAAGGCGCCGAGATCATCGCCTGCCGCGAATGCGCCGAGGAATTCGCCGAAGCGCCGCCCGCCATGCTGATCGCGTTCGAGACCAACTGGAAAAATCTCGGCGAGGGCGGCGCGTTCTTCCATGACGTCATGGGCGGCGTGTTCGATTGGCGCGGCATTATCGGCACACCGCCGAAGACCGTGTTCGACAAGTCTATGGAGCTTTTTGTCGGCGGCAAGCGCCTGGCGCTCACGCATCTGGGGAGCGCGCATACCCGCGGCGACATTCTGGTCTACGTACCGGGCGACCGCATCCTCTATACCGGCGATCTTCTGTTCGTCGGCGGCCATCCGGTGATCTGGGAAGGCCCGATCGGCAACTGGATCGCGATATGCGACCACATCCTATCGCTCGATGTCGACGTTATCGTGCCAGGCCACGGGCCGATCGCCGAAAAGACGCAAGTGCGCGAATTCAAGGCCTATCTCGAATACATCGCGCAAGAGGCGCGGCGGCATTTCGATAATGGCGTGCCGGCCGAGGTCGCCGCGCAAAAAATATCGCTCGACCGCTTCGCCTCCTGGCTCGACCCCGAGCGCATGATCATCAATGTCGCTTCGCTCTATCGCGAATTTTCCGGATCGACCGCGCCGCTCAACCGTATGGAATTGTTCGCGGCCATGAAGCGCTGGCGCGACCGCGCCGCGCATACCCACAGCCACGCCGGCCACGCGCATTAGACTTTATGCACTGCAGCACCGGAAACCCGGCGCAATTTCAGATGGGGCCAGAAAACTGCGCGCATCGGCCGCAGCGGATAAAAGCGGTGCCCAGGGGCGGAATTGAACCACCGACACCTGCATTTTCAGTGCAGTGCTCTACCAACTGAGCTACCTGGGCCCATGCTTTTGCGCGAAGCCGGTAAAGGCCTTACGCAAGCGCGCGGTTATAGAGATTGCCTTTCCGGCTGTCCAGAATACCGGCTTTATCAGGTCGGAACCTCCCCGCTTTCGTCGCAGCGCTCGTCCTCTTCCTCGTCTTCCGTCACCGGCACGGCATAGACGCCGGAGAGCCAGCGGTTGAGATCGACATCGCCGCAGCGCCGCGAGCAGAACGGCCGGAACTTGGCGGCGACGGGCTTGCCGCAAATCGGACAGGCGCTAGCGGGTTTTGCTTCTGGCATGGAACAAATATGGGACACAGGTCAGACCGTGCCAATTGCTCCGTCGTTTACAGCGCGTTGAGCCAGCCGAAGTGGATCGGATAGCCTTCGCCGCTGAGCAAAGTCAGCGTCTCGTAGAGCGGCAGACCGACCACGTTGGAAAAAGAGCCGACGATCTTGACGATGAAAGAACCGGCAATGCCTTGCGCGGCGTAGCCGCCCGCCTTGCCGCGCCATTCGCCGGAGGCGAGATAGGCCTCGATGTCCTCGGCCGACAGCCGCTTGAAGCGAACCCGCGTCTCCACCAGCCGCTGCCGGAACGCTTCCTTCGGCGTCACCAGGCAAATGGCGGTATGGACACGGTGGTTGCGGCCGGAGAGAAGCCGCAAGCACTGCGCCGCCTCGTCGAGCAGCTCGGCCTTCGGCAGGATGCGGCGGCCGACGGCAACCACGGTGTCGGCGGCGAGCACGAACGAGCCCTTCAGTTCTTCGTCAAGCCGGATCATGGCGAGCGCGGTTTCGGCCTTGGTGCGCGCAAGCCGCGTGGCGCAGGCGCGTGGCAGCTCGCCCTTTTTCGGCGTCTCGTCGATGTCGGCCGGACGCAGCGCGTCCGGCTCGATGCCGGCCTGATTGACAAGAGCGAGCCGGCGCGGCGAGCCGGAGGCGAGTACAAATTTGGCGCGGCCGATCATTTGAACCGGTAAGTAATCCGACCCTTGGTCAGATCGTAGGGCGTCATCTCCACCAGCACCTTGTCGCCGGCCAGGACCCGAATGCGGTTCTTGCGCATGCGGCCCGCGGTATGCGCGATGATTTCGTGCTCGTTTTCGAGTTTGACGCGGAAGGTGGCGTTCGGAAGCAGTTCCGTCACGACACCTGGGAACTCCAGAAGTTCTTCCTTCGCCATTCGTCGCCGGGACCTATTGGCATGCGACCGCGACTCAAGTCCGAAAATCGCGGCCGAAACAGGCGCGGAACCTAGCGGATGGCGCGCCGTTCCACAACTGGCGGAGGCCCGTTCCGCTCATCCGAGCGGCCACACCATCCTCACTCGTTACCGGAGCTTCGCCGCGAAAAACGCTCCCGCAGCTTTTTCATGAGCTGCTCACGCACCGCGCGATAGGCGTCGAGCCGCTGCTCGCGGCTGCCCTCGACGTCGGTCGGATCGACCGTGGGCCAATATTCCACATCGACCGCGCTGGTGCGGTTGATTTCGAGCGCGCGATGGTGAGCCTCCGGCGAAAGGGTAACGATCAGGTCGAAGTTCAGCCCCTCCAGGTCGTCAAGCTCCTCAAACGTGATCGGCTTGTGGCGGGAGATGTCGACGCCGATCTCCGCCATGACCGCGACTGCGAAGGGATCGAGCTCGCCTTTGCGCACGCCGGCCGAGCCGACGTAGATCGAGCGGCCGAACATCTGCGCAAACAGCCCGGCGGCGATCGGCGAGCGCACGGAATTGAGCCCGCAGGCAAACAGCACGGCCAACGGCTGGGTCGCGGATCGCGTCGGGGTCGCCGGCATTGCGGCCTTCACCCCTTCCAGTGCAGCACCGTGACCAGCGTGAACAGCCGTCGCGCGGTGTCGAAATCGAGTTCCACTTTGCGCTTGAGCCGCTCCATCAGGATGCGTGAGCCGTCGTCGTGCAACGAGCGGCGCGCCATATCGAGCGCTTCGATACGATCCGGCGTCGCACCGCGGATCGCGGCATAATAGCTGTCGCACACCGTGAAATAGTCCTTCACGATGCGGCGAAACGGCGCCAGCGAGAGAAGATGCGCAATGACCGGCTTGCCGTTCTCGAGGCGAATGTCGAAAACCAGCCGATTACCGTCGACAGCGAGGTTAAGCGCGTAAGGGCCGGCGTCGTGGCCCGTCGGCCGGAACGAATTGTCTTCGATCAGATCGTAGATGGCGACCGCGCGTTCGTGCTCGACGTCACGGTTCGACCGCCCGATCGAGGATTCGTCGAGCGTCACCGCCACAAGACGGCCGGTTTTGCTGTTGTCCCGATCGTCGCGCGCCATCGGCGGCCATCAGCGGTTGAGCCGAATGGCAACCGAGCGGGCGTGCGCCTCAAGCCCCTCGGCGTTGCCGAGCGTGATCGCGGCGTCGGCCAGCGCGCGCAATTGCTCCGGCCCGCATTTGAGTATCGATGTGCGCTTCATGAAATCGAGCACGCCGAGCCCTGAGGAGAAGCGCGCCGAGCCCGCCGTCGGCAGCACGTGATTGCTTCCGGCCACATAGTCGCCGATCGCCTCCGGCGTATGCGCGCCGATGAAGATCGCGCCGGCATTACGGACGCGGCGCGCCAGCGCCTCACCGTCGGCGGCGGCGATTTCCAGATGCTCGGGCGCGATCGCATCAACGAGCGGCAGCGCGTCGTCGAGGCTTTTCACCAGGATCACGGCGCCAAAGTCGCGCCACGATGCGCCGGCAGTTTGGCCGCGCGCAAGCTGCTTCAGCGCGCTTTCGACCGCCCGCTCGACCGCACCGGCCAGCATCTCGTCGTCGGTGATGAGGATAGCCTGCGCGCTTTCGTCGTGCTCAGCCTGCGCCAAAAGATCGGCCGCGATCCAGTCGGCATTGCCGGTTCGATCGGCGAGGATCAGCACCTCAGACGGCCCGGCGATCATATCGATGCCCACCTTACCAAAGACGATGCGCTTGGCGGCGGCGACATAAGCGTTGCCGGGACCGATGATCTTGGCGACCGGAGCGATGGTGGCGGTGCCATAAGCGAGCGCGGCGATCGCCTGCGCGCCGCCGACGCGATAAATCTCGTCAACGCCGGCGATCTTCGCCGCCGCCAGCACCGATGGCGACAGCACGCCGTCCGGCGCCGGTACGGTCATGACCAGGCGCGGCACGCCGGCGACTTTTGCCGGCACCGCATTCATCAGCACCGAGGACGGATAGGCGGCGGTCCCGCCAGGGACATACACGCCGACGGCTTCGATCGCGCTCCAGCGGGCGCCGAACTCGACGCCAAGCCCGTCAACGAAGCGGTCGTCCTGCGGCAACTGGCGGCGGTGAAACACCTCGATGCGATCGCGGGCGAAATGCAGCGCGTCGAGTGCGCTCGGTGCGCAGGCAGTAAGCGCGGCCGCGAGTTCGGACGTCTTGACTCGAAACCCGGCACCATCCGGATCGAAGCGGTCGAATTTTTGCGTGTAGTCGCGCAGCGCTACATCGCCGCGCGCGGCGACGTCGGCGACAATGGCGCGCACTGCGGTTTCTACGTCGGCGGACGTTTCGCGCTTGGTTGTCAGAAAACCGCGAAATTTTTCCGCAAAATCGGCGGCGCGGATGTCGAGACGGATTGCCATATTCGCCTTGAAGGTGATGCCTGTGCGCGCTGCGGCGACGCCTATCAGGTCTGTTTTATTATAACAATTCTAATCTTCCGCCGGTTCAGGCTTTCTGATTGACAAAGGGTCTGCCGTTCACCAATTCCTCGTATATTCCACGTTACCAAGACGGCTGCGATTAGCCTTGCGACGTTCATGACACGAAGCGCGTCTGTGTTGTTGAGTTCGATGCTGTTTGCGTCCGTCATGGTCTTGGATGCAAGCGCGGCGCGGGCCGAGGAGCAAGTGACGCTCACGCTCACCATCAAGGATCATCTGTTCGAGCCTGCCGAACTGCACGCTCCGGCGGGTAGGCCGATTACCTTCGTGGTCAAGAACCTCAACATGATCGCCTCCGAGTTCGAGAGCGACGCGCTGCATTTCGAGAAGATTATTCCACCGGGCGGCGAGGGAACCGTGCATGTGCGGCCACTCTCACCCGGCCGCTACAATTTCTTCGACGACTTTCACCACGCGACGCAGGGTCACTTGGTCGTGCCATGATCGTATGAGGTGTCCGTGCTTCCTTCGCTGGTGATCGTGTTTCGTGAAGTGTTCGAGGCCGGCTTGATCGTCGGCATCGTCATGGCGGTGACGTCCGGCGTCGCCGGGCGCGGACGCTGGATCGCCGGCGGCGTTGCCGCCGGCGTGCTGGGCGCTTGCGTGGTGGCTCTGTTCACCGGCGCACTGTCGCAATTATTCGGCGGCAGCGGTCAGGAATTATTCAACGCCTGCATCCTCGGCTTCGCGGTGCTGATGCTCGGGTGGCACAATGTGTGGATGTCGCGGCACGGCCGCGAGCTAGCCGCGGAGATGCGTGCCGCCGGCGAGGCGGTCGTCGCCGGCTCCAAGTCGCTGTTCGCACTTGCGGTGGTGGTCACGATCGCGGTGCTGCGCGAAGGCTCCGAGGTTGTCCTGTTTCTCTATGGCGTGGCGGCGGCCGAAGGCGGCGCCAGCATCGGCATGCTGATTGGCGGCGTTATCGGCCTCGTGCTGGGTTCCGGCGTTTGCCTCCTCACCTATCTCGGCCTCATCACCATCCCGACGCGCTATCTGTTCGGCGTTACCTCGACGCTGATTGCACTGTTGGCCGCCGGCATGGCGGCGCAAGCGATCGCTTTCCTGCAACAGGCCGGCATCCTCACCACCTTCGACCAGACGGTGTGGGATACGTCCTGGCTGTTGCGTGACGAAAGCTGGCCCGGCCGGGCGCTGCATACGCTCATCGGCTATGTCGATCAGCCGACCGGCATGCAGCTCATCGTCTATGCGGCGACGCTCGTCGCCATCACAGTGCTGATGAAGTTGTTTGCCGCACCGTCGCCGCAGCGGACGCAGCAGGCCCGGGCCGCGTAGGCAGCCAGTCCGCCGTCACGCGATCTTCGTCTCGCCGGCGAAGTGATCGGGGCAGGCGACCGCCGCATAGACTTCACCGAGATCGACAAGCTCGGCCTCCAGGCACTCGACCTCCAGCCGGATGGCTGCACCGCCGGAGAATGTCAAAACCACCGTGCCGGCCGGCGCGTCGCGCTCGGCGAATTCAACCGCGAGCAGATTGAGCGTCGCGTCCTTGTTGGTCTGGTCGAGGGCGCGGCACTTGCAGGCATTGACGCGCTCGAACCGGAGCGCAGTACGGCAGCGGCGGTAATCGGGCGCCGCGGCGGATTTGTCGACGATCTTTGCACCATCGGCGTCGACCGCATTGATCCAGTCGAAGCGGTTGAGCGCCATCACGAAGCGGCGCTCGCGTGGTTGCCAGAAAATATCGACAACTTTGACCAGCGCGTCCTGAACGTGCGCGGACACGACCTCGATGTCATCCTTGTCGAGCGCGACGAGCTTAAGTTCCTCCATGACTAGCGTCCCGTGCCGGTGTTCCTTCTCCGATTTCGGAAGGTAGGGAGGGCGTTGCGCTGCTGCAAGACCCGGACCGGACGCGCCGAACACCGCATCTGCAGCACGGCAGTGCATTGCACGCAAAAGATTTCAGATGCTTTGTGACAAACAATGACCGGCCCCATGCAAAGTTGGAATTGCGTCTGGTCCGATAGGTTGCTAGAACCCCTTCAACAATACTGATTGTTAACTTGCCCGGCCGTTTCTGCGGGCGCGTCTGCGGACCCTTGCTACGATCCTCATGACATAAACACCATTTGTCGAGTTTTCTGCCAACCCGCCACGACATACCCATTGGCTTACTTCGAAAGGGAGGATTTATGGCTAAGAGAGCAAAAAAGCGGCGCGCATGGACGGCCACCGAAGTTCGTGAACTGAAGACGCTGGCGAAAAAGAAGACCACGGCGGCTAGAATTGCCAAGAGGCTGCGACGGACTGAAGGCGCCACCCGGCAAAAGGCCTTCAGCATCGGGCTCTCGCTCGATTCGCGTTCCTGATTTCTCATTAGCGATTAAACTTTCGGGATTTGACCGGCGCTGGGGCCTGCGCGCAGGCTTTCGCGCGACCCCTTGCCTTTTTCGACCAGGAACGATGTCCCGGCTGTGCCGGCGGCCGGCCTTTCAGCCCGTTTCCTGAACGGAATCGGCTCATTTTCCGCGTAAACCAAGCCGAGACGATCCCGCCGCAGCCAGTCATAATGTAGGCGGGATCGTGCTATGAAACGGGCTTGGTGATGGGCATTTTTTGATGAGCCAGCTTCCCCGCCCGCCGCGCCAGGAGACGGCGAGTTCCGAACTCGCAGTCGCGCTTGGCTCTTGCCGCCGGGCATTCCTTGCGATCGCGCTGTTTTCCGGCATGAGCAACATTTTGATGCTCACCGGCGCGCTGTTCATGCTGGAAATCTATGATCGGGTGCTGCCGAGCCGCAGCGTGCCGACATTGGTCGCGCTCTTGATCCTCGCCGCCGGCCTATACGCCGCACAGGGCTTCATCGACGCGATCCGCAGCCGCATCCTGGTTCGGGTCGGCCACAGCCTCGACGAGGCTTTCAGCCTGCGCGTCTATGACGCTATCGTACGGCTGCCGCTCAAGATCGGCGGCAAGAGCGATGGCGCCCAGCCGGTGCGCGATCTCGACACCGTGCGCGGATTTCTGTCCGGCGCCGGACCGTCCGCGCTGTTCGACCTGCCGTGGATGCCGGTCTATCTCGCCATCTGCTTTTTGTTTCACACTTACATCGGTTTGACTGCGCTATTGGGCGCGATCATCCTTGTCACGCTTACCGTCGCAACCGAATTAAAGACCCGGCACCCGACCCGCAGCGCCACGCAATTTGCCATGGCGCGCAACGCGCTCCTTGAATCGAGCCGGCGCAACGCCGAAGCGATCACCGCCATGGGCATGGCAGGCCGCATCGCACAGCGCTGGAACGATCTTAACCGCCGTTACGTGGCCTCAAGCGGCCGCGCCGGCGACGTAGCCGCCGGGATGGGCGCCGCGTCACGGGTTTTGCGGCTGCTGCTGCAGTCGGCCATCCTCGCGGTCGGCGCCTGGCTGGTGATCCATCAGGAATCCACGCCCGGCATCATCATCGCCGGCTCAATCCTTGGCGCTCGCGCGCTGGCGCCGGTCGATCTCGCCATTGCCAATTGGCGCGGCTTCGTCGCTGCGCGGCAGAGCTGGCATCGGCTGGAACGCTTGCTCGGCTATTTGCCGGCGCAAGCCGAGCCGATGCCGCTGCAACCGCCGACCAAGACGCTGGTGGTGCAGAATGCCGCGGTCAGCCCGCCCGGCGAGCACAAGATCGTCTGCCAGGACGCAAATTTCTCGCTCGCCGCCGGCAAAGCGCTTGGCGTAATCGGCCCGACCGCTTCCGGCAAGTCGTCGCTGGCGCGTATGCTCGTCGGGGTTTGGACGCCGGTGCGCGGCAGCGTGCGGCTGGACGGCGCAACGCTCGATCAATGGTCGCCGGAGGCGCTCGGCCGTCACATCGGCTATCTGCCGCAGGACGTCGAATTGTTCCCCGGCAACGTCGCGCAGAACATTGGGCGCTTCGAGGATCCGCCCAACCCGGCCGCCGTGCTCGCCGCCGCGGAAGCGGCCGGCGTGCATGACCTGATCGTCAACCTGCCCGACGGCTATGAAACTAACGTCGGCGAGAGCGGCAGCGCCTTGTCGGCCGGCCAGGCGCAGCGCATCGCGCTCGCGCGCGCACTGTACCGCGATCCGTTCCTGGTCGTGCTCGACGAGCCCAACTCCAACCTCGACGCCGAAGGCGACGAAGCGCTTACGCGCGCCATCCTCGGCCTACGGGCGCGCGGCGCCATCGTGGTCGTGGTCGCCCATCGCCCGAGCGCTATCGCCGGCGTCGACTATATTCTGGTTATGGCCAAGGGCCGCCAACAGCAATTCGGGCCGAAGGAAGAAATCCTCAACCGCGTCACGCAGCCGGCGACGCCGCCGCGGGCCTTGAAGGTCGTGCCCGGCGAAGGAGGCGTCGGATGACCGGCAAGCCGCCCGACGATCCCCTCGCCTCGATCCGCCGGCACATCCTTCTCGGCTGCGCCGTGGTGGCCTTCATCGCCGTCGGCCTCGGCGGCTGGGCGTCGACCGCCGAGATCGCCGGCGCCCTGATCGCGCAAGGTTCGCTGGTGGTCGATTCCAACGTAAAGAAAGTGCAGCACCCCACCGGCGGCGTGGTCGGCGAAGTGCGCGTGCACGATGGCGACCGGGTCAAAGCCGGCGACATTCTTATTCGTTTGGACTTGACTGTTACCCGCGCCAATCTGGCGATCGTCACCAAGGGCCTCACCGAGTTTTATGCGAGAAAGGCGCGTCTGGGCGCCGAGCGCGACGGCGCCGATACGGTCGCGCTGCCGAAAGAGCTCGCTGACAAGGCGGACGATCCCGACGTGCAGGAGGCGATGGCGAGCGAGCGCAAGCTGTTCGAGCTCCGCCGTACCGCCCGCATCGGCCAGAAGAATCAATTGGGCCAGCGTATCAAGCAGTTGCAGGAACAGATCGTCGGGCTGACCGCCCAACAAGACGCCAAGACGAAGGAGATGGAGCTCATCGACAAGGAGCTCGAAGGCGTACGCGATTTGTGGGCGAAGAACCTGGTCCAGATCAACCGCCTGACCTCGCTCGAATGCGAGGAAGCCCGCCTGCAAGGCGAGCGCGGCCAGCTCATCGCCAGCGCCGCCGAGGCCAAGGGCAAAATCACCGAGACCGAGTTGCAGATCCTCAACGTCGACCAGGAATTTACCAGCGACGTCGCCAAGGAGCTGCGAGAGACCGACAGCAAGATCGGCGAATATGTCGAGCGCAAGATCACGGCGGAAGATCAGCTCAGGCGGACCGACATCCGCGCGCCGCAGGACGGCGTCGTCTTCCAGTCGACCGCCAATACTGTCGGCGGGGTTGTCACGGCAGGCGATACCGTCATGCTGATCGTGCCCGAGACCGATACGCTCCTGGTCGAGGCCAAGGTCGATCCCAAGGACATCGACCAGGTGCAATTCGGCCAGCCGGTGGTGCTGCGCTTCTCCGCCTTCAGCTCGCGCACGACGCCGGAGATCAACGGCACGGTGGTGCGCGTCGGGGCCGACACTTCGACCGACCAGCGCACGGGGCAGAGCTATTATCTGGTCCGTATCTCGATGACCGCCGATGAGATAAAACGGCTCGGCGACGTTAAGCTCACGCCGGGCATGCCGGTCGAGGCGTTCATCCAGACCGGCGACCGCACCATGATCTCCTACCTGACCAAACCGCTGCGCGATCAGCTCACGCGCGCGTTCCGGGAGAGATAGACCGCGCGTCCCGTCCGGCTGCACTCGCTTTGGAGAGCGATGCCCTCCAGTTATAATGCACGCCTTCCGAAGCGGGGCCGTTAGACCATGAAGTTCATCGTCCGCTGGGCGCGGCAGTTCGGTTTGACGCGAGCGGTGTGCATATTGCTGCTATTCGCGCTGGTCCCTTTGCGGATCGCCGATCCGCGGCCGCTGGAAGAAGTGCATCTGCGCACATTCGATCTCTTTCAGGTGCTTCGTCCGCGCCTGCAGACGGCGCGGCCGGTCGTCATCGCCGACATCGACGAGGCAAGCCTCAAGGAGATCGGACAATGGCCGTGGCCGCGCACGATTGTCGCCGACCTCGTCACCAAGCTGCGCGAGATGGGTGCAGTCGCCGTCGGGCTCGACATTGTGTTCGCCGAGCCCGATCGCATGTCGCCGGCGGTGGCCGCGGCCGAATTTCGCGGCATCGACGACGCCACCCGGGACAAACTTGCGAGCCTTCCCAGCAACGATGCGGTCCTGGCCGATGCGATCAAGCGCGCCGGCGCTATCGTCGTCGGCGAAGCCGGCTCGGCGGCCGTCGCACCGCCGCGTTCAGACGCCGAGGCGGCGTTGCAGACCGGCTTCGCCCTTCGCGGCGCCGACCCGCGGCCTTTTTTGGTGACCTTTCCCGGGTTGCTGCGCAATGTGCTGCCGGTCGAGCAGGCCGCAGCCGGCCGCGGGTTGTTCTCGATCAACCCGGAACGCGACGGCATCGTACGCCGGGTGCCGGTGATCATGGATGCGCAGGATACGCTGGTGCCTGCGCTGACCATGGAGATGCTACGTGTTGTCACGCGCGCCGGCGCCATCCTTGTCCGCACCGACGAAGCCGGAGTGCGCTCTGTCGCAGTGCCTGGGCTGGAAGTGCCGACTGACCGCAACGGCCAATTCTGGGTATATTTCAACAAGCACGACCCGGCGCGCTACGTCTCGGTGGCCGATGTCCTCCATGGACGCGTGCCCGCCGACCGCTTTCGCGGGCGGCTGGTTTTGATCGGCACGTCGGCAGTCGGGCTGCTCGATATCAAGACTACGCCGGTCGAACCGGCCATGCCCGGCGTCGAGGTGCATGCGCAGATTCTGGAAAACATGCTGACCAAGTCGTTCTTGAGCAACCCGAATTACGCTATCGGCGCCGAACTCATCCTTGCCGTCGTACTCGGCCTCGCCATCATCGTCGTCGCGCCGATGTTACCGGCGGCGATCGTGCTTGCATTGGGCGCGCTGTTGATCGTCGGGCTCGCCTGCATGTCCTGGTATTTTTTCGTCGAACACAGTCTCCTGATCGATTTCACCTATCCGCTGATCTCGAGCTGGCTGATCTACCTGGTGCTCACGTTCGTCAATTACTTCCGCGAGCAGCGGCAGCGCCAGCAAATCCGCTCCGCTTTCGGCTTTTATCTGTCGCCGGCGCTGGTCGAGCAGCTGGCGAAGTCGCCGGAGCGGCTGGTACTTGGCGGCGAGGAGCGCCGCATGACCATCCTGTTTTCCGACGTGCGCGGCTTCACCAGCATTTCCGAGCATTATAAGGACGATCCGCAGGGCCTCACCCATCTGATGAACCGCTTCCTGACGCCGCTGACCAACGCCATCATCGAGCGCAAAGGCACCATCGACAAATACATCGGCGACGCCATCATGGCGTTCTGGAACGCGCCGGTGGACGACGACGAACACGAGGCGAATGCCTGCGACGCGGCGCTTGCGATGCTGGAGCGCGCCGAGGCGCTTAACGTCGAGCTCAAACGCGAAGCCGAAACCAACGGCGGCGTTTACATGCCGCTACGCATCGGCATCGGTCTCAATACCGGCCCGTGTGTGGTCGGCAATATGGGCTCTGATTTCCGCTTCAATTATTCCGTGCTCGGCGACACCGTCAATCTCGCATCGCGGCTGGAATCGCGGACCAAGGATTATCGCCTGTCGATGGTGATCGGCGCGCGCACCGCGGAGCGGGCAAAGGCGAAGTTCGCCACCATGGAGATCGACCTCATCCAGGTGAAGGGGAAGAAACAGCCGGAAGTGGTGTTCACCGTGCTCGGGCGAGCAGACGTCGACAATGACCCGCGCGCCAAAGAGTTGCGCGATCTCAACGCGCAAATGCTCGCGTCCTATCGCAAGCAGCGTTGGGACGAGGCGCTCGGCCTGATCGACCGCTGCCGCAAGTTTGCCAACGGCTTCACCGTTGACGGACTCTACGATATGTATGTCGAGCGCATCGACGCTTATCGCGCCGACCCGCCGCCACCGGACTGGGACGGCGTCTACGAAGCGGAATCGAAGTGACGTCGATTACGCCGTCACTTCGGCGCGCGTTTGGCGAGGATGCGCTGCAAGGTACGCCGGTGCATGTTGAGCCGGCGCGCAGTCTCGGAAACGTTGCGGTTGCACAACTCGTAGATGCGCTGGATATGCTCCCAGCGCACGCGGTCCGCCGACATCGGGTTTTCAGGCGGTTCGATCTTCTTGTTGTCGAGCGCCAATAAGGCCGCCGCAATATCGTCGGCGTCGACCGGCTTGGCCAGATAATCGACTGCGCCGAGTTTCACCGCATTTACCGCGGTCGCGATGTTGCCGTAGCCGGTAAGGATGATGGCACGCCCGTCCGGCCGGCGTTTCTTCATCGCCGAAATGACGTCAAGGCCGTTGCCGTCGCCGAGCCGCATATCGACCACGGCAAAAGCGGGCGCCGCTTTCTCGACCTGCAACAAACCGTCGGCAACCGATTCGGCGGTGGTGACCACGAAGCCGCGGCCTTCCATCGCCCGCGCCAGGCGCTGCAAGAACGATTTATCGTCTTCGACGATGAGGAGCGAGCGCTCGCCGGGTATCGGACCTGTAGTTGTCGCCGATGGCATAATGGTGTTCGTCGCGCCGTTCGGGGCACCGGTCAGGGCGTTGATCATGGCAATTTACTCCATTGCAACGGAAGCCGCTCGCCCCGCGATATCCGATAGTTAAGATACGGGCATTGTGCGCTCAAGAGGGGCTACAACCAGGGGCCGCTCGAAATCGGCGCGACGCCACGCCACCGTGACCATAGCGCCGTGCTGCGGCTGCATCTGGTTTTTGAGCGCCAGACGCGCGCCCGAGCGTTCCAGCAGCGTTTTGGCAATGAAAAAACCGAGTCCGAGTCCGAAGTCCTCTTGATCAGCGCCGCCCGGCCCGCGCAGCGCGGGCTGGCGATGGGTGACATAAGGGGCGCCGAGGCGGTCGAGCACTTCCGGAGCAAACCCCGGCCCGTCGTCGCTGATGGCAATGCTCACCTCCTCCGCAGTCCATTGCGCGAAAATCTCGACGCGCTTGTTGGCAAAATCGACGGCGTTCTCGATCAGATTGCCCAGCCCGTAACGGATCGCCGGATTGCGCGCCCCGACCGGCTCGGCGGCGCGGTCAGACGGTAACGTCACGTCAATCTGGACGCCAAAGTATCGGTGCGGCGACACCACCTCCTCGATCAGCGCCGAAAGCGCCACGCGATCGAACGGCTCCGCTGTCGGCAATTCCGTGATCTTTGACAAAATCTCGCGGCAGCGCTGCGCCTGCTCGCGCAGCAATTTGATGTCATCGGCGTGCGGCGACCCCGGTTCCAGCGCGCGCTCTATTTCGCGCACTACCAGCGTGATGGTCGCGAGCGGCGTGCCGAGCTCATGTGCGGCCGCAGCGGCGAGACCGTCGAGCTGCGAGAGGTGCTGCTCGCGCGCCAGCACCAATTCAGTCGCCGCCAGCGCCTCCGACAGCTGGCGCGCTTCCTCGGCCACTTGCCAAGTATAGACGCCGATATAGCCGATCGCGAGCAGGATCGAGAGCCAGACTCCGACCACGTAGGTTTCGGGCAGCTTGAGCGGCTCTTCGCTGTCCCAGGGTAATTGATAATGGACGAAGATAAGCACGGTCGCGCACAGCACGGCGAAAATGCCGATCAGCAGCGTCATGCGCGGCGGCAGCGCCGTGGCCGAGATCAGCACCGGCCCGAGCAACAGAAAGGAAAACGGATTCTCCAGCCCGCCGGTGAGATAGAGAAGCGCCGCGAGTTCGGCGATGTCGAAGCCAAGGAGATAGGCGGCACGGTCGGGCTCGAGCCACTGCGTGTCCGGGAAACCGAACCGCAGCGCGACGTTGAGCAATGCCGCTAGCCCGATCACGCCGAAGCACGGCAGGACCGCCACCTCGAATTCGAGGCCGAAATGCACGACCAGGACGGCCACGAACTGGCCGAAAACGGCCAGCCAGCGCAGCCGCACCAGCGTGTCGAGCCGCACGTTCCGCGACCGGTGATGAATCCGCGGCAGGCCGAACATGGCGCTAATGTAACGATTGCCGGCAGCGAATTGGAGGACAAATCCCCGCAGCGTCCTACGGCCGCCAGTCGGCGCCGGCGGCGGTCTTCTCGGCAGCGCCAGCACGCGCTTTTTGGATCTCGCCGATCAGCGCGCGCAAGACCTCCGGCACTCCCTGTCCGCTCACGGCGGAAATGATCAGCGGTGTCTTTTTAGCCGTGCGCTTGATACGCCTCGCCTGTTCCTTGATTTCAGCGGCGCTCAGCGCGTCGGCCTTGTTAAGCGCGACGATCTCCGGCTTGTCGGCGAGCCCCTGGCCGTATGCGGACAATTCCGCGCGCACGGTCTCGTAGGCCGCTCCGGCGTCGCCGTCGGTGCCGTCGAGGACATGCAAGAGGACCCGGCAGCGCTCGACATGGCCGAGGAAGCGGTCGCCAAGGCCGACCCCTTCATGCGCGCCCTCGATTAGGCCTGGAATATCGGCCAGCACGAATTCGCGGCCGTCGATCTCTACCACGCCGAGCTGGGGCGTGAGCGTGGTGAACGGATAGTCGGCGATTTTCGGCCGCGCCGCGCTCACCGCCGCGAGGAAGGTCGATTTACCGGCATTGGGTAGCCCGACGATGCCGGCGTCGGCGATCAGCTTGAGCCGCAGGCGGATCGTATGTTCCTCGCCCGGCTGGCCGGGATTGGCGCGGCGCGGTGCGCGATTGGTCGAAGACTTGAAATGCGCATTGCCGAACCCGCCGTTACCACCATTGGCGATCACGACGCGTTGCCCGCGTTCGGTCAGATCGGCAAGCAGCGTCTCGCCGTCTTCCTCGTAAATCTGCGTACCGACCGGCACCTTGAGCACCGTATCGGCGCCGTTGGCGCCGTGGCGGTCCTTGCCCATGCCAGCGTGGCCGTTTTTGGCGAAGAAATGCTGCTGATAGCGATAGTCGATGAGCGTATTGAGCCCGTCGACCACCTCCGCGATGACGTCGCCGCCCTTGCCGCCATCACCGCCATTCGGGCCACCGAACTCAATAAATTTCTCACGCCGGAACGATACGCAGCCGTTGCCGCCGGCACCGGAGCGGATATAGACCTTTGCTTCGTCGAGGAATTTCATTTGGGCGTACCGGTAACAATGTCCGCGCGGCAAATCCATCGTCTACGCGTGGCGGCTTGCCTGATATAGTGTGGACACGGGGACGCGGCACTGGGGTTCCGGCGGGTTCGAGTAGCGAATGCAAGGCGTTTGGTCGATTCTGAAGCTTACTTCAGGCGCCGTTATCTGGCGGCCGACGCGCAGTCTGCAGTTCGTCGGACTGCCGAGCCTGCTCGTCTGCGCCATCGCGCTTTTCCTCATCCGCATGGCGTTCCAATTCCTCGCCGCTGGCCCGGGCGGCGGTTTTAATCCATACGGCCTCAACGCGCTCGTCGCTTGGGTCGCGCTCGATATCGCTGTCGCAGCGCTGTTCGTACAGCCGGCCGCCCGCGCAACCGCGCTGTCGGCCATGTTGGCGCTTCTGGTTATCGCCGAGCTAGTCGGCAACGGCATCAGATTCGTTGTGGCGCTTGTTCCGGCGCTGGCCGGTTATTGGAGCGAGCGTTACGCACCGATTGCGATCTTCGTTGTGGTGTCGCTGTGGTGGATCGGCGCTATGGCCGCGGTCTTGCGCACCTTCACAGTGCAGCCGCGGCTGATTGTCGTCGGGCGCGCAGCTGGTTTGTGGCTCGCGCTCATGGCGGTCGTTGCGGTCGTCCCACACGCGCCGGTCTTCATCGGACGCGATTTCGACGTCAACGCCGCGAACTGGTGGGAAGTGCTGCATGCGCGGCTGGCGGCCCGCGGACCACAAAACACCGGAAGCGAGGCCGAGGCGGCACCGCTTGAGCAGGCGCAGCGCGCGTTGCTGCAAGCGCAAATCGCCGGTCTTGCGCCTTCGACCAAGGGCGCGCCCGCCGTCTACGCGCTCGGCGTCGCCGGCTGGGCGGATGACGTCTTTCTCAAGGAGCTTGACGGCGGCCTGACCGCGCTCGGCGGGGTGCTGCCGATCCGGGGCCGTGTCGTGCGCATCATCAACAACCGCGAAACGCTGCAAAGCGTGCCATTGGCGGATCGGCGCAATTTTGCCGCCGCGGTGCGCGCGATCGCCAAGCTGATGAACAAGGATGACGATATTTTCCTGCTGTTCATGACCTCGCACGGCGAGCCGACCGGTTTCGGCTTGCGCATGCCCAACGGGGCGATCAGCGAGCTGCCGCCGCAGGAGGTTGCGGCGACACTCAACAACGAAGGCATCAAGAACCGTATCGTCATCGTGTCGGCGTGCTACGCCGGCACCTTTGTGCCGCCGCTTGCCAACGACGATACTATTGTGCTCACCGCCGCGGACGCCAAGAACACGTCGTTCGGCTGCGCGCCCGAGCGCGATTGGACCTATTTCGGCGATGCGTTCTTCCGCCAGAGCGTGCGGCCGGGGCGTGATCTCCAGCAAGCCTTCAATAATGCCCGCACGCTGATTCAAGGCTGGGAAATGATGGACAAGGCGACGCCGTCAAATCCGCAGGGCTTTTTCGGGCCTGCGCTGGTGGCGAAGCTCATGCCGTTCTTTGCCTCGCCACCGAGCCCCGGGCAGTAACGTTACGCCACCCGCCGGACACGGCCCCAGGCCTTGAGCGACAGCCACAATCCGCGATCGAGCCGGAAGCAGTCGACCGGCGCGGCGGAATTGATGGCGCGGATCCGGGTCAAGCGCACGCCAGTCCATTGAAACGCGCACTTTTCCAGCACGCGGCGCGAGGCCGGATTGCTGACGCGGGCGCCCGCTTGCAGCGTGTCGTGTTGTAGTTCACCGAACGCGTAGTCGATGAGCGCGCGCGCCGCTTCGGTGGCGAAGCCGCGACCCCGATAGGGCACACCTAGCCAATAGCCGAGTTCCGCAGCATCGTCCGCGCGCGGCTCAATCCCGCACGTGCCGATCAGTGTGCCATCGCGGAAAATGCCGAAGCAGGCTTCGCCGTCGCGCCGGTTGATAGTCGCAACGAATTGTTCTGCGTCCGCGATGCCGTAGGGATGCGGGATGCGCGCCGTATTCTTGCCGATGCGCTGGTCGCCGGCCAGCGCCGCAATCGCTTTGACGTCTCCGCAACGCGGCGCGCGCAGAACAAGCCGCCCGGTCTCAAGCACGGGGAGACCGTGCTCTGCAACCTTCGGCGCCAGGACTTCTTCCGGCAGTGTCATCACACGGGCTCCTGCAAACAAACCGAAAGCGGGAGCCGGCCATCCGGTCTCCCCCTTTCGCAGCCCGTTCGGGCCCGCCGGTTCGACTGGATGCCGGCGGACCTTTACAATTGATCCACCGCTTTACGAAGCCGCAGCCTCCGCCATCGGAAACACCGATACGAAAATGCGGCCCTTTTCCTTGGTACGGAACTCAACGCGACCGTTGATCAGGGCGAATAAGGTGTGATCCTTGCCCACGCCGACGTTGCGGCCGGCATGCCATTTGGTGCCGCGCTGGCGGGCGATGATGTTGCCGGCCAGCACCTCTTCGCCGCCGAAAATCTTCACGCCCAAGCGCTGACCGCCGGAATCACGGCCGTTGCGCGAGGAACCGCCTGCTTTCTTGTGAGCCATCGCTCCAACCTTCCTGTCGGCTACCTATACCGAATTCGTGACAAAACCATCACCGCTTCCACTCACTTCTTCTTCTTGCCCTTGGCTGGAGCGCTCTTGGCCTTGGGCCGGCCTTCTTGCCTTTGCCGGCCTGCGCCTTGGCCTTCGGCTTCTCAGCCTTCTTGGTCGCAGTCTTGCCAGGCGATTCGGTTCCTTCCGCTGCGGCGGCGGGTCCCTCGTCGGCGGCGGCGGGCTTCGGCGCCGGCGTCCGTTTGGGCCGCGGCTGCACTGTCTTGCTCGGCTTCTTGCCGTCGGTCAGGATCTCGGTGATGCGCAGCAGCGTAAACTCCTGACGATGACCGCGCTTCCTGCGTGAGTTTTTCCGCCGTCGCTTCTTGAACGCAATGATCTTGGCGCCGCACGATTGGTCGAGCACTTGGGCCGCAACCGTCGCGCCCGCGACCGTCGGCGCTCCGAGCGTCACAGCGTCGCCGCCGACGACCAGGACTTCGCCGAACTCGACGATTTCGCCGGGCTCGCCCTTGACCTTGCCGACCTTGAGCACGTCCTCGGCGGCGACCCGGTACTGCTTGCCGCCCGTTTTGAAGACCGCGAACATCTTTTTGTCCTCGTGTTCGAACCCGGTCGTCGGATTGTCCATCCGGACCGGCTTTTTCCAGTCGTATCTGCTGGCTAAAGGCGCGCCCCCGGCAAACCCTTAACGGTTAGCCCAGCTTGCGCCCGCGTCCTTATGACGGGGCGACAAATCGCTGTCAAGAAACGCCGGAGGGGTGGTCGCGCCCCGGACAGGCTTTCGCCTCGTATGATAAGAGAGCCGCTGGAAAAAAAGCTTGCAAGGAGTTCACATGGCCAGCAACGGCACGCAGCACAAGCAGAAAATCGGATGGATCGGCGCGGGCCGTATGGGTATCCCTATGGCCGAACGGCTGATCAAGGCCGGCTACGACGTCACCGTCTGGAACCGCACGCGCGCCAAAGCCGAGCCGCTCGCGAACGCCGGCGCTAAACTGGTCGACCATCTCTTCGAACTTAAAAATGTCGACGTGCTGTTTTCGATCGTCTCAACCGGGAAAGACGTGCAGGAAGTCCTCTACGGCAAGAACGGCGTGTGCAGCCAGGGTGGCAAGATACCGACAATCGTAGTCGATTGCTCGACAATCTCGGTCGAAGACTCCGCCGCCGTGCGCGACAAACTCGAGCAGCTCGGCGCTGATTTCGTCGCCGCGCCAATGAGCGGCAATGCCAAGGTCATCAAAGCCGGCAAGGCGTCCGCAGTCGTCTCGGGCAAAGAGGCAGCCTGCAAGGCGGTGATGCCGCTGATCGAGGTTTTCGCCCAGCGCGGCGTCGCCTACGTCGGCGACGGCGAGCTCGCCCGCGTCTGCAAGATCGCGCACAACGTCATGCTCGGCGTGGTGATCGAAAACCTGATCGAAATCACGCTGCTCACCAACAAGATGGGTGTGCCGCGCCATGCTTTCCTCGCCTTCCTCAACAACAGCGCCATGGGCTCGATGTTTACGCGCTACAAGTCGCCCGCTTTGGTCAATCTCGACTGGACCACGACGTTCACGCCCGAGCTTCTGCGCAAGGATCTCGATCTCGGACTCGAGCTCGGCCGCGAGCTGGGCGTTCCGATGCCGGTGACGGCGGCTGCGCGCGAGGTGCTGCAAAGCCATTTCGGCGCCGCCACGCTGCAAAAGAATCCGGAAGCGTATTTGCAGAAGGATTTTGCCGCGCTGGCCGAAACGATGGCGCTCGCCGCGGGCATGAAGCTCGAAAGCGAAAACGAGAACGTGCCGACCGGGCTGGAGACTTAAAGTTACCTTCCCGAATTGGCGGAGATGACTATTTGATGTCCGTCTGCGCGCTGATCGCCATCAGCCATTGGCCGTTGCGCCGCACCCACAGCCGCGCCGCGCGGTAGGGCGGACGTGAATTGTCTGGCATGAGGTGATTGGTGACCATCGCGGCAGCGTCGCCGTAGACCGCAAGCCGCATGCTCTGAACTTCGGCGACCGTCACGGGGGTGTTTGCTGCCTTCTGCCACTCGATGGCCGCGATACGGTCGGACTTGCCGGCCGGCGCATGCCCACTGCGATAAATTACAAATTCTTCAGCGGCATGCTTTGACCATTCGCTGGCGTCGTGCGCGACGATAGCCTTTTCGATCGCCTGGAACGCCGCGATGACGTCCTGCTCAGGCAGCGAGCGCACGCGATAGGGCAAGGTCTGGCACGGATTCCGGCACTCGTAGGGCGGCGCGTCAACGGCGGGCGCGGGCGCCGACGCGATAGCGGCCGGCGTATCCCCAGCGGCGGTGGCGACCTCCTGTCGCAGGAGCGCGCGCCAGGCGCCCTTCTGCCGCGCCCAGATATCGAGGAAAAAAACGTCCGCGTTCTGTGCCGATTTGCGACGGCCGGTGACCGCAGCCAAGAGGCCATAACTGCGCACCTTGACGTCGCTTGCCGGCGCGTCTGCGGTATTCTTGAGATCGTCCAGGAAATCCCGGCGCGCATAAATCCTGCCGTCGACATCGACGAGCGTAAATTGCAGCGCGAGCAGCTTGCGCGCGGTTAATTTGTCGCCGGCGCGACCCGCGTCGCCGAGTGCGATATCGGCGGCAAGCACCGGCGCCTCGTCGGCGCCGATCGTTTGCGCCTTGGGCTGCGTTCGCGATATTGCAAAAGCCGCGATAACTACGCCGGCGATGAGCGCGCCGAGCGATCCCCAACGCATCGCCGGGCGCAATACGAGCGCAATGGCCGCCGGCCGATCCCGACCGGTGGCTGCCGGAACACCGTTTATTCGCAAACTCGACCCCCGCCGCGGGTTACCCGGCCGCTGCCCGCACACCATGGCATTTCCCTGCGAGAACGCTCAAGGCGCGGATTACCCGCGCGGCCAAACAAATCGATCAAAAGTGGAGTTTTAATTGTGGACGCGGCGCCGATAAACGTGCCGGTAGCGGCGGTGTTCGTTCGCCATCGCAACACGGCATTCCCTGCTCAGCTGCCCGTATTTTGACATCATGCACTTGGTGATTTTCGGCACATCGGGAATGAAATCGGAACAAAGCCGCATGGCGTCGGGCGTGCAGGCCTGACGGGCCTCGGGACTACCCTGCGCGGCGGCGGTGTGCAGACCAATCAACAACAGGCCGACCGAAAGTACTGGCCAGCTGACGATACGCGAGTTCCGCATGTGCCACGCCCCCGTTCCGTCCGGGTCGCGCCCGGCGGAGCACCCTAGAACATGAAGCGGAAAAGTGGAAACCAGTTTTCCAAAAAAAGATTGCGATTTAAAGGAAGCCGCGGGCGATGCGCCCACCGCGCCGGAAATGAGGCGGCTCGTCTGTTCAGTCAGCTTGGCATCCGGTCGGCCGGCATCAGTGCGCACCCCAGGCAAAACCCATGATGCCGGCCTTGTTTTCTTTCTGCTGCTCCGGCGGACATGGCGCGACGGCACCCTCGGTGAGTTCCGCCGTCTTGTTGTCGAACGCCAGATGCCGGCACAGCGTGCCGTCGCGCATGGTAAAGATGATATCGCCGATGCGGTGTGTTTCGCGTTGCTCGGCTGCCGTCCGCAGCAGCGGGTCGATGACGGCGCGGCCGCCGATCAGGAGCGCCATTGCCAGCAGAACCAGGAACAGGGAGAGGACCACGGCCACGCGCGTGGTCTTGGTTTGCTGTTCAAGGCGGCGCGTGCGCGAAGACCGGCGCGCGATAGCGCGGCGGCCGCCGGGATGAGCCGGTGCGCTCAACACCGCCGCTTTGGTGCCTGCGGGCTGGACAACACGCATAGCGCCATAAAACAACGAAACCCTTGCATGGCCGATAAAGAAACATTTTCGATTTGACTGAATTCGTCAGTGGAATAATCGTCAGAGAAGCCATGCGCACACAAGTCGCCATCATCGGCGCCGGCCCGGCCGGCTTACTGCTCGGTCAGCTGTTGCACAAGCATGGCATCGATAACGTCATCCTCGAGCGGCGGACGGGCGAGTACGTGCTTGGCCGGGTACGCGCCGGCGTGATCGAGCAGGTGACGATGGATCTGCTCGACGAGGCGGGTGTCGGCGCGCGGATGCACGCGGACGGCCTGGTCCACGAAGGCGTGCAGATTTGCGTCGATGGCGTGCGCCACCGCGTCTCATTCAAGGAAATGACCGGAAAGGTAGTGATGGTCTATGGCCAGACCGAGATCACCAAGGATCTGATGGACGGCCGCGCCGCCGCCGGTGCGCCCACCATCTACGCCGCGCACGACGTGGCGCTGCACGATTTTGCCGGCGACCGGCCGCGCGTGACCTGGCGCTCCGGTGGCGGGACGCACGAGATCGCTTGCGACTTCATCGCCGGCTGCGACGGCTTTCACGGCGTGTCCCGCAAGAGCGTGGCAGCGCGCGCCGTCACGACGCATGAGCGCGTCTATCCGCTTGGCTGGCTCGGTATCCTTTCCGACACACCGCCGGTGTCCGACGAATTGATCTACGTTCACCATCCGCTTGGCTTCGCGCTCTGCTCCATGCGCTCGCCGACCCGGAGCCGCTACTACCTACAATGCAACCTGGCGGAAGACATCGATTCCTGGCCGGACGAACGTTTCTGGGAAGAATTGCGGCCGAGGCTCGACGATGAGGCGCGCGAGCAGCTGGTGACCGGCCGGTCGATCGAGAAGAGCATCGCGCCTTTGCGCAGCTTCGTCGCCGAGCCGATGCGCTTCGGGCGACTGTTCCTCGCCGGCGACGCCGCGCATATCGTGCCGCCGACCGGCGCCAAAGGGCTTAACCTCGCGGCGAGCGACGTGCGCTATCTCTCGCAGGCGCTGATCGAATATTACCGGGATAAATCAACCGCCGGCCTCGATTATTATTCGGAGCGCGCGCTCAGGCGTGTGTGGAAGGCTGAGCGTTTCTCGTGGTGGTTGACCACCATGTTGCACCAGATTTCCGACAATCCGTTCGACCAGAAAATCCAGCTCGCGGAACTCGATTATCTGTTCCGCTCAAAGGCGGCCGCCACGGTGTTCGCCGAGAATTACGTCGGGCTGCCGTATTAGCCGCGTCGTCGGTGCTTGCCCGGAAAACCGCCGAGACCGTTGAAGGTCATGTACAGCGAACAGGCGCTCACCGCGACGGCGAATCGAACGCCGCCCGGTCGATCGCGACGCCGTCGTCGATCGCCTCGATGTATCGGGCGAGTTCGGGCGGACGCACCAGACTGCCAACGTACGTAGTGACGATGCGATCGTGACTTACCGGCATGACGCCCAATCTTCCGTGCTGCGATGCGGAACTACGGAGAGTTTAGCACGTTACATTATTGGTTCGCTCCGCAAAGGAGGCTCACATGCCGGCGCTGCTGTGGATCGCGTTCTGGTCGAATTTGATGGGGGTCGCGATGGGCTGGCAGGAAACCACATTGCCAATCCGCTTGCGGGACAATGACCGTCGCGATCGGCCGACCAATCAACGGTCCAATTAACGATACAGCCAAGCAAACAGGCCTTGGCGGGCGCCGTGTTGCAGGACGTCCACCGCGCCGGTATCAATACGCGCCTTTTCGGGGAAAGCGCGCGTTATGGCTCGTCTGGTGATGAAATTCGGCGGCACTTCGGTCGCCGATATCGATCGCATCCGCAACGTCGCGCGCCACGTCAAGCGCGAGGTGGATGCCGGCCATGACGTCGCTGTCGTGGTCTCGGCCATGTCGGGCGTGACCGACCGGCTCGTCGATTGGTGCCGGGAAGCGTCGAAGAACCGGCCGGTGTTTGACGCGCGCGAATACGATGCCGTGGTCGCTACCGGCGAACAGGTCACCGCCGGGCTCCTCGCCATCACGTTGCAGGATATGGACGTCAACGCCCGCTCATGGCTGGGCTGGCAACTGCCGATCACGACGACCAATGTGCACACCTCGGCGCGCATCGAGGAAGTCAACGGCGACGAACTGATCAAGCGCTTCGCCGAACGCAAAGAGGTCGCGGTGATCGCCGGCTTCCAGGGTGTGCACACGGAAACCGGCCGGATCACCACGCTGGGACGCGGCGGCTCCGATACGTCGGCGGTGGCGGTGGCGGCCGCCATCCAAGCCGACCGCTGCGACATCTATACCGACGTCGACGGCGTCTATACCTCGGACCCGCGCGTCGTGCCGCGCGCCAAAAGGCTCGACAAGATCGCGTTCGAGGAAATGCTGGAGCTTGCCTCGCTCGGCGCCAAGGTGATGCAGGTGCGCTCCGTCGAACTCGGCTTGCTCCATAATGTACGCATCTTCGTGCGTTCGAGCTTCGATAGGCCCGAGGACATCGATCCGCACGGCAACCCGCCTGGGACTATGATTTGCGACGAGGGGGAGATCATGGAGCAACAAACGGTCACCGGCATCGCCTTCTCGCGCGACGAGGCGCAAATCTCGGTGCGCGAGGTCGACGACAAGCCGGGCGTCGCTGCGGCGATCTTCATGCCGCTCGCCGCCGCCGCCATCAACGTCGATATGATCGTGCAGAACGTCTCGGCTGACGGCAAGACCACGGACCTCACTTTCACCGTACCGGCCGCCGACTATCAGCGCGCGCTCGACGTCATCACCAAGGCGAAGAAGTCGATCGGCTACAAGCGGCTCGACGGCGCAACTGACGTGGCCAAGATTTCCGTCATCGGCATCGGCATGCGCAGCCATGCCGGCGTCGCCGCGCAGGCCTTCCAGGCACTGGCCGAGCGCGCGGTCAATATCCGCGCTATTACGACCTCGGAGATCAAGTTCTCGCTTTTGATCGATGCGGCCTTCACCGAACTCGCGGTGCGCACGCTGCATTCGCTCTATGGTCTCGACCAGACATCCACTTAGTTCGCGATTCTCGCTGCGGCGCACAAAATTCCGCGGCCGTCATCTTCACGTCTTTGGCTTGCGGTTTGCATGCCGCATTCGATATAGCCTTGAGGATGCTCGCCGCGGCCCCGGGGCCCAGGCGAACTCATCTTCGATGACGGCCGGGGGCGCAGCGGGCGACGCGCCGGTCAAAGCGAAGGCCCGAGGGACCTCACGCCATGCGTGGCGCGCTCGGCGGTCCGCGCGTGTTGTTGCGGCGGCTCCGCGAAGTCATGGCGGAGCCGGTCAGCGCGCAAGACCGCCTCGACAAGATCGTGGTGCTGATCGCCGCCAACATGGTGGCGGAGGTCTGCTCCGTCTACGTGCTGCGCGTCGATTCCACGCTCGAACTCTACGCTACCGAGGGCCTTAATCGCGACGCGGTGCACCACACCGTTTTGGGCGCCGACGAGGGCCTGGTCGGCCTGGTCGCGAGCCAGGCCAGCGCGATCAACCTGTCGAACGCGCAGGCCCATCCGGCATTCTCCTTCCGACCGGAAACCGGCGAAGAGATCTACCACTCCTTCCTCGGTGTGCCGGTCCTGCGCGCCGGCAATACGCTCGGCGTGCTGGTCGTGCAGAACCGCGCACGCCGCACCTATTCAGAGGAGGAAGTCGAGGCGCTGCAAACCACGGCGATGGTACTCGCCGAGATGATCGCCTCGGGCGAGCTCTCGGCGCTGGCGCTGCCCGGCGCCGAGCCGGCGGCGCGCCGTTCACTCCATCTCACCGGCGCGGCGCTGTCGGAAGGCATCGCGCTCGGCCACGTCGTGCTGCATGAACCGCGCGTCGTCGTCACCAATTACATCGCCGACGACATTCCGAAGGAGCTGAAGCATCTGCAATCGGCAATTGAGACGTTGCGCGCCGACCTTGACCAGTTGCTCGAACATGGCGACGTGGTCGAGGGCGGCGAACATCGCGACGTGCTCGAAGCCTACCGTATGTTCGCCCACGACCGCGGCTGGGTGCACAAGCTCGAGGAGGCGGTGATGACCGGTCTGACGGCCGAGGCCGCTGTCGAGCGCGTGCAGTCGGACACACGCGCGCGGATGCTGCGGCAGACCGATCCCTATCTGCGCGAGCGCTTGCACGACCTCGACGACCTCGCCAACCGGCTGATGCGCCAGCTTACCGGCCGCGATCACGCACCCTCGCGCGAGAACATGCCGGAGAACGCAGTCCTGGTCGCACGCTCGATGGGACCGGCGGCTTTGCTCGATTACGACCGCAAAAAACTGCGTGGGCTCGTGCTCGAGGAAGGCGGCCCGCACTCGCATGTCGCCATCATCGCGCGCGCTCTCGGCATTGCTGCGGTCGGCGAGATCGACAACGCCACCGGCATGGCCGATCCAGGCGACGCCATCATTCTCGACGGCACGTCAGGCGATCTGCATCTGCGGCCGTTGCCCGACATGGAGGCCGCCTACGCCGAGCGGGTGCGGCTGCGGGCGCGCCGGCAGCAGCAATACCAGGCGCTGCGCGATATGCCCTGCGTGACCAAGGACGGCGAGGAGATCACGCTCATGATCAACGCCGGGCTGAGCGTTGACCTGCCGCACATCACCGATACCGGCGCCGCCGGTATCGGCCTGTTTCGCACCGAGCTGCAATTCATGGTGGCGCCGAATTTTCCGCGATCGAGCGAGCAATATGCGCTCTACCGGGCCGTACTCGACGCCGCCGGCGACAAGCCGGTAACCTTCCGCACCCTCGATATCGGCGGCGACAAGGTGCTGCCCTATATGCGCAATATCGAGGAAGAGAATCCGGCGCTTGGCTGGCGCGCGATCCGGCTCGGGCTCGACCGGCCGGCGTTGCTGCGCACCCAATTGCGCGCGCTCCTTCGCGCCGCCGGCGGCCGCGGGCTGAAAATCATGTTCCCGATGATCGCGACCGTTTCAGAGTTCAACCAGGCGAAGGAACTGGTCGAACTTGAACTCACTCATTTGCGCCGGCATGGCCATAAACTGCCCGATGAGGTCGAAGTCGGCAGCATGGTGGAGGTCCCATCCCTTCTCTATCAGCTCGACGAATTGCTTGAACACGTCGATTTCCTCTCGGTCGGCTCGAACGACCTCGTGCAATTTCTCTATGCGGTCGACCGCGGCAATCCGCGCGTCTCCACGCGTTTTGATTCGCTGTCGGCGCCCGTCTTGCGCGCGCTCAAGGACATCGCCGACAAATGCCGCGAGTATGGCAAGCCGGTCACATTGTGCGGCGAACTCGCCTCGCAGCCGATCGGCGCGCTCGCTCTGGCCGCCATCGGCTATCGCTCGCTGTCGCTAACGCCGTCCGCGGTCGGCCCGGTCAAAGCGATGCTGCTGGAACTTGATTGCCGCAAGACCGCCGCGTTCCTCTGCCCGTTGATCGGCAAGCCCGGCGGCGCGCCGATCCGTGCCGAGCTGGAGAAATTCGCCGCCGATAGCGGCTTGCAGATTTAGCGCGCCGTCATGGCCGGGGCTTGTCCCGGCCAGCTGCGTCTTTTACTTAGCGGTACATTAAGTCATGGATGCCCGGCACCATAGGCGAGCGAAGCGACGCCGTTCTTCGAATGGCTATGGCCGGGCACGATAAGGACAATGCTGCCCGATCAGAAACTCAACGCGCTCGTCACCCGCCATGCCGCGCTGGAGCGCGATCTCGCAGCCGCGCTGCCGCCGGAAACCTATGTGAAGCTCTCGCGCGAATTCGCCGAACTGGCGCCGGTGGTCGAGGCGGTGAACGCCTATCGGGCGGCGCAACGCGAGCTGGAGGGCGTCACCGATCTGATCAACGACCCGGCGACCGACGCCGAGATGCGTTCCGTCGCCGAGGCGGAACGGCGTCAGCTTGAAACCCAACGCACGGCACTCGAGCAACAGTTGCGGCTCGCGCTTATCCCCAAGGACGCGATGGACGAGCGCAACGTCATTCTCGAAATTCGTGCCGGTACCGGCGGCGATGAGGCGGCGCTATTCGCCGGCGATCTGTTCCGCATGTACGAACGCTACGCCGCCAATCAGGGCTGGAAGGTCGAAGTCGTGACCATAAGCGAAGGCTCGATGGGCGGTTTCAAGGAAATCGTCGCAGAAATCCGCGGCCGCGGCGCCTTTGCCAAGCTCAAATACGAATCCGGCGTGCACCGCGTGCAGCGCGTGCCCGACACCGAAGGCTCCGGGCGCATCCACACCTCGACCGCCACCGTCGCGGTTTTGCCCGAGGCGCAGGACCTCGACGTCGCCATCAACGACACCGATCTCAAGATCGACACTCTGCGTTCGAGCGGCGCCGGCGGGCAGCACGTCAACAAGACCGAATCGGCGGTGCGGGTGACGCATATTCCGACCGGCATCGTCGTAATGATGCAGGAGGATCGCTCGCAGCACCGCAATCGCGCCAAAGCTATGGCCGTATTGCGCACGCGGCTCTACGATTTCGAGCGGCAGAAACAGGATGACGCGCGTGCCGCCGAGCGCCGCGGCCAGGTCGGTACCGGCGACCGCTCCGAGCGAATCCGCACCTACAATTATCCGCAGGGGCGCGTATCGGACCATCGCATCAATCTCACGCTCCACAAGCTGCCGCAGATCCTCGAAGGCGAAGCGCTCGGCGAGATCATCGACGCGCTTGTGGCCGAGCATCAGGCGGAGCTGTTGGCCGCCGAGGGCGCGGTGTGACGACGCCGGACGCCGATAACGCCGCGGCGGCGCGGGATAAGAGCGCGGTACTCACGATTTCTGGCGTGCGGCGCGCGCTGGCCGAACAATTTCGCGCGGGCGGCGTTGAGTCGCCCGACCTCGACGCGCGCATCCTCGTCGGCCATGCGCTGGGGCTCGATCATGCGGCGCTCGCCGCGGAGGCCTCGCGTCCGCTGGGCGCGGACGAACGCGTCGCCATCGCGGCGCTTGCGCGGCGGCGGCTCGCGCGTGAGCCGGTGGCGCGCATTGTCGGGATGAAGGAATTCTGGAGTCTTGCTCTGTCCGTCGACGCCGCGACGCTCGTGCCTCGGCCGGAAACGGAAACGGTGGTCGAAGCGGCGCTGGCCGCAATCGATGCCGACGGCACACGCGGACGAAAGCTCCGCGTCGCCGACCTCGGCACGGGCACCGGCGCCCTCCTGCTGGCGCTGCTCGCCGAATTGCCAGATGCATTTGGCGTCGGCACCGATACGAGCTTCGGCGCGTTGCGGGTCGCGCGCAGCAACGCGCGGCGGCTCGGATTTGGCCGCGCCCATTTTGTTGCGTGCGACATGGCGGTGGCGCTCGACGGGCCGTTCAACCTGATCGTGGCCAATCCGCCCTATATCGCCAGCGGCGATATCGCCGCGTTGCAGCCGGAAGTGCGCAACTTCGATCCGCGCCCGGCGCTCGACGGCGGAACCGACGGACTTGACGGCTATCGGGCGATCGCGGCCGGCGCGCCTGCGCTGCTGAGAACCGGTGGCCTGCTTGTTGTCGAACTCGGGGCCGGCCAAGCACAATCGGCCGCAGCAATGTTTGCGGGGGCAGGGCTTGAGCCGTTGCCGCCGCGCAACGATCTGAAAGGCCTGCCGCGCGCGCTTGTTGCCCGAAAGGCGCTATGACTCTGGAACATCGGGTCCCGGCAAAAAAGCACTTGGAATGTCGGCCGGAACCTACTAGCTTGCCCTTACGGAATCGGCCCGAGAAGATTGTGCCGCGCCGCCTTGAACGCCCGAGGCGTCCCTCAAAGAGGTCGGCAGCGCAGGCCAGGTGAAACGAAAGCCGGAACAGCGGTAGCCGGATCGGACGACAGACGAGATCGCCAGAATTCAGACCGAGACATTGCATCGGCTCGGCGCGCATTTGCGAAATGTCGCGCAAACGTGAGGGTCACGAGCACCGCGGCGAGACCGCCGGTGAGGGCTGCATTGCTGAGGGTTGGTGACAAGCCGCGTAGCCGCGCAAGCGGTTCGGACGGAAAGGTTCATGTTTCGGACTGAAGTCAAATTCGGTGAAGTGAAACGGCGGCAGCCTTGCCGCTGCAAATGAGGGGTTGGCGGAACAGCAAACATGAGAAACGGACAGAACAAGCGCATGCGGGGTCGCAACCGCAACAAAGGCGGCCATCATCACCAAAATCCATTGTCACGCATGTACGAGTCCAACGGACCGGACGTGAAGATCAGGGGAACGGCATCCCACGTCGCCGAAAAGTATCTCCAGCTGGCGCGCGATGCGCAGAGTTCCGGAGATCCGGTCGCGGCGGAGAACTACTATCAGCATGCCGAGCATTACTTCCGCCTGATCGCTGCGGCGCAGGAACAATTCCGCCAGAGCCAGCCTTACTACCAGCAGCAGCCCGGCGCTCCCGGCGGCGGTGGCGGCAACGTCGCCGACGACGGTTACGACGATGGTGACGAACAGACGCCGATCAGCGGCGAACCGTTTGCCCCGCGCGAGCCGCAGCCTTTCTATCCGCAGCAAAATCAGCCGCATCAGCAGCAGCCTCAGCATAACCAGTACAATCAGCACAACCAGTACAATCAGCATCACCAGCACAACCAGCCGCGGCCGCAACATCAGCCGCAGATGCCCGAGCAGGATGTGGAGCGGCTTCCTTCCTTCATTACCGGCGGCCAGCCGCAGCAAGGCCAAAGCGGAAATGGCCCGAACGGACCGAATGGTCCGAATGGTCCCAACAGCCCGAACGGCTATGACGGCTCGGACCGTTTCCCGCGGCATCGGCGCCGGCGGCACCGCGGCCCGCGCGATCACTCAATGCAGGGCGATCACTCGACGCAGGGCGATCACTCGACGCAGGGCGACAACGATCCGCCGACGCCGCCCGGCGGCCCGCGCGAGGACTGACATTCTTCCAATCGCGAAATAAAAAGGCCGGGCTGATCGCCCGGCCTTTCCGTTTCAGAGATCTGCCGCTTTAGCTGCCGCGCGGCGTTTTCGCCAGCCGCACCAGCAGCCAGATCGGTACGACGATCACCGCGCCAAGCAGGAAATAGCGCCAGAGCCAGCGCAGGACATCGAAGCCCATCCGCCAGACATGCACGATCAGCGCACGAACCGATTCCACAATATTCCAGGGATCGAGCCCAATCGCGGCGAGGATGACGCCCACTAGGATCGAGAGGAGAACCAACCGTCCCAGTACCGACAAGGGCGGGCCGCCGAGGAAACGATGCACCGGGTCGTGGGCCGTACCGCGCGCCTGATGGTCTTGAGTCTCGGCCATCTTAAAACTCCGCTCGCGTCACTTACCTAAACTGCTGCGCCCAACGCAAGCGGGACATGCTCGTTAAGCGTTGCAGTCATTGCCGTATGCCCTTTCCGGGACCGTTGCTTCGGCTTTAGAAGTGGCGCTAAGTTGCGCCCGCGCCACATAATCATATCGAGGGCCCAAGGGATATTTCATGGCCAAGATCGAAGACCGCGCGCCCGCGCCGAAGGGAAGTCTCAACGATGAGATCGGCGAAGAAAAGCGGCTCGCCATGTACCGCACGCAGGTGGTGATCCGCGAGGCCGAGCAGCGTGCCTATGATCTCTTCCTGCAAAACCTGGTCAAAGGAACCAGCCATCTTTCCCTTGGCCAGGAAGCGGTCGCCGCCGGCTTTGCAGTCGCCATGAAGCCGGGTGATCTCTCCTTCTGCACCTATCGCGGCCATGCCCATACGCTTGCGCGCGGCGTGGAGATTTCCAAGGTGCTCGGCGAGTTGATGCAGCGCGACATCGGTTTGATGCGCGGCAAGGGCGGCTCGATGCACCTGACGTCGGTCGATCACGGCGTGATGGGCTCCTACGCGATCATCGGCGCGCATCTGCCGATCGCCTGCGGCGCCGCCTGGCGCGCACAATACAAGGGGGCCAAGGATGTGTCGGTCTGCTTCTTCGGCGACGGCACCACCAACATCGGCGCCTTCCACGAAGCGTTGAATTTCGCCGCGGTGTGGAAGCTGCCGGTCGTGTTCGTCTGCGAGAACAACCTGTACATGGAATATACGCCAATTAGTGATGTCACCGCGGTCGAGCATCCCGCCGCCGATCGCGCCGCGAGCTACGGATTGCCGCGCATCGTCGTCGACGGCAACGACGCCGATGCCGTCTATCGCACTGCGCTTGCCGCCTACGACAAGGCGCGCGCCGGTGGCGGGCCATCGCTGATCGAATGCATGACTTACCGCTACAGCGGGCATTCGCGCGCCGACCCGGCCAAATACCGGCCCGAAGGCGAGCTCGAAAAGTGGAAAGCGCGTGACCCGATCAAGCTCTATCGCGAACGGCTCAAGCAGTTCGGCGTCGGCGAGAACACGATCATGCGCATCGACACTGAGGTGAAGCGCGAAGTCGACGAGGCAACCGAGCTATGCAAGGCGGCTCCGCCGCCGTCGCTCGATATCCTCACCACCGACGTCTACGCGGACGGAGGCTTCGCATGGCGGAACTGACCTATCGCGACGCCGTCATCCGCGGCATTGCCCAGGAGATGACGCGCGATCCCGACGTCGTATTCATCGGCGAAGATGTCGGCAAGGCCGGCGGCGTATTCAAGGCGACGGTCGGGCTTTACGAGCAGTTCGGCCCGGTGCGCGTGCGCGACACGCCGATCTCCGAGCAGGCGATCCTCGGCGCCGCTATGGGCGCGGCCATGACCGGCTTAAAGCCGATCGCCGAGATCATGTTCTCGGATTTCATCGCGGTCTGTTTCGACTACATCGCCAACGAATTCCCGAAGAGCCGCTACATGTCGAACGGCCAGGTCAAATGTCCGCTGGTCGTGCGCACCGGCAACGGCGGCGGCGCGCGCTTCGGCGCCCAGCATTCGCAGAGCGTCGAGAACTGGTGCATGATGATTCCCGGCCTCAAGGTCGTGGCACCCTCATCGCCGCGCGACGTGATCGGTTTAATGGCCGCCGCCGTGCGCGATCCCGATCCGGTGATCTTTTTCGAACACAAGTCGCTTTATGCGACCAAGGGTGAGGTGCCCGACGGCGAGATCGTCGATACGCTCGGCAGCGCGAAGATCTTGCGACCGGGCAAGGACGCCACCATTCTCGCTCTGGCGCTGATGGTGCCGCGGGCGCTCGCCGCGGCCGAGAAGCTCAAAAGCGAGCGCGGCATCGATTGCGAGGTGGTTGATGTGCGCTCGCTGGTGCCGCTCGACACGCAGACGATCCTTGGCTCGGTAGCGCGCACCCATCGTCTGTTCACGGTCGAGGAAAATCCGCGGCTATGCGGCTGGGGCGCCGAGCTCGTTTCGATTGTCGTCGACGAAGCGTTTTACGATCTCGACGGGCCGCCGGTGCGGATCACCACGCCGCATATTCCGCTGCCGGCCGCCGACATCCTCGAGGACCTCGCACTACCGAGCGTCGAGCGGATCGTCGAGCGCGTGCAGCGCAGCTTGAACGCGTAACGGAGCATGACCATGGCGGAGGAACCGACCCGCGAAAACCCCTGCGGCCCGATCGGGACCGAGGTTTTGTTTGAAAACGACCAGGTGCGCGTGTGGGACATGAAGGTCCCGCCCGGCGGCAAGAAAGCCTGGCACCACCATAAGCTCGACTATGTCATCATCAACGTCACCGGCGGCAAGATCGAGCTTGAGAATGTCGCAGGCCGCTCGTTCATCGCCGACGACAAGGTCGGCGGCGTGATTTGGCAGGATGCCGGCGAGAAGCACGAACTGCGCAATCTCAGTGGCAACATGTATCAGAACATTCTGGTCGAACTGAAGAACGGCAAAGCAAATCTCAAATGAGTGCAAAGCAATGAGTGCGATGTACGACAATCTCCTTGCCAATGTGCCGACCGATTTGTGGATCGGCGGCAAATGGCGCAAATCCTCCGACGGCGGTCGCTTCGACGTGATCGATCCGGCGACCGAGAACAAGGTCGCCTCGGTCGCCAGCGCCACGGTGGAAGACGCCAAAGCCGCGCTCGACGCCGCGGCCGCCGCGTTCCCCGGCTGGGCCGCCAAGAAGCCGCGCGAGCGCGGCGAAATCCTGCGCAAATCGTTCGAATTGATTATGCGCGACGCCGAACGGCTGGCGAAGCTGATCACCATCGAGAACGGCAAGGCGTTGTCGGATTCGCGCGGCGAGGTCGCCTATTCGGCCGAATTCTTCCGCTGGTACGCCGAAGAAGCGGTCCGCAATATCGGCGAAGTGTCGCGCGCGCCCTCCTCCGGAGCGCGCATTTTCGTTCATCACAAGCCGGCCGGGATCGCCGTGCTGGTGACGCCGTGGAATTTTCCGGCGGCGATGGCGACACGCAAGATCGGCCCAGCGCTTGCCGCCGGCTGCCCGGTGGTGCTCAAGCCCGCCTCCGACACGCCGCTCACCATGCTGGCGCTGATGCCGATCCTCGAGGAGGCCGGCGTACCGGCCGGCGTAGTCAACGTCATTCCGTCCCGCTCCTCCGGCAAGGTGGTCGGCGCCATGTTGCACGATCCGCGCGTGCGGGTGGTGTCGTTCACCGGCTCGACCGAAGTCGGCCGGAAACTCCTGCACGAGGCTGCTGACAACATCATCAAGCCGGCGATGGAGCTCGGCGGCAACGCCCCCTTCATCGTGTTCGACGACGCCGACATCGACGCCGCCATTGAAGGCGCCATGGTCGCCAAGATGCGCAACATGGGCGAAGCGTGCACGGCGGCCAATCGCTTCTACGTGCACGAGAAAGTGCACGACGAATTTGCCAAGAAGCTCACGGCAAAAATGTCCGGAATGAAAATGGGCAACGGTCTCGATGACGGTGTCGCGCTCGGCCCGCTGGTGAACAGGGACGGTCTCGACAAGGTAATCGAACTGGTCGAGGACGCGGTGAAAAAGGGCGCCAAGGTGCTTACCGGCGGCAAGACACCGGGCGGCCCCGGCTTCTTCTATCCGGCGACGGTGCTGGCCAACGTGTCCGACGACGCCAAGATGCTCAACGAAGAGATTTTCGGCCCGGTCGCCTCGCTGCAAACCTTCAAGGACGAGGACGAAGTCATCAGCCGTGCCAACGACACCGAATACGGCCTAGTCGCCTACCTCTACACCAAGGATTTGAGCCGCGGCATGCGCGTGTCGGAAAAGCTCGACTTCGGCATGATCGGACTCAATCGCGGCATCGTCTCCGATCCGGCGGCGCCGTTCGGCGGCGTCAAGCAATCCGGCCTCGGCCGCGAAGGCGCGCATGAAGGGCTGATGGAATTCATGGAGACGCAATACGTCTCGGTGACGTGGTGACCTCCGCCGGGAATTGAAATGAACATTCTGATGCCGCAGCTCGGCGAGACCGTCGCCGAGGGAAAAATCACCCAGTGGTTCAAGTCGGCCGGCGACGCGGTGGCGCCGGGCGATAATCTGTTCGAGATCGAAACCGACAAGGTGTCGATGGAGGTGCCGGCGACCGAAGCCGGCGTGCTCAGCGAAATCCGCGTCGCCGCCGGCGAAGTGGCGCCCGTCGGCGCCGTCGTCGGCGTGATCGGGGGGCCGGACGCAACCGTCACACCAAGTAGCGCGGCGAAGTCCGCGCCTGCGGCGGCAGCGCCGAAAGCGGCCGCCCCGACGTCGCCGCCGACCGGATACGAAAGCGACGCGCCCCCGGCGCCTTCCGCAAAGCCGCAGCGGCCGATCAAGCTCGATCCGTTCTTCGAGGTGCGCACGCCCGAGCGCAATTTCGGCCCGGCGCGATTGTCCGGCGGCGTTATGGTCACGCCGCTGGCGCGACGGCTGGCGAGCGAAGCCGGCATCGACCTGTCCGGATTGCGCGGCTCCGGCCCGCACGGCCGCATTGTTGCACGCGACGTGGCAACTGCCCAGCCGAGCAGCCGCGCGCCGCTCGCCGACGGCCTCAGCACGGACCAGATCAAGGCGCTGTACGATCCGGCCGGCTACGAGGAAGTGCCGCTCGACGCCATGCGCAAGACCGTCGCCGCGCGCATGACGCAGGCGAAGCAGACCGTCCCGCACTTTTATCTCACCACCGACATCGCCATCGATCGCCTGTTGGCAGTGCGCGAGGAAGCCAACGCCGCCGCGCCGAAAGACCGCGAGGGCAAGCCCGCATTCAAGCTCTCGCTCAACGACTTCATCATCCGCGCGTTGGCGATCGCCTTACAGCGCGCGCCGGCGGCGAATGCGGCGTGGGCCGGGGACCGGATCCTGCGCTTGAAACATTCCGACATCGGCGTTGCGGTCGCACTCGACGGCGGCCTGATCGCGCCGATCGTGCGCAATGCGGAAAGTAAATCGTTGACCGCCATCTCGGCAGAGATGAAGGACCTGGCGGCGCGCGCCCGCGACAAGAAGCTCAAGCCGGCCGACTATCAGGGCGGTTCGTCCGCGATCTCGAACCTCGGCATGTATGGCGTGCGGGAATTCTCGGCCATCATCAACCCGCCGCAGGCAACGATCCTCGCGGTCGGCGCCGCGCGCCGTCAGGCGTTCGAGAAAGAAGACGGCGGCGTCGGTTTCGCCAGCATGCTCACCGCGACGCTCTCCTGCGATCACCGCGTGGTCGACGGCGCGCTCGGCGCCGAACTTCTGGCGGCCGTCAAGGCGCTGCTGGAGACGCCCGTGACCATGCTGGTGTGATTTCGGATCGAGGATGACAGGCAAACCGGAAGCGCTACTGATCGGTCCGATGCGGCCGGTCCTCGCCAAGGGCTTTGCCGACTTCACCGTGCATCTGCTGCCTGCCGCCAATCGCGACGCGTTTTTCGCCGCCAACGCTCATTTGCGCGCGGTGGCGGTGAGCGCCCCGGTCGAATCGGTTAACGATGCGCTGTTCGCGCGGTTGCCGAACCTGCAAATCATTTCCAGCTTCGGCGTCGGCTACGACCACATCGATGCCAACGCGGCGGCGAAACGCGGCATTGTGCTCACACACACGCCCGACGTGCTGACCGAAGAGGTCGCGGATACCGCGATCGGCCTCCTTCTCTGCACGGTGCGCGAATTGCCACAAGCCGAACGGTATCTTCGCGCCGGAAAGTGGTCCAAAGGGAATTATCCGCTGAGCCGGGCCACCCTGCGCAACCGCACTGTCGGCCTTGTGGGCATGGGCCGCATTGGCTTGGCGATCGCGCGCCGCCTCGACGCTTTTGGCGTGCCGGTGGTCTACCACACGCGGACGAAGCGGCCCGAGCTTGTCTATCGCCACTATGCGACTCTCGTCGACATGGCGCGGGACGTCGACACGCTGATTGCCATCGTGCCCGGCGGGGCCGAAACGCGGGACATGATCGACGCTCGCGTGCTCGATGCGCTCGGTCCCGACGGCATTGTCATCAACGTAGCACGCGGATCGGTGGTGCACGAACGGGCCTTGATCGCGGCGCTGAAGGAACGAAAGATCATGGCCGCCGGGCTCGACGTGTTCGTCAATGAGCCGGAGGTGTCGCCGGAATTGCTGACGATGGATAACGTCGTCCTGTTGCCGCATCTCGGCTCGGCGTCCGTGTACACACGCGAGAAGATGGATCAGCTGCTGGTCGACAACATTTTGGCGTGGGCGGCGGGCAAGCCGCCGCTGACCCCGGTGCCGGAAACGCCATGGCGGGAGTGGAAATAACCGGGAGACGGTAAAGCCTATTCCGCCGCTATGCGCACTTCCGGTGCCGCGGCGCGTACGTCGGCCTCGACGTGGTCCTCGAACTGCACGAAGTTCTTCTGGAACATGTCG
>Ga0181525_10000009_pt1 | contig 178742 bp, 178 predicted proteins | sample PEATcosm2014_Bin_48_FD_121100 | JGI IMG/M metagenome (GOLD analysis project Ga0181525, IMG submission 121100) | Peatland microbial communities from MTU Mesocosm Facility, Houghton, MI, USA - PEATcosm2014_Bin06_10_metaG | ecosystem: Environmental > Terrestrial > Soil > Wetlands > Peat | place...
GATGTGGAAGTAGCCACCGAAAGGTGGCCCCAACAACGTCGGGGCCGCGTTAGCGACCCCGCTCAAGCCGCTTTGAGCGGCTCACACAATCAAGCCCCCGGCTCTGCCGGGGGTATTGACAGAGTGCGCCAATCGTGCAGTATAACTCGTGGGCAAAGGGAACCTGGCGGCTCTTAATTTAATGTCTATGCGCGTTTTCGATTGACTTCTGTATCGCCAAGCGATACACTGATTCTGTGATCAAGAGTTTTGCGCACAAGGGTCTGGAAAAGTTCTTCCGTACGGGCTCTAAGGCGGGGATTCAGACTCGACACGCCGTGCGCCTGCGCCTTCAGTTGGCCATGCTCGACGATATTGGCACGCCCGAGGACATGAACGCGCCTGGGTGGCGGCTTCATCCCTTGCACGGCGATCTCAAGGGCCATTGGGCGGTCACGGTAAGCGGAAACTGGCGTCTCACATTTCGATTTGAAGGCGAAGACGCCATCCTGGTTGATTACAAGGATTATCACTGAGAGGAGATAGACCCATGCGTATGTACAACCCGCCGCATCCAGGAGAAGTCATTCGGGAATATCTCGGCGAGATGACTGTTTCGGCTGCAGCCAAGCATTTGGGAGTGGGCCGTGTCACCTTCTCCCGCGTCCTCAACGGCAAAGCTGCCGTCTCACCGGAGATGGCCGTGCGTCTAGCTGCTGCCTTCGGCACCTCCTCGCCTGATGTCTGGCTGCGGATGCAAGCGCAGTACGACCTCTGGCATATCCAGAAACGGAACAGGATTCAGGTCGAGCCGCTCCCCCACCTCCAACATTCCTAATCCCTGGTTGCTGCGCCTTGATGCAGTATTCTTTCCTGTCGCTTCGATGCGGCGATTGGTATACTTGTGATGTGACCACAACTCTCCTCGATTCCATCTCGAACGGAAATCACGCCGAGACTTCCCCCAGTCAGAAGCGGGTGTTGCTGCTCAAGCCGCGCGGGTTTTGCGCCGGCGTGGTGCGCGCGATCGATATTGTGAAAATCGCACTGGAAACCTTTGGCGCGCCCATCTACGTGCGCCGAGAGATCGTCCATAACCGCTATGTTGTAAACGAGTTGGCTGAAAAGGGAGCGATCTTTGTTCATGAGATCGACGACGTACCGGACGGGCAGCGGGTCATCTACTCGGCGCACGGGGTTTCGCCGGCGGTGAGGGAACTGAGCAAGGGACGCGGCCTGAAGGTGATCGACGCCACCTGCCCGCTGGTGACCAAGGTCCACATCGAGGCGGTAAAGTTTGCCAAGCAGGGCTACTCCCTGGTGCTGATCGGCCACCGCGACCACGATGAGATCGAAGGCACGCTGGGCGAGGCGCCTGAGGCGACCCAGGTGGTTTCAAACGTGGCGGAGGTTGCGGCGCTCAAGGTGCCGGACCCCAACCGAGTGGCCTATCTGACCCAGACTACTCTCAGCCTGGACGAGGCGCGGGACATCATCCACGCGCTTAAGGAGAAGTTTCCCAACATCGCCGGGCCTCATTCCCAGGACATCTGCTACGCGACGGAGAACCGGCAGGTGGCGGTACGCAATGTGGCTCATGATGCTGGGCTTGTGCTCGTTGTCGGGTCGACAAATAGTTCAAATTCCAATCGATTGGTCGAAGTTTCGCGAAACCTGGGGACGATCGGCTACTTGATCGACAACTCCGCGGCGATCGATCCGGCCTGGCTTATCGGCGTGACGACCGTTGCGGTGACGGCGGGGGCATCGGCTCCCGAGGTGCTGGTTGAAGACGTGGTCGATTATTTGCGACTTAACGGCTTTGACAGCGTCGAAGAGGTAGAAGTAATGCCGGAAAATGTCCGTTTTGGGCTGCCACCTGAGATTGTTCAGGCCATTGGCGGCGCGGGCGGGACAGAGGCTTTGCCGGTGCGGTGAAAAGACATGGATCAGGGGTCAGCGATCTGAGAAAAGGTAACAAGGAATAGATCCTGAGGCGTTTCAAACCGCATGAATCTACAACAAAGGAAAACGAATTCAGCGATGCCGAGATCGGCGGCGCCAAGATTTGGACGGATGGACGCGGATCTGGCGGACGTGCAGTCGGCGATTGTGCGCGCGCGGGAGTTCCTTCTCTCCGAGCAGCATCCGGATGGATATTGGTGTGGGGAGCTCGAGGCCGACGCGATGCTGGAGGCCGACTATATCTATCTGCACACGCAGCTGGAAAGCGGCGATCCGGGGCGTCTCAATCGCGCGCTCGCCGAGATGCTGCGCTACCAGAATGAAGACGGCAGTTGGAGCATTTATCCCGGTGGGCCGGGCAATATTTCGCTTTCGGTGAAGTGCTATTTATCCGCCAAGCTGATGGGGATAGGCGCCGACGATCCGCGGCTGGTCAAGTGCAGGGGGTGGGTTCTCAGGCACGGCGGCGTGGTGGCGTGCAATACCTTTACCAAGATGTATCTGTGCGGGCTCGGCCAATACGACTACGATGCAGTGCCGGCGATTCCGCCTGAGATCGTTCTGTTTCCCAAATGGTTCTACTTCAACATCTACGAGATATCTTCGTGGTCGCGCTCGATTCTGGTTCCGCTCGCCATTATGTACGCGAGAAAGCCCTTCAAGAAGCTTCCGTCTGAGCAGGGAATCGACGAGTTATTTGTTGGCGGGCGCGCCAACTCGGTATTGCGGCTGCGCATGGACCGCAAGGCGCTCATATCTTGGCGAAGTTTTTTTCTTATTCTGGACAGGATTCTGCATTTCGCCGAGGCGGTTCACATCCGGCCATTGCGAAAGCTGGCAATGGCCAAAGCAGAGAAATGGCTGCTGGAGCGGCTGGAGATGACCGATGGGCTGGGCGCCATCTACCCAGCCATGCTGAATGCAATCATCGCGCTGCGCTGCCTGGGCTACTCCGAAGACGATCCGCAGGTGATTCGCGCACGGGATGAGTTTGAGAAGCTGGGCATCGAAGAGCCGGCCAGCGAAGCGATGCCGGAGCCGACCTTTCGCATGCAGCCGTGTGTCTCGCCGGTTTGGGATACAGCACAGGCGATTTATGCGCTGGGCGAAGCCGGCGTGCCGCGCAATGACCCGCGCATGATCCGCGCCGCTGACTGGATGCTGTCAAAGGAAGTCAGGCACAAGGGCGACTGGGCCGTGAAGGTGCCGAATACCGAGCCGGGAGGGTGGTACTTCGAGTTCAACAACGAGTTTTATCCCGACACCGACGACACCGCACAAGTGCTGCTGGCGCTGAATAAAGTGGATAACCCCCGCGAAGGCTATCAGCACAGTGTGGAGCAACGCGCCATTGCGTGGGAGTTTGCCATGCAGTGCAAGAATGGCGGCTGGGGCAGTTTCGATAAAGACAACACCAAGATGATCTTCCAGTACATTCCGTTTGCGGATCATAATGCGATGCTTGATCCGCCGACAGCAGATATTACGGGAAGAATCCTGGAGATGCTGGCGACTTATGGCTACACGCGCGAAGACAAGCGCGTGGAGAAGGCCGTCAAGTTCATCATGAGCCAGCAGGAGCCGGATGGAAGCTGGTTTGGCCGCTGGGGCGTGAATTACATCTATGGGACATTCCTGGTGCTGCGCGGACTTGAAGCGATAGGAATCGACAATCATGAGCCGCAGATCCAGCAGGCCGCGGAGTGGATTCGCATGGTGCAGAACCCTGACGGCGGCTGGGGCGAAACCTGCGGCAGTTACGACGATCCGAATACTCGAGGCGTGGGCATCAGCACGCCCTCGCAAACGGCCTGGGCTCTGCTCGGCCTGCTTGCCGCGGGCGATGACCGCTCCGACTCGTTGGCCAAAGGCGTTCGCTGGCTGCTTATACGCCAACAGCGAGACGGCAGTTGGGACGAGTCGATGGGTGAGGGAAAGCTCCGCCAGAGTATCATTACTGGAACGGGCTTCCCCAGAGTCTTCTATCTGGCTTATACGATGTATCGCCAGTATTTTCCGCTGATGGCTTTGACGAGCTATCGGCGGGCCATGGAACGCGCCGCTGTTGGCGCTGGAGGTTAACTCGAAGATGGCTGTTCCTATCTCCCAGATGTGGACGGTTTCAACCTATGTGCTGAAGAAGAAGCTGACCGGCACGAAGCGCTATCCCCTGGTGCTGATGCTGGAGCCGCTCTTCCGCTGCAATCTGGCCTGCGCCGGTTGCGGCAAGGTGCAGTATCCGCCGCACATTTTGAAGAAGCAACTGACGCCGGAGGAGTGTTTCGCGGCGGTGGACGAGTGCGGGGCGCCGATGGTTTCGATCCCCGGCGGCGAGCCGCTGCTGCATCCGCAGATTGTGGAGATCGTCAACGGGCTGGTGGAGCGCAAGAAGTACATCTACCTATGCACGAATGCGCTGGAGTTGAAACGGCGGCTGCCGGAGTTCACTCCATCGAAGTATTTGACCTTTTCGGTGCATCTGGATGGGCAGCGCGAGCATCACGATTTTTCAGTTTGCCGCGAAGGCGGCTACGACATTGCGGTCGAGGGCATTCAAGAGGCCGTCAAGCGCGGCTTCCGCGTGACAACCAACGCCACATTCTTCGATGGCACAGACCCCAACAGCGTGCGCGGCTTCTTTGACGAAGTGATGGGCATGGGAGTTGAGGGCATTGTTCTTTCGCCCGGCTACAGCTACGACAAGGCGCCGGATCAGAATCGATTCCTGGGACGCGCGCGCGTGCGGCGGCTATTCCGCGCCATTCTTTCCAACCGCGAGCCGGAGTGGAAGTTCAATATGTCGCCGCTGTTTCTGGAATTCCTGATGGGCGACCGCAACTACGAATGCACTCCGTGGGGCATGCCAGCCTATAGCATCTTCGGATGGCAAAAGCCTTGCTACCTGCTGCAGGAGGGCTACGCCGACAGTTACAAGGAACTGCTCGCTACGACGGCCTGGGAGAACTATGGCGTGGCCAGCGGCAATGCAAAGTGCGCCAATTGCATGGTCAGTTGCGGCTACGAGACAACGGCCGTTATTGACGGCTTCGGTTCAGTGAAAGGCTTTCTGGCCATGGTCAAGGGAAATTTCAGCAAGTATCGCGACCGCCATGCGCTTGACCTGCTTAACGATCCCGCACCGCACGGGAATGCAAAGCTGATTCAGATTGCCGAGCCTGCCCACGCGCTCGAGGAGACCCACGTATGACCGCCGAAGTGCTGAAATATACGTTGGCGCAGGTGGAAGCGCTGGAGCTGGCTCCGGCCGCTGAGCACGAGCAGCTTGAGGGTTGGGTTCCAACACTTGCCAACGAGGACGATCTGCGGCAAGCTCTTGAAAAGGCCTTCGACTATCGTGGCGATGTGACGCTCACGCTGAAGAATGGCGAACGCATTGAGGCTTTTATCTTCAACTGCCAAACCGGCCCCACGTTGGCGGATTCCTTTTTGCAGTACTTCACACCGGCTGCGCCGGAGAAGCGCAAGGTGAGCTACGCCGAGATCGCCCGCGTCGAGTTCAGCGGCAAGGATCGCGCCGCCGGCAAGCACTGGGAAGATTGGGTGAAGAAGTACAACGAGCGCAAGGCCGCAGGAGAGCAGGGAATTGCGCTGCATCCGGAGGCGCTGGAGTAGTTCTATGGTAGGTAGGGTGCAAGAGTGCGGGTGCATCGCGCTGCCTGAGTCTCTTCAGGAGCAGACAGGGCTGTATCCCGGCGCAACCTATCAAATCGAGGTCACGCCAGAGGGCACGGGGCTTCTCTTGCTTCCAATGGAGACCCGCCAGCCGAACGATCTCAACCCCGCAACCCGCTGCGGCTGATTTTGCCCACATAGGATTCATGAAAGTCTTCCTTACAGGCGCGACGGGATTTTCAGGCCACCATGTGGCGCGCACTGGCGGTGGGGAGCCCCACCCAGCGGTCACGCCAGCAGCTTGGCCTTTTGACCCTGCCTTGCAAGCGCCGCAACCGCCGTCTTATCGAACGAGACAAACGTCTCCCCGCCCAGCCAGCGGCCTTCGTAGGCAATCACCCCATCGGCAAAGTCCGCCCCCGCGTTCATCGCCTCCAGGCCCGCTTGAACGGCGGCGGTATCCGTTATTACGTTGTCAGCTTCCATATAACCCTGAATAGACTTGACGATCTCTGCCTTTGACATTTTGTAGCGTTGGCGGAGCAGCCAGACCATTTCGCAGAATGCGTGCCGGCTGATGACGACCTGATCGGCGGAACTCAACGCAAGACGCGATGCCCGGCTTTGGACCACATCGTCGTCGAGCAAAGCTCGCACCAAGACATTGGTGTCCGCGATCATCTTCATCGCTGAACACCTCTCAGGAACTCTTCGACGACAGCTTCGCCGATGGCATCGTCCATCTCTTCAATAGAGAGCTTTACATTCGTCTTCCCGGCCAGCATTCCGAAGACGTCCTCAATCTTGCCCTTCTTCCGGATCGCCCGGCCCCGGAACTCGCCACCCGGTAACAGCTCGATCTCCAACTTCTCCCCAGGTCTGATCCCTACGTGCTGGAAGATTTCCTTCCGGAGAGTCACCTGTCCCCTCGACGTTGTACTCACAATAGCCATCGGATCACCCCAACTTCTAAATTGTAATGCATGTTTGCATTATCTGGCGAGTTTCGCCCGCCCTTTGATTACAAACCGAGCGGCACCGCACAGCAGTTTAAGATGGCTCTAGAGATTCGAGGCTATGAAAGTCTTCCTTACAGGCGCGACGGGATTTGTGGGCCATCACGTGGCGCGCGCATTGGCCGCCGAGGGCGCAGAGTTGCGGCTGCTGGTGCGCAAGAGCAGCAACCTCGCAAACCTTGAAGGTATCGCAGGCGAGACGCATGTGGGCGACCTGAGCGAGCCGGATTCGCTGCGGCCCGCGCTGGCCGGATGCGATGCGGTTGTCCATGTGGCGGCCGACTACCGGCTCTGGATTCCCGACCCCAAGGCCATGTACCGCGCCAATGTGGACGGCACGCGCGAGTTGCTGCGGATGGCGCGGGAGGCCGGAGTGCCGCGCGTGGTCTACACCTCGAGCGTGGCGACGATGCACTTCAGGACCGACGGGATTGTGATCAATGAAGACACGCCGGTTTCGCTCAAGGACATGGTGGGGCACTACAAGCGTTCCAAGTTTCTGGCCGAGCGCGAGGCTGTTTTGGCGGCCGAGGGTGGCCAGCAGGTCGTGATCCTCAACCCCACCTCACCTATCGGAACCAACGACGCCAAGCCGACACCGACCGGGCGCATCTTCGTGGATTTTTTGAATGGCAAGTTTCCCGCTTATATGGATACGGGGCTCAATTTGGTGGATGTGTCCGAGGTAGCGCGCACCCACGTGGCTGCGCTGACGGTGGGGCAGCCGGGCAAGCGGTATATTCTGGGCGGGGAAAATCTGACGCTCAAGCAGATACTCGATAAGATGTCGGCGATTACAGGCATTCCCTCGCCGACGATGAAGATTCCTTTCGCGGTAGCGGCGACCTATGCCTTCTTCGAGGAGTGGATCACGGGGCGGATTCGGGGCCGTGAGCCGAGAGCTACTTTGGAGGAGGTGCGGATGGGGCGCAAGAAAATGTATGCTTCCAGCGCCCACGCACAGCAAGAGCTCGGCTTCCGCATAGTGCCGGTGTATCCGGCGATGCGCGCGGCGATCGAGTGGTTCCGGGCGCATGGGTATGCGCCGTAGAGTAAGCGAGGGGAGAAGCACATGAACGTGGCTCGCATTTTTTCGAGGCAGCCTCCACACGTCGGTAGGTTGACTTACGCATTGATGTCCAGTTTGTTTCTCGATGCGATCGTTCATTTTGCGACGAGAGGGGCTTCTCAGTCTGTCCTATATCTCGTATGCTATTCGTTCTTCATCTTTGTGTGGCCTCTGATGACGATCGGACGCCTGCTTGAGCTTCGACTCAGCCTACTTTGGATGTTGCCAATTCTGTTGCCGCCTTCTGTACTGGTGCTTGCCTTGCGAGAAGATTGGGGGTGGGTGCCTTTGGGAGCGTTTATCACTGCCTTGGCGGTTCTGGTGCCGCTGGTTTGGCTTTCGCCACCTAAGGTGTTAGCGATAGCCGACAATGCCGAAGCTGATCGGTCCTGCCCGTGACCCGCGTCGCCATTATCGCCGCCTTCCCGGACGAACTGAAGCCGCTGGTCCGCGGCTGGCCGCATAGCAGCCGGAACAGCGTGCGTTTCTGGGCCCAGCGCAATTCCGAAGAAGAATGGATCGCTGCGTGTGCCGGAGCCGGCCAACAGGCCGCCACGCGCGCTTTTGCGGCTATCGAGGAAGGCGGTCCCATCGACCTGGTCTTCTCCATAGGTTGGGTGGGCGCGCTGACCCCCGAACTCGCCCCCGGCACCGCCCACAATGCCGCAGGAGTCATCGACGTCCGCACCGGCGAACGCTTCCGTTGCGACGCGGGCGCCGGCGAACTCTGGCTCGTGACCAGCCCGAAGGTCGCCGACGCTGCGGAGAAGCAGCGTCTTGCGGCTGCCTACGGGGCTGGTCTGGTCGACATGGAGGCTGCCGGCGTTGCGCGGCTGGCTGCGATGCGCGGCATTCCGTTTTATTGCGTGAAAGGCATCAGCGACGGTTTCGCGGATAAACTGCCTGATTTCAACCGGTTTATGTCATCAGACGGCCAATTTAAGCTGGCCCGCTTTGCTGTTTTTGTCCTCGTTCGGCCCTGGTACTGGCCTGCACTGGTGCGGATGGGCGAGAATAGCAGAATGGCTGCCCGAGGCATCAGGGAGACCCTGCTCAATATCCTGGTCGGTGAGGTTCGATAAGAGTGGCTACACAAACTTCAAGCGTTGAACGGCTGACCGAGGGAAAGATCTCCGCGACCATGCGGGCCGTGGTCTATCGCGGCGTGAACGACATGCGCGTGGAAACTGTCCCGGTGCCGGCCATCGGCCCGGGAGAGCTGCTGATCAAAGTAGCTACATGCGGCATCTGCGGAACGGATCTGAAGAAGATTCACACCGGCTCGCACTCTGCGCCGCGCATCTTCGGCCATGAAATGGCGGGAACCATCGTCAAAGTGGGCGAGGGGGCGCGCTTCGCAGTCGGCGAGCGTGTGGTGGTCCACCATCACGTTCCCTGCGGGGATTGCTATTACTGCCGCAAGCAGATGCCGACCCAATGCACCCTCTACAAGAAAGTGGGGGTTACCGCGGGCTTTGAGCCATCGGGCGGCGGCTTTGCAGAGTACATTCGCGTGATGGACTGGATCGCGGCCAGCCGCGGAGTGGTGCGGATTCCCGATGGCGTGCCGTTTGAGCAGGCTGCGTTTGCAGAGCCGGTGAACACGGTGCTGAAGGGTGTGAAGCTGCTCAATCTTGCCGCGGACGATACAGTGCTGGTGATAGGCCAGGGACCGATCGGCCTGATGCATGCATCGCTGGCGCGGCGGACCGGAGCGAAGGTGCTGACATCGGATCTTTATCCGGAGCGGCACGCGATCGCTGCTAAGTTCGGGCTCAAGAATCCGATTCATGCAGGAAGCGAAGATGTGGTAAAACGGGTGCTTGAAGAGACCGATGGCCGCGGGGCGGATGCGGTCATTCTGGCTGTGGGCGGCAATTCGCTGATTCAGACGGCTATGGACGCTGTGCGGCCCGGCGGCAAGGTGATGCTGTTTGCGCAGACGCAGCATGGACAGGCCACCTTCGACCCCGGCGCGGTGTGCATGGATGAGAAGACGCTGCTGGGCTCCTACTCGTCGTCGTTCGAGATTCTTGACGAGGTAACCGATCTGGTCTTCGGGGGCTATCGAAATGGATTCGATTTGACGCAGTTGATCTCGCACCGTTTTCCGCTGGAGCAGGCGGTTGAAGCGATAGAGGTCGCTTCTCATCCCAAAGCCGACTCAATGAAGATTATGATTGAACCTGTGCCTGGAGCCGGGGCTGAGTAGGGGGAACTGGATGGCGAGCACTGTGAAAGACGCAATCCTCCGCAGCCGCAAGACGGTCGAAACCGTTGTCGAGGAAGGCATGAACACCGTCGAGACGGTGGTTGAGGGAGGCCTGAACACAGTCGAGACGGTCGTCGAAGCAGGCCTGAATACGGTCGAGACTGTCGTCGTCAGAGGCCGCCGCAAGGTTGAATCCGCCGTCAGCCTGGGTCGCAAAACCGTCGAGCACGCGCTTCTCCACGGACGCGGCACCATGCAGGCTGCAATCCTCCACGGCCGTGAAGATGTTCGCATCGAGGAGGTTCCAATTCCCAAGGCGGAAGCCGGCGAACTGGTGGTGCGCGTGGGCGCTGCGCTCACCTGTGGCACGGATCTGAAGGTCTTTCGCCGCGGATACCATGCGCGGATGATTGTGCCTCCGGCGCTGTTTGGGCACGAGTTGGCAGGGACGGTCTTGGAGGCCGGCGAGGGAGTGACCGGGTTTGCTGCCGGTGACCGGGTGGTGGCGCTGAACTCCGCTCCTTGCGGGAAGTGTTATTTTTGCGAGCGCGGCCAGGAGAACCTTTGCGACGACCTCCTCTTCAACAACGGGGCCTATGCTGAGTTCATTCGCATCCCGGAGCGGATCGTGGCCAAGAATACGCTCAAGGTGCCGGACCACGTACCCCTGGAACACGCGGCGCTGACCGAGCCGCTGGCCTGTGCGGTGCATGGATTTGAGGATTCGCGCCCACTCCCAGGCGATACGGTGGCAGTGATTGGCGGCGGCCCGCTGGGACTGATGATTCTGCACGTGGCGGCGCTGGCAGGCTGCCAGACGATTGCTATTGTGAAGCACGACGGCCAGGTGGAAGCGGCGCGGCAACTGGGCGCGACACACGTGGTGCAGTCGGCCAGCATTCGCAAGGCGATCAGCGAGACCCGCGCGCTGACAGAGAAGGGCCGCGGCGTGGATATTGCGATTGAGGCGGTAGGTGCCCCGGATGCATGGCAGGAAGCGGTGGAACTTGTGCGCAAAGGCGGCACGGTGAATTTCTTTGGCGGATGCGCTGTAGGAACTCATGTGACTCTGGATACCAATCGGATTCACTACAGCGACATCGCGATGCGGTCTACGTTCCATCACACCCCGGCCATTTGCCGCAAAGCGCTGGAACTGATTGCGGGAGGGCGCTTTCAGGCGCACGCCTTCATCACCGGCCACGCCCACCTCTACGAACTCAACCGCGTCTTTGAGAAGCTGATGAAGCGGAGCAGCGAGATCAAAACCGCCATTGTGCCATAGGGCGACCCGATGAACATGACGGCAAGTGAGCAACCGGACAGTGAACCAGATGCGGAAGCGAAGGCGGAGGCTCTGGAAAGCGAAGAACAGCCCGAGGAGTTGATAGCCCGTGGCTGGGCGACGCTTCCTGAGAGTTATCGCATTCCCGAGGTTGCGCCCTCTCTCGACGAGGCGCAGGCCTATTGCAAGCGGCTGGCTGAGTCGCACTATGAGAACTTCCATGTGGCCACCTGGTTTCTGCCCAAGGCGCTGCGGCCGCATTTTCATGCGATCTACGCATACTGCCGCATATCGGACGATCTGGGCGATGAGGTGGGCGATCCGGCGGTGGCCCTGGCGTTGCTAGATGCCTGGGGTCGCGAGCTGGATGCCTGTTACGAGGGCAAGGCGCGCCATCCAGTGTTCGTCGCGCTGTCCGAGACCATTCGCGAGTGTTTGATTCCCAAGAGTCCGTTTGCGGACCTGCTGACAGCCTTTCGCCAGGACCAGAAAGTTACGCGCTACCAAACCATTGACGATGTGCTGGCCTACTGCCGGTACTCGGCAAACCCTGTGGGCAGGCTGGTGCTCTATGCGTGCGGCGAGGCGGATGAGGAGAAATTCAGGCTTTCGGATCTGACGTGCACAGCACTGCAACTTGCGAATTTTTGGCAAGACGTACGCGAGGATTACGCCCGGGGACGCGTCTATCTGCCGCAGAAGGACATGGCGTTCTTTCATGTTAGCGACCGAACGATTGCCGATGGCATGGCGACAGAGTCGTTTCGCGGTCTCATGCGTTGCGAGGTCGAATACGCGCGCGGACTCTTTGAAGAAGGAATTCCGCTGATAGGGATGGTGCAGCGCGATCTGGCCGTGGACCTGGACCTTTTCAGCCGCGGGGGGCTTGAGATTCTGCGGGCGATTGAAAGGCAATCCTACGACGTGCTGAGCGCCCGGCCGACCATCTCAAAGAGCGCCAAGGCGAAGCTGGGGCTCTTGGCCGTGGCTGCCAAACTACTGCCCTTCGTGAGCCTCGGCAGGCGTTCGCGACACATAGAGAACGCAGATTGACTCAAGAGCATCCATTGGACGGCAGCATGGTGAGCAGGCCCAGGCGGAATGGGCCTGCGCTCGACATGGCCTATGCGGCCTGCCGGGCGATTGCCAAGCGCGAGGCGAAGAACTTCTACTATGCCTTTGTCGCGCTGCCGGAGGCGCGGCGCAATGCGATCTGCGCCATCTATGCCTTCATGCGCCAGGCCGACGATCTGGCCGACGACGAGAGCCTTTCGCGCGTGGAGCGCCGCAGGCGTTTGGATGCGTGGCAAGCGCATTGGCGCGGCATGTGCCACGGCGGCGATTCTTCTGACCCGGTTTTCTTGGCGGTGCGCGATGCTGTCGAGCGGTTTGCGATTCCGTTGAACCTGCTGGATGAACTGGTAGATGGCGTGACCATGGACTTGAAGCCGGACGCGAACGATGAGCCGGACACCTATGCCACCTTTGACGATCTCTATCGGTACTGCTATCTGGTGGCCTCGGTGGTGGGGTTGGTGTGCATTCGCATCTTTGGCTACCACGACCAGCGAGCCGAGATGCTGGCCGAGGAGACGGGCATTGCCTTCCAGCTCACCAACATTTTGCGTGACGTTGCCGAAGATGCGGAGCGCAACCGCGTCTACTTGCCGCTGGAGGATTTGGCGGCGCACGGGGTTTCGCTGGATGGGCTTCTGCATCGGGTTCCGGGCGCGCCGCCTACGGCCGAGGAACGCGCGCTGCTTGCGGAGATCGCAGGGCGAGCTGAGAAGTTCTACGCATCCGCGCAGGCGCTTTTGCCGCTGATTGATCGGGAGAGCCGGCCCGCGTTGTGGGTGCTGGTGCGGATCTATCACGCGTTGCTCAAGCGGATCGAGCGCGCGGACTATGATGTGTTTTCGCGGCGGGCGAGGGTGCCGATGATGGAGAAGCTGGGGATTCTGGCAGTGGGGCTGACACGGATGGGGTGGGCGAGGATGATTGGGTGAATTCAATGGTATGTCTGTTTTGAAAGGGCACGGCTTTAGCCGTGCCGCAAAGGCAGAGAATACGCATGGGCTTTAGCCCCTGTGGGGATGTATCGCAGGAAATTGAAATGACTTCGAGACTTGGTGCACAACGAGAACTCACAGAGAGAAGATTTGAGGAACCATGAAAATGCTTGCGTGGAATTTGGAGTCGAAGGTGTTTGTGGTTGCCGTAGCAATCTGCGGATTGGGCATACTGAGAATGAGCCATATTTTCCGCCTTTCTGAGCGCGAGGACGTAAGCTTGTTGTTCATTATCGTTGTCATTCTGACAGAATTAGTTCTTCGCTCAGGCCGCTTTTTCTCGGCCAGGAGAGCATTGACATACCTGTGTTTAGGTCTTTACTGGTGGGATCCAATGACGCCGAGTAGATCAACCGTTGATGCTTGGTTCAAACGGACAGCTCTTTTTTGTTCGGGTGGGTTTTTTTGCTCTTCGCCTTTTCCGCACTTAAGGAGTACCGAGATGCGAACCGAAAGGAAGCGACCGATGTGCCCGTCGACAGCTAAAGCCCGTACCCTTCAACTGTGAAAGGCTCATCGTTGATTGGTCTGCCACAAAATCCCGGGAAAGCCGTCACCGTCATCGGCGGCGGCGTGGCCGGCATGAGTGCGGCTTGCGCGCTGGCTGAGGCGGGTTTTCGCGTGCAGCTTGTCGAGCGGCGCGGCTACCTGGGAGGGCGGGCTAGTTCCTATCTACATCCAGGCGTGGGCGAGGTCATCGATAACTGCCAGCACGTGCTCTTCGGCTGCTGCACCAACCTCGTGGGTTTCTACCGGCGCATCGGGGTCGAGGACAAGATTCACTGGACCCGCGAGATGACGATGATCGAGCCGGGCGGAAGACGTTCAAAGCTCGCGCCCTCATGGCTTCCCGCTCCGCTGCATGGGCTGCCGAAGCTCATGGCTGCCCAGGCTTTTACACTGGCCGATAAGATCGCCTTGGGTCGTGCTTTCGGCGCTTTCATGCGTTCCATCCCGAATGATTCCACGGAGAGTCTTGGCGCGTGGCTTAAGCGCCACGGCCAGACTGAGGGCGCGCTCAATCGCTTCTGGCGGCTGGTCATCGCCAGCGCGCTCAATGCGGAGATCGACTCGATAGCCGTACCCTATGCTGCCAAGGTGATCCGCGAGCTGTTTTTGAATTCGGCGGAGGCGGGCAGCATGGGTGTGAGCCGCGTGCCGTTGAGTGAGTTATACGCGGGCGTGACGCCGTTTCTCACAGGGCGCGGTGGCAGCGCGCATTTGAACACGCATGTGGAGGGCGCGGCCTGGGATGAAGAGGTTTCTCAATGGACGATTCGGACGCGCACGGGTGAGTTCATTTCAGACGTTGTGATTGTGGCGCTCCCGTTTGAAGCAACGGCGCAGTTGTTGCCGCAACTGCCTCCGGCCGAAGGCGCAGGGGCGTTGGCGCGGCAGATCGAGAAGCATGAGCATTGGCCGCTTTGCAGCGTGCATCTGTGGTTCGACCGGGAGATTACCGAGCTGGAACACGCGGTGCTGCTGGATCGCGAGATCCATTGGATGTATAACCAATCACGCGTGCAGACCGGGCGCGGCGGGCACTACATCGAGTTGGTGCAGAGTGCCTCGCGAGCGTTTGCGGCGCTTCCCCGCGATGAAGCGATTCGGCAGGCTGTGGCGGAGCTGACGGAGTTTTTTCCGCGCGTGAAAGAGGCGAAGCTGGAGAAGCTCGCTCTGGTCAAAGAAGTGCGAGCGACCTTTGGCGTGCCCCCGGGCATCGATGCAGCGCGGCCAACCGCGGTTTCGCCGTGGCCGAATCTGTTTCTCGCAGGAGACTGGACGGCGACGGGCTGGCCTTCGACGATGGAGAGCGCAGCGCGATCTGGGCATCTGGCGGCGGAGGCTGTCTTCGGGGGGATTGGGGAGCCACGCTCCATTCTCAACCGGGACTTGAAGCCGCAGGGGTTAATGCGGCTGCTAGCAACTGACAATCGAGACTAAATATTCGAGGTCAGCGGTCAACGCTGAGTCAAAAGAGCACCTCCTGGAACTGGACAGTCTCCGTCAAAGGTCATAGGCTTGACGCATGATCTCGAAGCGGAAACGAAAATCCGCAGCGAGAAGATCCCACTGCAATGGGTGGTAGACGATCGATGCGGGGGGCATAGAGGTTGGGCAGGAGAGCTTCAAACCTCGACCCATCAAGCGATATTGGGCGTCGGTCGAGTCCGTTGGGGCATATACATTAGCGATTGTTTCGGAGGGAGTAGCGCAAATGGCTTGAAGCAGGATGCCAAGGCCTCTCTTGAGCCCCTCCGAATATCGGAGGGTGGCTTCCGCGAGGCCGACTTCTGCCCCCTCGGCGCAGATGAAATGGTGCCGATCATCGCCCACGACGATCTGCTCTGCCGTGATCCAGCGAATTCGCCAAGGATATCCGTTGGAGGAGAGGAACAGGCCGAACTTATCTTCGGCTTTCGCGAGGCTCAGGGGCGGGTCGGGAGGGGAGCCAGTCATACGAAGCTGCCTTTCAATGCGCCAGGAGATAGACCCCGATGCAGACGAGGACGGCGGCGGTCCAGCGGCGGCGATCCACGTTTTCTTTCAAGAAGACTTTACCGGCGATGGCGTTGGTGACCAGCGTAAGCGAGGCCGAAGCAGGCGCGACCAGGCTGAGGTTGAGGTGGTTCAGGGCAAACAGCAGGGAAAAGAAGGCGAGGGCCAGAAAGCTGACGCCGGCGAAGAAGAGCGGGCAGGTGAGGACGGCGCGAATGGCGCCCTTGAGGCCGGAGTGGGCGCGAATGTCGTCCAGGTCGCCGACAGACTTCATCGCCGCAGCGGAAAGGACTTCGCCAGCCGTCGAGCTTAGAACGATGGCCGCGATCATGGCCGTGGCAGTCCAGAAGCTGGTCGTCGAAGCAGGGGAGGGAATCGTCATCGCGGCTGCTCCTCTGCGATTTGCACAACAGGTTCCGCCGCTGTGGCCAGAGGCTGAACTTCAGGCATAAGCCTTTCCTTAGCAGACCCTTCAATTGCTTGTCTCTCGGTCAAGGATGGACCCTGCGCTACGAATCCAACGCCGACGGTAATCAGCACGATTCCCGCCCAGCGTTCGAGGGAGATAGGCTCCTGGAGCCAGAAGCGGGCGAGCAGGGCGACGATGACGTTGCCGAAGGCTGTCGCGGGTAAGACGTAGGTAAGATCGGCCCAGGAGAGCGCAGTGAGATAGCTGGCGAAGAAGCCGATGAGCAGCGCAATGCCAAAGGCGATCCAGGGCGTGAAGACGGCCGTGATGAGTGTTGTTGGATGGACCAGCGAGATGGCTGGCAGCTTGGTCATGCCGCGCGAGAGGCAGGTGTCGCCCAGCGGGGCGCACACGGCGACCAGTCCCAGGATCATGTATTGGCGCGGCAGCAGTCTTTCGTGAGCCATTGATAATTTGGTCCCGGCAATAAGGACACCGCTTCAATCTACCGGTTATTTCATCTGTTCCGCATAAAGAAACGGAAAGAATGAAATACCCGGATTCTTGAACATTCCGGCAGGAATCCCTATGCCCCGGCGCTTACGGGTGCTGGCGGATCGGCCTGATGGCTTCGCGCGACCTTGACCATCTTGTTGCGCTGCGCGCGGAGCTTGAGAAAGGCCTTGGCTTCGACGTAGAGCCTGGGAAGATCGCGATTCACGAATGCCTTCCAGACCACGCGAAAAGCGGCCTTGGGCCGGAAGTAGTACTCGTCGTAAAAGCGGTGAACCATTTCGAGCACGTAGTCGGTCGGCAGGCCAGGATACTCGATGTGCGCCATCTGGTGGCCGCCGTCATCCATCATGGCCGCGGAGTTCACAATGAAGCCATTGGCCTTGGCGTAGTCATAAAACTCGGTGCCGGGATAGGCATGGGCGATCGAAACCTGGAGGGTTTCCACATCGAGCGACTTGGCAAAGTTGATGGTGTTGCGGATCGACTCCTTGGTTTCGCCGGGAAGCCCAAGGATGAAGTCGCCGTGGACCGTGAGGCCCAGGTCGTTGCAGTCCTTGGCGAAGGCGCGGGCGCGCTCGACAGTGGCGCCCTTCTTGATGTTCTTGAGGATCTGCGGGTCGCCGGACTCGAAGCCCACGATCAGCAGGCGGCAGCCGGAATCCTTCATGGCCTTGAGGGTCTCGCGGTCGGTGGTGACGCGGGAGGTGCAGCTCCAGGTGAGCTTGAGCGGCTTCAGCTTTTCACACAGCTCGATGGTGCGCGCCTTCTGGATGTTGAAGGTGTCGTCGTCGAAGAAGAACTCCTTCACATCGGGGAAGTTCTGCTTGGCCCAGGCCAGTTCGGCCGCCACATCGTCGGTGGAGCGCTTGCGCCATGCGTGCCCGCTCAGCGTTTGCGGCCAGAGGCAGAAGGTGCACTGCGCCGGGCAGCCGCGCGTGGAGTAAAGCGCGATGAAGGGATGTAGCAGGAAGGGGACGTTGTAGCGAGTGACGTCCATGTCGCGCTTGTAGATCTTTGTGGCCCAGGGCATTGCATCAAGGTCTTCTACCTGGGGGCGGTCGGGGTTGTGGACGACCTTGCCATCTTCCCTATAGCTGATGCCGAGGATCTCATTGAGTGGCTTGCCCTGGGCGAACTCGACCACCGAATAGTCGAACTCGCGGCGGCAGATGAAGTCCAGCGCTGAACATTCGTTGAGGGCGCGGTCCGGGTCGGTGGTCACCGGAGGGCCGACAAAGGCGATGCGGATGGATGGATTGGCGGCCTTGATGGCCACAGCCAGGTGTTGGTCGCTCAGCCAGCCCACGGTGGACGTGAAGAGCACCAGGAACTCATAGTCCTTGCAAATCGTGATGGTTTCTTCCGCGGAGACATGGTGAGGCGGCGCATCGAGGAGGCGCGAACCCTCCAGCAGGCCGGCCGGGTAGGTCAGCCACACCGGGTACCAGTAGGATTCAATCTCGCGCGTAGCCGGCCAGCGCGAGCTCGCGCCACCGTCAAAATTCTTGAACGATGGCGGATTCAGCAATAGTGTCTTCAGGGGCATAGTCATCCCTTTCATTCTAACATTCCGGCATTTTCATAGCCGGTTTTCGTGGGTCTTGCTTTACTTGGCGTGCAGTTCGCTGAGCCAGTCTTGCATGTGGCCGAGTGCGCGCAGCAGGCCGAGGCGTGCCTTGGCGAGGTCGAGCGAGGCGTCGAGCGCATCCTCGTATTTTTGGCGCTCGTCGATGCGGGCCAACTGCTCGGCTTTGGGGGTCTGTTGGGGCTGAATGCCGGGACCGGTTTCCGCTCCGTTTCCCAGCTCCAGTTGCGCGAGCACGGTCTTGAGCTGCTCATCGGCGATCTGCTGCTTTAGACTCGCAACTTCAGCCAAGGCTTCCAACTCGCGCAGGTTGCCGGTAAGCGTGGCGATCTGAACATCGATCTGGCGCTGAGCCTGCTCCGCCTCCACCGTAGCGCGCAAGGCTTCAGCCGCGGTTTCCTTGGCCTTGGCGCGAAGCGCAAAGTCGAAAAATGGAATCGTGATCTGGAGGCCAAAACTAACATTATTGGGGGTAAAGTTGTTGAAATAGGTGGTGTAGCTGTTCAGCTCGTTGGAGTCGTAGTTGTACACGGCCCCGAATCCAATCTGGGGCCTGCGCCACGCCAGGTCGTCTCCTCGGGCCTGGATCTGCTTGGAGTGCGCGAGAGCCCCGGCGGCATCGATGCTGGGAAGGTTGCGCGGAGCTTCATCCGCTGTCAAGGCGGGAATCTCTGGGATGCTGGCATGGTCTGGAAGGATCGAGCCAACCGGCAATCCGGTGAGGACCGCGAGCTGTTTTGCCAGCGTGGCCGCTCGAGTTTCGAGATGAAAGCGCTGGAGTCTAAGCTGGGCGACCTTTAGCCGTGTCTGCAACAGGTCCAGGTCGGAGTCGACGCCGGCCTCGGCGCGTTGTTGTTCTATCCGAGCCAGATCGGTAGTGAAGGTCTCCTGCTGGCGCGCCGCTTCTAGCTCGCGGTTGACGGTGTCCAGTTCGATGTAAGTGGTTGAAGCATCCAACGCCACCTGCTCACGCGCGTCCTTAAGGCTCAAATTGGCTGCGTCCACGCCGGCGTGGGCGGCCCTGCTGTATTGGCGCTGGGAATAGCTGAACACCAGCGACTGCATCGTTGCGCTACCAACCGACGGCTGGCCTGTAGGAAACCCATGAGAATAGCCGACATTGGAGCCGATTACGAAGTTGGGGATATACGCGTCATTGGTCTGGGCGAGGGCGGCTTGCGCCTTTTGCACATCGGCGTCGGCGAGTTTGACAGCGCTCGAGTTGCGCTGTGCCAGGTCCACCACGGTCGTCAGCGAGACCTGACCGGGCGCCAGAATGGGCGCAGCCGCAAACGCCAATACCAGAAGGATTGGCTGCCAGGCCGTGCGCGGATTAAGAATTGATCTCACGATTGCTCTTTCCGTCGAGACTTGAATCAATGGTGGCTCGCTTCCTTCGACGCAACCTGTGCGGGTTTGTAGTCATGAGCGAGGGCCAGGGCGGTAGCCCGTTCCCTAGTGGCGGCCGCGGCATCGCCGAGCTGGTCTTTGAGGCGCGCGAGCCGGATGTGGGCTACGAACGCAGGCGCCTCCTCGGTCTTTCCTGAACCGTCCAAGTATTCATCGAGCATTTTAGCCGCCAGCGCCGGGTCGCGGTTGGTCTCGGTCAGCAAGGATGCGCCATCGTAGAGCGCAAGACCCGAGTGCTTATCGCGTTCCGCCGCGGCTTCACCGCTATGAACGGCGGACTCCATTTCAGTCCAGCGCTGGCGGCGGCGATAGAAGCTGGCCAGCCTAATCCATTGTGAAGCCGGATGGGCGGCGGAGGCTATCGCCTGCTTGAACTCGCGCTCGGCAGTGTCATAGTCCTTCTGCTGCTCGGCTATATAACCGCGCAGCTCGTGAGCGCGGGCTGGGTCCAATTTGTCCAGTTGCGCGGCTACGCCCTGCGCCTTTTCAATGCCGCCGCCCACGATTCCCGGGGCTTGCCGATAAAACTCGCCCAAGTCGTTCAGGGCGTCCGCATTGCGGGGATTCAGGCGCACGGATTCCTCGAACTCCGTGCGAACACGTTTCGCCAGTGAAAACGCGCTCAAGAACGATGCCCGGTCGGCCTTTTCGCCCAATGCGCGGCCAAGCCACATGTGATAATCGGAGTTTTGCGGATCCAACCGCACAGCTTGGTCGCACTCGCTCGCAGCGGCATCCCACTGTTCGAGGGTGAGCCGCACCCGGCATTCCAGGTTGGCTGCCTCAGCCCGATCCGCTGCGGAGGATGAGAGGGACTGAAGAAGGGCAAGCGCCTTGTCCGCCTCGCCGGCTTGCAAGGCCGCGTTGACCTGCGCGAGAGGTTGCGCCGGCTGCGCAGAGGTCGAAGGGAGCGTGGAAGCCTGGGCGGGGGCCGAAAGGTTCGCAGCTGCAGTCAGCAACGCCGCAGTCAGTGCTTTCCTTGCCAGCCTCAGCACCGTCACCGTATGGCCTTGATTGGGATGCCCTCCTGCAAGGGCTGTCCACTCGTTGTTCCCGTCGCCACCCAATCTCCCTCTTTGAGACCCGAGACGATGGCAACCTGGGTGAGGTTGATAACGCCGGTGGTTACAGGCGTTCTGACCAGGCCGTCATTAACCACCTTGAAGACATAAGGCTTGCCGTTCTCGGAGTGGAGTGCTTCACGCGGAACACCGAGAGAGTTTGGCTCGCTGGAGGTGGTTACAGTGACGGTCACGTTGGTATCTGGAAGCAGGTCGCCGTCGCCGCTGTCAATGTCGACTAGCACCTCGCCCACTGTGCGCGTTCCATAAATTGTAACCGTCGATGGCGTACGCGCAATATGACCGAACCAGACGCGACCTGGTTTGGCGTCCCACTTGATCTGAATCTTCTGGCCGACTTCCAGTTGGCCAATTTCCGGCTCGTCAAAATAGGCTCGCACTCGCTCATGGTGCAAGTCGGCAAGCTCAAGCAATAGCCTGCCCTGCTCCACAAACTCCGTGCGTCCCGCGTTGAGGCTGTATACCGTTCCTGCGATGGGCGCGCGAACCGAAGTCTGCGACAGGATCTCCCGTGCAGCGACCAGATTGGCTTCCGCATCGGTAAGCGCAGCTTGGGCCCGCGCGACCTCGGCAGGCGAATAGCGGCTGGCCGCGCTTTGATCGGATGCGCGCAAGCTCGCTTGGGCCGTATCCAACCGCTGCTGGGCAACAGCCACCTCGCTGGCCGAAGCCGCACCGGTGGATTTGAGCTTGACCAACGCATCCAGATCGCGCTGGGCCTGATCTCGTTCAATCCTGGTGCGGGTAACGTCGCTGGCCGCCATCTGGCGCTCTTGAAGGGTCCCGTTGTGAGTGGCTGCTTCCACAGCTGCCTGAGCAGCTTTGACTCCGCTTTCGGCGGTGGCCAGCCGGGCGCGCGCCTCCAGGTCGTCGAGCAGCATCAGCAGCTTGCCAGCCGGCACCTGGTCGCCGGGCTGTACGTAGACCGCTCTAACGGTGGTCGCAACGGGGCTGTGCATCTCGTAGTTCGCTTCCGGTTCGACGCGGCCATTGGTGCTGACCGTGCTGATCATTTCCTGGTGGCCCACCTGGACTTCACGCACTGGCAGCCGATCCCGCATGAAGGACCGAGCCACAAAGAAGACGATGATAATGAGGACGGCCGCGCCCACCCAAAGCCAGAGCCGGCTGGATTGCTTTCTCTCTTCTGTCATTCAGTTAACCAACGCCAGTATATAGGACTCAAAATGGGATCTTTGGGAGCGAAAAAATGCACTTACGGAGGTTGTTTGAATAGCGACTTCGTCCGGTGATGAGATGCGCGCCCTTTTGGGCTTAGCCGTTTCCCGGTTTCTTGCAATCGAAGAGGCTCAGCAATCTGGGGTTTTTGCGTTCCCAGGACCGCTCTCTACACGGTTTCCCGCCGTGGATTGGAATACAAACTATCAATGGCGGACTGCGTCAAGGGAACCAGAGGGTTGACTCGGTCGATGCATGGAAAGCAAAGTGGAACTCTTGGTTCACTTGGACTGCAAAGAGTTGCGCAATTGCTCACAGAAGAGGTTATAAGTGATTGAAAATGCAGAAGAGCATGATGGCCTCGGAATTGCGACACTCGGGGCTGAGAGGCTCGGTGTTTTTGAGCGATTTTTTGATTTGCATTTCCAAATAAATGTCTGGAATGCGCAAAAAGCTGTGGTACGATCAGTTTACTCCGCCGTGTATTCCAGATTCGAAAACGGCGGTTCACAGGACAAGAATCAAGTTCGCCTCAGGGAGAGTCCGTTCAATGAGAATCGTCCCCGTTCTTGCACAACTTTCCATTCTTGGGATGCTGTCTATCGCCTTGGCACCATGTGCGCATGCCGATTCCACGGTGAATGCGACCGACGATATCTATGCGGTCGGTTCTCAGTCCGGGTATGCAGATAATTCTTACGGTGGCTCCACTGGGTATGCGCCCACCGGTATCGCGATTGGCTCGGGCGTCACATCCTACAATTTTTCCGCAACCGTATCAAGCGGCACCTTTACCATAAATAATGGGAACGGTTCTGCGACTGTTTACAACGACCCTGATGGCTTGGGTATAGGAGCCGCACCCACATCCTCCAACACAGGCCTCGACAGCATCTCGGGCATCACTGCTCCTGGCCAGGGATACCTGGTTGGAGTCTTTATCGGTGCAGGCGGCCCGTCTGGGCAGGCACCTAGTCCACTGGACTTCGTAAACACAAGCTTCTCCACGCTTTCGCCTCTGCTCGATCAGGTCTTCTTCATCGGCGACGGCCTCACGGGCGATAGGTCGGGATCTGAACAAACGTTTTATGTGCCGACCGGCGCTACTGAACTCTACCTCGGCATCAGCGACGCCTTGGATTATAGCGGCACTCCCGGCGCCTACGGTGACAATCTTGGGACGTATGACGTCGTGGTGACGCCGCTCGATGAGGGCCCAAGTACCACCCCTGAGCCCTCAAGCCTGCTGCTTCTTGGAACCGGAATTCTTGGAATGGCCGGTATGCTCCGCCGCAAGATTCTGGCCCGGTAGGGCGTTTCCGCTAAAGCGCGATGCTTTAGTTTTCAAACCTAGTCAGTTTTTGATGTCCCCAGCGGCTGAAGCCCGTCGCTGGGGACATCCTCTTTGTGTCTGTTATTCCATCGGGACCGATGTGGAGTGGGCCGCGTGCTCGTACAATGAGAGCATGGTTCTGGAACCCCGCTACACGGACGAACACGCCAAGGCCGGCCTCGACTTTCCGTTTCCTGCCATCGAGACCTGGCAGAACCAGTTTCCCGGCTACGAAATCCTGATCGACGATCCGGAACTGACCTCAGTTTGCCCAAAGACCGGGCTGCCCGACTTCGGCGTGTTGACCATCCGCTACATGCCGCGCGACCGTTGCCTGGAGCTGAAATCGCTGAAAGAGTACCTCTTCAGTTATCGGAACCTGGGGATATTCCAGGAGAATATCGTGAATCAGGTGCTGGAGGACGTGGTGAAGGCCTGCGATCCGGTGTGGGCCGTGGTGCGCGGCGAGTTCCGGCCCCGCGGCGGCATCGGGACCACCGTCGAGGCGCGCTGGCCCCGCCTGACGGCCTGACCATTTGCAAAGCAGTGGGCCGACGGTAGCCTGTTGTGATATTCGTTGTACCTCTCGCAGGTCTGTGCTGGACAAAAGCCCCTTGCCCACTTCGCCCCAGCCGCTTCGCTCCCGCCTCAGCCCCGCTCTTGGGACGCTGCTACTGCTCATCGGCCTGAACCTTTTCAATTACATCGACCGCTACATTCTGCCGGGCGAGGTGTCGCTGATTCAGCGCGAGTTTCACTCGACCGACCAGCAGATGGGCGCGCTGACGACCGCGCTGTTTATGGTCTACATGCTGGTGGCGCCGCTGACGGGCTGGCTGGGCGACCGCTTCCGTCGCAAGCCACTGATCATCGCAGGCGCGGTTCTGTGGAGCTTGGCTACGCTTGGCACGGCCTGGGTTCACGACTACTGGACCCTTTACATCCGCCATGCAGTGGTTGGCGTGGGCGAAGCTACATTCGGCATCTTCGCGCCGGCAGTGCTGGCTGACTTCTATCCCGAGCAGGAGCGTAACCGGATCCTCTCGATCTTCTATCTGGCCATTCCGGTAGGTGCGGCGCTGGGTTACCTAGCCGGCGGAGAACTGGGCTCGTTATGGGGCTGGCGTGCGCCATTCTTTCTTTGCGCGCTACCAGGGCTGGCGATTGCGGCGCTCTACGGTTGGATCGGGCGGGAACCCGAACGAGGATCGAGCGACCACCTCCGGTCCACGATAAGCAGGAGCACATTCTGGGGGCTCTTCAGCAATCCTGCGTTTCTGACGGCCACCTTCGGGTTGGCGACCCTTACCTTTGCCATGGGCGGGATCTCGGCGTGGGTTCCCACGTTTCTGCATCGCTCCGCGGGGCTTTCGGTGGGCAACGCTAGTCTAGCGGTGGGCGCTATCACAGTGATCGATGGCATTGCCGGAACGCTAGTGGGCGGCTGGCTGGCGCAGCGCTGGCTGCGGACAAACGATCGTGCGCTTTACCTGCTCTCATTCTGGAGCGTCGCGCTCACTCTTCCTTGCGGCGTGCTGCTTTTTTTTGGGCCGCGAGGCTGGGCGATTCCGGTGCTCTTTGTGACCGAGTTCTTTCTCTTCCTCAACACCGGCCCTTTGAATGCGGCGATCGTGAACTCGGTTTCGGCGCCGGTGCGCGCCACGGCAATCTCCCTTAACCTCTTCTGCATTCACGCTTTCGGCGATACATTTTCGCCGCAAATCATCGGCGCCATCTCCGACCGCACGAAGAGTTTGCGGTTGGGCCTGGGAGCCACACTGATCTTTCTTGTCATCTCCTGCATGATTCTGCGCGTGGGAGCGCGGTATGCCCCGCCTCTGGAAGAGACGGCCTGATTCCTTGTAGGTGTGAGTCCGAATTTCAAGATCGAGACCAAGTGCGCCCGCGGATGGGGTTGGGGCCATTACCTGGCCGGCCGGGTCTCCTGGTCGCGTGTATTCATAAAAGCGCGGCCTCCACCCTGGGAGCGCAGGTTGGGGTCGTTGATGGGCGGGCGGCTCTGCTCGGCATCGAATCCACGCGCCAGTTTGGGGTTGGGTTTGAACTTGGGCGGACCGCCGGAGAACTGGCGGGCATGGCTGAGGACTATCCCGGCACGGCCATGCATGGGCTGCACAATGCCGCGAATCTGCACGTTCATGTCACGGTATTTGCTGAGTTCGCCAACCTCTTCTCGGTCTTCCCATAGGCTCACGATGGTGAACCGGCAAGCGTCGTCGGGAACCTGGGGCGCGCATACGTCAAGGAAGCGGGTTCCATCCGGCAACCGCACCTCGTCATAGATATGAGCTGTGACGCAGACATCCTTGTGGACGAGTTTGGAGGCTTCTTCGGCGGTGACGCAGGGCTTTTGCGCGCCCGCAAACGCAGGCGGGTGTGCAGTCAAGGCCAGCAGAACGAGCCAATACAACCGGCGCAGGGTCATGGGAGGGTCTCTACCGAAGAATAAGGGAAGCTTGTCCTGATTGGCTACTCGGGATGGTCTGGAGTCATCAGGCAAATGTCGGGCAGGTTCCGGTAACGCTCGGCGTAGTCCATGCCGTAGCCAATGACGAAGAGGTTGGGAATGGAGAAACCCACATAGTCGGCCTCAATCTTTTCGATGCGGCGCGAGGGCTTGTCGAGCAGTGTGGCAATGCGGAGAGTCTTGGGGCGCTGCTGCAAAAATAGTTTGCGCAGGTAGGTGAGGGTGAGACCCGTGTCGAGAATATCCTCGACGATGAGTACGTTCTTGCCCTCGATGGGCTGGTCCAGGTCCTTGATGAGCTTAACCGCGCCGGAGGTTCGAGTGCCCTTTCCGTAGCTTGATGTGGCGACAAAGTCGAAGGTGGCGTCGGCATGCACGGAGCGCGCCAGGTCGGCTAGAAAAGGCGCCGCACCCTTGAGCACGCCCACCATGACCAGCTTCTCGCCGTTCAATTCGTGGGTAATCTGGGCGCCCATCTCGGCGACGCGTTCGGCAATCTGTTCACGGGTATAGAGAACCTCAAGGTTCGAGTAGCTGGTTGTGGCCATGAAGACAGTATCCGCGAAGCCTTGGCAGTGAGGCAACGGCGGATGTGCAAAAATCGCGCGGCGGCCATGAAGAGGTGGATATGCGGTTCGGAGATACCTGCATCGGCGCGTCTATACTTGAGAAGCGATGATTCCCTACTTGCACATCTTGCACTTTAACCTGCCGACCTTTGGACTAATGCTGTGGCTGGCTGCCGTGGCGGCGGCCTTTGTGATGGACAGGGGCTTCAAGCGCGCACGCGTCGGTTCCGGGGTTGAGGGACATGAACCGGATGCGGTCGGTATGGTTGCGGTTGCCGTGGTGGCTGGGATTGTGGGCGCCAAGCTTTGGCATGTGATCGACACGCCTATCGAGTTTCGCGAATTGGGCTGGCGGGTGCTGTGGGACTCGGCGGGTTTCGCCTGGTTCGGCGGGCTGCTCTTTGGAATTTCGGCGCTGGTGTTTCAAGGCTGGTGGGCCAAGATCGGCGGACTGCGGACACTGGACCTGGCTGCTCCGGCGGCAGCCATCGGCTATGGAATCGGGCGCATCGGCTGCTTTCTTTCCGGCGACGGCTGTTATGGGCTTCCGACAAATCTTCCCTGGGGCATGAGCTTCCCGCACGGGATCGAGCCGACCTTCGTTCGCGTGCATCCGACTCCGCTTTACGAACTGGCTGCCGGGTTGCTCATCGGCTCGTGGCTATGGTGGCGTGGAGGAAAGCCGCACGGAACGGGCGCGATTGTGGGCGAATACCTTGTTCTCAGCGGAATTGCCCGCTTTCTGGTTGAATTTATTCGCCGCAACCCTAAGGTGTTGTGGGGGTTATCGAATGCGCAACTGGCCAGCGCCGGATCTGTGATTGCCGGCGTCCTGCTGATCCTTTGGGCGGCATACCGTCGTGTCGACGGGCCAGATGAGGCTGCCGAGCCAGTCGAGAAAGCGGCGTAGGGTCCGCTTCCTGAGTTAAATTTTTCTTCCGGCGTCAAAGCAGGAAGGATTTACGCGCAGGAGTGCCAGTTTTGCGCCAGCTACATCGAGATTCTTTTCAAAACAGATGACGATCCTATCTATTCGCAGTTGGTTCCGCAATCCGCTCTTTCTGCTGGCTCTCGCAGCGGGCCTTATCGCATTTTCGGTGCAATCCGGCGAGCTGGGGTCGGCGGACACACAGCATCGCGAGCAATCCGCTCATGCCTTCTGGACCTCGGAACCGCCAGTGTTTCCGTGGGAGTATCCCGGTTTTGGCGTACGCGGTCGCGGAGGCAAGGTGCAGAGTTATTATGGCATCGGCCAGTCGCTGCTGATGCTGCCGGCGGATGTGGTTGGAACCTATGTGGAGCAGCTTCCGGCCTTCGCCCAATACAAAGGGAACGACCCCGATGTGCGCAATATTATTGTCAGCTATAGCACCAACATTTTCATCACGGTCCTCACCGCGCTGATATGTTTCCGATTCCTGAGGCAGTTGAGCTTCGGGGTGAAACAGTCGGTCGCCGGCGTTCTGGCTCTGCTGCTGCTCACCACGCACCTCCATTACACGCAGAATATGATGGAGAACAACTACATCTGTCTGCTGACCCTTGCCGGACTCTCGTTTCAGTATGAGTGGTTGCGAAGCGGCAGTCACAAGGCTCTACTGATCGGCTCCGGGGCCTTCGGACTGAATCTGCTGACCCGTCTCACCACCGGCCTGGATCTGCTGGCCGGCGGCGCCTTCATTCTGCTCGTATTGTGGTTGGAAGGGAATCGCGGCAGGGCGCTTTGGAATCGTTGCCGCAGCTACGCCGCGATCGCTCTCCCGATCTATGCGTTCTTCGTGCTGCTCGATCGCCTTTATCAGTACTACCGCTTTGGTTCGTTCTTCAATACCTACATGAGCCTGACCGCTCGCGAAATGAAGCAGCGTTTTCCAGCGCTGCCGGCCAGTTATCCCTTCGAGACTCCTTTCCACGTTGGCTTTTTTGGAGCGCTCTTCACGCCCGAGAAGTCGATCTTTCTCTTCGATCCCCTGCTGATCCTGGCGATTCTGCTTGCAGCGGTGGCCTGGAGACGCTTCAGCCCGGTCGTGAAGGCGTATACAATCACCGGTTTCCTGCTGCTGCTGGCGTACATCAGCTTCTACGCGCGATATACCGTGTGGAGCGGGGATTCCGCCTGGGGCGACCGCTATGTTTCGACCAGTGTCGAACTGGCGGCTCTGCTGGCTGTGCCCCTGCTGTTGCGCCATCGCAGCGATTTGGGAAGAATGGCGTGGAGCCTGGGAGTCGTATTGATTGCTGTCAGCGCAGTCGTGCAGGCCGCATCTGTCGCGTTCTGGCTATCGCTCGAGTTATACCAGATCGATAACTTCGACCTTCCCATGTTTGTCGTCGGACTGCGCCTTGAGAACGTGGTTGCCTTCGCGTTCGGGAAGATGGACGCCTGGGGTCTGAACACTCCGGCGATGGCCGCTGACCCCTGGGACTACGTTCACATCACCTGCTGGAATTTCCTGCCCTTCCTTCTGAAACGTGCAGGGGAGGCGCCACAGTGGGTCGTGAATCTTGCGTTCGCGGTGTGGGGCGTGGGACTTGCGCTGTTGGCTGGGGTTCTCTTGCGGCTCCGCAAAGTTCTTGCCGTGCTTGATTAAGCGAGCCGCCGGATAAACGCCAAGGCCTCTTTCAGTTGGGGGAACAAAGCTTCCTCAGCTTTGAACTCGCGGGAGTGGACACACCGCCGGAGTCCGCGCATCTTGACGGGGTGCTTGAGGTGGAGCATTTCGTGGTAAAGCAGATATTCGATGGCGTACCTTGGACTCGAAGGCCGGTCAAAGACCCGGCTGACGACGATCATGTTGTGCGCGGCGTCGTAGTGGCCGAGTGACCGCTTAGCCATGTGTTCGCTCCAGGTGAGTTCAGGCCGGCCGAGAAGACCGCCGAAGAAACGAACATTGAGCGAGTCGAAGACCTCGTCTAGGTGATAGAAGCGGCCTTCGGGCCCAAAGAAGCGCTTGCTCCCCCGCGCGTGGCGGATCAACTCGGTTTGGCGGGTGACTGCGGCAGAGGAAGCAAAGCGTTTGTAACGCAGATTCTGCGCGGCATCGATTGGCTTCTTGTAGAGCTTGGCCAGCAGAATGTGGGCGATGGCGCGGACGACAGACTCGGGCGCGCCCTCGAGCAAGTCCGACAGGCTTACGCGAATCTGCCCTTCCCGCAAGCGGATGGTGGTGTTGAGCGATGTAAATCGCCGGAAACGTACCGCAATGGGCGGCATGGGCGCCCTGGGGCGCAGGACCCGGTACTCTTCCTGAAAGATTGGAATGAAATCGGCAGCCACCAAGATGGAGGTTAGCACAAGAGTGGTCAGGGGTCAGATGAGCACCGGGCCCACAAACTGATCTCCGATCCCTGATCCCTGCTTCATTTTGGTTCCGCGCGGTCCTGGCCTCGCTCGTCTTTGTGCAGGTCGAAGTACTCTGTCTGCTCCTGGAGCAGGCGCTTGGCCTGGTCTGCCAAATCCTCACCGCTCTCAATAGCCTCCTTGCGGGCCAGATCGAAGCTTGGCTCACCGGGCAACGCGCGCAAAATAGCTAACCAGCGCTCGGAAGCAGCAGGAAGGGGCTTCAACGTCTTGCGGATATCGGCATGGCGGTCGGAGAAGACGTCGAGGTTGGAGCCAAATTCGTCCATTAGGGCTGTAAGGTCCTGGAGTTCATCGTCGAGGCGACGGCCGCGTGCGGCGGACTTGGCACGGTTGGTGAGCCCTTTGATGACATCGGCGTGCTCGTCAAGGAACTTTGTATAGAGACTGACGCGCTCATCGGGGTTGATTCCCGCTTCGCGGATCAGCTCCATTTGGGCTTCGGTGAGCGGCTCGCGCTTTTCCTTTTGCGCAGACAGAGGCGCAACAAAAAGCAAGAAGATTAGAATGGCGGCAAAATTGCGCAGCAGACTCACGGGTAGTCACTCCAACCCTCTCATTGAAGCACAGAAAGTGTCGGCGAGAAAGCTGTGACGGGCTATTTGCGGAATACCTGAAGCATCGCTTCGCTCTGGGCCTGATTCACCTGCGCCAGGGTTTGCTCGACCAGGGAACGGTCTTCAAAACTGCTGTTGTGCAGCATTTCGGTGAGGCGGAAGGCAGTGTGCCGGAGCAGGATTTCGGCGTTCTTCAAGCGCTTGTCGTTGTCGGACACGGAAAGGTGGATCTTATGCGCCATCGACTGGATCTGCCTGAGCATTTCCGTGGCTCTCGTCACGTCGCCTTCGCCGTATTGCCGGAGGCTGACCTCAGTCATTTGATGGACCAATTCCGCGTAAAGGAAACATTGCTCACGCGGCTGCGCCTGACTGGCCTTGGATTGAAGGGCATTGATGGTTTGCTGATCGAATGGCTTGTCGTCGAATCCCGAGGCGCAGACCGGGGATGCGGACGCGGTGAGGAAGACGAGGATTGTCAGTGAAACCCTTGACCTCATGAGGAACCTCCGCTGAAGCGGCGTTCGCGCAGGTTTCCAATTCAAACGGGACTTTCCAATCGGAAATCCGCATTACCTCAGGCCGTGACTATAGTATCAATCGACTTCAATTTGCAAGCGAAAAAAGACTTTCGGTTTCACAAATTCGCTGGCCACGGCTGTCGGAATCGATGTCACCGCATCGAGTTTGGATAATGGCAGGTCTCACGGTTTGTTTTCGAGCAATTTTATACGTTGTCGAGCCTGCCATTCCTGATCCGGGAATTTTCCGGCGGACGAATCCAAAAAATGATGGTAATAGGTCGCTGCTGCATTCTTTTGGTGAAGGGAATCGTATGCGGTTGCCCAGAGGAAGTAAGTGGAGGGCACCTCCGGCAGGTACCTTGACCTCATGCCAAGGGCGCGCAGCGTAATGGATGGCTGATCTGTCTTCGACGCGGCAAAAGCCAGGCCGCTCCAGCCGTCGGAGTTGGCTGGGTCCAGTCGTGTGGCTTTATCGAAGGCGGCGAAGGCCAAAGCATACTTGAGCTGACGAATCAGGTTCTGGCCGTGGCCGATCAGGAGCGTGGCGTCGTTGGGACTGGCGGCTAGGAGCCCGATATAGAGCTGGTCCGATCCGGCGGGGTCACCGGCTTCCGCCAGGACTTCGGCCATCATGCGGGTAATCGCCAGGTCGGCTGGATGAGCGTCGTGGAGCTTTTGGATGAGCGGGAGAGCCTCAGACTTGTCCTGAGCCGCGAGAACGGTAGCTAGTTGCGCGGTAAGGACTGGGTCGCTCGGAGATTGCTCAAGGGCAGTACGCAGCAACGATTCGGCCTCGGGATACAGTTTGCGAGCGATCAACAGATGGGCCAGGCCGGCGTTGGCTGGGGCGAATTTGGGATCCTTGGCGAGGATGCGCCGATAGGCGGTTTCCGCATCGCCCAACTGGCCGGCCTGTTCCGCGAGATTGGCGGCGAGGAGCGTGTCTTCGGGCGTTTCCGGAGTGAGCTTGAGAGCCTCGAGCAGATCGTTGGAAGCCTGAGTGGCGTCGGAATTGCGGTCGATTTGCGCCAAAGCCCGCCATGCACGGGCTTTCATGGCGGGTCCGGCATCGCCAGGGTCGAGCGTGGTGGCGGCAACCAGCTCCACACGGGCTTGGTCGAGCCTGTTCTGGCGGGCCAGCAGCAGCCCTAGCGAGAGATGAGCGATAAACGCCTGCGGATTCGCCTGAACAGCTCTGCGGTAAAGGCTGGCGGCGTCGTCGAGGCGGCTCTCTGCGTCGGCTACGTAGCCAGCATCGAAGAGCGCGCGGGGGTCGTCTGGATGGGCTGCAAGCCAGGGTTCGAGCTTGGCCTGGGCAGCTTTCCAATCGGATTTAATGAGGTCGGCCTCCGCATCGACCACTTGGTCACTGGCCGCCTGCGAACCGGCGCTTGCAGCGGGCTGTGTGGCCGGAGTCTGCGCTTCCGGACTCGAAGCAGTGTGCTGGGCGAACCCGGCGGGTGACACGCAGACGAGAACGAACAGCGCGAATCGAAACACGGGATACCTCACTGAATAGTTTAACGGGCAGCGCTTTGCGGCAGAGGATTGAGCGGTTAAAGGTTCGACGCGGCTACGCAGGGAAGGGAATCGGGATGGGTTGCTTGCGGAGTGGCGCAGGAAAGGGGGGAGGCCGTCGGTCCAAAGCTGAGTTTGGAAGGAGACGATGCACGTTTCAGGATGGAAAATCCGAAACTTGGCGCGGCGTAACGTGAGGGGAATGAAGTATTCTCTCGCCTAGGCAGTTGGAGTGATCCCTCAAGAAAGGTTTAACTGACCATGAGTTTCAAATCCCTCACTGTGGCAGCTTTTGCGCTGCTGGCATTTACGGTACTGGCGCCGGCAACCCAGGCGCACGCTCAATTCCCAGCATACCTTCACGCAATCTCCGACCTGCGCACTGCGCGCGCTTACCTGGAGATGGATAACCGGCATGAGAGCGAACACGCCCGCCATCACGCTATCGAGCAGATCAGCAAGGCCATCGACGACATCAAGGTGGCTGCGGTCGATGACGGGAAGAATCCCTGGCATACGCCACCCCCGCAGAGTGGAGGCAATCCTGGATACCCGGTTCACTCGGCAGTGAAGCTGTTGAGGGAGGCGCGCGGCGACGTGGATCACGGGCACGATCGTCCCGAGAATCACGGACTGCGGGAGCGTTCGCTCGACCACATCAATCAGGCGTTGGCCGATCTGGAGCCCCTGCTCTAAGAAAGAGATTGAGATTCGAACTTTCACATGATTTGAGGCGGCAGCGGACCGAGGGTTCGCTGCCGCTTTTTTGGGGGGAGGAAATGGGTAACCGGGGAAGGAAGGGGCAAGGGTTGCGCCGCGTCCTATAATAAAGAATGGACGGTTGTGTCTTGAGCCTCACTGAGGGGACTGGGGCACGGCTGGCCCAAGTCTTCCCGGTGCCTTTCCTTTGAATGACGCCATAATTATCCGCGGTGCGCGGACACACAACTTGAAGAATATTTCCTGCGAGATTCCCCACGGGAAGCTGACGGTGGTCAGCGGAGTGTCGGGGTCGGGGAAGTCTTCGCTCGCCTTCGACACGATCTACGCGGAGGGGCAGCGGCGCTATGTAGAGTCGTTGTCGGCTTATGCGCGGCAGTTTCTGGAGCGGATCGAAAAGCCCGATGTGGACCTGATCGACGGGCTGGCGCCGGCTATCGCCATCAAGCAGAAGAACTCGACGCGGAACCCCCGTTCGACGGTGGCGACGGCGACCGAGATCTACGATTACTTGCGCCTGTTGTATGCGCGTTGCGGGACGGTGCATTGCGTCTTCTGCGATGGTTTGGTCAAGCGCGACTCGATGGATGAGATCGCGGAGGCGACGCTCGGGCTGGGAGAGGGAACAAGGCTGAATGTGCTGTTTCCTGTAGCCGGCGCGACGCCGGCGCCAGAGGCGGCAGCTAAGACGGCGGCGAGGCCGGTGAAGGCTGCTGCGCGGACGGCGAAGACCAAGCCGGTAGCGAACGGAGGCGATTCACCGCACACGGAGACGCTGAAAGCGCGACTGTCGGAGTTGCGCACCAACGGCTTTAACCGGCTGTATCAGCAGGGCAGGATCGTAGAGTTTTCGACGCCGGAGTCTTTGCTGGACCTGGACTTTACACTTCCAGTATTCGTTCTTTTGGATAGGGTTGTCGTAAACAATGACAACCGGTCGCGGATTGTGGACGCAGCGGAGATTGCCTATCGCGAGGGGGGCGAAGTGATCTTCGAGGAGGTTCCCCGCCCCACGGACGAAGATCAGTCCGTAGGAGCCCCTAAGTCGCGGGAAGAAGATGCGGAGCGGAAACGGCACCGCTTTTCTGGCGGCTATGAGTGCAAGAACTGCCACAGGCCGGGCAAGGAACCGGAGCCGCGCCTTTTCAGCTTCAACAATCCGTTCGGGGCGTGCCCGCGCTGCCAGGGATTCGGCAACACCGTGGACTTCGACCTGAACCTTGTCTTCCCGGACAAGAGTTTGAGCCTGAACGACGGCGCCATCGATCCATGGAACCGTCCAAAATATAGGCCGTGGTACACCGAGTTTCGCAAACATGCGGCGGAGCTTGGCGTGCCGCTGGACGTGCCCTGGAGCGAGATGCCTGAGCAAGCGCGAGAGACGGTGCTGCGCGGCAAGGGCAGCTTTGCGGGCGTCTACGGTTTTTTTGCACAGATGGAGAAGAAGAAGTACAAGCTCCATGTCCGCGTGATGCTGAGCAAGTATCGCGGATACGCGGAGTGCCCGGACTGCCGTGGACAGAGGCTGAGGGCAGAGGCCCGGTCGGTGCGGATCAACGGGCAGAACATCTGCCAATCGACTGCGCTGACCATCGCGCAGGCGAAGGAGTTCTTTGGGGCACTGAAGCTGACGCCAATGCAGGAAGAGATTGCTGGGCCGATTCTGGACGAGGTGCGGCAACGGCTGAGTTTTCTGGATGCTGTCGGCCTCGAATACCTGACATTGGACCGGCTGGCTTCAACGCTATCAGGCGGTGAGGCGCAGCGGATTCAACTGGCCACATCGCTGGGGTCGCGGCTGGTGGGCGCGCTGTACGTGCTGGACGAGCCTTCGATCGGGCTGCATACGCGCGACACGGCGCGGCTGATCCATATCCTTGAGGAATTGCGTGACCTGGGCAATACAATCCTGGTGGTCGAGCACGATGCGGATGTGCTGCGGGCTGCCGACCATCTGCTCGATCTGGGTCCGGGGGCAGGCGAGTTTGGCGGCAAATTGCTGGCCGAGGGGGTTCTCGCGGAGATAGAGGCCAATCCGAACTCGCTGACCGGGCGGTATCTTTCCGGGCAGGTTTCGATTCCGGTGCCCACGCGGCGGCGTGCGCCTGGGCGGGAACGGCTGGTGCTTCGCGGGGCTCGGGCGAACAACCTGCATGGGTTGGACGTGGAGATTCCGCTGGGGCTGCTGGTGGCCATCACCGGGGTTTCGGGGTCGGGCAAGTCAACGCTGGTCCATCAGGTGCTTTATCGGGCAGTGGCGCGGGCGCTGGGCCAGAGCGACGGTTCAGACCCCTCTGGGGTCTTTAAGTCCTTGTCTGGTGTCGAGCGCTTGAACGACGTGGTGCTGGTGGATCAGACGCCGATCGGACGCACTCCACGCTCGAATCCGATTACCTATATCAAGGGCTTCGATCTGGTGCGCGAGCTGTTTGCGGCGCAGCCGGAGGCGAAGCGGCTTTCGCTCACGCCGGGGCACTTTTCCTTCAATGTGCCCGGCGGGCGCTGCAATACCTGCGAAGGCGACGGCACCGTGACCATGGAGATGCAGTTCCTGGCCGATGTGGAGCTGCCCTGCGAGGACTGCAACGGCACGCGCTATCAGGCGAAGGTGTTGCAGGTGGAGTACAAGGGCAAGAACATCAACGATGTGCTGCACATGACAGTCAAGGAGGGGCTGCGCTTTTTTGCCGGGCAGGTCCGCCTGCTGGAAAAACTGGCCGTGCTGGATGAGATTGGGTTGGGATACCTGCGGCTGGGGCAGTCGGCCACAACGCTGTCAGGCGGCGAGGCGCAGCGTGTGAAGCTGGCTGCTCATCTGGCGCAGGTGAGGGCGGCGAACGCCAACGCCAAGCCTTCGCAGGCCAGTCGCGTGCTCTACATTCTGGACGAGCCGACCACGGGATTGCACTTCGACGACGTTTCCAAGCTGCTGACGGCGTTTCGCAAGCTGATCGACGGGGGCGGGTCGCTGATTGTGATCGAACACAATCTGGACGTGATCAAGTGCGCCGACTGGGTGATCGATCTGGGCCCGGAAGGCGGCGAAGGCGGCGGACTAATTGTGGCCGAGGGCACGCCGGAGGAGATCGCAGCGAATCTGCTCTCCCATACGGGGAAGTGGCTGGGAAGGGTGCTGTGAACCGGAACTAAGATCAGTCCGAGGGGGCGCCGAGTCTTGCAAAGACCTCAATCAGCTCCCCTGTGAGATCTAGGAGAGTGCCGCGATTGACAGCGTTCCAATCGAGGGCATCGAGTAAGTCAGAGATGGCTTGGATTTCAGGATTCTTGTGTTTCCGAGGCCAAATGCCCTTCCCGAGGTGACTTGCAGCTGCCCATGCGTTGCGTTTGCCGTGAATGACTTCTCGGGCAACTTGTCGTGAATAGACAAGCAGTGCCTCAGTTTCCGAGATCGGGTAAGAAACGCCGAGTTCGCGAAACATCCGGCCAACAGTCTCCTCGACGTCAGCGATGCATGCGACGTGCGTTTCTCCAGCGAGGCGTCTTATCGAAGCCGTATTCAAGCCTGATTCGAGCAAGGTGACGGCCAGTGCGGGAGTGTCCTCACAGTGCAAATCGCCGCGTACCCATTCGGCAGCTAGAATGGTCGGCGACAGCTTGGGCTCTGGCGGCGGGATTTCCGGGTATCCTTCGGAATACGAAATCGGCGGGTCCGTGTAGATATAGCGGAAATCCTGCCGCTCTTCGACGGAGAAGCTCTGGCGGACTTGTGCTTTGAAAATGGCCATCAAATTTCGCTGCATCTGGATCCCCAATAAGGCTATTATTCACCAGATTGTCTTTTCTTGCGACGGGACCATACTCGTCGTTGATTCACAGGGCAGCGGACTCTTCTTGAACCGGATCACGCGTCGAGAAGCACCAGCTATCGCCGTGAAGCCAGCAGGTTTCGTCTTTTTCATGAGTGTCGCAGCGCATCGACCTCACGCTCTTGCCTTGATCGCGTTTCAGCGCCTCGGCGAGCTGGGTGTTTACGTCCGGGTCGCGAGCTCCCTGGAAGTCGATGAATCCGGCGCTGCTGACCAGCCGAGCCTCAAGAATCGACTCGCCGCTGCGGGTCACGTAGGCCATCGTTCCAGGGCCTTTGGAGGAGGTCAATGGAAAGAGGAGTTTTCCTCCCGGCTTGAGGGCTGCAATCCACGCGGGGAGCGGGTGCGTCGCACCTGCGCTGGCAATGATCGCGTCTGCCGGTTCGAACGGGCCAACGGCGCCGTCAGCGTGCAGAACAGTAACTTGCGGCCATGGAACAAGGGCGGCCCGGGCTCTTTCCACAAGTGCTTCTTCGATATCGATTGCAATGACCGCTCCATCGGCGCCCACTAACTCAGCCAGAATGGCTGTGTAGTAGCCAGTCCCGCAGCCGAGATGGAGCACCCGATCCCCCGTGCGGATACGGAGCCGATCAAGATGGTACGCCCAGAGGCTAGGTTGTCCGTTGTTGATCTTCTTGGCTTCGTCCAGCACAAAAAGCGCATCGTGATAGACGTGTCTCGGATCGTCATCCTCAGTTGTCCAAATGTCGAAAGCCCGGTACCGCCAAGGTCCGGGGCCAAGAAAGCGCTCCCTGGGCACCGTCTCAAAAGCCTCCAAGAGCGGGGGATAACTCATCTGCGTCCGGAAGCGCAGCTCCTCCACATAGCTTCGCCGCGCGGCTTCGATGGAGTCAGTCATTTGGGCTCCGTTACATGATGAGAATGCCTTCATCTTATCGGGACAGATGCTGCCGTTTGATGAAAGCTGTTCTCCTAAGCTAGCAGCAGAAACTCTTATCGCCGCTATGCTATGCCTGAATGACCAGTTCGCTATATTGCCGCAACTGGGTATCGGCTGTGAGTAGATGCATCGGTTCGCTCATTGCCTGAGCGATGAGCAGGCGGTCAAACGGATCGGTGTGATGGAGCGGCAAATCCGCGACGAGGACGGCATGTCTCGAATACACCGGAAGTTCTCTGAAACCAGCAGCTTCCATGAATTGAACGACTCTTCGGGGATTCGCTTTTAGCTTGCCGATGCGAACCTTGATGGCGATTTCCCAGATGGATGCCGAAGAGACGAACACTGCTTGGGCGTCCATCATAAGCTGTCGGGCTTCCCGAGGTAGATTTCGTGGCTCGTAGAAATGCCAGCAGACTATATGCGTATCGATAAGTAGCCTCATCCACGGCCTTCAAACTCGGCCAGAATCTCGTCCGGCAGAGGCGCATCGAAATCTTCCGCAATCCAACCCTCACCTTCAAGAAGTCCAAATACGAGAGGCCGCTTCTCCTCCTTCAGGGTGGTCAGCCGAGCAATCGGCTTGCCAGCGCGAGCAATCACCACATCCGTACCGGAAGAGGCCAGATCGACGAGCTTGGAGAGTTGGGTCTTGGCTTCGTAGATATTGACGGTTTGCATTGTGTTCCTCCTTGACCTGACCAAGTCTAGTCTACCATGTCTTCGGAACTTGTTGCTTAGGCTCAACTGAGGAAATCCGAGTGCGCGGTTAAGAGGCGGCGGGTTCAGGGGCGTCGTTGCGAAGACTTGCCAGCGGGTGTGCGGATTGGATAGAAAGGATGGGACAAGTCAACGGTAAAGTGAATGCGCTGAGATGAAATCGTTTTCGGCGGCAAGGCTAGCGGGCGCATTGTGGCCCGCTCAATTTGAGGGGGTAATTCGTTTTGAGCATCTCTACTGGATCGATCGGGGCTGAACGCGGGCCTTTGCAGAATGATGAGTTGGAGGCTCCGCTCATTCCTGTGGGACGGCTGTTGCCCTTCATGGTGGTGACGACGCTGTTTTTTCTATGGGCCATTCCCAACAATCTGAACGACATTCTCATCCGGCAGTTCATGAAGTCGTTCAACATCAACCGGTCGAGCGCGGCGGGAGTGCAGATCTGGTTTTACCTGGGATATTTCTTGCTGGCGATACCGGCCGGGCAGTTGATGCGCCGGTTCGGCTACAAGACCGGGATCGTAACCGGGTTGGTTCTGCTGGGCACGGGCTGCCTGATGTTCTATCCCGCGGCGCAGGCCGGGCTGTACGTGTTCTTTCTTGCTGCTCAGTTTGTGATTGCCAGCGGACTTTCGTTTCTTGAGACCGCGTCCAATCCGTTTATTGCGCAGTTAGGACCGGCAGGGTCGAGCGAGCGGCGGCTGAACTTCTCCCAGGCATTCAATCCGCTGGGGTCGATTACGGCCGGTCTGATCGGCACGGTTTTTATCTTCTCCGGAGTGAAGCTAACCGATGCGCAAACCGCGGCTATGCAGACCGCCGGGACTTACGAGGCCTACCTTCACACTGAGCTGCTGCGCGTGGTTGCGCCGTACCTGTTTTTGGGAGTGGTGGCGTTGCTGTGGGCTCTGCTGGTGGTGCTCACGAAGTTTCCAGCGGTCGGGGCGGAGAGCGTCACCTGGGAGACGGGCTTGGTGCCCGAGCCAGTGAAGCTGTTTCAGCCCCACTTTGTTTTTGCGGTGCTGGCGCAGTTTCTCTATGTGGGCGCACAGGTGGGGACGTGGAGCTACTTCATCCCGTATGTGGAGTCGGCGACTGGAGTTGGCGATAAGGCCGCAGGCTACATGCTGACGGGCACTTTGGGCGCGTTCGCGATTGGGCGATTTAGCTCGGCCTGGCTGATGCGGCGTTTCTCCGCTCGGCTTATGCTGGGATTCTATGCCGCGATGAATGTCGTTCTTGGCCTGGTTGCGGTCACGCGGGCGAACTGGCTGGGCGTGGGATGCCTGCTGACCACCAGCCTGTTCATGTCGATCATGTTCCCTACCATCTTCGCGCTCGGATTAAAGGGCATGGGAGAGAAGACCAAGACGGCAGGGTCGCTGCTGGTGATGGCGATTCTGGGTGGCGCGGCGCTGACCAAGGTGATGGGTGTGCTGGCGGATACGCGCGGGATTCAGGCTTCGTACCTGGTGCCGGTAGTCTGCTTCGCGGGGGTTGCTTTGTATGCCTGGCTCGGAGCGGAACGGCGGGTAGCGGTTTGACTGGTTGGTAAGTTCGCGAGTTAGCAGAAGAGGCTCCGCAACGCGGAGCCTCTTCTGCTAACGATCCACCAGGTTAGCGGAGTTCTTCGCGCACTTTGGCCAGAACCTTCAGATAGGCGCTGGCTGTTTCGGTGATGGTCTCCGGCTTTCCGGCATCGACGGCAGCCAGGTTGACAAGATCGCTGCCAACGCCCAGGGCGCGGGCTCCGGCACGAAGGAAGCTTTCGGCGGTTTGCAGCGTGACGCCGCCGGTGGGAATGAGCTTGAGGTGCGGAAATGGCGCGAGCAATGACTTGAGGTAGCTTGCGCCGCCCATCGCAGAACAGGGAAAGATCTTGACGTAGTCCGCCCCGGCATTCCAGGCGGTGATGACCTCGGTCGGGGTGAGCGCGCCAGGGATGGAGAGCTTTTTTCTGGCTTTGGTCGCGGCAATTACCTCCAGATGCAAACTGGGACTGACGACAAACTCCGCGCCGGCGTCGATGGTGGCTTCGGCCTGCGCGGCCGTGGTGACAGTGCCGGAGCCGAGCAAAAGCTCCGCTCCATACTCCTTCTTGAGTTCTTTGAGCACGTCGATGGCGCCGGGGACGGTCATCGTGACTTCAACGACGGTGACGCCGCCGGCGATCATGGCCTTTACGATGGCGTGGGCCTGGGCGGCATTGCGGGCGCGCAGAACCGGGATCAGTCCTACGCGTTCGAGAGTTTCCTGTGTGGTTTCTGGCATTCTGTCCTCTATTCGGTTGGGGCTATCTTGCAATGCGCGCCGATCCGCCTTTGATGATGCGTTCAACTTCGGCCAGTGTGGCCATGCTGGTGTCGCCGGGGGTGGTCATGGCGAGCGCGCCGTGAGCTACGCCGCAGCGGACGGCCCAGTCGATGGGCTTGCCGGCGAGCAGGCCATAGATGAGGCCGGAGGCGAAGCTGTCGCCGCCACCTACACGGTCCAGAATGTCGATGTCGCGCTGAGGGACGTGGACAATCTGGTCCTCGTAGAGTGCGATGGCGCCCCAGGCGTTGCGGCTGGCGGTGTGCGCAGTGCGCAGGGTGCTGGCAATGAGCTTCAAATTGGGGTAGGCTGCCGCCACTTCGCGCAGCATCTCTTCGTAACCGGCAATCGGCAGTTCGGCGAAGTCGTCGCTGACGCCTTTGATCTTGACGCCGAGCATGGCGGAGAAGTCTTCTTCGTTACCGAGCAGCAGATCGACTTTGCGAACCAGTTCGCGGTTCACTTCCTGAGCCTTGGCCTTGCCGCCGATGGACTTCCAGAGCGAATCGCGGAAGTTCAGGTCGTACGAGACTGGCGTGCCGTGGCGGCGGGCAGCATCCATGGCTTCAACAGCCACTTCGGCGGTGGATGCGGAGAGCGCGGCGAAGATACCGCCGGTGTGCAGCCAGCGAGATCCATTTGTGGCTCCGAGGATAGACTCCCAATCGAAGTCGCCAGTTTTGACCTGGCTGATGGCGGTGTTGCCACGGTCGGAGCAGCCCGCGGCCGCACGCACGCCGTATCCACGCTCGGTAAAGTTGAGGCCATTACGAACGGTGCGGCCCACGCCGTCGTATGGGATCCATTTAAGCAGCGACGGATCGACGCCGCCCTGGAAGATGAGGTCTTCGACCAGCCGGCCAACGGGATTCTCGGCGAGAGCAGTGGCGATGGCGGTGCGCAGGCCAAAGCAGCGGCGCAGGCCGCGCGCTACGTTGTATTCGCCGCCACCCTCCCAAACCTGAAACTGGCGCGTGGTGTGGATGCGGCTCTCGCCGGGATCGAGGCGGAGCATGACTTCGCCGAGGCTTAGGCAGTCCCAGCGGCGGGGGGAATCGGGGATCACAATCGTATTCATAGGCGAATCCATTTTAGTGCATCGTGGCATAACCAGTTTGTGACGGGCCGAGCCTCCGAGACGGTCGTCTCGCATGGTAATGTTTCTTGAGGTTGGCGAAGGCTGGAAGAGCCGTTCAGACCGGCCAAGTGCCTGTATGCACCGGCGTATTTGCCCGTCAACCGCAGGCTGAACAGAAGAGTTGCGTGCACGCATTTCTCAGGGGGTGGGCAGACGAACGATCTGAACAAGAGGGCATTCGGTGGGCTATCGAACCTTCTGGTTTGCATGGCCCTTCTGATTTTTCTTCCGGCCTGGACGTTGAACTACTGTCAGGCGTGGGTTTTTCTACTCTCATTTTTCGGTTCGTCGCTGGCAATCACCTTGTACTTGATGAAAAACGACCCCAAGCTCCTTGAGCGGCGAGTCGAGGGAGGGGTTGGAGCGGAGAAGGAAAAAAGCCAAAAGATCATTCAGGGATTCGCGGCGATCGCATTTGTGGCAACGATCGTAGTGCCCGCCCTTGATCACCGCTTCAGATTATCTGTTGTGCCGGCGCTTGCCTCCCTATGCGGCGATATGATGGTGGCGCTTGGATTTTTCTTTGTCTTCCGGGTGTTCAAGGAGAACAGTTACACGTCGGGGATCGTCGAGGTGGCCGCTGAACAGAAGGTGATATCGACAGGGCCGTATGCGGTCATTCGTCATCCCATGTATGCAGGAGCCCTGATCCTTCTTCTAGGCGTGCCTCTAGCGCTTGGTTCCTGGTGGGGTTTGTTGACCATCATCCCCATGACGATGGTTCTGGCATGGAGGGTCCGCGATGAGGAGAGATTTCTTGCCAAGAACCTGGCAGGCTATTCAGAGTATCGAACGAAGGTGAAATACCGCTTGGTTCCATTCATCTGGTAGGGGGAAGTGTACCGTTGGGTTCGGAGAGGGGAAGCGATGGCAACTGAAGGCAAGCTGCGCATGGGAATGGTGGGCGGCGGCCCGGGAGCCTTCATCGGCCCGGTGCACAAGATGGCTGCCGAACTGGACGGCAGGATTGAGCTGGTCGCGGGGGCATTCTCGCAGTCGGCTGAACGCTCGATAGCGGCTGGCAAGGGCTTCGGGATCGAACCTGGCAGGGCCTACGCGGACTATAGAGAGATGCTGTCAGCGGAGCGGCAGCGGCCAGATGCCATCGACTTCGTGGTGATCGCCTCGCCCAACTATCTGCACCTGCCGGTGGCCAAAGCTGCGCTTGAAGCTGGGTTTGCCGTGGTGAGCGACAAGCCGGCCACGGCCACGTATGAAGAGGCGCTGGCTCTGGAGGTTGCCGTGACCGGCTCCGGCTTGCCTTACGCACTGACGCATACCTATGCGGGTTATGCGCTGGTGCGGGAGGCGCGTGCGATCTGCGCGAGCGGAAGGCTGGGGCGGATTCGCAAAGTCGCCGTCGAATATTTGCAGGGGTGGTTGAGCACGCCGCTCGAAAACACCGGCCAGAAACAGGCTGCGTGGCGTTCCGATCCCGCGCTGAACGGGCCGGGTGGCTGCATCGGAGACATTGGCGTTCATGCGTTCCACCTGGTTGAATATGTGACCGGCCTGGACGTAACCAGCCTGAATGCGGCGCTGCGATCGGTGGTTCCGGGACGGCGGCTCGACGACGACTGCAATGCGCTGCTTCGTCTTGAGAACGGAGCGAGCGGAGTGTTAATGGCTTCGCAGGTGGCGGCAGGCGAGGGCAATGGGCTGCGCATTCGCGTTTATGGCGAAAACGGCTCGATCGACTGGCGGCAGGAGGACCCGAACCGGCTGCGCGTGAAAGGTCTGGATGGGCTGGAGGAGATTCGCCACGCGGCAGGTAGCTATTTGGGTTCGGATGCGCGAGCGGTTACGCGGCTGCCAGGTGGGCATCCGGAGGGGTTTATCGAGGCCTTTGCCGTGCTTTATCGCGAGTTTGCCGATGCGCTGATCGCCTGGGGGCAGGGCCAGGCGAACCCGATTCCAGCGACGCTGCCGGGGATTCGGGCGGGAGTGCGCGGGATGAGGTTTATCGAGCGGGCGATCGAGAGTAGCCGCACGGAAAGCTGGGTGGAGTTTTAGAAGCAGCACAGAACTCAGCGGGGGAGAAACCATGAAGACGATCAAGGGTCCAGGGATTTTCCTGGCGCAGTTCGCCGGGGATACCGCGCCGTTCAACACGCTCAAGGGAATGGCCGAATGGGCTGCGGCACTGGGCTTTGTTGGCGTCCAGATTCCGAGCTGGGACCGTCGGCTCTTTGATTTGAAGCTTGCGGCCGAGAGCCAGGGCTATTGCGACGAAGTGTCGGGCGTGCTGAGCGACGCCGGGCTGGCGATTACGGAGCTTTCGACGCATTTGCAGGGACAGTTGGTGGCCAGCCATTCGGCCTACGATGTGCTGCTGCAAGGATTTGCTCCATCGGAATTGGCGGGAGACTTGAAGGCCCGGCAGGCGTGGGCTGTCGATCAACTGCTATTCGCGGCGAAGGCAAGCCGCAACCTCGGCTTGACAGCCCACGCGACGTTCTCCGGCGCGCTGGCCTGGCCGTTCTTTTACCCCTGGCCGCAGCGTCCTGCAGGGCTGATCGGCGAGGCCTTCGAGGAGTTGGGGCGGCGATGGTTGCCGATTCTGCGGGCGTTCGATGATGCCGGCGTGGATGTTTGCTACGAATTGCATCCAGGTGAGGATCTGCACGATGGAGCGACGTTCGAGCGATTCCTTGAAGTGGTCGGCGGCCATGAGCGCGCGAACATTATCTACGACCCGAGCCACATGATCCTGCAACAGATGGATTATCTTGCCTTTCTGGATCTCTATCACCAGCGGGTGCGCGCCTTCCATGTGAAAGACGCGGAGTACAGGCCGAGCGGGCGCTCGGGCGTTTATGGCGGCTACCAGGAGTGGATCGACCGGGCGGGACGGTTCCGCTCGCTGGGCGATGGGCAGATCGATTTTCGTTCGATCTTCTCGAAGATGGCGCAGTACGACTATCCGGGATGGGCTGTTGTGGAGTGGGAGTGCTGCATCAAGCATCCTGAGGCCGGCGCGGCGGAGGGTGCGAAGTTCGTGCGCGAGCGGATCATTCGCGTGACGGATCGGGCCTTCGACGATTTTGCCGGGGGTAGAGCGGACACGAGCCGGAACCGGAGGATTCTTGGGCAGGAGGGGGCGTAAATGCGGGAACTGCAACTTTGACTCTATCAAGACTTTAGAATCCGATCCATGGCGAAGATTTCCTCTGAATTGCTTTGTTCCTCATGCCGATATTATTGCTACCGCCTCACTTAGGCAGGAGAAATCTCATGGCGCTTGTAACCTGGTCCGACAAGCTTTCTGTCGGCGTTAAATCTATCGACGAACAGCATACGGTTCTGTTCAATACCATCAACGAACTTCACGCCGCCATGATGAAGGGCCAGGCGCGATCCAAAGTCGGCGAGCTGCTTTGCACGCTGCTGGTTTACACGCGCAACCACTTCACTGCTGAGGAGGAGTTGATGGCTGCGGCGAATTACCCAGGGCTTCCTCAACATCGCATCCTGCACCGCGAATTGACAAAAAAGGTCGAGGGATATATCGAGCGCTACAAGAATGGCGATATCACTCTGAGCATCGATTTGGCCAGCTTCCTTTCCGATTGGCTCACGACGCACATTCAGGGTACCGACAAGACGTATGGACCCTATTTGAATGAGAACGGCATACGCTAAGCTGTTGTTGCCGAATCTGTTCGAGTCGAAAGGCTGAACGACGCCGCGGCACGGTTCTGCACTGAACTTCTTCCCAATCTCGACCGATATCGCTAGTGCCGGCTTATGCTGGCTGGAGAAAACGCATGGCCTTCCTGAACTGGACTGACAAGCTCTCAGTGGGAGTCAAGTCCTTCGACGATCAGCACACCGTTTTGATCGAAACCCTGAACGAACTGCACGCCGCCATGATGAAGGGCCAAGCGCGAGCTGTCGTAGGCAGCCTGCTCCACACACTGGTGAACTATACCCGCGAGCACTTCGCCGCGGAAGAAGCGATGATGGAGTCGACCAAGTATCCGGCGTTGGCTACGCATCGCAACAGGCACCGTGAGCTGACAAAGCAGGTGGAGGAGTATGTAGCCCGCTACGAGAAGAACGATCTCACGCTAAGCCTTCATCTCCTACAGTTTCTGTCCGATTGGCTCAGTACCCACATACAAGGCGAAGACCATGCATACGGGCCCTGGATGAATGAGCACGGCGTGCAGTAATCGGCTGAGACCGCTGGCTCGCAGCGATGGGGAGTGGGTTGCATAAGTTCCGTGCAACGCGCTCCCAATTGCGATTCAGGCGAAGCGATAGATCTCGAGGATGTAGCGGATGGGTAGAAGTCGCTCCCGCGCTTAGATGGGCCGCCAAATCAAATCCACTCGCACCGGAATCTCGTTCTTGATTGGAACGGTCAGGAACGACGGCGGATCAATCTTGAAATCCTCGCACGTTGCGGGAATCGTTCCCGTGATCTCCACCTCATTGCCTTTGGTCGTTTTCTCAAAGGCCACACGCTTGTATTGCACCGTCTGACCTGCAAACTGCACTTCAAGGTCGGCATAGATTGTCCCTGAGGGTGGCACCGCTTCGGGCAGCGTGGTGCGCACGACGACCATTGGAAACTGTGCGCCGCGCGTCACCTGGACCATGTGAAGGTCGCGGTTGCTGTCGCCGGAATCGAAGGTATTCACGGGCGCCGCGATCAGAAAATCGCACTGTCCACCATGGCAGTTACCCTTCCCCTTTGCCGCATGGCTTACGCCGTCCAACTGATGCATCGGATGCGACATGTGATAGGTCAGCGTCGATTTTTCGAGAATCCATTGGCTGCCGGCCTGGGGCAGCGCAGGGAGCGCGGAAAGCAAGAGCGCCATCGGAAGCTTCCAGCTCACTTTCCCTCCCAGAATTTCAACTTGATCGGCCACGAAACGGCGACGATCGAGGTTCCATACGCTGAAATCGTGGCCCACGCCACCGCGCCGTGCGCCGACGCAATGCCGTGCACCTTTTCTCCGGCGTTCTCCTGCTTGTAAGCCATGTACCCCAGGATCGGTGTTGCAATCATTCCAGGCCCATGAATAAAGGCCAACGCCTCGTGCCAGCGAATTGCGCCGCGATGCTTTGTCCCCGGCACCTTCGGCGCGAACATCGCATAGTATGCTGTCGTGAAATACATCCCGGCCGTCGCCCCGCCTAACGCGGCATGAAGATCCAGATTCGCTTGGCTGGGTTCAGTGATCGGCTGCCCCTGTTTGCCCTTGGCTTTTACCATGGGGCCGGTGATCAGCGTCGCGGCCATCGGAATGGTAGTAATCAAACCGAGCCGTTGATGGATCTTCAGCATGTGCGTACGCCGGTCAAGCAAGGCCTGCAACTGGGCGTTGGCTTGTGTCTGTTGCGGCGTGAAGCCCAAATCTCCCAGCGAAGGCTCATTGCCCGGCTCCGTCTTGTCCTGCGGATTCTGCGGGCTTGGCTGATTCTGCCCCGCGCCTTGCGCCGACCCTGCGGCTTGAGCCAGTTGGACGTTCGGAATTGGCGCAGAAGGCAAATCGGCACTATCCGAGGGCGCGGTCCCCGCAAGGCCCGGAGCGGCTGGCAGCGTCATCGCCGCACTTTGTGCGACGCACGGCCACGAAGCGAAAAGCAGACAGCAGCAAAGGGCAAGCTTCAGCAGCCCCGCCGTCTTCCCCGTTTCCGTTTTCGAAGCCATCCACAACCTCCTTCTGCGATGAATCGTCCTCGCTCGCCTTTTGGCTCCGCGTCCTTCCGCTCGCCTTGAACCAGACTGACTTTGACGCGTGCGATCCGGTTTTGTCCGCAAGTCCATCCTCGGATCGCGGTTAGAGGCGCCGAGTGCGCCGGCCGGTCCGAGTGCGCTGAGCTTGGCGAACTCTCTTCGAGTCAGGTGCATAGGCTCCCTATCTCACGCTCAGGTCGCCGTCTACGTCAACTGCCGGTGCGTCGCCGTGGGATCTGCATTGAGTGAATCTTGAGCCTTTTCAGAGTCACCTTATACCCGGAGGAGGCGGTCCAGCCTTCGGTGGCGTCGGGACTCGGGCTCAGCTCGACGGCGCGGCTTCGCAGGCCAGAAGCAGCAAGCTGGCCGCCGTTATTTTTCTGGTTATTGTCATAAGAGTATCGTGCCACTGTTGGCCGGGATATTGCCAAATTTGTCCATCGAAAGTCTTTGCCGGTCCCGGCCTGGAATGGTTGTCTCTATCACTAATCGTCAATGGATGAATGAGATGCATTTACTTGGAGGCCGAGCCATGGCTAAGATGACAAATCGGTCATGTGCAATTTTGCTATTGATTTTTGAACAAAATATACGTAAAATAACAATCTAGATCGTCCTCAAGGTTGACAGGTTCCCCCAGCTTGTTCCGAGGAAGTACACCAAACCACCTCTTTTCTTAAGGAAACCAATTCAATGGCAAAGCGTCGTGGAAATCCGAATTGGGGCAAGCCGGAGCCCATAGGCCCGGTTGTGCCCACAGTGACCTCCTTCGAACAGATTGTGAAGGAGTTCAAGCTCAGTCCAGACCAGTACATACGGTCTACCCGTCTGCGGGAGTGGGCTCGGCGGAACAAGAATTCCAAGTATATCCCTGAGGCACTTCTAGAGGCCTGGGGATTTGAGATCGAATCGACGTTGTAGGCCCTTTCTGAGGTATTTTCCAGAGCGCCGCCCTCGGGCGGCGCTTTTTGCTGTGTGTGGGCGATTTTCTTCGTGAGATCGAAGAGATTTCAGACGCCTCCCGGCTTCGAGGCCGGTTCAGAAATAATCTGCAAGGCTTTGAAAATAAACCAGGGGGGTAGGGGGGATTATTTAAATGGTACACAGCGGGCGACGCGGGCTCAGTCTCCACCCCGGTAGAGCCAGCTTGATTGTCGGCGATCCGCGGTTCTTCGGGATGGCGCGGCCTCTCCCCGCTTTCCTCTATCGATCATTCTGCGCCGACAAGCCGTAATTTTCTGCAAATGGATTCTGGGGCTGCGCAAATCGACGAATGTCGGGCGACATATCGGTTCCAATCCAGAAGAGTCTTATCTTTGAATCAAATCCGGGCTGTGAACGGCCCGCCCAAAACAGCCGGAGCCAGCTCAGAACTCCAGCCGCGCCTGAAAGGCGATCATGCGTGGACTGCTATCGCCGCCTAAGCCGACGCCCAGCAATCCGGTCGGAGGCGAGGTTGCGGAAGTGAGCGCCCCAAATCCAATCTGCGTGGAAGGATTTCCGGGAATCCCGGCCTGCACCATGCTGGGAAGCGCAAAATTCGGATGGTTGAAAACATTGAAAAACTGGCCCTCAAACCGCAGCTTCACATGCTCGGCCAAGGGAACCCATTTTGTCAGATAGAAATCGCTCCACAGGAAATCGGGACCGCGAAGGCCGTTGCGCCCAAGGTTGCCAAATTGGCAGTTCTGCGGGCTGTTGCCGCCAGAGCACTGCCCTGTACTCGGATCGACAGTCGATACGAATGCGTCCGGATTGAGCCACTGAAGCGTGCCCGGCTGTGTTACACCCGAAATCGGATGACGATCGTACAGCGGAACGCCGCGAACGACACTGGCGAACTGCGGCCCGCTGCCCTGCACGATGCCGTTTCCGTTCGCGGAATACGGTGTGCTCACCACCGAGAAGGGAACTCCGCTGTGCCAAAACGCCGTTCCGGAAATCTGCCAGCCATTGAGCGCGTAGCCCAGCGCGCGGCTGCGCACGCTGACCGGTAGCTGATACACATACTGTGCATCGAGATTGTTCCTTATGTCGTAGTCGCAAGGACCATAATCGCGAGCCAGGTCTCCTGGCAGCGGCGAAAGAATTCCACCCGCGGAAAAGGAAAGAAACCCTCCGTTCGAAACAGTATCCATACAGCGGCTCCAGGTGTAATTGAGCTGTCCTTGTAAACCGTGGCCGAGCCGCTTCATCGCGGTCAGTTGCAGGCCGTTGTAGTGGCTGTTGGCGCCAGTGGAGAATTGCGTCACCGCTCCGAACCGCTGATCTGTGGTCTGCATGTATGGGAATGGCGCGAAACAGCCCTGGCACACGGTTTGGTAGCCGTTCACCTGGGTCGAGAACGGCTGATTCACGGCCCTCGTGCCCACATATTGCGCTTTCAGGCTGGCCGCCGTTCCAAATTGATGTTCCAGCCCCAAGCTCCACTCCATGAAGTATGGCGCGTGGAGCTTCCCATCGGGAATGGCCGTAATCGCAACCGCTGGAAGACAATTTGCCGGATCTGCCCGTGGAGATGCGCACGAAAAATTGCCCTGGGGAAATCCCGCGGTAAAAAGCCGGTTTGCGGCAATGGTTGCATCGACGGCGCTGTTGGGCACTCCTGGCGCGATGGCTGTTCCGCCGACGCTGCCGAGCAGTCCGCCCTGAAACGCGTTGTCGTAGGGAGGATTGGTGCCGATCAGGTCGGCCACCGTGCCGGGCAGAATGTCGCTGAAGATTCCAAAGCCGGCGCGGAGCACGGATTTGGGCTCGAACTGCCATGCCATCGCTGTTCTTGGCTGTAGAATGGCCAGCGGCGTGGACGAAAACAGACTGCTGAGATGAGTTTGAATCGCCTGGTTCAGGGGTTGACTCACATCGTGCGAGATGGAACTGAATGAGCCGCTGAGGCGGGCAACCTCATCATGCGGATTCGCCGGGTTGAAGTTGTCCGTGTCGCGTAGGCCGATCGTCCATGTGAGTGTGCGGGTTATTTTCCAGGTGTCTTGCGCGTAGAGATCGAGATTGAGAAATCTGAAAGGCTCGTTTACGTTCGATGGAAACGTCTCCGACGCGGTATTGGCTGTTCCATGGATGTATTGCTCTAGGTTGGCATAGGTCACCGCGGGCACTGTGCCTTCTGCAAAGTCATAGTCGTTCAAGCGGAAGATGCGGGTATTGGTTCCAAACCGCAGTTCATGAGCTCTGCGGCTCCAGGCAAGATTGTCATTGATGAAAAACCGGGAGGCGCGCCGGCCTTGAATCCAGGTGTTGTCAAGCCCTCCCATGGGCGTGAAGGCATTTGCGCCGCTGCCTTGCAATACGATGGGGAACGCAGCAAGTGTGGATTGCAGGTTTGCCGGTCCAAACAGGCTTTGGTACCAGGAGAACGCCGGGTTCAAATAGTTCACCAGATGTTGCGAGAAAATGTGCGTGTGCCCCGCAGCGAAAGAGTAAAGAGGCTGCGGAGAGACCGCATCAAACAGCGGGTTGATGGGGTCTGTGTAGGCTGCTTGCAGGCCCGTGTCGGCCTGAAAACGAAGCCAGAGCGTGTCTTTCTCGCGCAGGTTGTAGTCGATGCGGACGGTCTGCACCTGTTCATGATCGTCGCTGGAATGGGAAACGCTTTGACGGTTGGCGCAACCTTCCGAAGCGGCGCCCAGCGGGCAGCCCAGGACCGCGGTGGGTGTCCCGCCGGTAGATCCGTAGAGAGAAAACATTTGCCGATAGAACGGGACCAACGAAGAAGGAAGTTGTTGCAATACGTATTGTTGAAACGCCGCTGTCGGAACGATCGTGGGCGTGACGATGGGCAGCGCAATTCGCGCCCACTCGCTGTCAAAAAAGAAAAACAGTTTGTCATGCACGATCGGCCCGCCCAAACTGCCCCCGAAGTGGTTCACGGTAGATCTGGGCTTGTGATTCCCGGCCGTCGCGTTGGTGAAATAGTCCGCCGCGTTCAGTATCGATCCGTTCCACAATTCATACAGGTTTCCGTGAAACCGGTTCGCGCCGGACTTGGTGATGTAATTGATTTGGGATGCTCCATACCTTCCCTGGTCGACGGAATAAGAAAGAGTGTTGACGGTCACTTCCGAGATCGAATTCAATCCCAGGACGAGGTTGGTGGAAAGTCCGCTGTTGAGATTTGTGAGCGGGTCATTCGTTTCCAGCCCGTCCACAATGTAGCCATTCGAGAGGGCAGGCAGCCCATTGAATTCCACGTTGCCGTATCCGTTGCTGCCGCCGACGAAATCGTTGCTGCTCCCCGCTGTATTGATGAGGGCCCCAGGCGCGAATTGAAGGGGGTAGGTCAGGTCGCCGCCCGGATTCGGCAGATCCTCCAGCGCCGCCGCATTCAGCGTAGTGGAGGTGTTTGCGTTTTCCGGGTTGATCAGCGGGGCTTGACCGCTGACTTCCACCGCTTCCGTCGAGTGGGCCACTTTCAGCGTGAAGTCCACGGTTTGCTTCTGGCCGAGGCCCGCAAGAACGTTGTCATTTCGCTGGGGCTCGAAGCCTGGCGCTTCCACCTTGACGGAATACGCGCCCGGCTTCAATTGGGGAAAATTGAATCGGCCAGTATCATCGGTCTTGGCGGTGCGCCTGAGTCCGGTCTCGGAGTTGACGGCCGTCACTGTGGCACCGCTCACAACGGCGTTGCTCACGTCCAAAACCTGGCCAACGATGGCGCTCGTGGTTTCGCCCTGCCCCAGCGCTTGCACCGGATGAAGACAAACGACTGTCCACAGAAGAAAAGCGATGTAGGTTGCCCGCGCCATGAATCCCCCATTCAACCGAAAGCGGCAAGATTTTCCCGGCTTGGCATATTAATCTTTGCTTACTTAAATAGTTAACCATGCTTAATCCAAACAATCAAATCCAAAAAGGGATACAAAACCACCTCGCAACTCGTGTTCGAGCGCAGAGATGTTGGCGCGTCTGAAGATGTACCGCGCGTACGGCAGGCTTATGCGGCGCGCTTTGGCGGCTTACGCGGTTTTGATGTTTGACTCTGCCGTCGGCGGGAAGGTTGGGGAGGGATGCCCACCTTCGGGTACTCTTTCAGAGATGTTCCCGGCGTCCTGGCCTACATGCGCTCCGGCTGCGCGGGGGACTAGGCTCGGTATTGCTCGTCGCTCACCTGCTCCATCCAATCGACGGTTTTGCCGTCGAGTTTTTCCTGGATGGCGATGTGGGTCATCGCGGTGGTTTGCGACGCTCCGTGCCAATGCTTTTCCTCCGGCGCAAACCAGATCACATCGCCGGGCCGGATTTCCTCGATGGGGCCGCCCCAGCGCTGCGCACGGCCGCAGCCCGACACGACAACCAGGGTCTGGCCAAGCGGGTGCGTATGCCAGGCGGTGCGCGCGCCGGGCTCGAAGGTGACGCTGGCGCCGACGACGCGCGCGGGGTCGGGCGCGGTGAACAGCATGTCGACGCGGACTGTACCCGTGAAGTAATCCGCCGGTCCCTTGCCGGACGGTTGTGAACCGACGCGTTTGATCTCCATTGCTTCCTCTCTCCTGGTTCCGTTGATGTATTGATTGAACCCTTAGATGCCGGTCATCTTCTCGAGGTGTTGGGGATAGCGCGCACCCTCCACGTGGATCTTCGAAGCGGCGCTTTCGATCTGCTGAAGATCCTCCGCCGAAAGCTCAACGGAGGCGGCTCCGATGTTCTCTTCGAGGCGATGCAGCTTGGTTGTGCCCGGAATGGGAACAATCCAGGGCTTCTGGGCCAGCAGCCAGGCGAGCGCGATCTGGGCGGGCGTGGCGCTCTTGCGCTTGCCGATTACGCCCAGCAGATCGACGAGGGCCTGATTCACCTTCATGGCTTCCGGCGAAAAGCGCGGGATCGAGCTGCGGATGTCGGATTTCTCAAACGTCCTGCTTTGGTCCATCTTGCCGGTCAGGAAGCCTTTGCCCAAGGGGCTGAAGGGCACAAAGCCGATGCCAAGTTCATCGAGCGTGGGAATGATTTCCTCCTCAGGGGTGCGGTACCAAAGAGAGTACTCGCTCTGGAGCGCGGTCACCGGCTGCACGGCGTGGGCGCGGCGGATGGTCTTCGCGCCAGCTTCGGAGAGGCCGAAGTGCTTCACCTTGCCGTGCTGGATGAGGTCCTTGACGGCTCCGGCGACATCTTCAATGGGCACTTCGGGGTCGACGCGGTGCTGGTAGAGGAGATCGATGACGTCCGTCCTGAGCCGCTTGAGCGAGCCTTCGACGGCCTGACGGATGTGCGCGGGCTGGCTGTTGGTGGGCTTGGCGCCGCGGCTTCCGTCGGGATTGATGTCGAAGCCGAACTTGGTGGCAATGGCAACTTGGCCGCGAAATGGCTCGAGAGCCTCACCGACGAGTTCCTCGTTGTTGAATGGCCCGTAGACTTCGGCGGTGTCAAAGAATGTAACGCCGCGCTCGACCGCCGCGCGGAGCACCGCGAGCGAATCCTTCTTTTCCGGAAACGGAGCGTAGGAGAAGGTCATTCCCATGCAGCCAAGGCCGATTGCGGAGACTTCCAGGTTGGTGTTTCCCAGTTTGCGCTTTTGCATTGTGTTTTCTCCTTTGGTGCCGGTCAAATTGGCAGGCGATTCGGACGGTGCGCCGACCAAGATGGGTAACTTTTCCAAAATCACTTTCGATGCACCTCCACAGCCCCTGTCGTCATGCGATTGAAGCAACGCGCCAAGCAGCCTAGCGTCCGGTCATCTTCAACATAGCTTCAGGAAGGCGCGCTCCTTCGAGCTTCAGTCTGGAAGCTTGTTCGTCGATTTGCTTGAGGTCGTCCTGAGTCAGCTCGACGTTTACCGCGCCGAGGTTTTCCTCGAGTCGATGCAGCTTCGTGGTTCCTGGGATCGGCACAATCCACGGCTTCTGGGCCAGCAGCCAAGCGAGCGCGACCTGCGCCGGCGTAGCGCCTTTGCGTTCTGCGACGGCTTTGACCAGATCAACCAGCGCCATATTCGCCTTGCGCGCCTCGGGCGAAAATCGGGGCACGATGTTGCGGAAGTCGGTGGAATCGAACTTCGTGTTCTCGTCGATCTTGCCAGTGAGGAACCCCGCGCCGAGCGGGCTGAATGGCACGAATCCGATACCAAGTTCCTCCAGGGTCGGCAGAAGCTCGGCCTCAGGACCGCGCCAGAACAGCGAGTACTCGCTCTGCACCGCGGTGACTGGCTGGACGGCGTGCGCACGGCGAATCGTTTGAACCCCGGCCTCTGACATGCCGAAGTGTCTGACCTTGCCCTCGGCAATCAGTTCCTTGATCGCTCCCGCCACATCCTCTATCGGTACGTCAGGATCGACGCGATGCTGGTAGAAGAGATCGATGGTTTCGGTCCGCAAGCGCTTCAGAGCGTCCTCAGCTACGCGCTTGATGTGCTCGGGCCGGCTATTGGTCCCGCCACTGCGTTTGCCCGTATCAGGATCAATGTCGAAGCCAAACTTTGTGGCAATCACCACCTTGTCGCGGATGGGCTGGAGCGCCTCGCCGAGCAGTTCTTCGTTCGCGAAGGGGCCATAGGCTTCAGCTGTATCGAAATGGGTAACGCCAAGGTCATGGGCGGAACGAATTAACTTGATCATTTCGCCCTTGTCGGCGGCCGGGCCATAACCAGAACTCATGCTCATGCAGCCGAGGCCGATGGCCGAGACTTCGAGATATCTGCTTCCGAGTTTGCGTGTTTGCATTGCGCTCTCCTTTCGAGAGACAGTTGCGGCGCTGCGATGGACGAAGAGCAACTCTCAGCGGCCGGTCATCTTCTCAAGCTCTGCCGGATATCGGTCGCCATGCACTGTAACTTTTGAGGTGGCGCCGTCGATCTCACGCAGATCATCCGGGGTAAGTTCCAGTTCGGCCGCTGCAATGTTCTCTTCGACCCGAGCAATTTTAGTCGTGCCGGGGATTGGAACTATCCAGGGTTTCTTTGCTAGCAGCCATGCGAGCGCGATCTGAGCCGTTGTTGCCTTCTTACGTGCTGCAATGACGCCGATCAGATCAACCAGAGCCCGATTTGCCTTCCGGGCTTCGGGTGTAAAGCGCGGGAAACTACCGCGGTTATCTTCCGGATCGAACTGTGTGTCTTCGGTAATCGTCCCGGCAAGAAATCCCTTGCCAAGTGGGCTGAACGGAACGAAGCCAATTCCGAGTTCCTCAAGCACCGGGAGCACCTCCTCTTCTGGACGCTTCCACCAGAGCGAGTATTCACTTTGAAGCGCAGTTACCGGCTGGACGGCATGCGCCCGGCGGATGGTCTGGACACCGGCTTCAGATAGACCGAAATGCTTCACTTTTCCTTGTTGAATGAGGTGCTTCACCGCGCCCGCGACGTCTTCGATCGGCACCTCCGGGTCAACGCGGTGCTGGTAGAGCAAATCGATACAATCGATGCGAAGTCTCTTCAGTGAAGACTCCACAGTTTCCTTGATATACTCCGGCCGGCTATTCAGACCGGTCGGATGAGGATCTCCATCGGACTCAAATTTGAACCCGAACTTGGTGGTGATAACCACCTGATCGCGGAGGGGCGCAAGAGCTTCACCCACGAGCTCTTCATTTACAAATGGGCCATAGACCTGCGCTGTATCGAAGAGGGTGATGCCCCGTTCGACCGCTCCCCGCATGACAGCAATCATCTCCTGCCGGGTCCCTGCTACTTTGCCGTGACCAGCGCTCATCCTCATGCATCCGAGTCCGAGGGCCGAAACTTCCAGGTTGCTATTTCCCAGTTTGCGTTTTTGCATTGCGATTCCCCGCCTTCTTTCATGGAAACTTGCGATCAAGTTGGGCTTTGCACGATAGCAATCTCAGGTAACGAACGGTCATTTCGGGGCGAGATCGCCAAACCAATAAGCTGCCGTCACGCCGCCATCCATCAGGAAGTCACTCCCCGTAATAAACGCGCCATCGGGCCCCATCAAAAGCGCTCCAACGGTTCCGACCTCATCCGGTGTGCCAGCTCTTCCAACGGCAGAGACTTCGAGCATTCGCCGATATCCCGGGCCACGCGGCCCCTTCAGTTCGTCATTCGCAAGAGGAGTGATGATGATGCCGGGGCTGATTGTGTTGACCCGCGCGCCGCGCTTACCCCATCGGACTGCTTCGGCCATGACGCGCAGCGAGTTCCCACGCTTCGATATCTGGTAAGCGTGAAGCGGGTCTTTAATCATATCCGGCTGAAGCATGGGGAGTGAGAGCAACTCTTCCACGGGCGTTGTGGCGAGAATTGCGTTTTGTTCCGCTGAGAGCGGAGGCAACCGGTGGCCAGACTGGGACGCGATTACGATGCCGGCTCCTCCACGTGCGATAACGTTGCCGAATTCCTCCAGTACGAGTGCAGTTCCGTAAAGATCGACCTTGAGGATTGTCTCGGGCGACGCCTGGGAAGGAGAAACACCTGCCGCATGGATTACACCGAATACTTCACCAAGCTTGGTTGCGGCCTCAACAAGGGCGTGAACCGATGCGCGTAATGAAACATCAACCACCGCCGTTGTGACGTCGAAACCGGCATCGCTGAGCGTACGAGCGGCAGCATCGGCGTTTTCCTGCCGTATGTCGGCCAACAACACGCGCTTGCCTGCGCTGACCCGCCGCACGATCGCCTGACCGATCGATCCTGCACCGATTACAACAATCACCTGTGTCATTTCGATCCTCGGTTCATTTCGTTCATTTTGCATTCGATTCGATTTACTCTGATTTGAGCGAAGCCATATCGATGGAAAAGCGGTACTTCACGTCGGACTTGGCCAGCCGCTCGTAGGCTTCGTTGATCTTCTGGATGGGGATGACTTCGACGTCGGAGGTAATGTTGTGCTGGCCGCAGAAGTCGAGCATCTCCTGTGTTTCTGCGATGCCTCCGATGAGCGAACCAGAGAAGCTGCGGCGCGCGAAGATGAGTCCGAAGACGGAGACGGCGAGCGGTTTTTCTGGCGCGCCCACCATGGTGATGTTGCCGTCGCGGCGGAGCATTTGGATGTAGGCGTTGATGTCGTGTTCGGCGGCAACCGCGTCAAGGATGAAGTCGAAGCTGCCGGCGTGCTTGGCCATCTCATCTGCATTGCGCGAGACGACAACCTCATCGGCGCCGAGGCGGAGGGCGTCGTCCTTCTTGGCGGGAGAGGTGGTGAAGACGACCGTGTGCGCTCCGAATGCGTGCGCGAACTTGACGCCCATGTGGCCGAGTCCGCCGAGGCCGACGACGCCGACCTTCTTGCCCTTGGTCACGCCCCAGTGGCGCATTGGGGAGTAGGTGGTGATTCCAGCGCACAGGAGTGGCGCGGCTCCGGCAAGATCGAGATTCGACGGGACGTGGAGTACGAAGTGCTCTGTGACGACGATGCTGTCGGAGTATCCACCGTACGTCACGCCCCCGCTGTGCTTGTCAGGGAAGTTGTAGGTAAGGATCATGTTCGGGCAGAACTGCTCGAAGCCGGCCTTGCACTCGGGGCAGGTGCCGTCGGAGTCCACAAGGCAGCCTACAGCAGCCAGGTCGCCCGGCTTGAACTTGGTAACCGCGGAGCCGACCTTTGTGACTCTGCCGACGATCTCATGGCCAGGGACGCAGGGGTAGACGGTGGGCATCAGGCCGCTCCATTCGTTGCGGGCCTGGTGGAGATCGGAATGGCAGATTCCGCAGAAGAGAATTTCGATTTGAACGTCGTGCTCGTTGGGATCGCGCCGGGCGATCGTGGTGGAAGCGAACGGCGATGTCGAGCTGGCAACGGAATAAGCTTTTGCGTTGTACATGACGTGAACTCAACCTCCTGGGCAGATGGCGAGCAACTCGCCCGTAAACCAGACTACGAAAGGGAGCCTTTCGAGCGGTATCCTGATCCTGCCAATCTATTGCCTATTCCTGTCGAGACATGCATTTTTGTGTACAACGCCATGAATGCAGCGTTAACTTGGTTTTGGAGAAGTGAACGAGTGAAGAAGTGAACGAGTGAAGAAGTGAAGAAGTGAACGAGTGAGGGAGTGAAGGAGTGAAGCGAGTGAATGCAGCGACACACCCGCACGGGAGCCTGGATCAACGGCTGGATGAAAGCGTGGTTGAGAAGCGGCGAGAGCTGGCCCGCAAGATTGCCGTTCGTGCCGTTACGGAGGGCGTCACACTTACTGAAATTCCAGGCCTGGGCCTCTCCCGCCGCTCCGTGCCCAGCTCCTGCGCCTCGGCCGCATACGAGCCCAGCCTGGTTGTCTTTGTGCAGGGCGAGAAGCGCATCAATGTCGGCAAGACCACCTATATTTGCGGCGGCTCAAACTTCCTGCTTACCTCGGTCGATTTGCCCGTTGTCAGCCAGGTGATTGCCGCCACGCCAAAGGAGCCGATGCTCGGCTTGCTTCTTAAACTCGAGATGCCGGCGGTCCGGGAGATTCTCTCGCAGCAGGAGTTTCACCTGCGCGAGGAATCTGCTGACGCTCGCGGCATGGCAGTCGGTGTCACTTCATTTGAACTCCTCGACGCATGTTCCCGGCTTGTCGACCTTCTGGACGCGCCTCAGGACATTCCATTTCTCGGCGCATTGATCCAGCGTGAGATCGTCTTCCGGTTGCTTCGCAGCCCGCAGGGAAAGCATCTTCGCGCCATTGCCACGCTGGGCGAGCAAAGCCACCGGACTGCAACGGCGGTCGAGTGGCTCCGAATGAACTACGCCAAGCCGCTTCGCGTTGAGGAACTCGCCACCATGGCGCGGATGGGCGTATCGACGTTGCACCATCAATTCCGGTGCCTGACTGCGATGAGCCCTCTGCAATATCAGAAGCAGCTTCGACTGCACGTAGCGAGGCAGCGCATGATCAATGAAGGGCTGGATGCCGCTAGCGCGGCCTTCGAAGTCGGCTATGAAAGCGCTAGCCAATTCAACCGGGAATACAGCCGATTTTTCGGCCAGCCACCCATGCGCGACGTCAAAGCGCTTCGGCTCACTGGCGCGGGCACCGTTCCCGCTTGACGACAGCTGACTCGAGCCAATTTCCATTGAAGCGCGCGAGGCCGGCGGACTCGCCATAGTTTGGGCTGGTTGACGTTAGCCGAGCCCGATCCCATCCGAAACACGCAGCGCAGGAACCGATTGAGCACCTCGGCATGCGCCAAATTGCCGATGAACTCATCGAGTCAATTACGTCGAGAAATGCATTCGTCTCAGGGCTTGGGTCGCCTGTCTGGCAAACCGAACCACGCTGCGATGGTCTTGCCCGGCACTTTTGCTGTTTGCCCCTGCCATGGGCGAGAATGGGAGGGTGGCCATGCCCAACGCACCCCGCACTATCGAGTCCCCTTTCACTGACGTCCCCGGCGCGCTGGCCGAGATTCGCGCCGGCCGCATGGTGGTTGTCGTTGACGACGAGGACCGCGAGAATGAAGGCGACCTGACGCTGGCCGCCGAGCATGTTACGCCGGAAGCAATCAATTTCATGGCCCGTTACGGACGCGGCCTTATTTGCCTGACGCTGACGGAGGAGCGCGCCGATCATCTGCGCCTGTTCCCGATGACGCAGCAGAATTCGTCGCGATTTGGCACGGCGTTTACCGAGACCATCGAGGCCCGCGAAGGAGTCACAACGGGCATCTCTGCGGCTGACCGGGCGCACACGATCCGCACTGCAATCAACCCGGGCGCAAACTATACGGATCTGGCTCGGCCAGGGCATGTCTTTCCCCTGCGGGCGCGCAGGGGCGGCGTGCTGGTGCGCGCCGGGCAGACCGAGGCCTCGGTAGACCTGGCGCGGCTGGCGGGCCTCAACCCGTCTGGCGTGATCTGCGAGATCATGCGAGACGACGGCGAAATGGCCCGGATTCCGGATCTTATCCCATTCTGCAGGGAACACGGGCTGCTGATCCTGACCGTGGCCGAACTGATCCGTTACCGGCTGCGGCATGAGCGCTACATCGTGCGTACCGGGGAAAGCCGCATCCAGACACGCTATGGTGAGTTTCGGATGATTGCTTACGAGAGCGCGGTGAACGGCGGCGAGAGCCACATAGCGCTGGTGCGAGGCGAGCTTTGCGCCGATTGTCCTGCATTCCACGGCGGGCCGGCGGTCACCGGATTGCCGGGGGATTCAGGGTTGACGACACCCGCTGAGGGAGAGTTGCGCCCTCCGTGCTCGCACGCCGTTCTGGTGCGAGTCCACACGAGGTGTACGGCGGGCGACGTATTTGCCGCCGACTGCCAGTGCCGCGAGACGCTGGATCAATCGATGCGCATGATTGCCGAGGAGGGGTGCGGGGTGTTGCTCTACCTGCACAATACCTCGCGTGGCTTCGAGGTCGATCGCACACCGGATTCGAGGGACGCGTTCGAGCCCGGCGGAGCTGCCGCCATGTCTCTTTCACCGGAAGCGACCGGAGCGCGGCTCATTCAGCATCGGGAGCTGCGCGCGCGCGAAGGCTCGCAGGCCCGCAGCGGGCGGATTCTGCGCGCGATTGGACTTGGCGGTCAGATCTTGTCAGACCTCGGCATCCGGCGCATTCGCCTGCTTTCGAATACCCCCATGCACATTCCGGCTCTGGAGGGCTTTGGGCTGGAAATTGTGGAACAGGTGGCGATTCCGGTAGGGGAATGCAGCCGGGTGGGGTGAGCCCCTGAGTTGTTACAGTTTCTTCGGTGCGGCCAGCCTGCAAGTTGGTTTCTTGCGGTCGGACGACCCTACCTACCGAATGTATTGACTCCGATGGATTCTCAGCTTTTCGAGATATAGCCTTTATGTTTCTTGGAAATGACCTTTATGTGGGATTGCACGGAGGTCGCTGGAAATTGTCAAATGGCTTACCAGTGAAAATCAGGCTCCAATCGGCATAGGCCGCGAGACTGTGTCTGGGCTTGGAAGGCGCATGATCTTGAACCTATCCTCACCTGAGATTGAACCGCAAACACTGCATGGACTGGCTTGGACTTATGCGCCCGGCGCCATGTTTGCGTTTGACGCGGTCACTGGCAATCTTGCCGACGTCAACCCATCGGCGGAGGCGCTCTCCGGGTACTCACGCAAGGAGCTTCTCGGATCGAACATGGTTCTGATGCACCCAGAGGCTGAGCGGGAGCGGGTGAAGGCTGAATTTCTGAAGCCCGCGGGGCAGCCTTCGCAGCATGCAGGCTACCACATTCAGCGCAAAGACGGCCGATCCGTGCCAGTGACGATTACTTCGTCGAAATCCTTGGTTCTGGGTGGTCAGCCAGTGATGATTGGCGTGTATTTCGACATCAGCGATTTGGAGCAGCGTGAACATCGCCTTGCCACGAACAATTGGGCGCTCTCGGCGTATGCAGGCGCCGCCTTGGCCCTTGGCCAGAAGCACACCTTTGAGACACTTCTTGAGGCTATCTGTGCTGCCATCACTCGCGAATCCGTCTATTTGCTGGCCTGGGTGGGTATTGCCGAAGACGGATTGGGGCAGCCAGTGCGAGTTGCCGCCGCGGCGGGGATTGCCGGGGATTACCTGACCGGAGCGCGCATCAGTTGGTCTGAGAAAGATCCGATGGGGCAAGGTCCGGCGGGCACCTGCATTCGTACCAGGCAGTTGCAGATCGTGGAGGATACGGAGACAAGCCCATTCTTTGCCCCGTGGCGTGAAAGAGCAGGGCAATTCGGAATACGCTCCTGTGTCGCAATTCCTTTTGCCAATAATGGCAGTTTGCGCGGTGTGTTGCACGTTTATGCTGCACAGCCCAATGCATTCGACCCTATGGCCATTGGGGTATTCCACCACTTGGCGGAGCAGATTGGCCACGGATTGCATGCAATCGAGCAAGAGCGTCTTCTGGCTGCCGGGCGCGAGCACTTGGCTAAGACAGAGCGGCAACTTACCAAGGCTTTATCCGCCATGGTTGCTCCTATCGTTACTGCCATGGAGATGCGCGACCCCTACACTGCCGGTCACCAGTTGCGAGTGGCGGATATTGCCTGCGCAATCGGCAAAGAGAAGGGCTGGTCCGAAGCCCAGTTGCAGGGATTGCGCGTGGCTTCAATGGTTCACGACATTGGGAAGATTTCGATCTCCGCGGAGGTCTTGACCAAGCCCACGCGGCTGTCGAACGCGGAGTGGGAGATTCTGCACGGTCATCCGGAGACAGGTTTCAGGATTCTGAAGGACATTCCGTTTCCCTGGCCCATCGCCGAGATCGTGCGGCAACACCATGAAAGACTGGATGGCTCAGGCTATCCGTTCGGACTTAAGGGCGACGCGATCCTGCCCGAGGCCAAGGTGCTTGCGGTGGCAGACGTTGTGGAAGCGATGGTCGCATTCAGGCCTTATAGAGCGGCGATCGCCCTGGAAACCGTATTGGAGGAGATCGAAAGGCAGGCCGGAAAGTTGCTGGATGCGGAGATAGTTAGAGTCTGCGCCGATCTGCTCCGCGAGAAGCGTTTTGTCATAGCGAGTTAGATTCTCCGTTGATTTTGCTTGGACGGCAAGGATAAGCCTGCCTTGGGAGTCGATTGACCGAGCGGACAGTGTACAGGCGATGGTGCGCTTCCCGAAATTCCCGATCTTCAGTCAGGCCAGACGCTAAAGCCGAAGACGGCCGGCCATGAAATTCTTCGTACTTTCAATAAAATTGTTTATGCGTCGCCAATAGTGGTCAAAATTGACCACTCAAAGGCACATCAAGCCTGCCAGTGTAAGATCGAGAAAACTGTCCGGCGGGAAGACTCGGCATCGCCCATCATGCGGGAATGTACCCCGTATCTGATTCGACCGATAACGAAGACGCTCTCTGAGATCACCATACTCGTACGAGGAAAGGTTGGATCCGATGAGAGTTCATCTGGTCAATCCCAGCGACAATTCATTCGGCACGGCGGTCATCACACCGCGATGGCTCTTTGTGCTTGCGGCAGCGACACCGCGCGAGGTGGGAGATCCCATACTCGTCGATGAGTCGCTGGAGCCGATAGTGCCAGAGACGATTCAGCCTGGAGATATCGTCGGCATCAGTGTGCACACGGGCAACGCGCTGCGCGGCTACCATGTTGGCAGGATGGCGCGCAGCAGAGGCGCGTGGGTGGTCTACGGCGGAATTCACGCGACGCTGTTTCCAGAAGAGGTCTTGGAAAAAGGGGAAGGGCACGCGGTGGTGAAGGGTGACGGCGATGTCGCCTGGGGCAAAGTGGTCATGGATTGCGTTGCGGGCAAGCCCGGCAGGGTCTACGATGGCGGCCGGATTGAAGGCGGCGAGTTCCTGCCCGCGCGCTGGGATCTGATGAACCCGGAGAAGTATATGTGGGCCTCGGTGCAAACCATTCGCGGATGCCCGAAGCACTGTTCCTTTTGCAGCGTGTGGCGGACGGATGGACAAAAGCCCCGGCAGCGAAGGTTTCAAAGTGTGATTGACGAAATCGTAGCTCTGCGGCGGCTCGGATTTCGCTTTGTTGCCCTCGCCGACGACAACTTCTATCCAGTCACGTTTACGGATCTGCGGCTTGCCCGAGAGCAAAACAATATTGCCAAAGTTGAAGAGTTGACGACGATTCGCAACGAGCGCTTTCAACTGATGGACGAGTTGTCCAAGCTGCCGAAAGACATGGTGTTTTTCACCCAGATGACGATGGAAGCGGGCGAGGACGTTGGTTTCCTGGATGCGATGCGAAAGGCCAATATCAAAGGCGCGCTGGTGGGCGTGGAAGCGGTGACCCCCGAGGGGCTTAAAGCGGTCTATAAGGACTGGAACCTATCTGGCGATGCTCTGGCCAAACAGTTGCAGACGTTCAAGGAGCACGGGGTCCATGTGCTGGGCTCGTTCATCTTCGGATTGCCGACAGACAGGGCGGCCACCTTCGATGCAACGGTGGGGATGGCGCAGAGAGCGGGGATCACTTTCGCCCAGTTTGTCATGATGACGCCGTTTCCCGGTACCGTGGATTTTGGGCGCTGGGAAAAGGAACAGGCAAAGAATCCAACCATGGTGGGCGATGTGCCAATAACCCGGTACTGGCTGATTCCGTCCGAGAATCGCCCAAAAATGTTCACGCCGCATCCGACCATGAGCTCGGAAGAGATCCGGCAGCGCACGCAGAAGGTGTGGGACACGTTTTACAACTGGGGCCCCGTCTGGAAGAGATCGGCTTGCTGTCCGAACATCAGTTCGAGGATCGCCTTTATCTTTCTTTCGAAGCTCTATCGGCAGATGTATGCGAACACCGGGATCTCGACCGACAGCGCTCGCCGCAAGAAATCGAAGGCCTGGGCCAAGTGGACAGCTCACCAGTGCAAGAAGCTGTTTCAGGCAACGCCCATGCCCGAACTCGCGTCGCCTGTCTGGGATCTTGGGTTGGGCGGCATTGGTCAGGCAGCCTTTGCGGGCGGCGATGTTCCGCAGATGCCGGGGCCATTCGTCGTTATCCCTAAGAACTGACTCATTTTGCCGGGGCGCGCGAGCAACCCTATTTTGGCCGGATCAGTTCAATGCGGTCACGCGTCCGCACCCAGGTGTTGCCGGCCATGCGGCCCACGGCGTCCAGGCCGGCTGGATCGATGCGGAAGTCCTCGATCAGATCTTCGCGCACATGAAAGCGAACCACCTCGCCGAGCACGATGACGCCCGCGCCCGGAGCGCGGCTCACGTAGACGACCTGGAGCAGCTTGCACTCCATCTGAGCCGGCGACTCGGCCACTCGCGGCGGGCGCACGGCTTGGCTCGCTATCGGCGTGAGCCCGGCCAGCTGGAATTCGTCCACGTCGTGCGGAACCTCGGCGGCGGTGTCATTGACGGCCGCGGCGATTGCCTCGTTGACAGAGTTCACAACAAACTCTCCGGTCTCTTCGATGTTGCGGAGCGTATCCTTGCGCAGGTCCGGCCGCATATCCGGGTTTGCGCTTCCGGCTGCGCGAAGGGCGGGGCAAAAGAGCACAGCGGGGGGATTGGCGCCTACCTGGCAGAAAGCGCTGAAGGGCGCCAGATTGACCAGGCCGCTTCGGTCGATCGTCGAAACCAGGGCGATCGGGCGAGGGACGACGATGCCGGTCAAAAGCTTGTAAATCTGCTTGAGATCGCAATCGGCGGGGTCAAGCGTGAGCATAGGGCTGGCGGATGTGCCTGGGACGTTCATATTGCTAGCCTAGAGCATCGTTCAGGGGTAGAGCGCATCAAATCACACATCGGGACAATTAGCCCGCGGGCGTGACTGTTTTGGTGCGTAACCGGAAATTTGCACGCTGGTAACAGACCATGATGCACAATGAATTGATAGGAGAGAATCTTCGTGCCGCGTATTCACTTTCAGCTCCAACTCGCCGAACTCAAGGATAAGCTCCTTGCCATGGCTGCCCTGGCGCAGCAGGCGGTCGAGTCCGCGGTAGATGCCTACCTGCAGCGCGACAAGGGCCTGTGCCAATATGTCAAGCAGAACGAGGCCGCCATCAATACCGCCCAGCGGGAGCTGGATGAGATGGCCTATGAACTGCTTGCCAAGGAACAGCCCATGGCCATCGATTTACGGTTTATTTTGGCGGTCATCAAGATCAATGGCGACCTTGAGCGGATCGGCGACCAGTCGATGGGCATTGCGCGCCGGACCAAGGAGATTCTGAAGGCCGAGGAGGTCGATCTGCCGGTGGATTTCGCGGCGATGGGCGAGTTTGCCGGCCGGATGATCCGTTCGGCAGTGCAGGCGCTGTTGGATGGCGACGCCCGGCTGGCCGACTCGGTGCGCGAGATGGATGACGAGATCGACCGCATGAATCGGCGCGCCCACTCCGACTTGCTCACGCTCATTGAAGAGAAGCCGCAGTTTACGCAGCAGGCGATGAACGGCATCCTGGTGGCAAAGAACCTGGAGCGGATCGCCGACCACGCGTCGAATATCGCTACAGACGTCATCTTCTGGATTCGCGGCGCGGATGTTCGCCACCAGTTAAGCATGTCGATGGATTAGGTGGCTGTAAGGGATGCAGAAATTCATATTGACATGGCTGTGCGCGGCGAGATAGAAGACCCATATTGCTATTGCAGCCTTCTCAAATTGCTGGATTGTTGCTCCGGCGGTGTGCATTGAGGCATCGATATGAGCTATGTCGACGTGAAGAATTCGGTGAAGATGCATCCCTCGGTCTGGCTTCTGTCGCTTGCGTTTGCGGGCGGCTTCGTTTATCTGAAGTTTTGGAGCAACTGGAACGGCATAGCCTTCGTCAAAGTGGACGCATCGAATATCGTCGGCTACCTGACGCCGTTGCTGATTACGGCAGCTCTCATTGAACGCGCGGTCGAGGTTGTCATCACGCCTTGGCGCGACCCGGATGCAGACGATAAATCCAGCAAGGTTGCCGCGGCGGCCGCCCAGGTCAAGGCCGGAGTCGACGATGCGCAGGCGTCGCTAGACACCAACACCGGCGACTTGAACCGATACAAGGGCAGGACGCGCCAATATGCGTATGCAATTGCCGTAGCGTTGAGCGTCTCGGCAGTGACCGCCGGCGTTCGAACACTATGGCCGCTGTTGGACACTTCGAAGGTGGTTCCCCCGCCAGAGCAACTCAACTTCTTTCGCTGGTTTGATATGGTCCTCACGGCGCTGCTTCTCGCCGGCGGCGCTGCCGGACTCCATGCGCCGGTTAGCGCCTTTACCAGCTTCTTCGAGAAAACCAAGAGCTAGTGGTGTCCGCCACAAATACAGTCATTTTTCGGTGGTCACGAAATGGACATTTTATCTACCAAAACAGACAGTCGCTCAGTGGCTAAAGCCACACTCATTTCAGGCTGCTTACGGCACGGCTGAAGCCGTGCCCTTTCAAAACGAATAAACGACCGTCTGTGTGGCGGATACCACTAGTTAGAAAGCGGATGGGTCTATCTGCACCCGTCGACTTCAGGATTGTGAAGAAGCACGAGGGCAGCGACGTCTGCCGGCGTCCTGGCCGTGGCGTCGGCCAAGGCAAGCTCCTCCGGCGGGCCGTAACCCCACCCTGCGGCCATGCAGCGGATGCCATTGGCCTGGGCCGCCTGGAAATCGAAGATCCGGTCGCCAATCATCCAGGCGGAATTGCTGTCGAGCGAAGACTCGCGCAGCAAGCGGGCGAGCAAGTCCACCTTGCTGTGGCTGGCGTAATCGGTTTTGTCTCCATAGATCGCCGTGAACAGGCCTGTCAGGTCGAAAAGATCCAGAATCCGAACGGCGAAATGCTGGCCCTTTGAGGTGCAAACGTAGAGCGGGAATCCAAGCCGGCGGAGCTCGGCCAACATCTCCCGGACCCCAGGAAAAACGGAGTTGTTCTTCCAGCCTTCCCGGTCGTAACAGGCGCGGTAGTCGCGCGCCAAGGCGGCACGGGCTTCATCGCTTGCGGTCGGCATCAGAGCGATCGCCCACTCCTCGATGGGAGGCCCGACGAACTGGTCCAGCGGGCCAGGGTGGTCCACCTTGTGAGCGGCCAGCACCTTTCTCAGGCAGCTGAGAATGCCGGGTTTCGAGTCCGTGAGGGTTCCGTCGAGGTCGAAGATGAGGGCGGGCAACGGTGGTACTGCATTTTGCGCTGGCTCGGCCGGCACAGGTCTCGGCTTCTTCGGCAAGGGCTTTGCGAAGCGTTCCAGGCAGCAATTGACAGATTCCACCCAACTTCTGACGGTCGGGTTGATCCAGCCAATCGTTTCCAAAATGTCGACGTAATCCTGCTGTACATTTTGCCTGCCGCAGATGAGTCTTTCGTGATGGGCAATGCGATTGCGCAGTGTCTTGAGTTGGAGAAGACGCCCACGAATCTGGCTCTGGTGGTTTTGAAGCTTCAGTGGAAAGATTTTGCGCAGGTGTGGAACCCACAACGTTTTGTCGTATGAATCCGAAAAAAGTCTTCCCCAAAATGCAAATGTAAGTTCCGCAATGACGCGACCTGGCGTCAGGGCTTCCGGGCGATCCTGCACCTTTTGCTTAGCTTCCTCCAGAGCTTTGCGCTCTGACTCCGCGAGGCCGACTGTTTCGTACCATTCCGGGCCACCGAGTTGTACTGACAGGATGTTGTGAATAGCGTTTCGCAGAGTAATCTCAAGAGCCTGTATGACTCCGTATAAGGCCTCAGAGACTTCTGTGTTGCGCTCATAAAGCCGGATCGCGACCCATTTGTTACCACGCGCATAATTGACGTATGCGGCAAGTCGTTCAGGAGAAAGATACTTTTCAAGCGTTACCAAGGTCTTATTATCGTATTGAAATTCTGTTTGACCTTCCGGTTCCATACTGCTATCCTTGCTCTGTAGACTTTGGTAAGACCGCTGCTTGCAAGTCCCCAAAGCGATTGGATGTATGAAAAAGCCGCCGTCAGGCGGCTTTTTCCATTGTGGCATCAGCAAATCAACTGGTTCACCACTGTGCTACTACGAACAGGCGCCATCTCTACGAGGTGGCGCCTGTTCAATTCTACGGACCGGTTGGGGGCTAGACTTTGACCTGCGGATGCGTGGCATAGTGCAGCAGCACGGCCACGGCGCAACTGGTGAGGCGCGTCTCTGCCGAGTCAGCCCGGCTGGTGAGGATGGTAGGCACGCGAGCGCCGAGTACGATACCGGCCAGTTGAGCGCCGCCCAGGTATTCAAGCTGCTTGGCAAGCATGTTGCCGCTTTCGAGGTCAGGCACGACCAGAATGTCGGCCTGGCCGGTAACGGGCGAGACAAGTCCCTTGATCTTGGCGGCCTTCACGCTGACGGCCGTATCGAAGGCCAGCGGCCCATCGAGGATGCCACCGGTAATCTGGCCACGGTCGGCCATCTTGCAAAGCGCGGCTGCGTCGAGCGTGGACTTGATCTTGGGATTGACCGTCTCAATGGCCGAGAGCAACGCCACCTTGGGCTCGGGAATGCCCAGGGCATGAGCCAGATCGATGGCATTCTGCACGATGTGGATCTTGTCTTCGAGCTCGGGCGTGATGTTGATGGCCGCGTCGGTGATGAGCAAGGTACGCGCGTAGGCCGGCGTATCCATGATGAAAACATGCGAAATGCGGCGGGACGTGCGCAGGCCCGTATCGCGCTGCATGGCCACCTTCATCAACTCGTCGGTGTGCAGGCTGCCCTTCATCATGGCCAAGGCATTGCCGGAGCGGCACATGGCTACGCCCAGCTCGGCGGCCTTGATTTCAGTGTCGGCATGAAGAATCGGGTAGACGCTGATGTCGAGGCCCATTCTGGCGGCGAGGGCCTTCATGGCAGCTTCGTCGCCGATCAGCGTGGGTTCGATGAGGCCCTCGACCGCTGCTTCGACGGTGCCGCGCAGGGCCACTTCGGACAGCGGCCAAACGACTGCTGTGGAGAGGGCCGGCAACTGCTTGCAGCGCTCGATAAACTTGTGAAAGACATGGTAGTCGGCAGGATGGCCGACCAACGGGTCAACGGCAACAGCTTCAGCTAGCGGGGCAAGATCGCTCATGTTGTATGTTCTCCTGGCCGGCGCAGCGGATGGCTGGCCGGCCTCACGCTCTTATTCTCGCCCCGCTGTGAGTGAGCGCGTGTGCCAAGGGTCACAGTCCGAGGCTCCGTACCGCATGGCGGGATAGACGCCTCGCTTCGAAGCGCTTGCGCAATGCGGTTGGCTGGCCCCGGGCTGCGCACGGCGTAACACCAGGAGAAAAGAATGTTTACCGCCTGACGATCTTTGCAAGCCGAGGGTCCTGCCAAAGTGCAGCGAAATCCTCGTCGCTATACACCTTGGCCATATCGGGAAAGTGTCCTTCCTTGGCTCTTCCCAGATAATCCAGGGCTCCTTCGATGTTGCCGCGCTTCATGTACGCTTTTGCAATCATGTAAGCGATGCGGGCACGCTGTTCCGGCGTCGATACCTGGGCGATAGTCCCGTCTTCGCTGCTGGTCAGGACATCGGCATCGAGCTCCAGAGCGCGTCCATATTCGGTCATGGCGCGATCGGTTTGGCCCATGCCTAACCAGGCTTCGGCGAGGTTGACGTGGGTAGCCGCGCTCGACTCATCCATCGCCAGGGCGCGCTTGAAGTAGCCAGCGGCGGGTTTATACTTCCTCTGCATAAGGTCAACTGCGCCGAGGTTGTTGAGCGCGGGAGTGAGCTGCGGGTCGAACTTGAGCGCCTTTCCAAAGTCCTTGCTCGCCGAGACCTTCTCGCCTTGCTGCAACTCCACAATGCCGAGCTTGTTATAGAGCGCAGCGTTCTGGCGGGAGACGCGAATTGCTTCCTCGTAATAGGAAACGGCACGCGCATAATCCTTGTGAAGGCGTGCCAGGTCTCCCTTCACCTCGGCCATTTTGGCCTTGTCCTGGACCTCCGTCTTGGGCGTGTCCGAAACTGGATCTGTTCTTCCGTATCGGGCCGTACATATCAACAGGCTTGCCGCCGCTACCATCGTCACCAGTCGTCTACTCATGGAATCACCTCTCATGCGCATGGTCATTTCGCAGTAGGCCGTTGTAAAACTTTCCCGCTTCGGCGATCTGTACCTTGCATCGATCCCAGTAAAGATCGCGCAAAGGCAGTCCGCAACGCTATACCTGCTACTTGCCGGTTCCGCCCGGGTTAAACCTCCGCTTTGCGCGGCCGAACTGACAGTCCTGCTTCCACTTACACGGGTAGGGGATTCTTCGCGAGGTGGCGCGATGGCAGGGAAGTGGCGGAGGTTAACTGCCGTTACAGTCAGACTCTCCACGCCTCCGCAACCGTTAAACGCTTCCCAGTTCAAGGACCGGGGAGCTATAGCATTACAATCAGTCCGAAGACGGATGGGAATGGAAACGATGGCGATTGAAAGCCCAGAGTCGATCGATCTTGAAGCCCAGCGCGCGGAACTGGAGGCGGTGCTCCAGTCGGAGTACTTTACTCGCGCGCCCACGCTTGCTCATCTGCTGTCGTTTTTGTGCGAGAGGCTATTTGCCGGGGAGGCTTCGCAGATCAAGGAATATACCGTCGGGGTTGAAGTCTTCCATCGCCCCCCGTCGTTCGATCAGAACTCCGACTCGATTGTGCGGGTCGAGGCGAACCGGTTGCGCAAGCGCCTGGCGGCGTACTACGCCGGCGCCGGCGCCTCGAATCGGCTCCGCATCGTCATTCCACTGGGACAATATGTTCCAGAATTCAAATCAGCTGCTACGCACCTGGCAGAGGGTTCGTCTGCTTTAGCCGATCCCCCGGCGGCTGGTGAGCCGAGAATCGAGAGCGTTGCCAATCGACAGACGCCGCCGGGGTTTCGTCTCTCCGATCGCAAGAGATGGGTGCTTGCAAGCATAATTTTGATCTTGTCTATAGGCCTGTGCGGTACTTTGCTCTTTCTCCGGCAGGTGAAGCAAACCCCTCAGGCAGCCGGATCGAATCAGCCCGCTGCCCCCTCAGAGGAATCGCAGCTTGGCCCGCCGATCGGCGAAGAGGTGCGCATCCTTGCCGGTTCGGGCCGCAGCTTTGTCGATCATGCCGGCAAGTTGTGGAACGCCGATATCTGGTTTGAAGGCGGCACGACGGTGAAAAGTTCGGCGCAGCACATCTGGCGCACGCAGAGTCCCGATTTTTATCGCAGCAGCAGGGAGGGGAAGTTTAGCTATGCGATTCCCCTCAAGAAAGGCATCTACGAACTCCGCCTGTACTTTGCCGAGACGGTCTTTGACCCGGAGTCCACGCCAACCGGGGGCGAAGGGAGCCGCCTGATGACCGTGCGCGCCAACGGCGCGACACTACTGACACACTTCGACATTGTTGCGGATGCCGGAGCCAGCCGCACCGCCGACGTGAAGGTCTTCACCGGCATTGCGCCGGCCGCAGATGGGCTCTTGCATATCGAGTTTTCAGGGGATGAGGGCAAGCAGGCCAGTCTTTCGGCCATCGAGATTCTGCCCGGGTTCCGAGGGCATATTCGTCCTGTGCGCATACTGGCTCGCCAGACGCCCTACTACTCGAACGATAGCCGTTGGTGGAGTCCGGACAGCTACTTTGAGGGCGGACAGTTGGCTGCCTACGCGGCCCCTGTAAGTGGGACCGACGATCCCGAACTCTACGAAACGGAGCGGTGGGGAAACTTCTCGTATGCAATTCCGGTGACGCCGGGAAGATACATTGTGTCGTTGTATTTCGCCGCGCGCCACGGAGACTGGGACCAGTCTCCCCCCCCATCAGGCGAGAACAGGGCTGCGGTTGCCCACATCTTCGATGTTTCGTGCAATGGAGTCTCGCTTCTCAAGAACTTTGACCTGTCCAAAGAGGCGCGGCAGTCCGATGTGGTCATCCGCAAGGCTTCGGGCCTGGAGCCCAACGCGCAGGGCAAGTTGCTTTTAACCTTCGTCCCCGTAGACGGCTATGCAACCGTGACCGGCATCGAAGTCCTTCCCCAGTAGTCCTTTGCACACGGTTTATTGGGCGAGCGAGGCCCGCCGCCGCTTATCATCCGCGCTTGCGCCTATCCCCTCCGGCGCGCCTCTCAATATGCATGGGAAAAGGGGAATGTCCCTGACCATTGCCTTGCTCATTGCTCCGCCGATCCGCGGCCGGGAACTCGGAGCCGTTGGTCAGCAGCTTATTTAAAACCGGCATACGTCCGCGTTGCGTTTCCACGAAGTCAACACCGTCGGCTGTTAGCGTGAAGGCTGAGTTATCCGCCCGCGTAATATACCCTTTTTTATGCACATACCAGACCGTGAATTCCAATAAATCGCGGGGAAACCCCATGAGCTTTTCTACCTCGAACAGTGAAAGCTGCGGGGAATCCGGATTGGTGCGGCGCCGGGTATATAACAATGCCAGCAGCGCGAGCCTCCGGTTCAGCTCTCCTTCGATGTCATCCATAAAATCGATCGAATTGGAGAGTGGAACCGTATGGTTAGCCTGCTTTTGCCAGGCGGCATCGTATTCTGTGCGGCGCCCTGGAACAGACAAAACGTCATAGGCTTGCTTCAAACTTATAAACTTTTCGGTGTCGCCGGTCTGAGGGTTGTCCGGGTGAAGGCGGGCCGCCATGAATTGAAATACGCGGTGGATTGTCTCGTGATCCGCATTCGGGCTGATTTGGAGAAGCTCGTAATAGTTAGGAAGTTTCAATAGGGTTGACCCTGGGAGATGCTTTTCTCTGTTAAGAAAACGATAGTCTAGATGGCAGCTTTCCGGAACGGGACTATTTTGCTACGAGCTATGAACTGTTGGTTGTAGGCCGCTATCCATCAAAGTTGCAACGTTGAGCGCGGCCGGCCGTTGGAATCGAACACAAACAGACAAATTGAGCTGCGCCGCTCGTGCTCGTCCTTTCCGCTCCTTGCGTAAGCTGCTATCCTTCCAACGCGGGGAAAAGCGATTTAATTCGGGAGGTCAAGCGGATGTGGTTCCTTGGAATGGATGTGGGCACGGGCGGTACGCGGGCCGTTGTTGTGGATGCGGCGGGCAAGCTGATCGCAGGGGCATCGAGCGAACATGCGGCCTTCAAGACGGCCCACCCAGGATGGGCCGAGCAGGACCCGGAAGATTGGTGGCGGGCGGCACAGGAGGCGATTCGCGGGGCGCTGGCCGCCGCGCCTGAGCCGCATCAGCCGATTGCCGCCATCGGGCTGACCGGGCAGATGCACGGCGCCGTGCTGCTCGACGAGGATGGCCAGGTGCTGCGCCCGTCGATGATCTGGTGCGATACCCGCACGCAGCCGGAGTGCGACTGGCTGACCGAGAAGATCGGCTACGAGCGGCTGATCGAGCTCACCTGCAACCCCGCGCTGCCCAACTTTACCGTGACCAAGGTGCTTTGGGTGAAGCAGCACGAGCCGGAGATCTTCGCGAAGATACGCCGCATTCTGTGCCCCAAGGACTATGTGCGCTACCGCCTGACCGGCGAGTTCGCCATCGACGTGCAGGAGGCTTCCGGAACGCTGCTGCTGGACGTGACCCACCGCCGCTGGTCGCGCGAAGTCGCCGAAGCGGCTGGAATTCCCGAGAGCTGGCTACCAAAAGTCTACGAGTCCCCGGAGGTTTGCGCACGCATCAGCGAGGGCGCGGCTGGGCGCACCGGGTTGTCTGCCGGCACCCCTGTCGTCGCAGGCGCGGGCGACCAGGGAGCGGGCGCTGTGGGCATGGGCATCTTGCAACCGGGTTCGGTATCGGCCACTATTGGAACTTCGGGCGTGGTCTTTGCCGCTACAGCTAGCCCGACCAAGGATCCCAAGGGACGGTTGCACACCTTCTGCCACGCGGTTCCGGGGCTCTGGCACGTGATGGGCGTAACGCAGTCGGCGGGCTTGAGCTTCCGCTGGCTCAAGGAGACCTTCTTCGCGGGACAGGATTATGACAGCCTGACTGCCGCTGCGGCCAAGGTTCCGGCAGGAAGCGAGGGGCTGGAGTGGGCGCCGTATCTGCTCGGCGAGCGCACGCCGCATCTTGACCCCGAGGTGAGGGCTGCCTTCGCGGGTATCTCCACCGGGCATACCGCGGCGCATTTTGTGCGCGCCGTGCTGGAGGGGGTTGCTTATTCGCTCGAAGATACCTTTACGCTCTTCGCCGAGTTGGGCATTCCGGTGAGCGGGATTCGCCTGGGCGGTGGCGGCGCGCGCGGGTCGCTGTGGAGGAAGATTCAGGCCGGGATTTATGGCCATGCCGTCGAGGTGCTCACTGCCGAGGAGGGTGGCGCGTTTGGCTCGGCGCTGATGGCCGGCGTGGGGGCAGGGCACTGGGCAAGCCTGGACGAAGCCTGCGGGCAGGCGATCGAAGTCGCTCAGCGCATCGAGCCGGATGCCGGCGACGTGGCCGCTTACAAGGCTGGATATGCGCAGTGGAGGAAGCTGTACCCGGCACTGAAGAGCTTGCGGTAGGGAACTGCAAGCCCGGCGGAATTTGCTGCCGGGCATTCCACTATTGAAAGTCCGCAAACATGAAGCCGTCGCGATCGACCACTTCGCCGGTTTGCAGGTTGAGCGGTGCGGTGAACATGGGCCCGGCGTAGACGCAGGTATGAAACTCGCCGCGCTCGCCACAGGGGTCCGCTTCCGGCGGCAAGTCCCGCAACAGGGCCGCGTCGAATTCGCGCCCGGCGAATGAGCCTGGAAGCTGCTTCGTATCCACGCAAGATAACCGGGCGCGCAGACCGCCTGCGATCATGGCGCGCGCCAGTTCGGCGGTTGGAATTTCCCAGAGCGGAAACAAGGGCTCCAGGCCGGTGGGCTTAAGCTGCTTCTCGCGATAGGCGCGAACCTCTTGCAGAAAAAGGTCGCCGAAGGCAACGGCGTCTACGTGCTCATCCACAGCGCGCTGGCAGACTTCCGCCATCCGCTGCTCGTAGATTTCGTTGGAGCATGGCCAGGGCAGTGGCACAATCCAAAGCGGCAATCGAGCGGCTTCGGCCTGCGCTTCCAGCACCGAGCGGCGCACGCCATGCATGGCCACGCGTTGAAATTCGTCGTTGAGGGTGGTCACCAGGCCGACCAGCTCAATGTCAGGCTGCTGACGCAATACGTGGAGCGTCCACGCACTATCTTTGCCGCTGCTCCAGGACAAGAGGACGCGCTTCATAGTGCGATGATACCCCCACCCCGGATTCTGTAAGGAAGTTCTCTTTTTTCAGTGCTTTACGGAGATGCGCCGGCTGCAAATTCTTCATTCCAAAAGAAGTTATCCGCAGAATAGTCATTGCAAAGGAGTTACGGAGTTCTTCCGGCGCATGGGGAGCGCCTTGCGGCGTACAAGAGACGTTTCCTTGTTTATCCTCTTCCGACTATTGTGCATCAGCGGAGCGTAATTCTCTGCAAATTGCAGGCGGAGATCCGCGACCTTGCCGACAGCTTCCTGTTCCTGGCGGAGATTGTCGAGCCGAGCAGGGAACCGGAGGAAGAACTGCGCGACCAAGCGGACCAGCCGGTATTGGGAACGCTGCTTGAGGCTCGGGCCGATTACCTGATCACGGGGGATAAGGATCTGCTTGCGCTCGCCGAACGATACCCCATCCTCACGCCCGCCGCCTTTTTGGGAGCGGCATGGGAGTTAGACATCCACGGCCGACCCCCTCAGTTAGCGCTACGATCTATTAGCGTCAACTGGGAATTACTTCCGGATAGCCGGTTACACGCATAGAACGACAGATTAGGTACAAGCCTTCTATGAAAGGAATTGCATTGGCGGTTCCCCGCATAGAAGCGAGTGGTCTTGACATCCTCTTCCATGCCCGTGGAGTCAGGCGCTTAAGCATTGCCAGTTGCAACAATCTACGTATTCGCAGCGCGCCGACGCCTTCCACTCAGAAGATAAACCGCCGCGCGCAGCTCGAGGAGCGGATCGGCCGAGGGCTCGATACCGTCCACTCTCGGTATCGGGTCGAAGATAATGTGTTTCTGCTGCGCGAGAGTATCCGGCACAACCTGGTTCAACTCGACCGTGCCCAGCTCCACCAGCTTTCGGCTCTCCGGCCAATGGATTGTGGCGTCATCGACCGTATCTTCCGCATCGGCGACCTGCACCACGATTCGGAATCGCACCGGCTCCTTCGCAATGCGTTCGGCGAGTTCATCATAAAGGTAGTTTTCCTTGAGTGGCGCGACCTGCTCCTCGGTCAGGAAGTCGTTCCCCAACTCCGGCAGAATGCGATACCGCCCGAACTTTGTGTGACCCTCGCCATTCGTGAAGGCGAACGCCGTCACGCCGTAGTAGCTCTCGCGCGCCAGGCTCGAGGGAGACGGCTTGGGTGTCTGCACAAAGGCCAGCGCCGCCGGGTGAGAGCCCAGAAATTGCTCCACCGGCTTGGGCGAAGGAACGTCGGGTCCGCTCGCGGCCAAAGCGCGAAGGAACTCCAGGAACTCATCGCCATCGCGGGTGGGGAACCCGTCAGTGGAGTGACTCACAATGTCGGTATGCACATGCTCGGCGAGGTTGAATCGAATGGCCAGGCCGTGCGGGTTGGCCTCGGGGGCGTTATCCGGCAGCTGCGGCAGTCCGGTTGAGTTGGAGAAGCGCGCCGTCACCGGAGTCGACGCACGCAACACATGCGGAGCCCTGGTCAGCGCCTGCGCCTCTGAGGACGGAATAAACGCGCCGGTCAGAAGCAGGCCCTTCGCGTGAGCCGGCCGAAAACCGGGATGGACACCAAAGATTTGATCGAACTGCTGCAGCAGATTGGTCGCGAGCGCAACGATGCGTTCGTCGTTTGGCAATGGCACGTCGAGTCTCCTCCTGTCTTGGGAAGATCACAGCGTGGGCGGCTGTGATCGATGCTACTTCTCTTGGGCTGGGGCCGGGGAAAACGGGAAACGGGGGAAGAACGCCGTCAGCCGATGTCACGATTGTATGACAGGATTCTGACCCCAGAGGATGTCTTCCCAACCGCCGTCTGCATGGAAACAACCCAGCTAGTTGAGCGTCACATCCGCGCTCAGCGGCGTATTTTCGCTGGAGTCGCCGACGCGGATGACAAACTTGCCGGGGTCGATGGTCCACTTGTGGGCGGCCGCGTCCCAGTAGCTGAAAGCGCGAGCGTCGAGGTTGAGTGTTACGTGCTTGGTTTCGCCGGGAGCGAGGCGGACCTTTTCAAAGCCCTTGAGTTCGCGCTCGGGGCGTGTGGCCTTGGCCGACGGGTCGGAGACGTAGAGCTGGGCTACTTCAGCGCCGGCAACGCTGCCGGTGTTGGTCACGTCGAAGCTCACTGCAACAGTTGATCCGGAGGCAGCCGTAGCAGCCACTTCGAGCTTGGAGAAGCTGAAGGTGGTGTAGCTGAGGCCGAAGCCGAAGGGGTAGAGCGGGTGCTTGCCGGTGGTGGTCCAGTAGCGGTAGCCGACCAGCAGGCCGTCTTCGTACTTCACATGCGGAATGACGTAATCCACCGGCTCCTTGCCGGGTTCGATCACGTGCAGCGAGGTATCGGCGCCCTTGACCGGGTAGTAATACGGCGCGGAGGGGTTTTCGTCCCAACTGCGGTCGAAACTGATCGGCAGCTTGCCCTCGGGATTGTGATTGCCGAAGAGAACCTCGGCGACGGCTGTGCCGCCCTCCTGGCCGGGGTACCAGGTGTGAAGAAGAGCGGGAACCTTGTCGAGCCAGCGCCGCAGATCCATGCCGCCGCCGCCGGTGAGGGTGACGATGGTGCGCGGATTGGCCTGGACGATGGCTTCGATTAAAGCATCCTGTCCCCAGGGCAGCGTAAAGGTACGATCGTGGCCCTCGCCTTCAGTGGGCGGAGAGAAGCCAGCAGCCACGACAACAACGTCGGCCGCGGCCGCGAACCTCTTGGCGTCGGGTGAGATCAGGTCCGGTTCATACGCAATGCCCAGACCCAAACGGATGCGGGCGGAGTGGGGCAGGTAATCAGCCACAACATTCACCGTCTGGCCGGCATTGAGATCGAATGTGGACGACTGCGGAAACTGGCCTTCTTCATGGTTTTGCGTCAGCACCTGCTTGCCATCGATCATCACCTTGAATTCGTCGCCGCTCCAGGAGGGAGATGCCGCCAGAATCAGATATTTACCAGCCTTCGCGGCCTTGTAGCTGGTGGTGAAGCGGATGCTGCGCTGCGCCTTGGAGTCCGCCTCCCAATCACCCTCCTCAAAGCTGTCCACGGTTGCCAGGTTGACAGTCTGAGGGGTTCCGGTGAAGTCCTTAGTGGGATAAACGGCCATTCTGACAGCGCCGTCCCATCGGGCTTTCTTGAAGATATCGATCACAGCGGGCAGGCCGCGGCTATACAAGACATGGGCGTCAGGGCCGAGCAGGTTGGCGATTCCGGTGAGGGTGCTGACCGGCTCGAAGGCCTGAGCCGCCGAGGAGCCGCCCCCGCCTACGACAGCAGGCCAAGCGTCGGGGCCAATTACGGCGATGGTCTTGATCCTGGCCGGGTCGAGCGGGAGCAGGCCGTCGTTCTTGAGCAAGGTAATGCTTTCGCGCGCGCCGTCGAGGGCAATAGCGCGATCGGCAACGGAGTAGGTGGAGTCGGCTGGATCGAACTGCGGACGGTCGAGAAAGCCATAGCGCAGCACGGTACGCAACAGGCGCAGCACCTTGTCGTCAATCGTGGACTCCTTGACCGTACCTTTCTTGACCGCGGCCAACAGTCCACTGGCGTTCATGAAGCGAGGGCTGGGCATTTCCAGGTCGAGGCCACCGTTGGCCGCGCCCACGGAGTCGTACGTGGCGTCCCAGTCCGACATTAAAATGCTTTGGAATCCCCATTCGCCTTTGAGTATCTTCAGGTTGAGGAAATCGTCTTGCGTGGCGTGGACGCCGTTGATCAGGTTATAGGAGTTCATCACCGCGTCTACGTGGGCCTTGGTGACGGCGGCTTCAAAGGCCGGCAGGTAGATCTCGCGCATGGTTCGCTCGTCCACCTGGGAGTCTGCGTTATGCCGGTTGTACTCCTGATTGTTCAGGGCGTAATGCTTGACTGTTGCCACGACGCCCTGAGACTGGACGCCTTCGATGAACGGAACCACCAGGGTTGAGTTCAGGTAGGGATCCTCTGAGAGATACTCGAAGTTGCGGCCAGCAAGGGGCGATCGGGCAATGTTGACGCCGGGGCCGAGCAGGAAATTGACGCCGCGGGCACGTGCATCCTTGCCCAAACCGACGCCTACCTTGCGCGCCAACTCCTGATCCCAGGTGGCGGCCAGCGCAACACCTCCGGCGTATGCGGTAGTCGGTCCCCAGGTGCGCACACCTAGCGAAGCGTCGGACATTTTGAAGCGGGGAAGGCCGATGGAAGGCTCGGAATGGGTGTACATGCTGTCGACGCCGCCCAGCAACTCTATCTTCTGCTCAAGGGTGAGTTTAGCCACCATGGCTTGAGCATTTGCCTCGATCGCGGGTGAGTCCGGGACCGGTGCTTGCCCGGAGGCAGGAGATGCTGAAGCTGCGAAACAAGCGAAAAGCAGTGGGAGCAAAGCGGCGCCGGCTGAAGGCAAAATCGATTGAGCAACTGATTTCTCTAGGTTTCTCATGACGCTGAGAAGGTTACAGCATTTACTCGGCGACTGTATAGTTTTTGCTTGTAATCACTTGCGGTGACTGGCGCAGGCGAGATGGTCCAGAGGCTCTCTCAAGGCCGGGTTGTGACCAGAATCACAGGGGGGGGTGAATGGTGTCACTGCGGTGTCTTTCATGGGAGGCGCAAACTCTGAATCCTATGGGAAAGAACCCAAGTGCGCCGCTGTGCGGCGGGAGGCATCCATGAGCTTTGCTGGTATGAAGACCATCGTCGTGGCCACGGACCTGAGCGGCCAGTCGGAGGCAGCACTGGAGTACGCCCGCAAATTGGCGGGCGCCTATGGGGCGCGCATCGTGCTGGCGCACGGTGTTGACCCGTTGGACTATGCGGCGGTGGATAGCGTGCCAGGCCGGGTGCTGAAGGGGTTGAGCGAAGAGGCGCGCACCGCTCTTGATGCCTTGGCAGGCGAGTTGCTGCGAGAAGGAATACCCAGCCATTCGGAGATCCGGCAGGGCGCGGTGGCGCAAATGCTGCTGGATGTGGCTCGGCAATATGAAGCGGGCTTGATCGTGGTTGGCACCAAGGGCATCGAGGGTGCCGGACCCGTGATTGTGGGCGCGATTGCCGAGCAGTTGGTGCGGCTGTCGCCATGCCCGGTGCTGGCGGTGGCGGCGGACTGGAACGCGGGAGCATTCCGCCCAGTTCCGGGCGGGCCTGTGCTGCTGGCAATGGAGCGCAATGAGGCAATGCCTGCGGCAGTGGCTTTGGCTGAATCGCTTGCCGAGACGTTTAGCCGCACGCTGCTCGTAATGCACGCGCGAGGCTCTGCCGAGGCATCTGCCATTTTGAATCCGTGCGCGACCACTTTGGAGAGTTTTGGGGTGAAGGCGGGCGGGCGCTATCCGGTGCGCTGCCTGGTCAAGGACGGCAATCCTGCGGATGCAGTTGTGGAAGCGATCGCGGAGCACCGTCCGTGCATTTTGGTGGCTGGGGTAAAGCGCGCCAGCGGTACCCCCGGACCGCACGGGACGGCATTTGCCTTGCTTGCCCGCTCGCGTGTGCCGGTGTTGTGCGTACCTCCAGAGCCAGTGCCTGCCATCTTGGAGCCGGCGGCTTGTAGCCAGTGCCAGACTCAATAGCGGGTGCGGAGGACGAAGTCGAAGCTTCGCATCGGGGAGAGGGGCAAAAGGAAAGAAAATCCTGACCTCTCATCTCTTGGATCCATTTGTTCTCGACTTATTGCATATCGAGCGATTTGCGGGACGGGGAGTATGGATCATGAAGTCCGGGCCAATGCAAATTCGAAGTATTGAAAGTGCTCGCCGGGGACCAGTTGTCCGGTGGGACGGAAGCGCCAGCCGCCGTGGGACCGGAGGCCAGGCGCAGGCAAAGGGAGACGTAACCATGGAACCTGAGGCAAGATCCAGGCGAATGGATGCCGTCCAGGCACATCCGCTGGCAGAGCTGCTGGCGTGCCCTGCGGCTACCGGGAATCTGCTGAATGGCTCGTCCCAGTGTATCGATTTCGATACAGGGGAGACGGTCTTTCGTCAGAACGCGATTTGCCGGGGGCTTTACGTAGTGGTTTCGGGGCAGTTTTTGCGCAGGACGGAGCGGTTGGAGATGCGGCTGACGCTGGGGCCGGCGCGCGCCGGGGATCTGGTCGAACTGGCGGCGGCGCTCGGGGACGGCCGTCATACTTATTCGCTCAGCGCCCAAACGCCGGGATCTCTGCTTTTGCTGCCCATGGAGGCTCTCAGTCAGGCATTTCAAGAGCATCCGCCGCTGCGAATGCAGTTGTTGGAGGAGTTGGCCCGCGAAGTCTCCCGAGCTTACAATTCCTGCTGCTTGAGCCGTACCGCGAGGCTGCGCCGGGGAAGCTCCGGAGCCGCTGTGGCGTAGTCGAGAAGTCGTGTATTGAAAGATTTCCGCGCCAGGGAACTCTGCTGGCAGCAACGGAAATTGACGGAAAATCCCTGCCTTGATTCCGCGAAAAGTGCGCTATACTGCAATTTGACCAGCGGCACAAGTATGGCCTCATTCCATTCCCATCACCCTCCGGAAGATTGCATAAATTGTGAGCATCGCCATCTGCGAATGTTCTGCAATCTCACACCCGAAGCTTTACACGATTATGACGGGATCGGCATCATGATGAGCCATGCCAGGGGAGCCAAGCTGTTTACCGAAGGCGACCCAGCGCGAAACGTCTTTGTCATCTGTTTCGGCCAAGTCAAGATATCCTCGACCTCCCGCGACGGCAAGACCATGATTCTAAAGATTGCCGGTCCCGGCGACGTGATGGGTTTGAGCGCGGTTTTGGCCAACGTTCCCCACGAAGTGACGGCTGAAGCTATCGAGCCCTGTCAGGTGAAGACGGTACGCAAGCAGGAGTTTGTGGACTTTCTGGGACGGCATGGAATCGCGAGCATGCACGCGGCGCAGTCTCTCTCCGGCGAGTACCTGACTGTCTTTCACGACGCCAAACGGCTGGCGCTCTCCGGCTCGGCGGCAGGCCGGCTGGCCCGTCTGCTGCTGGATTGGGGACGCGCAGCAGCCAACGGCAAGCCGGAGATCCGCTTCACCATGGCCCTGACGCATGAAGAAATCGCCAACATGGCTGGTACTTCGCGCGAAACTGTCACGCGGCTGCTGAACCAGTTTCGCCGCGACCAATGGATCACGATCAAAGGCGCCAGCATGACCATTGTCAAGCCAGATCAACTCGAACGGCTGACGGCTTAGGCCGTATCGACATATAGCCTCAGGTGCAACCAAGCGCAGGCGAGTGCAACGAGAGCATTGAAGCAGGCTTTTGATTTTTCGTAGCGGGTTGCGAATCTGCGAAAAGACTTGAGTTTGCTGAAGCATCGTTCGATGCGATTGCGTTGTTTGTAAAGGTCTTTGTCGTACTCGCGCTGCACCTTGCGGTTGCGTTTGGGCGGGATCACGGCTTTGGCTCCCGTGGCTTCAACGTGCTCTACGATGGCGTCAGAGTCGTACCCCTTGTCGGCCAGCACAGCCTCGGCCTTGTGCTGGCTCAACAACTCAATGGCCTGGGTACAGTCATTTACCTGACCGCCCGTGATAAGAAAATCCAAGGGCAGGCCCAATTCATTGGTGAGCAGATGAATCTTGGTCGTCAGACCTCCTCGGGAACGCCCCAAAGCCTTGTCCGCGCCCCTTTTTTGCGGCCCGTGGCCGCTTGCTGATGGGCGCGCACGATGGTCGAATCCAGCATCAGATACTGGTTCTTCTTGTCGCGCACCAAGGCGTGAAAGACCCGCTCCCAGACGCCGGAGTTGGCCCAGCGCACGAAGCGCTTGTGCACGCTTTTGTACTTGCCGTAACGCTCCGGAAGGTCAGCCCAGCGCGCGCCTGAGCGCAGTACCCACAGCACGCCGTTCACAAAAAGCCGGTTGTCGGCAGCGCTCCGGCCGACAGATTCCGTGCGTCCAGGAAGAAAATCCTTGATCTTCTCCCATTGCAAATCACTCAATTCATAACGGCTAGGTGACATACGCCCACTTCAACAGATATCAACCAAGCTGCAAAGTGTATATGTCGATACGGCTTAGGCCCTTCTTCAAAGAATTCTTCTCGGCGCTGCTTCGGGAAGAACGCAGCCTAGTGGTGTCCGCCACAAATACAGTCATTTTTCAGTGGTCACGAAATGGACATTTTATCTACCAGACTGTCGCTCAGTGGCTAAAGCCACACTCATTTCAGGCTGCTTACGGCACGGCTGAAGCCGTGCCCTTTCAAAACGAATAAACGACCATCTGTGTGGCGGATACCACTAGGGTGGTGAGTCTGAAGTTCATCGAAGAGCGACCGCAGATTCTTCGACTCACCACCCCCGAACTCCACCCCAAAGAGCAGAGACCGCTCCTTGGGGACCCCGGAACTGAAAGACGTTCGGGGCCCCGTTAGCTCCTAATGAACAGCCCAAAATGGGAACGGTTTCGTTCGCCCCTACGGGGCTTAAGTTCTACTTGCACTGCAACCCAGGACTGCGCTTCGCTTGTCCTGGGCTATCTTCCCGCCTCCCTCCGGGAGGCAAAATTGCCCGTTCATCCTTCGCTGTAACGCGCCTATGCGCGTCAAGGTGCTCAGGATGACAGCCAGTTTTGTGATGCGTATTTCGGACTCAGGACACTTGTTTCTCTCATCTCATTGACGGGTTGCCAGCGACATGGATTCTGCCGCAGCTAGATTGGCGTGGGGCTCCCGCAGGGTGAGCACTGGGCAGCGCGCATGGGCCAGAACCCTGTAAATAGTGCGATCGCGGGTGAGATTCTCTAAGGTTGAACGCTGTGTGGCTCCCAGAACGATGAGCCGTGCGCTCTGTTCCGAGGCCGCTGCAAGAATCTCGATTAGTGGGTTGCCGTGAACCACGAGCGGCTCGACTTCGGTTTGCAAGCCGGCGCCTGTTTCAGTGGCGAGCAAGTGCAGTTCACGCATGGCGACCGACTCCAGGCCGGTTGGCAGGCCCATCCGTTCCATCTCATCCTTCGGCGGCAGCACGTGGAGCAGGACCAGTTTAGCTCCCTGGCTGGCCGCGATCTTGCACGCAAGCGCTGCGCTCGGGCGAGAGGTCTCTCTAAGAGCGGTGGCGTGCAGAACGACGCGTTCGCCGCACTCCACCATGAGATGAGCCTCGGGTCCCACGGTAAAGACCGGGAGGTTGACCGAGCGCAGCACTTGTTCTGCCACGGAGCCGATGAGCAACTTGCCGATCCTGCTCCGGCTCCGGGTTCCGAGAAGAACGCGATCTGCCTTAAACTGGCGGATCGCGGCTTCAATTTGCCGTGCGGGATGCCCTTCGCGCACCAGAGCATCACAGGGAATACTCTGGCGCCGCGCCAACGCGCACCAGGGTTCCAGCGCCTTGGCCGCATGTTCCAGCGCGCCCGCCGGATCGTAGTATGGCATTCCAGCCGCATCGGCCGACATGGCTGCGCTGGAGGCAAGCACGTGGAGAAGAATCAGCCGCGCCCCTGACTCTGTTGCCTGTTCAAAGGCAAACGGCATCAGCCGCTCCAGGTCGCTCAAATCGGTGGCGACCAGAATTGCCGCTGGACGAATCCAGTGGGCCAAACCGGCATTCGTACCTGTCTCCGAACCCGGATCAGAGGCGGAATCTGGCATGGCGCTTACCTCGCACTGGACAGCGTGGCACTGATTGAAATCGGGTGATGTGCCGGGGCACACCCGCCGAAGTGATTTGGATCACATCGGGTCGTTTCAATGACGATGGAATCCACTTTGCGTTTCAATTAGTTAAGGGTTCCTCAAAGTTGAACGATAAGTTGAGAAGTTACAAAAGCTGTAGAAGGATTCTGGGATCGAGGCGTGGCATGAGGGCTCAAGTCGACCAGGAGTGCGTGATCAAGGCGAACTCCCAGTTTTGGGAACAGATGCTGGCGATGACGCTCAATCCCACGCTGTTTCCCGAAGAGTTTTGTGTGGGCGCGGGGCACATAGTCGGAAGCGTGAACCTGTCGGGTGTATGGAAGGGCCGCGTCGAGGTGCGGATGACCGGCAGGCTAGCCTATGAGGCGACTGCGGCGATGATGATGCAGCCGGTGGACACGGTGGCCGAGGCCGACGCACTGGACGCCTCCAAGGAGATCGCCAACATGATCGCGGGCTCAATCAAGTCGTCCTTACCCCGGCCCTGTACCATGGCGGTGCCTGAGTCTGCCGTAGAAAGTGCTTGCTTCTGCGGCTCTCCGCGGACCGAGGACGCGTTGGTGGTGGCCTTTCGCCATGCCGCCGGGGATTTAATGGTGCGCGTCTGGGAGCAGGAGTGCCTGGAGTGATGGGGAACCGCGACTTCCTGAAGAGATCGGTATGATTCGCCTTCTATTTGAACGCGAAGAGCGCTTCCAGTCTCCTAATGGTCTTGAGCATATCGGTTAGGCTCGCTTTGCCTACCTCGTCTTCAAACTCTTTCTGCAATCTGTCAAATGCGCCAATGACGCGCAGGGCGCACCTCTTGCCTTGCGGCTTAAGCGTAAGCTGATAGGCGCGCGCGTCGCCCGGATCGATCTTTCTCTGCAGGAGGCCCTTGGCTTCGAGCGAGGAGACGCAGTGGCTAACATTGCCCCGTGTGGTTCCAAAGGTCTCTGCCAATTGCGATGGTCTCACCGGTCGCGGCGCTTCAAAGAAGATTGCTGCCAGCACCAGTCCTTCGAGGAAACCGAGGCTGTCGCCGGCAAGAACCTGAGCGGTCAGCGATTCAAACCGGCGTGCCGCACGATTCACCGCAAACATGGGGCTTTCATTAAGAAAGGCGTCGATGCGCATCGTAATCATAGAATAATTGACTCATTCAACTATTCAAGACAATATCGAATCACTGTTGTGGATTGGTCCGCCAACCGCGAGGATGAATATTGAGTCAAACGATGCCGACCTCGAAAACCCTGTGGATCGCAGGTTGCCTTTTGCTGGCAATCTGCGCGCAAGACGCTTCTTCTCAGAGCGCGCCTTCAACTTCGCCCACCCCTGTGGTTCCGCGGGTTACGGAGACGATGGTGGTACTTGGCTCGCCCGTCCCAGTGCCGTTGGCGGAGTCGCCCTCTTCTGTACTCGTCCTCCCGGTGGAACCAAAGGCTCTTTCGCTGGAGTCTCCGCAGAATCTGCTGCGGCAGGATTCGTCGATCTTTCTGGAACAGCGTGGAGCCGGTGGAGGTCAGGCGGATCTGGTTCTGCGCGGAGGCACATTTGAGCAGGCTCTGGTGCTGCTGAATGGATTTCGCATCAACGACAGCCAAACCGCGCATCACAATCTGGACCTGCCGGTTCCGCTTGAAGCGATGGACTCGATCCAGGTTCTGCACGGCGCAGGCTCCACGCTGCATGGCGAGGATGCGCTCAGCGGTGTTGCCGATTTTCTGACTGCCGCGCCTTCGGCGGCTTCGCTCCACCTGCGTGCCGGCGGTGGCAGCTTTGGCTCGAATGAAGAGTCGCTGCTGGCCGCGCTTGCGCGTAAGCGCTGGAGCGGACGCCTGACCGCAAGCCGAAACTTCTCCACCGGGTTTATGCCAGATCGCGACTACCGCAACGAAGATAGTTCGCTTGAGAGTTGGGTTAGTTCCCGGCTTGGCGTTTCAGACCTTCTGTTCGCGGCCAGCGATCGTTCCTTCGGCGCAAACCAGTTTTATGGACCTTATGACTCATGGGAGAGAACAAAGGGGTGGTTCGCCTCAGGCCGTCAGGAGTTAGGCAGCCGCACGGTGGCGGCGTTCGGCTACCGGAGGCACACGGACGAGTTTGTGCTGCTGCGCGACGATCCTGCCGTCTATGAAAACAACCACATTGACGGTTCCTGGCAGGCATCCGTGCGGAGGACGGTTCCAATCGTATCGACATCCCTGCTTCTCTTCGGGCTTGAATCGGATGGCGACAGCATTCAAAGTAACAATCTCGGTCTTCACGCCCGCAATCGCGGCGCGGGTTATTTAGATATAGATTTGCGTCCCGCAAAGAGTCGCTGGAACTTATCGGCGGGGATTCGGGAAGAGTTATTTTCGGGCGGAGCTCAGTCTGTTCTGTCACCACATTTGGCAGGGAGTTTGCGGCTGACCGATAGTCTGAAGCTGCGGGCAAGCGGCGGCTATGGATTCAGGATTCCGACTTATACCGATCTTTATTACTCCGACCCGGCGACGAACGGCAATCCCAACCTCAAGCCCGAGTCGGCATGGTTCGGGGAGGGCGGCGTGGATTGGCTTCCATCCAGCCGTCTATCGCTTTCCGCAACCGGTTTTTATAACCGCCAGCACGACACTATCGACTACGTTCGTACCTCGCCCTCGTCTCAATGGAATGCGGTCAACCTGAGCGGTCTGCACTTTGTGGGAATGGAGACTTCCATGACCTGGATGCCTGCCAAGTCGCAGGCGATCCGCATCGCGTGGACGGGACTCATTGGCACACAGGCGTCGTTGAATGGCCTGCAATCGGAGTATGCCCTTAACTATCCGGTCGAGAATATTCATGGAACATGGACGGTCTTGCTGAAACACAACCTAGCCGTGACCAATGTGGTGCAGATTGCAAAGCCCTATCAGCAGCTGGGCGAGCCGCCATTCAATGCTTCGCCTTACCCTGTGTGGAACGGCTCGTTGATCCATGACTCGGGAAGGATTCGCCCCTATCTGCGGCTCGGAAACCTGAGTAACACCGGCTATCAGGAGATCAATGGAGTTACCATGCCAGGGCGGTCGATCACCGGCGGAGTTTCTCTCTGGCTTGGCCGGTGAGCCCGCGCAGAGATTCAAAGCAAACGACATCCGCGCTCGTAATCCTATATATAGTCTCGAAACAGTTCTTCTGACGGTGCTGCAATCACGCCCTTGCCCACGAGCATTCCGTCTTCGCCTGCAACCTTGGCACCCGCGGCGACTGCTGCCTGGACGCTGGAAACATCGCCAGCCATCAACACGAATCCCTTGCCGCCGAGAGCCATCGCCAGATGGATGCGGAGAAGGGTCACGTTGGCGGATTTAACTGCTGCGTCGGCAACCTCGATGATGCTCGCCGCGGAGAAGGTCTCGACGATGCCGATGGAACGCAACTGCTTGGGATCGAAATCGACAGCGTTGGAGATCGCCGCAAGGACCGAAGGATGCACGCGGGCAATTTGCCGCCTCTCAATCAGCGACGGACCCGCTGCTACCCCGCCTGCCTGCAATGCCGCTGCCACTGAGGTAACATCGCCGGCGACTACGATGAGGAACTTTCCTGAGCAGATGCTGCGGGCCATGAGCAGCTTGATGTTGCCGGCCTTCAGCATCACATCCTCGACCAGGTAACCAGTGGCCACGCTGGATAGCTCGATAAGTCCGATTGAGCTGATTTCAGCCACGACATTGACTCCTTTTTGCTGTGCTCGCTTAATTTCCGTCCAGCATTCAAGCTTCAATAACAACAGCTTCATTCGTTACCGTCGCCACACCGTCGATGCTGGCGTGTATCCTGGCTCCGAGCTTGCCCTGCTGCGGCACGGCGAGGAGATCGCCCACTCGAACCCGGTCGCCGCATTTGACGACTGCTACGGACGGAAGCCCTGCGTGCTGCTTCAACAGCACCTTGACCTTGCGCGGCGAAAATGTGTGCTCGATGAGCGGGCCGGTATTGTTGAATTCGCCCAAGCCAAGCCTGGCAATGAGCCTGCGCATCGGGACTCGGCGGAATTCCGCAAGGGGATGGGGAGTGATCGAAGCGGGGTCGCCCTTGAACGTCAGCCCGCGCTCCCGCGCCAGCGGCTTGGCTTGCACGCAGACGTTCTTGGGGTCGAGGTCCTCGGGGCACGCATACATGGTGCAGAGGTTGCACTCGCAGCAATAGAGCGTGGCGACCATGGGGTCCGCGCCGGTTGCAAAGCCCAGCGACTGCATGGCGCGATGCGGCTCGATCGGATGCCCCAGCAGGAACCGCGGACAGAACTCGGTGCAGAAGCGGCATTGATCGCAGGCCGAGCGTCCGATGCGGTTTACCTGAATCATCGGGGCATTATGACGGCGGATGAGGCTGTGCGAGGCGGGCAGTACGACGATGCCGCCGGTGGTCTTGGTCACCGGCTCGTCGAGGCTCGCCGCGGGCTTCGCCATCATCACGCCGCCGAGCAGCACTCCGATATCGCCGACCGTAGCGCCGCCTGCGGCTTCAATGACTTCTCCGATTGTGATGCCCACAGGAACCCGCAGCGTGCAGGGATTTTCAACCGCGCCGGCGACGGTGAGGTATTTATGGGTCACCGGGCGGTCCAGGCCGATGTTGATGAGCGTCTCAACGTTGGAGACGACCGTGTCCACATCCTTCGGAAGCCCTCCAGGTGGAATCACGCGGCCGGTCACCATGTGGACGAGGATGAATTCATCACCAGCCGGGTAACAATCGGGCAAGGGCACAACGCGGACTCCGCGGGGCGCCTGTTGCTCCAGCGCTTCAATGATGTCGCGATACTTTTCCTTGATCCCGATCACGCCTTCAGGCGCGCCGACAATCTCCATGGCGATCTTCATGCCGCGCAGAAATGGCTCGGAGAGGTGGTGGAGCAGCTCCTTGTCTTTGTGGAGCAGAGGCTCACATTCGGCGGCGTTTGCGATGACCAGCGAAACCTTGGTTCTGAACTTCGCAGCAGCAGGAAACCCGCCTCCGCCAGCGCCAACGATGCCGAGTTCCTCTATGCGATCAACAGACGAATGTTGGGGTGTGCCCCCGGCCATATCGACTCTTGACTTCGCCGCGATTCCCGTCATTTGGGCTAAACCTCAAAACTCTGTCAAAATCGTGATTGACTCTGAGTCAAACTGTACGATACTATCTAAAATAATTCAAGAATGTTCACAAACGTTCACAAATGAAATGCCTGATTCCAAATATCGGCAGCACTTCGTTCAAGTACCGGCTTTTGGACATGCCGGGAGAGTCGGTATTGGCCGAGGGGCGCGTTGAACGGATCGGCCAGCCGGGCGGTGAGTGCCCGGACTATCCTTCGGCTATCGCCAAGTGCATTGCGGCGATTGCGGGCGAGGGAAGGGCACTGGCGAGTCTAGCAGAAGTGGGCGCGGTCGGGTTCAAGGTGGTCCATGCCGGTCCGCACAATGCGCCGCAGTTGATCGACGACGAATTTCTGGCAGCGATGAAAGAGTTTTCGTTCATTGCGCCGGCGCACAATCCTCCCTACATCGCGGCCATTGAGGCATTTCGCCAGGAACTGCCGGGCGTTCCGCTGGTCGCGGTGATTGAGACCGGCCCCTACCGGCAGATGGATGAAGCGGCCATCACCTACGCTGTGCCGTACGAATGGCGCACAGAGTTCGGCATGAGGCGCTACGGATTTCATGGCGCCAGCCATCGCTCTGCCAGCGAACGAACCCAGACGCTGCTGAGCCGCAACGATCTGCGCCACATCTCCTGCCACCTGGGGGGCAGTTCGAGCGTGGCAGCGTTTCGCAACGGCGTCGCCGTGGACACCAGCTTCGGCACATCGCCGCAGTCGGGGCTGCCGCAGAACAACCGGGTTGGCGACATCGATGTCTTCGCGGTGCTGCACATGATGAAGAAGCTCGGTCTCGATCCAGACCAGATGGCGACCCAGCTTGGGAGCCGCTCGGGACTGGCTGGGATCAGTGGAGCGAGCGGCGATGTCCGCGACCTGAGCAATGCCGCAGCCGGGGGCGACAGGCGTTCCCAGCTCGCGCTCGATGTTTTTACGCGCGCCATCCGCCACTATGTTGGGGCCTTCATGCTTTCGCTTGGCGGGATCGACGCCATCACCTTCTCTGGCGGCGTCGGCGAAAACAGCGCGGAGATACGCAGCGCCGTCTTGAAGGATATGTCCGCTTTCGGAGTGGAAATAGACGAGGTCAGGAATCAATCCATGAGAGGCGAAGGCGCGATTTCAACCGAGAGCTCTGCGGTGAAGGTGCTGGTGGTTCCGGCAAACGAAGAGGCGATTGTGGCGCGCGAAACAGCGGCCGTTGTCGGTCGGGCAATTGCCGCGAAGCAAACACTGGTGGGCCAGGCAAGTTAGGGCAAGGATCTCCAATGAGAAGTGGAAGCTCAACAATGTCGAATTCGGTTGGTTCCATTGACAGGTCGATGGTGGAGCAGATCGTCCGCCAAGTCGCTCTCGAATACTTGGGGAAAGGGAAGAACGGCGCGGCGCCAGTGCTTACGGTGCAGACCTCTTCGCGGCACATGCACGTCTGCCGTGAAGACATGGACGTGCTCTTTGGACCGGGCTCGGAGCTTACCTTCGATCGCCCGCTCTTTCAGGAGGGAAACTTCGCAGCCAAGGAAACGGTGACGATCGTCGGACCGCGCAGCCGGTTGATCTCCAACCTCCGCATCCTCGGGCCCATGCGCAAGCAGTCACAGGTGGAGCTCGCATTCACTGACGCCATCATGCTTGGCTTCTCGGATATTCCCGTCCGGCTCTCCGGCAACATCGCAGGCACGCCCGGCGCTATCATCATTGGACCCAAGGGCGTGGTCGAACTCAAGGAAGGCCTCATTCGCGCCGCAATCCACGTTCACATGAATCCAGCGGAGGCCGCGCACTTCGGAGTAGCGAAGGGCGACCGCATGAAACTGCGTATTGGCGGCGAAGCCGGCGTGACCTTCAACCACGTTCATGTTCGTATCGACCCCACATCCCGCCTCAACGTTCACATGGACACCGATGAGGCGAACGCGTGCGGTATCCATCTGACCAAAGACATAGAACTTTTCAAGTAACACAAGGAAGAAGAGAGGAAGCGATGAAACAAGCGCTCGGAATGATTGAGACGAAAGGCCTGGTGGCGCTGTTCGAAGCGACCGATGCCATGCTCAAGTCAGCAAACGTGTCGTTCGCCGGCTGGCAGTCCGTAGGTTCCGGACTGGTGACCGCCTTCGTAGAAGGGGACGTGGCCGCTGTCAAAGCAGCCACCGACGCGGGCGCTGAAGCGGCATCCAGAATCGGCGAGGTAGTCAGCGTTCAGGTGATCTCCCGCCCTCACGACGAACTGCCGTCTTTTGTCCAGCAGGACAAGAAGGCTGCGCCCAAGAAAGCTGCCGGAGCCTAGCAGAGGAGACCAGATGAGTGAAGCAATCGGATTGATCGAAACGAAGGGCCTCGTCGGACTGGTCGAGGCATGTGACGCGATGGTGAAAGCCGCCAGCGTAGAACTGGTAAAGACCGTGCAGATTGGCGGCGGATATGTCACCGCAATTGTCCGCGGCGATGTGGGCAGCGTGCGCGCGGCGGTAGACGCCGGTGCGGCCGCGGCCAAGGTTGTGGGAGAGCTTGTCTCCTCGCACGTGATTGCGCGTCCGCACGATGCGCTTGTCGATAGCCTCTTGAAGTAATACGGAATTGGAGAATGCAAATGGCCAATGAAGCGATTGGAATGATCGAGACGAAGGGCCTGGTCGCACTCGTCCAGGCTACAGACGCAATGCTGAAGGCAGCCAGCGTGGAATTCGTCGGCTGGAACAAGATCGGCAGCGGTCTGTGCTCGGTGTTTGTTCAAGGTGACGTGGGTTCGGTGCGCGCCGCAGTGGATGCCGGAGCCAGCGCTGCCCGCGCCGTGGGCGAGGTGCAGAGCGTGCATGTGATCGCGCGGCCGCACGGCAATCTTGGAACCGTACTGCCGAAATAACCGCAAACGGCAGAGGTTTCTCTGCCGTGGCGCACGAGGTGAGCCGGCATGTTCATAGCAAAAGTCATCGGCAATGTTGTCGCCACCCAAAAGAACGATAAGTTCCTGGGGATGAAGCTTCTGCTGATTCAGCCCTACATCAGCAGGGACGGCAAGCTGCAAATCTCGGGCAGCTCCGTGGTTGCAGTGGACAGCGTTGGAGCTGGAGTGGGCGAGTGCGTGTTGTTTACGCAGGGCAGTTCGGCGCGCCTGACGCCGGCAACGAAAGATGCGCCGGTAGACGCTGTGATTGTCGGCATTGTGGATGCCGTCGAGGTCGAAGGCAAAGTACTGGAGAAGCCTTAAATGCAGATACAAGAGCAGGTGATTGCGGAGATCGCAAGAGAGGTTGTTGCCAGGCTTCGCGTCCAGATGCAACAACCCGTTGCGTCCGCCGCGCCAGGCAAGAAAGCTGCTGCTCCACGCGACGGAGTTTTCGCCACCGTGGACGAGGCTGCTAACGCGGCCTTCGAGGCGCAGAAGAAAGTTGCGGCCATGAGCCTGGAAGATCGCGGGCGCATGATCGATATCGTCCGCCGCATCTGCATAGATCGCCGCGAGGAACTGGGCCGCATGGAACTCGAGGAGACCAAAGTCGGCCGCCTCGATCACAAGATTCTCAAGCTGACGAATATGCGCTTTGTGCTTGGTGTTGAAGCCATGCGCAGCGAAGGCAGCCACGCCCGCAGCGATACCACAGGGCTGTGCATCATCGAGCGGGCGCCATGGGGCGTCATAGGCATGATGCTGCCGGTGACTCATTCGGTGCCGACCATGGCGGCTAACGCCATCAATATTCTTGCCGCCGGCAACACCGCGGTCTTCGGGCCGCACCCGTCGGGCGCCAAGGTGGCGCAATACGCGCTGCAACTGTTCAACCGCGAGATCGAGCGTGAGCTTGGCGTTGCCAACGTTCTCACCACCATCGTTGAGCCGAGCATCGAGGCCGCGGAGCAGATATTCAATCACCCCAAGATCGCGCTGTTGTGCGTCACCGGAGGCCCGGCTGTGGTGAGGGCGGCAAGCAAGTCGGGCAAGCGCGTGATTGCGGCGGGGCCGGGCAATCCGCCGGTAGTGGTGGACGAAACCGCCGATCTGGATCGCGCCGCTGAGTGCATTATCGCGGGCGCGGCCTTCGACAATAATCTGCTCTGCATCGGCGAGAAAGAAGTCTTTGTTGTAGCGTCGGTCGCGGATAAGTTCATCGATGCCATGCGCCGCGCAGGCGCATACCAGTTGGACTCCGCCGCTATTGAAAAGCTCACCATTGCCGCCTTTACATTTGACGGTGGCGGCAGGGGTTGCGCAAGGGCGCATGTCAACAAGGCTTTCGTGGGCAAGGATGTCGCGGTGCTGGCTGCGGCTGCCGGCGTTCACGTGCCCGCGGACACGCAGCTTCTGTTTGGAGAAACGGACGAGGATCATCCGTTTGTTGTGGAAGAGCAGATGATGCCTTTCGTACCGGTAGTGCGCGTTCGGGATGCGGACGCGGGCATTGCGGCGTCGGTAAAGGCCGAGCACGGCTATCGGCATACGGCTATCATTCACACGCAAAACGTAGAGACCGCGACGCGCATGGCGCGCGCCTTGAATACCACGTTGTTCATTCACAATGCCGCATCGCCGGCCTCGCTGGGCGTAGGCGGTCCGGGATACTTCAGCCACAGCATTGCAACGCCGACGGGCGAAGGCATTACGACACCGCTCACCTTTACGCGCGAGCGGCAGATGGTAGTCGGCAACGCACTGCGGATCGTTTAGCTATGTTTCTAGCGCGTATTGAGGGCACGGTAGTTGCGGCGGTGAAGCATTCGACGTTGGACGGCTGCCGGTTTTTGATTGCACAGCGGCTTGAAGCCGACGGCAGCGCGGGATTGGAACCGATCGTGATCATCGACTGGCTGGGCGCTGGAAACGGAGCCACAGTGGTTGTTTCTACCGATGGCGATATCGCGCGTGCCAGGCTTGGCAACACGACGCCGGCTCGCATGGTGGTCATAGGAATTGTGGACGAGATGCAGACTCGTGGAAGCGCGAGGCGGAGCAACGCATGAGACTGGGCATCGTTCGGGGGCACGTGGTTCTCAATTCGGCTGTGGAGGCGTTTCGCGGGAAGACGCTCGTTGTGCTTGAGCCCGTGACGATGGAGAACCTGCGCGCGGGCAATGGGTTGGGCGGAGGCAAGTCTCTGGTTGCCATTGACGCGCTGGGAGCCGCAAAGGGTCAGATGGTAGCGTTCACCGAAGGCCGCGAGGCGGCGAATCCATTCTGGCCTAACGCGGTGCCGGTGGATGCGTATTGTTCTCTGATCGTGGATTCAATCAACATTCAGCCGCAGGCAGTTTCTTTGAAGATATGAGGTGGGGCAGTGAAGAGCGAAGTGAAGAGTATCGATATTTCCGGTCAGAAACTTCTGTCGATGCGCGATGCGCAGAGCGCGCTTGCGGCGGGCGCAAGCCGCGTGCTGATCTGCGAGAACTGCGTAGTGACCCCTTCGGCGCGCGACTTCCTGGCCCAGCATAATATCGCCCTGGCGGCGAACGGCAAGGGAAAGGCCACTGCGGCGGCCGGTCAAAAGGAATCTTCTGCGGCGCCTGCTAACGGTGCGTACGGCAGCGGCAGCGGCGCGGCACAGAGCAAGAGCGCAGCAAATCCGAAGTTGTTTTTCACGCCCGAAGCTGAAGCGATCAAGAAGGAGATATGCGCCGTGGGGCGCAAGCTCTGGATGCGCCAGTTTGTCGACGGCAACGGGGGCAACATCTCTTACCGGATCGGCCCCAACGAAGTTATTTGCACGCCTACGCTGGTGAGCAAGTACGACCTGACTCCCGAAGACTTGAGCCTGGTGGATCTCGAAGGAAATCAGGTTGCTGGAACCAGGCCGCGCACCAGCGAAATCTTTCTGCACCTTGAAATCTACAAGGCAGTGCCAGAGGCCAAGTCCTGTGTTCACTGTCATCCGCCACATGCCACGGCTTATGCCATCACGGGCAAAGTTCCACCGAACCTGGTGATTCCCGAGTTTGAAGTATTTGTTGGCAAGGTAGCAATTTCGCCCTACGAAACGCCGGGCACGGCTGCGTTTGCTCAGACTGTCTTGCCCTTCGTCAAGCAGCACAATACTGTACTTCTCGCCAATCACGGAATCATCTGCTGGGCAGACACGGTCACTCATGCCGAGTGGTACGCCGAAGTGCTCGAGACCTACTGCTGGACGTTGATGCTGGCGTCGCAACTGGGAGTGCCGATCTCGTATATATCCGAACAGAAGGGCGCCGACCTGCTGGCCATCAAGAAGAAGCTGGGCCTGCCCGACATCCGTTTCGATACTTCGCAAATGAAGGAGTGCCAGCTCTCCGATCTTGAAGTGCCGGGCTCGATCGCGCTCGACCCGCGGCCATGCGACGGGAACACGGGCAAACCCGCTGAAACGGATATCGAGGCTCTTGTGAAGTCGGTCACGGATGCGGTGATGGAAGCGATCGGAGGCAAGTGAATGCTCTGCGGCTCCTTGCAGAGAATCACGGCACTCGGGGTGATTGTCCAATGGTAGTTTTCTCGTTATGAATCAAGTCGAACGTCTCCGATACATTCAGGAATCCCTGTCGCGCCAGGACTTTGTGAGCCTGGAGGACTTGTGCGCCGGACTCAGTGCTTCCAGGGCCACGGTTCGCCGGGATTTGATTGAGCTTGAACGCAGCCGCAACATCCGGCGCGTTCACGGGGGCGCCATGTCTACCTCCTCACGCGAGGAGGCGCTTGACTTTAAACGGCTGTCTGTAAGTTGCCAGGAAGAAAAGATACGAATCGGGCAGACTGCCGCGGATCTGATTCAGGATGGGCAAACCGTCATCCTCGGCGGCGGATCGACCGTGGCCGAAGTCGCCAGATGCCTGCTTTGCCGCCCCATTCAGATCATCACGAACTCGATACCGGTTGCCCAGATTTTTTGGGAGTGCAGGCAAACCGAGGTCACTTTGACCGGTGGATATCTCTATCCTCACCTCGGCATTCAGTTCGGCCCCATCTGCGAGCGCATGCTTCACAGCGTTTCAGCCGACGTGGCCATTCTTGGAATCCGCGGCATCACTGGCGATGGATTAAGCGACACCAGCTCGCTTGTGGTCGAGTCGATTCGCGCCATGATGAAGTGCGCGCAACGCGTGGTCATCGTCGCGGATCACACGAAATTCGGCAGGAAGGCGATGATCCACGTTGCGGATCTCGCCGAACTCGATCAAATCATCACCGACAGCGGCCTTGCCCCGGAACATCGCCAGTTATTGGACGAGCTCGGCATCAGCTATTTGCTGGCATAAACAATGCCCGTAGCTCCAGCGAGGGCTAGCCAAGTCCCGGTAGATTGAGGCCGCCCAGTATCCCTTTCACGCTTGACTGAATAGCCTCATCGGCCTTGCGCCCGGCTTCATTCACGGCTGCCACGATGAGGTCCTCGAGCATCTCCACATCCGGCTTGTCGCCGCCCAGGCCGATGACTGCCGAGGGGTCGATACGCAGCTTGAGCAGTTGCTTTTTGCCGTTCATGGTTGCCGTGACTGCGCCGCCGCCGCTGTTGCCTTCCACCAAAGTCTCGGCCAGCTTGCGCTGGACATCCTCTTGGAGATGGTTGGCCTGCGAAAGCATCTCGGAGATCTTGAGGGGGTTGAGCATGGACTGTGTACCTCGTTTTGAGCGTGCGTTCACTTCTGGCGCAGGTCGAGCACGCTGCGAACCTCGGCCTTGAAAATCTCCTGCGCCCGCTGAACCAAAGGATTGGCGAGCGCCGCCTCTTGAATGCTACCAGCGAGCGGCGCGGCCATCGGAGCTGAGGCTTGAGCCGTTCCGCCTCCATCGCCGGGGACGACCAAAAATCGGGTCGGCGCGCCAAGCCGTTGCAATTCCTGACGAATGATCTTCTCCGCCGCGGCGTTCACGGTCAAGGCCAGCATCTTCTTGCCCATGCCGGGAACCTCGATGCGCAGGCTCGCGCCGTCGAGCGTCCACGCGCCCGAGCCCAGCAGTTGTGCAGCTGAGCTGTGTTCGGCATTGACCAACGCGGAGCCTATGGCGTGACGGAGGGCTTCCATGCTAGGCGCACCAGTGGATGGCGCAGCTTCAGGGGAGATCGCGGCGGCGGCTGTGGGAACAGATGCCGGATGCTCCATCGTGGCGACGACTCCGACTGAGGACTCCGCCTTGAGGCCTCCATCTGGTTTTGCTCCGGAGTTTGAACGCCCGGTGTCCCAACTGGAGCCCACCGACCCAAAGGGCGAGATGGGCGGGGCAGCCGGCGGCGCAGCGGCTGCGGCTGGGCGCGACGGCGCTGGCCGTGGAGCGCTGAGTGGAGCCGGGCCGCGGCTCACGGAGACACCGCTTGCCACCCCGCTCAGCAGCTCTTCGATGGGTAGCAACCGCTGCGCATGGATCAGCTTCAGCAGCCCAAGCTCCAGGTGGAAGCGCTGTTCCTGGCGGTAGTTCAAATCGTCGAAGGTGCGCAGCACTATCTGTAGATTGCGCGTCAGCTCCTCCTCGGTAAACAGCAAAGCGGTGCGGACGGCGCGGGCGCGCTCATCGCCGGAGATCTGCAACAGCTCCGTCTGTTCGCCTCCCAGCTTGGCCATCAGCGTATTGCGCAGGTAGCGCACCATCTGCCGCGCCAGCGACGACGGGCTGTGGCCGGCATTCACCAGCAGGTTCAATTGTTCCATCAGCTCGGCGCTCTGGCCGGCGGCTACGGCCTCAAGCAGGCGCTCAAAGACGGCGTTGGGCACCGAGCCCATCAGCTCGCGAATCTGCGCGGCCGAGAGCACGGGGCGTCCGGCCTCAACAGGCGCCGAAGCGATTGCCTGATCCATGATCGAGAGCGCGTCGCGCATGGAGCCGTCACCGGCCTCGGCCAGCAGGGCGAGCGCGTCGTCTTCGGCCACAACCTGTTCCTGGCCGGCGATCATCCTCAACTGGGCCAGAATGTCGTCGAACTTGACCGCGTGAAAGCTGAAGTGCTGGCAGCGCGAGCGGATGGTCTGGGGAATATTCTCGGGTTCGGTGGTCGCCATCATGAAGATGACGTGCGCCGGCGGTTCTTCGAGGGTCTTGAGCAGGGCATTGAAGGCCGCGTCGGTGATCTGGTGCGCTTCGTCGAGGATGTAGATCTTGTAGCGGTCGCGGGCCGGGGCATAGCGCGCGGCGTCGCGCAGTTCGCGAATCTCGTCGATGCCGCGGTTGGTGGCGGCGTCGATCTCGATCACGTCGACGGCGTTGCCCTGGCGCACCTCGATGCAGGAGTCGCAAACGCCGCAGGGCTCGGGGGTGGGGCGGGCCTCGGTGCCGATCTCGGTGCGGCAGTTGAGGGCCATGGCCACGATGCGGGCGATGGTGGTTTTGCCGATGCCTCTGTGCCCCGAGAAGATGTAGCCGTGCGCAATGCGGCTCTGGGCGAGCGCGTTCATCAGGGTGCGCGTGACGTGGTCCTGGCCTGCCACGTCGGCGAAGCGCTGCGGACGATATTTCCTGGCCAGAACCTGATAACCCATGCTTGTATGCGCTCCTCGGGGCCTGTCCTGGCGACAGGAGGGCCTAGTGGGAATTGTATCGTCTGGGGCTGGGAGACACCGTGGCGGAAGGGACAGTCAGACAGTTAGGCAGTTTTTGCTTGAAGAACGAACTGTGCTGTTGCTCAGGTTTCAAGGACGAGACCCCTTCGGCGAGCTCAGGGCAGGCTCTGGGATACCCAGACTTGAGGTATGGAACCTGGGTCTAAGCCTTTCCTTACCTATGAGCGCTCCCCCTCAATTTCTCTACCAGGACGCCTGGCTGCAAACCGCTTTTGTCATTTGCCGGATTGCCTTTGAAATCAGAGAATCATCCTGCATGAGCGGTGTTCCAGTAGTCTGCATCCGCCGGACAGCGGCGTAGTCGTTGGGAATCTTCCAGTCAGCAGAGCGAGTGAGAGCCTGGGTAACGTGCTCTTCGGCAATCTCCAGGTTGAGAGGGTCGTACCGGTTGATCACGATTTCGAGCTTAGGGCTGCCGGCGGTGGAGAGCCGTGCAATCAGGCGATTTGAGTTACGCAGTTCTGCAAGTCCGACCTGGGTGACCAAGTAGAAGATCGCGGATTCATCGAAGAGACTCGTATGTTGCAGGGTGAGTCTCGATCCTGCGTCGACAACCACATAATCGAACTCCTGGCGGGCGACTTCCAGCAGTTTGTCGACAGCGTCTTCGGAGAATTGCTCGGGGGCCAGTTCACTGGGCGCCGCAAGCACAGATAGCCCGGAACTATGCCGCACCAACATGGTGGAGAGAACACTTGCGTCGAGCCTGCTGCCGCTCTGAAGTGCGTCTACGATCGAATATCGAGCCTTGATCCCGAGGTTGATTGCCGCTCCTCCTAGCGGAAGATTGAGATCGACCAGGAGGGTCTTTTGTCCAGATTCCACGGCAAGCGAAACAGCAAAATTACAGGCCAGGGTTGTAACTCCGGAACCCCCTTTGGCGCTGAGAAATACCAGCAACCTGCCGTCCGCCTTCTTCGGCGGGCGAACCTTCTTGTGAAGGGCCGCGGCCCGAACCAGAGCCGCGGCCATTGTGCAGGAATTGAAGGGCAGAGCGAGGAACTCGCGAGCGCCCGCATGCATGGACTTGAGCAGGAGGTCAGGATCGTCCTGCGCAGAAAAGACCATCACAGTAGCCAGTCCATTGAGACAGATGCTCCTTACGAGATCGAGCGCACAATTCAGGTCACCATCCAGGTCAACAAGGACCACATCGAAGTCGCGATTAAGATTCCGCGGCGCTTCGTCGAGGCTGGAAGGGTAAGAAACGAACTCCTGGACTTGACCTGTCGGGCACTCACCCACAGCGTTTAATGCAGCGTTGCGGCGTTGCTCGTCCGGGCTGATGACCGCAACGGATAAAATGCCCGCTCCAGATGAGGGACGATCGACTACGTCCATTACTCTGTCCTTGGTCGGCCGGATGGCCATTTCCCGCGCCGCGGGCGACGCCGTCTCAGTGCCTTGCACGCCCATATGCGTGCCGGTCTCGACCTCCTGTTGGTCGCCCTCCACGGCCTGTTGCATCTGGGAATCGCGCTTGCCCACGCTGTCCACTGAAGCCCCTTGTGAAGCTGGTTTTTCTTGCTCCATCGCCCTCGCCCTCTGCCAATCATTCTACCCAAGCGGGGTGCGAACTGGGATCTGGTTAGAATTTTCCTAAACGATTCTGCACTTACTGGCTGCGGGAAACGCCGAAATGCGCAAGACCTGGCGAATTCCCTCACTTTGGAGGCAAGCGATTGGGCAGGCGGGTTGTCCGATCAAATCGTTGTCCGATCAAATCTGAGAGCGTCGATAAGCTCTTCGCAGATCATTGCCATCAGATTCGTACTAAAAGCAAGCAGAAAAAGGAAGTCCTCCGGAAGACGCTCTTAGATTCAGCCCTGCGGCGCACAAGCATGGCCAGCGTAGGCCACCTTTCGTCGTTATTGGATCTGGGTTTCGGCCCGCAAAGACAGATCCCTCACCGAAAGAAGCTGAACCCCTTCTTCTTTTCCTGGGCGGCGGGAACCGTGGGCTGGCCGCAGACCGCTCTGGTCATCTGCCGGATCGCCCGTGAAATCTCCGAGTCAGCTTGCATGAGCGAGATAGCCGTGTTCTGCATCCGCCGCACAGCGACATAGTTGTTAGGAATCTTCCATTCGGCCGGCCTGGTGAGAGCTTTTGTAACATGTTCGTCGCCAATTTCCGGGCTGCGAGGGTCGTATCTGTTGATAACAATCGAGAGTTTGGGGCTACCGGCAACAGACAGCCGTGAAACCAGTCGATTTGAGTTGCGCAGTTCGGGAATTCCAATCTGCGTGACCAGATAAATGGTGGCTGATTCATCAAAGAGATGTGTATGCTGCAGGTCGAGTCTCGACCCAGCGTCGACAACCACATAATCGAACTCCTGGCGGGCGACCTCCAGCAGCCTATCGACAGCTTCATCGGAAAATTGCTCGGCAGCTAGTTCGCTGGGCGCCGCAAGCACGGATAGTCCGGAACTATGCCTTACCAACATGGTGGAGAGGAAACTCGCGTCGAGCCGGCTGGAGTTCTGAAGCGCGTTAATGATCGAGTATCGAGCCTTGACTCCGAGGTTGATCGCGGCATCTCCGAGCGGGAGATTGAGATCTATCAAGAGAGTTTTTTGTGCAGATTCCTGGGCCAGCGAAACTGCATAATTGCATGCCAGTGTGGTGACTCCGGAACCTCCCTTGGCGCTGAGAAATACCAGTAATCTGCCGTCCTCTTTCTTTGACGGGTGAACTGTCTTACGAAGAGCCGCCGCCCTAACCAGAGCCTCAGCCATGGCGCCGGAATCAAAGGGCAGAGTCAAAAACTCGCGAGCGCCCGCACGCATGGACCTGAGCAACAGGTCTGGATCGATCTGTGCCGAATAGACCATTGCGGTTGCCAGGCCATGGATACCGATGGCCTCCACGAGATCGAGGGCATGTGTCGGATCGCTGTCCAGGTCAACGATAACTACGTCGAAGTCTTGCCCCAGCATTCGCGGTACTTCGTTCATGTCGGGAGGATAAGAAACGAACTCCTGGATTCTGCCAGTATGGCAGTCGCCAAGAGCACTTAAAGCAATGTTGCGGCGTCGCATGTCTGGGCTGATAACCGCAACGGACACGCCGCCAGCATCAAGATTAGGGGTCTCAGTTTTGTCCGTAACTCTGGCCTTGGTCCGTCCGCTTGACATGTCCTGCTCAACGGGCGCAGCCGTCTCCGCGCCGGATACGTCCACATGCGCATTTGTCCCCGCGTCATGCAGGCTCTCCTTCCCGACTTGGCGCATCTGGGAATCGCGCTGACTGGCGGCGTTGTCGATCGAATAAGGCGCATCTTGGGTCGTCGTATTCGCATTCGTTCCGGTCGGAATGTGAATGCCCCGAACGTCCAGATATGTGCTGACTATTGCGAGCATCTCGCTGCCCAGATTATGCTCCTCCAACAGTTGACGAAAGTTGCGGATCGCCGGCTCATCCGGCGCGGGAGCCGCGCCAAGATCGACGCCAACGAAGCTACGCAGCGCGGGCGACTCATCGAGTGCCTCCTCCGCGTCGAAATCCGAGAGGCTGAACCACTGCTGTACCAGGTAGGTTCTTAGCAGGATTGAAAGGTCTACCGGAGGCTGACCGCCTCCCGCTTGCAGATCGTGTGACTCCATCAGAGTCAACAACTCTCCCCATGGCACCACCTGCTTCATCCGATCGAGAAACATTTCCCGCTTACTCTTCCGGGCAAACCTCTCGGAACCCTCCGGTGACACCAGTAAATCCTGCTGCATCGACCTCGCCCTCTGCCCGCTATTCTATCCAAGCAAGCTATGAAACGGGAGTTGCTCAGAGGTTTTCTGAGCGATTTTGTACCCTTTGGCTTCTGCGGATACCGGAATCGGCGGAAATTGACGAATTACATCGTCCAGTGGGATGAGAGCGAAGATGCGGAACTCAGTTTACGATCAGGCGATTTAGCGATGCATTTGCCCAGATAGGCCAGCGCCGTACTTCCTGGGAGCTTAAGAGTTGCGAAGCGAAATGGGCTGCGAAGATTGAAGGTCGTTGCTTTTGATTGGCAGAGTTTGAGCGCGGCTTCGCCGCGTTGGCTGATTTCTAAAATTGGTTTGTGGATCGATGTGTCTGGGATGAAGCCCAGATCTATCAGCCCAGACCTACCAGCCCGTGCCCTTCAGAGCGCGAAGATTTTAACGCGACTTGCGTCGCGCGGATTGGTTTCTGGAATTGCTGGGCTGCATTCTTATCCGTAAATTGCGCATTCGAGTAGCACCGCTCTGCGGAGCGGCTGTGCTGGCGGCGTCCTCGACGCCTGCATCCCGTGCGGGCCAGGAGGCCCGCACGACAGCCGCAGTCTACTGCCAAGCACCCAAGATGCGGCGAAGGAGTACCAATTCCCCCAGATGGTAGGATGCATGATCGGCGGCGACCAATGCCTCCCTCAGAATAGTTTGTCCGTCGCCGTGCGGAATGCTGGCGAAGAGATCTGTTGACTCATCGCTGACCAAGTCGCACAGAGCCTGAAGATCCTTGCGAAAGGCGTCAGCGCTCTTGTCCCAGGCCTCGGCATCCGGAGGCGTCTGGGTGGAGGGCCAATAGCCGGCTGGAAACTCGGGCGATTGATGACGTGGATTTCGCGAGAACTCAAGCATGTCCCATTGTGCGATGCGCAGGTGTTCCAACACCTCCCAGGCAGAATGCTCCGCGTGTTCGGGCCTCTTGCCGCGCAGGCTCGCCGGAAAATTCCCGGTTGCTGTGTCAAAGTCGGCGTGCGCGTCGCCGCCCTTGAGTAGTTTGACCACATGTTGCCGTAGTTGCCGGTCGGTCTGCATCGCGGATCTCCCTTATTCGTTGACCAAGATTTGTTTGAACCCGGTGCACGAGCGCGTCGCGCGTTTCTGACTTGCGCTTCTCTTCTCTTGGCCACCCTCCCAGGTCCGAAAATCCGGACCTGGGGCACCCAGATTTTAGGTATGGGACCCGGGGCCGCCCGGCCACGGTCTACAGGGTGATGACGATTTTGCCGATCTGCTCGTTGCTTTCGAGGTACCTGTAGGCTTCGACGGTTTGATCGAAGGGGAAGGTCCGGGCGATCTCCGGCTTGAAGGATCCATCCGCCAGGTGATCGTAGATGTACTTCTTCATGGTTTCCCACTCCGGGGTGCCGCGCAGTTGGCCGAAGGTGTAGCCGAACATGCCGATGGCTCGGCCAAATGCCGCCATGGGGAAGGGCGTGGGCTTGCCAGAGAGCATGCCATAAAAAGAAGATGGTGCCACCGTTCGCCGTGGCCTGCGCAAGCGCGTTGATGTAGTCGCCGCCCACAGGATCGAAGACGACGCGCGCACCCTTGCCAGCGGTGATCGACTGCACACGGGCCACCAGGTCCTCTTCTTCCGTGACGATGACGTGGTCGGCGCCAAGGGCTATGAGCTGATCCTTTTTGGCCGAGGTGCGGGTGGTTGCGATGGAGGCGCCTCCCTGTGTCTTGACGATCTGGATGGCGGCGAGCCCAACGGACGAGCTGGCAGCGGTGACGATGACGAAGTCGCCGGCAGCCACTTTGCCGAAGGGGACGAGCGCGCCATAGGCGGTGCAGTACTGCATCCAGACAGCGGCGCCCTCGACCGCGGAGAGGGAATCCGGAACGGCTGCGAGAACGCTAGCGGGAACGACGGCCTCTTCCGCAAGAACCGGGTACTGGTACATTGAATAACCCGGAATGGTGCCGAAGCGCTTGCCGACGAGAGTGGAATCGACCTCGGAACCAACGGCGACGACCTTTCCGACCGCCTCATATCCGAGGCCGGAGGGCGGGGTCACCCTTTCCAAGTACATGCCGTGGTAGTACATGCTTTCGGCGCGGTTAAGGCCTACTGCTTCCACCTTGAGCAGAACTTCGCCAGGACCGGGCTGGCGCTTGGGCAGATCTTCAATATGAAGGACTTCGGGACCACCGAGCTGGTTGAAACGGATAGCTTTTGGCATGTTGGGGACGCCTCCTACTGAGAAGGAGATGCGGAGTGCATGAAGCGCGTCGCAAATTTCGCGCGAGCTGCAACGACGCTTTTGTGACGCGAGGCGGCGATCCATAGCCAGCGACCTGCCGTCTGATGAGTCCTAAGAGATGCTGTTGCGGCTCGCAATCGAACCAATCTCAGAGGGGTCAGTGCGCCATCGGCGGAGCCGGCGCGCCGTCGGACCAGGTGCCAACCCAGACGAGGAAGATCGTCACGCGTTCCTGAGGGTCATTCGCCGCCATAACCGGCGAGCCCGGCAGATTGGCTCCCCAGCTTTTCGCCGCGTCGCCTGAAACAAAAAACATGAGATGCGGATGCCAGCTCATGTCGCGGTCGCTCAAGTACTGCTGCTTCGACATCATGTAGCACATGGCTCCCGGCTCGAGCGCGGGCAGTTCCTTCTTATCCAGCGCCGATGCGGTGGCCGCGACGATCTCCGCCTTGGATTTCGATGCCAGCACCAGTCTGGTCTTCATCAGGAAGATGGGAACGAAGCTCCTTGCCGCCGGCGGGTTAAAGCAAATGGGGGCGCGCACTTTGGGATTCCAGAAGTCCGGATCGTCGGTGGCGGCGCCCCACGATCGCTCCACGATGCAGAGAAAGCCATTGCTGCCTTTCACGGCGGTCGTGTACCCGTTACGTCCGAGCACCATGATTTCAGCGGCGTCCGATATGGAGGGTGGCGCGGCACTGCGAGCCTGCGCGATTTCAGAATTCGCATCGGGCATCAGATATTCGCTGACAGGAGCCATGGCCGGATAGGGCGTCTTTTCCGCCTGTGTTTGCGCTTGAGTGCTTGCGCCGGGCAGGACAATCTGGACAAGAAATGCCAAAGCTACGATCTTGACATGGTGTTTCCGCATGGGACTCTCCATCTGGCATATATTCTGTGTCGGGCTTGGGAACACTCAGCGCGAGGCCGCCTGCCAATACTAGATGAGAGAGAAAAGAACGTCCAATCGTCGTTGCGGCAGTGAGAGATGCACTCGTCTGGATCAGCCGGACTCGCACTGTCTGGGAACGTCAAACAAGAAATGTTTCATCCACTTGCCGCACCTAAGTCGAAAGCGTTCAGCCTAAACAATCTATCGCAGGGCTCCATCTTCTTACCATGACTTCATAGGTACTGCTCAGCATTCCTGGCTCGCAACTCGAAATCAATTGAGTTAGTTCTGTCATCTTTCGGAGACATTGATTTACAACAATTTACAGTCAACTTGCGAATGCTCAAGTAGCATGGTTGCGGTTGGGACTTCCATTGGCGTAACGAGTTGGATGAGGAGCAAGCAGGGGATTCTCATCCTCATGCCCAGGGAGATAGTCGGAATCCTACCGCTGCCTAATTGGGAAGATACCGAGGCGCAATACGATTCAGCGCCCCCAATCGCAAGCCTTAAAGAGGCTCCATGAATAAGTCATGAAATTGGAACTATAACTCTGAAGGCTCAGGTTTGGGGGCCTGTCAGGCGCTGGTCTTCCGATTTCAAAACCCGCAAGCCCGCGATATGGAATTGTGTGCTTGCAATGCAAAGGAGATGCTATGAAGTGCAAGAGCTTAGCGAGTCTGATGCTGGCCGTACCTTTGGTTGCGGCTACCAGTGCTTCAGCAGGGTCGTGGTCGACGCAAGCCACCTTAGCCAGCAGCGCGTATCAAGGTACGATTGGGCTGGACGCCTCGGGTAACATGACCAGCGTCTGGTATCAATACAACGCGCCGAACGGCACGGCAATTGACGAAATCTGGGGCAGTAGCGCGGCATTCGGGCAGGCCTGGTCAGCGCCCGTAGACATATCGGGGCCGATCGGCACGGCATCGGCCAACCCCTCGGTGCGGGTCAGCGCCGCGGGCAACGCCACGGCCGTCTACACCAACCCGAGCCAGGGCACGGTCTACAACGACAAGCCGGCCGGCGGAAGCTGGGGGACGACCCATGCGACCAACGGCGCCAACCAGTTTTACGTCAGCAACGACGGTGGAGTCGAGGGGATGGCCTCGAGCACTGGCGGAGCGCGCGGCAGCTCGTCGACGATTGTCGCGCAGGTGCGCCCGGCGGGCGGATCCTGGAGCACGCCAGCGACACTTGCCGCGGCGCCTCATCTGAGCCTCGACGGCGCGACCGTGGCCCCGGATGGGACCATGGCAGTGGCGTGGGAGAGCTTCAATTCGGTTTGCGGCTCACGTACTTGCACGACATCGAATTGGGTGATGCACGTGTCTACCCTTGCCCCCGGCGCGCAGACCTGGGTGGATTCGGGAGGCCTGCTGGGACCGGACACGACTCAGCATTTTGGCCAGCTAGCCGGCGATGGAGTGGGAGATCTGGGAGTGATCGCGTTGCAGGCAGGCAATGTGGTTTCCAAGGTGAGGCACGGGTCCGCGTGGAGCTCGACCGTGATCGTGGTGTCGGATTCCGGCTTCCAGTTCTCTGCCGGAACAACCTCTAACCGCATCTATTACAGCGATTCGGCCGGGCAAGCGACGCTGGTGGGCTGGGGAGACATTCATCTGCTTACACTGGCGGCCATCGACGGCAATCTCACGAACAATACGTGGGGCACGCCGGCTACGATCTCCGGTTCGGACCAGTCTCCTGGCTACTTCGACTTCACGATGAGTTCAACGGGAACCGCGATCGCGTTTTATCCGCTGTTGGATTTCGACGGGGCCGGGAACACGGAGTGGCGCGCCGTAACGCGCCCAGGAGCAGGCAAGCCTTGGAATGCTCCGGCAACCGCTGGAATTTCTTTTGAAGGCAGCGGAATGCCAGACGGTGTCGCCGTCGACAGCGCGGGCCAGGCGGCGGTGCTCTTTCACGGATACAGTTCGGATTTATTGACAAACATTCTCTACACCAACACGTACAAACCGTGATCGTCTTCGAGCGTGCGTGACCGGGTTTGCCTGGAGGGTGGCGGGCAAGCAAGGTCGACAGGAGTCCCGCTCAAGCGTTGGCTGGGCGGGACAACCTCAGTCGAGAGCCGGTGCTGCGCAGAAGCAAGTTCGGAACTTGGCTTCGCAGCAGCGAATGCGAGTCCGAACCGCGTTCGGTATAGGCGCCGTCGCCGTGTTCTTAAGGGGGACTTCCGGGGCTGAAGCCCTCGTCTTTTCTGTTGGCTTGATGCGGGGATTGAAACCCCCGCCTCCCTCCGGTCATGCTTTTTCCAAAACGACTTCGCCCGAGAGAAGAAGAATGCGCGGCGTCAACCTTTGCGGTTGGCGTTCTTCTTTTTGGCGGGCTTCTTCACGGTCTTGGGCGCGGCTTTTTTTGTGGCAGCTTTGCGGCGGCGGATCTCTTCTTTGGAGTACATGGTGCCACGGCACTTCTTTGCGCCGCAGTTGCAGAGGGCATCGTCTTCGCCGCCGTCGTAGAGGCAGTAGTCGTAGGTGATCTCCTCGCCGGCGGCGATGTGCCTGATGGCCTTGATCCAGACGCGACCGCGGACCTCGCTGGTTTCGCAGTTGGCGTCGCAACTGTGATTGATGAACATGGCGGTGCAGTGGCCGTCGATGACGATGGAGCCGTCGCCGAGTCCAAAGAGATAGGTGACGAGCGAGTCCTGGTAGCAGGCGTCGGCCTCCTCTTTGCTCAGGCGTCGGCCGGTGTATTCGGCCACGCGCGCACCCTTGCGGATGGGGGTTGTGGTGTAGCAGCCGGCGGCGTGGATGGCGGAGGAGCGGATGATGAGTCCCATGCGAATGTGCGATGCTTTCCTTTGGAGCAGATTTAGCTGTATGGTCCGCATCGTACCATTGCGGGGGCCGGTGACGGTGTGAGGGAAACGAAATGAGACGGGGCTTTTCGATTGCGGTGGTTTTGGCTTGCTGCCTGGCGGCGGGGCCGAGGTTCGCCCGTGGCCAGAGCAAGCCCGCTGACGACACGCAAAAACCTGCGGATGCGGCGCAGCCTGGAGCGAGCTCGCCGTCGGGAACGAATGCGTTTCCCGAGGATACGAGCAAAGTTCCGGTGCTGCCCTCGAAGGTGGAGTCGGCTTTGCCAGACGGGTCTGACTACGGGGCCGAGAGCAGGCACATCGCGATGCCGGGGGAGGATCTGGACCCGGTGCGGAGTCCCGACGACCCGGCGCCAGCCGCCAGTGGCGTGGCGCAGGACTCGAGTTCGAGCCTGGCGGGCATGGACAACCTGCTGCCCAAGCCGGGGGACGATCAGCCGGATAACAAGAAGCGAAAGTTGAAGGTTGAAGAGCCTGTGCATCAGGAGACGGCTTCCAGCGACATCGATGTGGGGAAGTATTACTTGCAGATCAAGAACTGGAAGGCCGCGCAGTCGCGCTTCGAGTCTGCGGTGGTTTTGGATCCCGCGAATCCGGAGGTCTACTGGGGGCTGGCCGAGGCCGAGCATCACCTGGGCAAGTTTGCGGAGGCTCGCACGCACTACTTGAAGCTGCTGGACTACGATCCGGATGGGCCGCATGGCAAGGAGGCGCGGAAGGCGCTGAAAGAGCCCGAGATTGCGAATGCGGCGAGCGCTTCGACCGGACAGCCGGGGGCGGGGACGGCGAAGTAGGCGGCCGCAGACGAGTTGGCTTTGAGGAACTTGTTGAAAAAGAAATGCATTGCATAAATTCGACAGAGAAAAACGCAGGTCCTTCGACTCCCTTCGCTGCGGTCGCACAGGATGACAGCATTGATGAAATGAACTTTAGATTCTGGATACTAAAAACCAGCCCAGTGTAGATATGCGGCGATGATCGGCTGCCCCCACAAGCTGCTGACGATGCCACCGATGCAAAGAAATGTGCCCAGAGGCAGCTTCTTGAGCGCCCATCCGTCTGTGTTGGTTGATGCAGCAGGGATTGCCAGCAGAATGACGGCGACCAATGCTCCGAGCACGACTCCAAGGCCAAAGGCCACGAGCGCGCCGGGCAGGCCGAGCCAGGCGGCCAGCAGGGCCATCAGTTTGGCGTCGCCGAGGCCGATGCCCTCACGGCGGCGGAAGAGCCAGTAGAGCCAGCGGATGAGCAGGATTAGGGTGGCAGCGGCGAGGATGCTCAGAAGTTGGCCGGTCAACGCACGAAGTGGCCGAACGCCTGTATCAAAATGGTAGCCAAATTGCTCTTGGGCGACAGTAGAAGCAAGTCCGATAAGAATTCCCGGGTAGGTAAGCCAGTCCGGGAGCCAGAGATTCTCGGCATCGAGTACAGCAAGCGCCACCAGAAACCAATAGAAGAGCATGAGAGGAACAGCTTCACTCAGGTTCCTAAGCACATCTGCTATTGGTCCTTCGGGATAGTTGATGGCATAGGCAAGAGATGCAAAGAGACGCGACGTCGCGCAGATCCACAAGAGGCCAACCGCAGCCTCGACTAGCGGATAGCGCCAGCCGATCCAGGCATGGCAAGTGCGGCAACGGCCTCGCAGAGCCAGCCAGCTCACTAGCGGCACATTTTCCCACCAGGTGAGAGTGCGGCTGCAATGGCGGCAGCGGGAGCGGGGCGCGACCACACTCTCGCCCTCGGGCCAGCGGCTCAGGCATACGTTCAGGAAGCTGCCGAAGGCCAGCCCGAGAAGACCCGCAAAGATCGTTCCAAGAATACGAATCATGCGCGAAGTTGAGTATACGTGCTTGGGATCGACAGACGGCGGTCGAGATTTGCGGCTTCCCAGGTCCCCAAAACGGGACCTGGGGCACCCAGATTTTTGGGATTGGTGGATCAGGGTAGACTGGAGGGGCATGGACCTTCCGGCTGAAAGCTCACTTGAAAAGGCTGCCACGGTGCCCGGCGCATCCGATCCGGTGCGGGCGGCGGCGCTGTTCGAGCAGTCGGTGAGCATCATGGCGCGGCTGCGCGCGCCCGATGGGTGCCCGTGGGACCGCGAACAGTCCTTCGATTCGATCCGCAAATACACGCTGGAAGAGACCTATGAGGTCTTCGACGCCATTGAGCGCCGCGACTGGCCGCACCTGGCCGAAGAACTGGGCGACCTGCTGCTGCAAGTGCTGTTCTATGCGGAGATGGCGGCCAACGATGGGCATTTCACCATTGCGGACGTGCTGGAGCACCTGAATAACAAGCTGGTGCGGCGGCATCCGCACGTCTTTGGCGACGAGGCTTCGCGGGCGGCGGGGAACCGGGCGGATGTGGACGCGGCGGTAGAGGGTTCTTCGGCGGCGGTGCTGCGGAACTGGGACGAGATCAAGGCTGCGGAGGCATTGCATGCAGCAGACGCGCCTTCGGCGCATAAGGCCGCGGCGTCGCGTTTGGACAGCGTGCAGCGAGCGATGCCCGCTCTGGCTGAGGCTGCCAAGCTGGGGGCGAAGGCGCGGAAGTCCGGGTTCGACTGGCCCGACTGGCGCGATCTGCTGCCCAAGCTCGCGGAGGAGACTGCGGAGCTGGAGGCTGAGGCCGCATCGGAGGATCCGGCGCGCAAGCCGGCGGTGGAGGCGGAGCTGGGCGATCTGCTGTTTACCGTTGTAAACCTGGGCCGGCATCTGGGAGTGGATGCGGAGATGGCGTTGCGGGGCTGCAACCGGCGCTTTCGGCAAAGGTTTCGCGAGATGGAGTTAGCGGCGGATGGGCCGTTGGAAGAGCTGTCCCCGCCGGAGTTGGAAGAGCTGTGGGCGCGGGCGAAGCGGAAGCTGGGCGGGCAATCCGAAGAGCGAGAGGGATTGTGAGCAAATTCTGCGAAGCGCATCGCTCAGGGGCTAAAGCCCACGTTCAATTTGCTGCATATGCGGCACGACTAAAGTCGTGCCCTGACACGATTTGGGGCCGGAATCCGACCTTTCCGCAGTTCGTAGAGCCCGTCACTTTCCGCGAAACGCCGGATTCCAAGCCGGAGGGGCGGACGTGATTGAGATCCGGGAATGCGAGGGGTTTGAAGAACTGGATGCCTGCGTACAGCTCCAGAACGAAACCTGGGGCGTGGATGCGAGATATACGACTCCCCGCAAGGTGTTCCTGCTGGCGCAGAAGATCGGCGGGCAGGTGATTGGGGCGTTCGATCATGAGGTCGCAGGCGATCGAGAGAAGCCGGGAGCCGAATCGCTGGTGGGCTTCGTGATGGCGTTGCCGGGAGTCAGGACCGGAGATGGCGATCCGGCGGTTTATTTGCACTCGAACATGCTGGCGGTCAAGGAGCAGTACCGGAACCGCGGCGTGGGCACGCGACTCAAGCTCGAACAGCGGCGGGAGGCGCTTGCGCGGGGCATTCGGCGCATGGAGTGGACCTTCGATCCGCTGGAGATCAAGAACGCTTTTCTGAATATCCACAAGCTGGGAGCGATAGTTTGCGAGTACAAGATGAATTTCTATGGTGTATCCTCTTCTAAACTGCAAGGTGGGCTGCCGACGGACCGCCTGTTGGCGGAATGGCAGCTTGATTCGCCCAGAGTCAATGCAATTCTTGATAGGCGCGCAGCAGTTGCGCGGGTGATTGTGGAACGCATTCTCGTCCCGGCCTCCATCTATCAATGGAAGGCTACCGAAGCCGGGCGGGAACTAGCCTTGGCCGTTCAGTTGGAGAACCGCGGTAAGTTTCAACAGGCATTTTCACAGGGACTAGCCGTACTTGGCTTCACCCTGGATGCGGAAGGAAATGGTGTCTTCGAACTGGGTTCCCCCATCCAGCCGGAGTTGGACTAATCTCCCAAGGAACCGAAAAAACCTATGAGAATCGATGCGATCATCCTGCGCGAACTGCATATGGACCTGTTGCGCCCGTTTGAAACCAGCTTTGGCGTGACACGAAAACGGAGGATTCTTCTGGCCGAGATCAAGTCGGAAGGGTTGACCGGCTGGGGCGAGTGCACGGCGGGCGAACGGCCTTTTTTCTCTGGGGAATCGACAGACAGCGCATGGCAGGCGATTGTCAATGAACTGGGACCCATGCTGGCCTCCGCGAAGCTGGACCATGGCGGGGAGTGCCCGAAAACCTTCCGGCATGTGCGCCACAATCGCATGGCCAAGGCGACTCTGGAGAACGCAATCTGGGATCTTGAGGCGCAGCGCGAAGGGATTTCGATCTCCCAGCTGATCGGCGGGGTTCGCGAGGTGATTCCGTGCGGCGTGTCGCTGGGGATCAAGGCTTCGATTCCTGAGCTGCTCGGGGTGATTGAGGAAGAGTTGGCTGCCGGATATCAGCGCATCAAGCTCAAGTGCAAACCGGGATGGGACGTTGAGGTTTTTGAGCGGGTGCGGAACCGGTGGCCGGGTATCATGCTGAGCTGCGACGCCAATTCGGCCTACAGGCTCAGAGACGCAGATCATCTGGCTGGATTTGACGCCTTCGACATGTTGATGATTGAGCAGCCATTGTGGCACGACGACTTCTACTACCACTCGATGCTGCAAAAGCGGCTGCAAACACCCATCTGTCTGGACGAGTCGATCCATAACCGGCGCGACGCGCTGGCGGCCATTGAGATGGAGTCCTGCCGCATCATCAACATCAAGCTGGGCCGTGTAGGCGGCTTCTCCGAGGCGATTGCGATCCACAACGCGGCTCAGGAGCGGGGCATTCCGGTGTGGTGTGGCGGGATGCTGGAATCGGGCGTCGGACGGTCGCACAACATCGCATTGTCTACCTTGGAAAACTTCACGCTGCCCGGCGATGTGTCGGCTTCAGCCCGCTATTGGGCTGACGACATCGTTGAGCCGGAGGTTACGGTTTCTTCTGCCGGCGAGATTGCGATTCCAGATAGCCCCGGCCGCGGCTACGAGGTGCGAACCGACCTGATCGAGCAACTTACGGTGCGCAAGGAGACGATTCGGGCTATGGAGCTGGTGGGGTAGAGCCTGGCTTGTTGGACGTGCTTATTCGAGCAGCTATTCATTGAGCTCTGTGCTTCCGTGGCCAATTGAACCGGCGGCCGACGATGCCTTTAACGATCCAGTGGTCGGTGGCGGCGGTGGGGCCGATGCCTGCGCCGAAGTTGATCTCCCAGTCGGGGCTGACGTTGAGGTCGATGGCAGGAAAGATCTGCTGCTGCTGATTGTGAAGGCTGGCAATGCTGGTGATGCTGCCGTAGTCGGCGTAGTATTCGATGCCGCCGGTGATCTTCTTCGTGAAGTCGTAGCTGATTTTTGCGGCTGGCGAGAAATCGATGCCGAGTTTTACGTCAGGTCCGTGCCAGGTGCGCTCCAGGGCTGGATTGACGGCGAAGTACCATGGCCCCATCTGCTTGTCGACAATGGGGCGAATCTCCCAGGTCCAGGTATCGGGCGAGAAGAGAGCGCGCTGGTAGCCGGCCTCCATGGAGAGGCTCAGACCGACCGGCCAGCGCCACTTTTCCGGAATGCGGACCCTGGGGCGGATGTGATCGCCGACCCACTGGACACCGAGGCCGCTCTGCTCGCTGGTGAAGACGTAGAAGCCCACTTCGGACCAGTCGTTGACGCCCTGGGTGATTTCGATGGTCTCGTGCTCGGCATGATTCGTAGGGGCAACACCGCCGATGGTCTTGCGCTGGCCGTCGGCGGTGAAGTTCGAGTGCAGCTCGACCATGGTGCTGCGGGGAGCGACCGTCTCCGACCCGTAGACCTGAATCTCATAGTTGCCCTGCGCGCGCGCCGCGGGAATGGCTGCGCCGATCACGATGAGAGCGGAAAGCAACAGCTTCATGCGTAGGCCTTTCATGGGTTAATCGATCCACCAGCATTTGGTATACGTGTGCTCCCGGTCACGTGCCTCCGACAGCGCCGGCTTGTTATGATTATGGGCGACAAATCAGAGGCCGGCCACGCGTGTGGAACGGCGAGGAGACCGCAATGCCCGAAGCATACGCATTCAGCACTATACCCGCGAAGATTCTGTTGCCGATCGACTTCAGCCCGTCGTCGCATGAAGCCCTGGAGCAGGCCACCGTGCTCGCCCAGCACTTTCATGCTGAAGTTTATCTTGTTCATGTTGTTCAGGAGGGTTGCAGCCTGGAGGTAGAGAAGAAGGAAGCAGAGGAGCATTTTGCCGTTTCCGTGGCGGGCCTGGCGTCCAAGGGGATCAAGGCAACGTCGAGCGTCGAGATTGAGAACGACATTGCCGGCAGCATCCTGGACGTGATTGAGCGGGAGCACATCGATCTGATCGTGGTTTCGACGCACGGAACCACTGGGTGGCATCCGCTGGTGTTTGGATCGATTGCGGAGAAGCTGGTGAAGCTGGTTCACATTCCGCTCTTGCTGATTCGCACGGAAAAGCCGGTGAGCAGCGTGAAGGTTGTTTCGGGACGGTTGATGGAATGGTGGTAGATTAGGCAGCAAGAAGTTCTGGCAGGAAAACGAGGGCGAACGGTGACTTCATGTCAGCCGTTCGCCCTTTGTTTTTGTTGGGGCCTGAATAAAAAGCGAGTTACAACTTTGCCGCTTTCACCGCTTCGGTCAGCGCAGGGACCACTTCAAAGAGGTCGCCGACGATGCCGTAGTCGGCGATTTCGAAGATGGGCGCGTCGGGGTCCTTGTTGATGGCCACCACGCACTGCGAGCCTTTCATGCCGACCAGGTGCTGGATGGCTCCGGAGATGCCTATGGCGAGGTAGAGCTTGGGCGCGACGGTTTGGCCGGAACTGCCCACCTGGCGCTCCAGGGGCAGCCAGCCGTTGTCGCAGATGGGGCGGGAGGCGGCCAGCTCCGCGCCGAGCGCGGTGGCGAGGGCCTGCACGAGCGGGAGGTTTTCCGCGTCCTTGATGCCTCGGCCCACACTGACGATAAGAGGTGAGGAGGCGAGATCGACGGTTTGGGAGGATGCGCGGAAGGGCTGGCTGGGGCGGGTGCGGATCTGGCATGGGTCGATGGTGGGCGCGAAGATCGAGATGGGCGCGGAAGAGTTGCCCGCAGGGGCTAAAGCCCCACCTTCATTCGTGGGCATTTGCGGCACGACTGAAGTCGTGCCCTGATACAGTACCGAATCTGCGCGAAAGGCGCCGGCCTGCACAGAGATAAAGCAGGGACCTCTGCCGGTGTGGCGATAGGTTCCGTTCAGGCGGCCTTGGAGCAATTGGCGCGTGAAGACAGGGCCGTCGCCGATGGCAATTACGTCGCTGATAAGGACCTGGCCGAAGCGGGCGGCGAGCGCCGGAGCGTAGTCGCGGACCTGGTACGTGTGCGGGAAAACCACTTGCGTGGGGCGGTCTTTTTCAATGAGTTGCTGCAAGGCGAGAGTATAGCCGTCGGCGCTGTATTGGGCGAGCTGCGGGTGCTCCGCGCGGATCACATTGCCGGGGATCTTGGCGGCAATCTCCGCAGCAAAGGATTCGGTTTCCGACCCGAGGAGGACCGTGCTTACAGGCAAGCCCAGTTGCGTTCCCAGCCCTTGCCCGGCTTCAACGGCCTCCCAACTGATGCGGGCAATGCGGCCTGCGCGCTGTTCCACAACCACCAGAATGCCACTCATAAGACGCGCTCCTCGAACTTTAGTTTTTCGACCAGCGCAGCCGCAGCTTCTTTGGCCGTGCCTGGCAGCATCTGCGTGGACTTTTGCTTTTGGGGCATGGTGAGTTTTTCGAGCGACATGACAGGCGAAGAATCGACGCCCAGATCATCGGCGACGACCATGCGGACTTCTTTGGTCTTGGCGCGCTTGATGCCCATCAGCGTGGCGTAGCGCAGCTTGTTGCCGCCGGATTGGATGGTAAGTAAGGCGGGCGTGGGCAGCTCGATGGTCTGGAACCAGCCCTCTTCGAGCTCGCGCTTGACTGTGAGGCCGGTCTCGGTTTTTTCAACGTGTAGGATCAGCGTGGCGTGGGGCAGGCCGAGCAGTTCAGCCACGATAACGCCGGTCTGGCCCAGGCCCAGGTCTTCCGACTGCAAGCCGGTGAGGATGAGGTCGGGATTCTCGGGCTTTACGGCCGCGGCCAATAGGCGAGCGACACCGAGCGCGTCGCGCGCGCCCAGATCGTCGCAGGCAATCTGAATGGCCCGGTCGGCGCCTTTTGCGAGCGCTTCCCGGATGGTTGTTCCCACGCGCTCCGGCCCGGCGCTGACCACAATCACTTCGCAGTCCGCCGCGGCGGACTTCTCTTTGAGCTGAAGCGCTTCTTCCAGGGCGTAGGCATCGGACTCGTTCAGCGCATACTGGAGATCGGCTTCTTCGATCCACTTGCCCGCCGAGTCGATGCGCACCAGCGCATCGCGATCCGGAACTTGTTTGATGGCGACGATGATTTTCATGTGATATAGCTCCTGTTCATACTAACCGACGCCGTGGGGCACAGGCGGGGAATGACGGTAGGACGAGTAATTGCAGGTTTCAAGGGTAAGACCTGTGACATCCGACAGGCGACTGATTCGGCGCATCCGATTTTTGCCGCTTGACATAACAGGCAAAATGTGCCTCAATGGAAGAGGTATCCACCTGCCCGTCAGGAGGCCGGAAGATGTTACAAGGCAGAAACTTTATAATCAATTGCTTACGAAACATAATAGGATTCGCTAACTCTTGGTTCTAAAGAACATTATTCTTACTCTGGACAGACGCTTGGATATACATAGCCCAAGAGGTGAATTATGAGAAAAATCGCCAACGAGTTATTCAATCTTCGGAAACTTATCCAGACCATCGCATGCAATGGAAAAGGTCAATTCAAGTGTTTGTTTGATCGGGAAGGCGTATTGGAGGCAGTTAAGCTGGGCTCTTGCGAAGCAAGATTGGCAAAAAAAATGGGTACATGGAACGACGTAGTTGTTTTTCGACGTAACCCTGAAACCACATTGAGTTGGAATCTGTATCAAATAGCTGAACTTGATAGATCCGTCTGGCTTATAGAGGAAATGCGTAAGGAAAGAACCTTTACGACTGAGGAGCTTGCCCGAAAGATTCTGAGTAAGCTCAAGGACTATTACAGACAGTACAAAAATGCGATTAGAATGTATCCTAATCGCTTGCGGTAAATGTCTGTCTTGTATCAGTGCATGATTTCAGTCGTTCTGTTATCTGCCAATGTAGATTACGGCTTTAGCCGCGGTGAAAGTGAAGGCGGCTGAAGACAGATGGCGCAGGGGCTAAAGCCAGACATCTTCTTATTGTTCCTGCGGCACGACTAAAGTCATGCCCTGACACACTGCGCGTCAATAGGAAACATTCGCCACGGGTCGCTAACTTGCCTTGTCCTCGGACAATCCCCTTGCTGCTAACTGCCCAATATCCATCAGTTGCGGCGCGGCTTCGCCTGTGGCAGCCAGTGCATCCCGAAGCATGGTGTTGCAAAAGGGGCAGGCGGCGGCGATGGTCTGCGCGCCGGTTGCGACCAGTTCCGCGACGCGGTTGTGGCTGACGCGTTCCCCGGTCTCTTCCCCAAGAAAGGCAAGCCCGCCGCCGGCTCCGCAACAGAAGCTGTGTTCGCGATTGCGGGGGGCTTCGATGAGGTTGCCGGCCAGGGCTGCGACGGTGCGCGGCTGGTCATAAACGTTGCGATAGCGTCCCAGATAGCAGGGGTCGTGAAAAACGATTGTTTCGGGAATGGGAGCTTTGGCCGCAGGGCCTAAAGGCCCGGGCGTATCGACGGCCTGATCGGCACGACTTAAGTCGTGCCCTGTTACAAGGCCAGTCTTTTTTGCGCCCGGTTGATGGGGTCGGCTTGCTATGGAGGGCAGACGGTCGGCGTGGCGGGCGAGAAACTCGCTGTGGTGCTCGATTTCCGGCGGCGTGCCGTACTCCTTCCAGTCTTCCTGGATGGTGCGGACGCAGTGGGGGCAGATGCTGACGATCTTCTTGACCTTGTTCTCGGCCAGAGCCTTCAGGTTTTCTTCGGCGAGTTGCTGGAAGAGGAGATCGTTGCCGAGGCGGCGAACGGGGTCGCCGGTGCATTTCTCCTTGCGGAGGACGCCGTAGCTTGCGCCCAGGTAGTTCATCACGCGGGCGAGGTCGGCGACGATCTCGCGGCCTTTGGGGTCGTAGCCGCCCATGCAGCCTAGCCAGAGGCAGTATTCCTGCGTCCCGTCGAAGAGTGGCAGCGCCTGTTTCTGGATGAACTTGTCGCGCTCGGTGGGGCTCAGGCCCAGCGCGTTCGAGCCGCGTTCCAGGGCAAGGAATAGCTTGGAACCGTGCTGGTCTTCCCACACGCCCGTGTTGACGGCTCCGCGACGGAGGCCGACAAGGATGGGTACATGCTCAATGCCCACCGGGCACTGGAACTCGCAGGCTCCGCAGGTGGTGCATTGGAAGACAGCTTCCTGGGCGTTGTATTTGCCAAGCAGTTGTTCAGCCGAGGCGGGGCCAAGGTCGTTGAGGTAGCCGCGCAGGCCGAGGACGATCTCTTTGGGGTTGAGCAGCTTGCCGGTGTTGGCAGCGGGGCAGTGCTCGGTGCAGCGGCCGCACTCCACGCAGGAGTAGGCCTGGAGGCTGACCAGTTGCGTGAGGTCCGTTCCGGCGACGAGGCCGAAGTCTTCATCGCCGGCGAGTGGAGGGATCTGGCTGAAACCGCCGCGCGAAAGGAAGACCGTGGCGGGGCTGAGGACGAGGTGCAAGTGCTTGGTGTGGGGAATGAGGGGCAGAAAAATGAGCAGGGCCAGGGTGTGAATCCACCAGAGGGCGCGGGCTGCGGGGCTTGAATCGGTTACGAAGAATGAGGCCAGATAGGTGGCCATGAGGACGAAGATCAGCAGCGCAATGACGCCGGATTGGTAGGAGAGCTTTTCGCCGAGCCATTTGGGGCGGACGAGGAAGCGGCGGACGAAGAGCCCGAGGATGCCGACGGCGCAGGCCAAGGCAAATGCGGCGGCGAGGTAGAAGTAAATGCGGCCGAATGTTCCCGCGGGGTCAAGAAAGCCGATTCCCAGTACGACGGCGCAGTGGTTGAGAGTGACCACCGCAAAAGCGCAAAAGGCCCAGAAGACAAGGGCGTGCGCCAGGCCGGGCAGCGGGCGTTCGCGGATGACTTTGGCCTGAAGCATAACTTTCCACACGAAGTCGCCGATACGCCTTTCGATGGGAGAGAGCTGAAAGCCGGGGTCTTTCTTCGATTGCAGGATTTTGTTGAGGACTACGCCGAAGCGCCGCCAGAAGGTTACGGCGGAAGCGATCGCCAGTCCCGCGAAGAGCAGCTTCTCAAAGAGGGAGAAGTGCTGAGGCTCGGCGAGCGTTGGGAGAGTAAGCAGCATATTCAAACGATGTCCACGATACAGGAGCGGACCGATGGATGGCGAACAGCGGAGCATCGCTTCAGGCCGTCCACTGGAGGCATATCTCGTAGTTGTCAGGATCGCGGAAGAAGAGCTGCTTCATGCCGTAGGGGCGAACTATCGGGCCCTTGACGGGTATGCCGGCGGCTTGGAGGTATTGCGCAGCCGTCTCCAGGTGCCCGCAGCCGATGTAGATCTGGGTGTCGCCGTGGGCGCTGACGCGTGCGGGATCTGGCGAGGGCGGACGGTCGCTGCGCTCGTAAGCGGTGTTGAGCATGAGATGGGCGTCGTTAAGGCGGAGCCAGCACCAGTCGATGTGGCCGTCGTCTTCGGGATCGGAACTCCGATAGATCTCAAAACCTAGCAGGTCGCGATAGAAGCGAAGCGAGGCCGGCATATCGAAGACACTGAGCAGTGGGCAAAGTCCGTGCATGTCGATGGGCATGGGGATCTCCGCAAGTGTTCAGCAGCGCACGATCTTGGGCGAGTCGATGCCTTTTGTGGCGTTTCTTGTGTCAATGACCAACTGCGACTGCTGGACGATTGCATTGTAATCGTAACTGGAGTGGTCGGTGACGATGACTACGGCATCGAATTGGGGAAGGTTGTCGAGCGGGGTGCTGGTCATGTTCAGGTCGTAGTGACGTCCGCGGCCTACGGTGGGGAAGTAGGGGTCGTTGTATGCGACGATGGCGCCCTTCTCGCGCAACAACTCGATGATGGTGAGCGAAGGAGATTCGCGCAGGTCGTCGATGTCGCGCTTGTAGGCCAGGCCCAGGACCATGATCTTCGCGCCTTTGATCGACTTGGAGTGTTCGTTCAGTCCGTCGGCGAGGTGGTCCAGAACGAAGTAAGGCATAGACATGTTGATCTCGCCGGCCAGCTCGATGAAGCGAGTGCGAAAGTCGAACTCGCGGGCCTTCCATGAGAGATAGAACGGGTCGATGGGGATGCAGTGGCCGCCGAGGCCTGGACCTGGATAAAAGGCCTGAAAGCCGAAGGGCTTGGTTTTGGCAGCGTCGATGACCTCGTGAATATCGATGCCCATTCTCATGCACAACTGTTTCAATTCGTTGACGAGGGCGATGTTGACGCAGCGGTAGATGTTCTCAAGCAGCTTGGTCATCTCAGCGACGGAGGGACTGCTGACATGCACAACGCGGTGGAAGATTGCTGCGTACATGGCCTCGGCCATCTCCGCGGCTGCCGGTCCGCAGCCACCCACGACCTTTGGAACATCGCGGCGAGCCACGGTGTCATTGCCGGGATCCTCGCGCTCCGGCGAGTAAGCGACATGCACACCGGATTCGTCCATGGCTCGCGCGACCTTGAGGCCGTGCGGGTTACCGGATTCAAGCAGCGGGGCCACGACCTCCTCCGTGGTGCCGGGATAGGTCGTGCTTTCGAGCACAATGAGTTGGCCGTCGTGGATGTGCGGCGCAATGGATTTGACCGTGTCTGTGACATAGCTCAGGTCGGGTTCGTGGTGCTGATCGAGCGGAGTGGGCACGCAGATGATGACGGCGTCCATCTGAGCGATTTCGGAGTAATCCGCAGTGGCGCTGAAGCCGGCCGCCTGGGCTTGCTGGATGACGGCGGGCAGGATGCGAACGATGTATGAACCACCGGCGTTGAGGGTCTTCACCTTGTCCGTTGCAATATCGAAGCCTGTCACTCGAAACCGCTCACCGCTGAAGAGCAGCGCCAACGGCAAGCCGACATACCCCATCCCGACGATGCCAATGCGGGCCTCACGGATTTCCATCTTGTGCTTAAACTCAGCCAGGCCACTTGCGATAGAGTTTGTCATAGTTCTCATTCTAGGGGTTCATGCAGGGCGGTTCCGCGGCTGAAGACGACGTAGACCGGTACTGCGTGGTTACGAAGGGATTAACCTGGAGTACACCCTCTTGGGTGCGTAGAGTCCTGCCTAGTATTGTTTAGGGTGCGGCCCTTTGAGGGGATGCCGTGCAATAGGACCTCTTTGGAGGGTGGCATTGCCTAAGTATCTTGTTACCGGGGTTGCCGGTTTCATCGGCCGGTCGATCGCCGCGGCGCTATTGGCGCGCGGTGAATCAGTGCGTGGCATCGATAGCTTGATCACCGGCAAGCGGGCCAATCTGGTTGGCCTGGAAGCGATGGAGTTCCTGGAGGGCGACCTCGCCGATCCGGTTGCCTGTGCCCGGGCCTGCGCGGGGGTGGAAGTCGTCTTCCACGAGGCGGCGCTGGCTTCGGTTCCGCGTTCAGTGGCCGACCCAGTGGCGACGAACGTGAACTGCGTGGACGCAACGCTCAACCTGCTGGTTGCGGCGCGGGATGCTGGGGTGCGCCGCGTGGTCTACGCGGGCTCCTCTTCGGCATACGGCGATACACCCACGCTTCCCAAGAGTGAAGAGATGCTGCCCAACCCCATCTCCCCTTATGCGGTGGCCAAACTGGCGGGCGAGCAGTATATGCGCGTCTTCTCGCGCGTTTACGGGTTGGAGACGATCGTTCTGCGGTACTTCAACGTCTTTGGCCCCTACCAGGATCCCACCTCGCATTATTCGGGCGTGCTGGCCATCTTCTGCCGCAAGATGCTGGCCGGCGAGCAGCCGACGATCTATGGCGACGGTGAGCAGAGCCGGGATTTCACTTACATCGACAACGTGGTCCACGCCAACCTGCTGGCTGCCGCAGCCCCGGCCGAAAAGGTCTCTGGGCAGATGATGAACCTGGCCACCGGCGTGCGCATTACGCTGAACGAGACGTTTGAGATTCTGTGTGAGCTGACGGGCTACAAGGGCAAGCCCGCCTATGCTGAAGGGCGCGCCGGGGACATCCGCGACTCGCTGGCCGATATTCGATTGGCCGGTGAGCTGCTGGGATACAAGCCAATCGTTGATTTCCGCGAGGGGCTGAGACGCACCGTCGAGTGGTATCGGAGCGGCGGCGGAGCCGGGTAGCACTTGTTCGCGCGTTGCCGGCCCCGTGAAATGGGCGGTATTTCCACACCTCGCTTTCTTGAGTGACGGCGTCTATTGACGAATTGCTTCCGATGAAGCACACTGTTGGGAATTTCCTCCGCAGCGGTTTTTCGATTTGAAATGCAGGGAGAGCCTTGCGCGAGGGTTCATGGGTCAGAGGTTCCCACCCCTTGCCGGAAGGTTTCGCTCTTCAGAACGATTCTTCGTATGAGCCTGATAGCCGGCCCAGAATTGGGGCCAATCGGCACTCTTCTTCGACCTCCCTGCGGGAGCTTTGGGAGACGCTGGTCCGCCGCCGCCGTTTGGTTGGGTCTGTGTTGGGGGGATTGCTGCTGTTGTGCCTTCTGTATTGCCTCGTCACTCCCGACCAGTACGAAGCCAGCGCCAAGGTAGCTCTGCGTCAGACTCCTGCCTCCTCGCTCAATATGGGCGCGGCCGAACCGCTAGTTGCGGCATCGTTGCTCTCTGCGCCGCTGCAACTGGAGACGCTGGCCGATGTCTTTCGCAGCGACCAACTGGCATGGCGGGTGATCGCAGAGCTCAAGCTTTACCAGGAGCCAGGTTTTCTGGGACGCTTTGGCCGCCGCTTTGACGGCTTTCACCCGGAGACCACTAACGCAGACGCTCAGGATTATCTGCTGCGGAGATTTCAAAGGCAGCTCCATGTGCAGACCATTCCGCGCACGCTACTGATTCAGATTCGTTTTCGGTCGAAGGACGCGGCGTTGTCGGCGGCTGTGGTGAACGCTCTGATTCGCGCCTATAGCGAGCAGGATAGCGAGTCCAAGGTGCTGGCGACCGTTCAGGCAACGAGCTGGCTAGAACGGCAGCTCAAGGATCTGAAAGTCCGCATGGACCAGGAGCAGCAGAGACTGACGGCTTTCCAGAATGAGCACGGCATGATCGGTGCGGCGGAGACGTTTGCCAACGGCCAGACTGGCGAGGCTGAGCATAACTCCACCTTGCTGGAGATTGATGAGTTGGGACGGCAGTTGGTGGCAGCTACCGCCGATTCCATTCAGCGCGATGCGGAGTACAGGGCAGCGTCGCAGGGCGATCCAGAGGCTGAGATCGACTCCAATCCTGGCCTCCAGGCTGAAGGATCGAGTTTCGCAACCGCTTTGCTCGGCCAGATTCGCGCGCGCCGCAGCGAACTCGAACTGGAACAGGCTCAACTCAGCGCGGAGCACGGCCCGAACTTCCCCCGCGTAGTGGAGATTCAACGCCTGTTGAAGGATTTGGATCGGCAGAAACAGGCAGAAGACTCCAAGCTGTTGGCGCAGTTCGAGAGCGCCTGGAGGACGGCCGCGGATCGCGAGCAATTAGTGCGCAAGAGCCTGGACGAAAAACGGCGCGAAGCCATGAAGCTGAACCAGGCCGCCACCGAATATGCGGTGATGCTCGAGGAGGCCAGGTCGAGCCATGAGCTTTACATGCGTGTGCTGGGAAGAGTTGAGGACGCGAAGCTAGTGGCGGGCGTCCATAACTCGAATATCGAGGTGGTTGATGCGGCGCGCCAACCGGTGAAGCCGATCGCGCCCGATTTGCGGCTTTACCTGGCAATTACATTCTTTGCCGGACTCTGGCTGGCAGTGGGAGGCGCTCTGTTGGTGGAATCGCTTGATCACTCTGGAAAGCGCGCGGCAGCGGCGTTGCTGGCGGCGCTTCTTGCTGCGGCAATGGCCCAGGCACAGGCGCCCACGCCGAACACCTCGGGTCTACCTTCCGGCGTAGTGCGCATTCCCTCTGCTACGCAGTCGCAAAACCTGCCAAACCCAAAGGAAGCTCCCGCGATATGGAATAACTCGGGGGGCGCCAACGAGGTTGGACAGCCGCTGGCCGCTGTGTTGTCCGCGTCGCCCATGGCCGCTCCCATCGGTCCCGGCGACTCTCTGGATGTCAGCGAGTTTCATACGCCGGAGTTTCATTCGGTGGTGCGCGTCTCGGCGGCGGGTACGGTGATGCTGCCACTAGTGCAGGCGGTACAGGTTGACGGGCTGGATGAGCAAGGCGCAGCGCGCGCCATTGAAGCGGCGCTTGTGGCCAAGGGCATGCTTCTCCATCCGCAGGTCTCGGTGCTGGTGATTGCCTACACCGGGCAGGACGTGAGCGTGCTGGGCGAGGTGGCCCGCCCCGGAGTCTATCCCTACACGCTGCATCATCGGTTGCTGGACCTGATCTCATCTGCTTCCGGCTTGGGGCCCAATGCTGGCCGCCTGGTGAATGTCTTCCACCGCGACGACCCGAAGACGCCTCACCCAGTTGTGCTGGACCCGAGTGGAACCGACACTGCATCCGACCACAACCCCGAATTGAGCCCCGGCGACACGGTCCAGGTGAGCCGCGCAGGGCTGGTTTATGTTATCGGCGATGTGGTGCGGCCGGGAGGTTTCCCGGTCGATCCGGCGCAGGGGCTGACGGTGGTGCAGGCGTTGTCACTGGCCTGGGGAACGAGCCAGAACGCCGCTACCGGCAGGGCTTTGTTGATCCGCGAGCAGAAGGGCGGCCGCACCCTGACCACCCTCAATCTGAAGCGCATGATGCACGGCCAGGAGCCCGATCAGCCGGTCCGCGACCGCGACATTCTCTTCGTGCCCGACTCGATGGCAAAGGACCTATGGAACAAGGGAGTGGAAGCAGCCATCCAATCGGCGATTGGTGTGACGATCTATGCCGGGCTGGTTTATTCGCAGAGGTTCTAGGCAATGAGGAAAATCGCCTGGGGTTTGTTGCTCGTCTTCGCCTTCGCGATCCCATGGGAATACTCCATGGACCTGGGCGAACCGGCGGGCAACATCGCTCGCATCGCTGGCCTGTTGCTGGTTCTGGTGGCGATTCCAGCCGTCTTGCAAGCAGGGCGCCTGCGCACGCCGGGGCCGATGCAATGGCTGGTGCTGGCCTTCTACCTTTGGTTCTGCTGCTCCTATTTCTGGACGATCGAGCCGCAGGAGACACTCCTCAGGCTGCGTGGATACTTCCAGGAGATGATGATCGTCTGGCTGGTCTGGGAGTTTGCCGAGAGCCCCAGCGACCTGCGCGCATTGCTGCGCGCCTATGTGGCCGGCTCGTGGGTGCTGGCTTTGCTCACCTTGAGCAACTTCAGCTCGCCCGAAGCGATCGCCACAGGGCAGTTCCGATTTGTGGCTGAGGGACAGGACCCGAACGACGTGGCCCGCTATCTCGACCTGGGCTTTCCCTTGGCCGCTCTGCTGTTGAACTGCGAGCCACGCTGGCCAGCCCGCCTGCTGGCGCTGGGCTATCTGCCGCTGGGCCTGTTCGCCGTGGTTCTCACGGCCTCGCGCGGAGGGTTCCTGGCTGCTGTGGTGGCGCTGGCGGGCTGCGGCATCCTGCTGGCGCGCAACCACGCCAAGGGAGTGCTGACAGGGACGCTTGCGTTGCCCGCAATCGCTGCTGGCCTCTGGTTCTTGGTTCCCCACGAGACCTTTGAGCGGCTAGCCACCATCCCTGGGCAGCTCCAGGGAGGCGATCTGAATCAGCGGTTGAACATCTGGACCGCTGGCTGGCATGCCTTTGCGCAGGCGCCCCTTTTCGGGACCGGAGCTGGCGCCTTTGCCAGCGCCGCGGGACTGGCTCCCATCAACACGGCTCACAATACGGCTCTTTCCATCCTCGTCAACGGGGGCCTGTGCGCTTTTTGCCTTTTCGCGGCCATTGTGGTCCTGGCTGTGCGGTCGATCCTGCGCACCCGTGGGCCTATGCAACTGGCGCTTGCTACTGCGCTCGTGGTCTGGTTCATCACCACGCTGGACGCGGCGGTGGAAGAGAACCGCACCACCTGGCTGCTTCTGGCCCTCATCGCGCTGGCCGGAAGGCTTGCCGTGGAAGATCCGGAGCGGATGGCCATGTACTTTTCAGCGCGCGGGAGTTCAAGTGGGGTGGATTGTATAGGAGGATACCAATGACGGGCAAGGCAGAGGAGATATTGGAGAGAGGTTCCGAGCTACTTGAGACGTTGCTCGCGCCCCACGGTTTTGCATTTAGGGTGATTGGGGCGGGGAACAGCAGCGGCGGAGATTTCGCTTACGGGGAGTTTAGAAAACATAATCGGTCGCTAGAACTGCATCTCCGTCACACTCTAGGGAAGGTGAGTTATCACCTTACCGATCATGAGATGTCGCATGAGAACTATATGCGCTCTGTGTTGGGAAGGCATCATTCAAGCCACTATCCAGGATTCTCAGACGATCCATTCGACGGCTTTCGGCACTTGCGACTGGACCTCGAGAAGCATGGCTCAGAGTTTCTCGCAGGAACGGATGAATGTCTCATGAGCCGAATCGAAAAGGCCAACAGTCTTCCACCTGCCAGATCAGGTGTGCCTGATTAGCAGTTACTTCCCAGCCAGCGAAATAGGCTCCGCCCTACCCATGTCTTCCACCCTCCAAATCGCGCGGCTGTTCCAAGGCGCCAGCATTAATCGCCGCATCTTCCGCGCCGCCGCATCGGTGACCGCCGCTGGCATTCTGGTCAAGATCGTTGCCACCTTCAAGGAGATTGCCGTTGCCGGGGCCTATGGCCGCTCGGATGCCATGGATGCGTTCCTCGCGGCCGCGCTGATCCCCGGCTTGCTCATCAATCTGATCTCCGAGTCGATGAACCAGGCGCTCGTCCCCACTCTGATCCGTGTGAGGGAACGGGAGGGCCACGACCGCGCCCAGGAGTTACTGTCCAGCTCGATGCTTTGGATGTGCGTGCTGCTGGCGGCAGCCTCGACCGCAATGGCTCTCTCCGCGCGCGGCTTCTTCCCGCTGATTGCCTCAAATTTTCCGGCTGCCAAGCTGGACCTCTCGGTGCGCATCTTCTACGCCTTGCTACCGGTGGTGCTGATTACGGGCATCGCCACCAACTGCACGGCCGTGCTGAATACCTTTGACCGCTTTGCCCTGCCCGCGCTTGCTGTGGCGATCAATCCCATCGTGATCATGGCTGGTGCGTTGCTGCTCAGCAGCCGGCTGGGCATCTGGGCCATGGTTTACGCCACCCTGGCCGGCGCGCTGGTTCATGCGGTGGTGGTGGCGGGGATGATGGACGCCCACGGCTACCGCTTCCGCCTGCGCTGGCATGGGATGACCGAGGCGACACGCGAGGTGGCGCGCCAATATGGGCCCGTGTTGCTGAGTGGCGTAGTAGCTTCAGGCGGCCTTCTGGTGGACCAGTCGATGGCGGCGATGCTGCCGGCGGGGAGCGTCTCCGCGCTCGTCTATGCGAATCGTTTTGTCAGCGTGGTTCTGACGCTGCTGGCGGGAGCGGTTTCAACGGCCGTGACACCCTACTTTTCGCGCATGATCGCTCTTCAGGACTGGGTTGGGTGCCGGCACACTTTGCGCACCTGGGTTCGCCTCACCGCCATGGTCTCAGCGCCTATCGCCATCGCGCTGATCGCCGGGTCGAGGCTGCTGGTCCGCGTCACATTCCAGCACGGGGCGTTTGGGGCGCGCGACACGGCTGTGGTTGCGCCTGTGCTGATGATGTATGCCATTCAGATTCCGTTCTTCGTGTGCAGCCGGGTCTTCTACCGCTTTCTGGTGGCCATGCGCCGCACCGATCTGATCTTCTATTGCGGCACACTCAATCTCATCCTCGATATCGTGCTGAACCTGATCCTGATGCGCTGGTTTGGCATAGCCGGCATCGCGCTTGCTACTTCTCTCTGGACCGTGAGCACGTTTTTGTTTCTCTGGTATTGGACGGCCCGGCTTCTGCCTCAGGCGGCCACGGAGACAGCGCCATGATTCCAAGGCCGGCTCAGTATCTCCTGCGCTTCGACGATCTCTGCCCTACGTTTTCGCGCGCCGGTTGGCAGCGGTTTCTGCCTCTGATTGAGGATTTCGGAATCCGCCCCATTCTCGCCGTAGTTCCCGACAACCTGGACCCGGAGTTACAGATCTCTGCGCCGGATCCGGATTTCTGGGCCGGGATGCGCGCAATGGAATTCGCGGGCGCCGCCATTGCATTGCATGGCTATTGGCATCTTTGCGTCAGCGAGGGCGGAGGCCTGTTGCCGATGCACCGCCGGACAGAGTTTGCCGGCGTTCCAGAGGAGACTCAGCGGCAATGGATTCACGCGGGGCTTGCGATTCTGCGCGGCCACGGGCTAAGCCCGCGGATATGGGTTGCGCCGCGCCACGGGTTTGATCGCGGCACGCTGCGGGCTCTGGCAGCGGAGGGAATCGAGGCCGTTTCCGACGGCTTGGCTCGCGTGCCGTTCAGACGCGGCGGTCTTACCTGGATTCCGCAGCAGCTTTGGGCTCCCGTGGAGAAATCGCAGGGCCTCTGGACCATCTGCGTGCATAGCAATACCGCGCTCGAGTCGCTGGTGGACGAGTTGCGCGCCTTCCTCAGCAGACACGCCGCGCAGTTCACGTCGGTGGATCGCGTCCTGGCGGAGTTCGAGCCGACGGAGTTGGGCACTGCCGAGCGGCTCTACGAGGCGTGCGCGCACGGTCGCATCTATGTCTCCGGGCTGAGGAAGCAGTTGGCGCGGCGGCTGTCTATCTAGCATGAATCCCGAAGCATGATCGAAGATTCGGTCAAGCCAACTGACTTAATCCGCGCGGCCCCGACGCGCGGGTTTGGGGTTTCGCTGAAGCAATTCGCCATAGAGCGCCTCCCAGCGGTCCAGGACCGCGTCCAGGCTGAATTGGTCGATGACTCGCTGCCGCGCCAGCTCGCCCATAGCGCGACGCTGCTCTGGCGGGGTTCGCATCATCCTGGACATTGACTCGGCGAGGGCTGCGAAATTGCCTGCGGGCGTTAGCCATCCGGTCTGGCCGTCGACCAGGACTTCGGGGGTTCCTGGCCCGTCGGTTGCGACGGCGGGCAAGGCGCAGGCGGCAGCTTCCAGAAGGCCCATCGGCAGTCCTTCGCAGCGGGAGGAGAGGACGAATGCATCGGCGGCTTGCATCCAGCGCCTCAAATCCGGCTCGAAGCCGAGAAAACGGACTCGGCGTTCCAAGCCGAGTTGCGCGGAGAGGCGCGTTAGTTCGCTTTGTAGAGGCCCGCTGCCGGCGATCAAGAGCCTCGCTGGCTTCGGGACCGACGTCATGGCAGCAAGGAGCGTCGGATAGTCCTTGACTGGATCGAGGCGGCCCGCAGCGAGCCAAAGAAACTCTTCATTGAGTCCAAGTTCCTGGCGGACGGCTTCCCGTACCAACGCGTCGGGCCGCCAAGCATCCGCGTCGACGCCATTGGGCAGAACGGTGAGCTTGTCCGCGCCGACCATTGCGGCTGAGAGATGCGCATCCGCGGCGGCGTGGCTTACCGCCGTGACTCGATCCGGAAGCCAGTCGCTGAAGCGATAACCCAACCGCCGGCCTGCGGTGCCTGTCGAGCAACTGTGCAGCGTATCCACGACGACGCTGACCGGCGCCGCCAGCCGCGACCAGCGCGCTAACCACGCTGCGTGGGCCAGATGAGCGTGGACCACGTCCGGGGACTCGCGCCGGAGCCAGCGGTTGAAGCGAATCCATCCGCGCGGATCGGCAAGGCCTTTGCGCATTCCGAGGGTCAGGAACGCGGCTCCTGCTGACCGCAACTCTGCCGCCGCATCGCCTCCTGAGCCTGAAAGCGCGACCACGCTGACATGCCAGCCGCGCAGGCGCAATCCTTTGGCGAGCAGGATCAACTGGCGCTCCGCGCCGCCGATACGGTCAAGGCCGGGAATGACGAGGGCAATGTGGCTCAAGGAAGATGCTCCTTGGTCTTTGCGATAAGGACAGCGTCGATCAGGTTCTCATAAGCGTGTATCGCGCGGTCGAGTCTGAACTCGTCGATGAAAGGGTGGTCAAACCGTTGCCCTGGGGAGAGCGACTTGAGCGATTGAAGCAGAGAGACTGCCAACGCTTCGGAAGAGATCTCGGACGCCAGCCATGCGCCAGGCTGCCCGCGCAGCAGGTCCACCACACCTTGCGAGGCGGGCGTGGCGACAATGGGCAAGCCGCCGGCAGCGGCCTCGAGCAGGGCGTTCGGCATCCCTTCGTGCCGAGACGAAAGCACGAATGCCGACGCGCCACGGAAATAGGCCGAGGGATGGTCAACGCGGCCCACAAAGCGCACGGCTCTGTCCAAACCCAACTCACGGCAAAGGGATTTCAAAGGTGCTTCCTCAGGGCCTGCGCCGGCGATTGTAAGGTTGGTGCGCGGAATCGTTTCGCGCACAATAGCTAACGCCCGCAGCAGCAGGTCGAAGCCTTTCTCTCGCGAGAGCCTGCCCACCGCCAGCAGATGCGGGCCAGGACCAGTCCAAAGATCTGGACTGCCGGCGACTTCATCTCGAATTCGATCTACATCGAGGGGGTTAGACAACACCGCGACGCGATTGCCGCGAACGGCGAGCTCTTTGATCAGGTCGTTTGCCATAGCGGGGGTTTGGCAGATCACGCGGTCCGCATGGCGGTAGAGCAGCCGATAAAGCAGGCGCGTATAGGTGGGGAGGTCTCCGAAGGCCAACGCGGCGGAGACGGTACCATTTTGCCGAACAAGGACGCGCGTCCCGCGCGGGAAGAAAGGACGCAGCAAGAGTACGAGAAAACTCAGGTGAAACATTCCAGAGAGGATTACATCCGGCTTGACGCGCCGGACCAAGCGAAGCAGCGAGAGAGCGCCGGAGCGCACACGTGGCGCACCCAGGGCGTGGATGCGAACCCAGGACGGCACCGGTTCCAGGCCCGCGCTGGCCTGTGTGATCAGACCCAAATGCAGATCGTACTTTTCAGACGAGAGGCCTCGCGTCAACAGGGCAATCACTTGTTCGGCTCCGCCGCCACCAAGATGTGGGACGAGCAAGAGTATCCTGGGCCGTCGTGTTAGGGAGTTTTCCACAGAAAGGTGAGTATAAATGCTGCGAGAAAACTGAGGAATTGAAGGAGGGGTGTGAGAAGCATTTCTTAAGGGCTATATCATTTACTGATTTTATTGAAGTTAGGACCTAGATAGGCCCGAACCTTCAGCCAGAAAGAGTTTTTCCACAGCTCTGGGGCGAGTATCTAATACCTTCGTGTTTTATTTTGGAGATACGAAGCTGTGCAAAACTGGTACAGTAATTCTGCTTTCAGAAACAGTCCGCACAAAGACACCAAACGGATTCACATACCACATGCTTTTGGGGATACGCCCGTTGCTTTGATTGGACCTTGATTCATGGCCAGGCCATGACAGACCTACACCTCTGCGTTCACAACAACTTCCTGGATTGTTGCCAGGAATTGCAGGGAGTGAAGGTCGAGCCATGTTCGTCTCCGAAGCGCCTCGATTTGCCGCTGAGCTGAAAGTTCGCTCAACGAAGCGCCTGCCGCACATCGTTGTGGGCATTACCCATTCACAGACATGCCTGATTCTTAACGGACGCCTGCGAGCACTGCGCGAGGCCGGCTTTCACGTGACCCTGGTTTCAAGTCCCGGCGAACTTCTGGACCGCACAGCCGCCTGCGAAGGGGTGGACTCTGTCGCCATCCCGATGCGACGGCAGATTGCACCGATTGCGGATCTTGTGTCGCTGGTGCGGCTTTGGTGGCTGCTGCTCCGGCTCAGACCGGACATGACGGAATTCAGCACCCCCAAGGCAGGGCTGCTGGGCACCGTTGCTGCCTGGCTGGTGGGAGTGCCTGCCCGCGTCTACATGCTGCGCGGTCTCAAGGTTGAGGGCTCGGCAGGCTTCAAGCGCCGCATCTTGCTGGCTGCAGAGCGCGTGGCCTCATTCTGCGCACAGGTTGTTCTTTGCAACAGCCACAGCGTGCGTGCCGAAGCGATGGGGCTGGGCGTAGCGCCGGCGGCCAAGCTGGACTTGCTTGGGGATGGCAGCAGCAACGGTGTCGATGTAGAGCGATTCTCGCCGGGCCAAAGCGACGTGCGAGACCTGCTTGGCATTCCGCTGGAAGCCCGGGTGGTGGGCTTTGTGGGCCGATTGACGTGCGACAAGGGACTGCCGGAGTTGTTGGAGGCCTTTGACACGATTTTGGAGGCGGAGCCGGAAGCATATCTGCTGCTGGTGGGCTGGTTCGACGCAGCGGAGGATGCGCTGTGCCCAGGACTGCGCAAGCGAATCGAGAACCATCCGCGTATTCATTTCACCGGGTTTGTGGCCGATACGGCGCCTTACTATCGCGCCATGGACGTGATGGTCCTGGCCACCTGGCGGGAGGGCTTTCCCAACGTCGTGCTCGAGGCCGCTGCCAGTTGCGTTCCTGTTGTTACCACCAGTTCGACGGGATCACGAGACTCCGTGGTGCCGGAGGTGACTGGACTGCTGATTCCTCCAGGTAACTCTGAGGCCATCAGCGAGGCCGTACTCAATCTGCTCCGCGATCCAACAAGGCGCCAGCGAATGGGCGAGGCCGCGCGGGCGTGGGTTGTTGAGCATTTTGCGAATGAACGAGTCCTGGGATTGATCACGGCGTTTTACAAGAGCTTGATGGTTCTGGCGGCAAAGGACAAACAGGTTGGGAGGGCTACTGCTTTGGTTGCAGCGCAACGCTGATCCCTGGAGCGCTGGTCTGCACGGGAGGCGCTTGCAGCGTATGCGCTCCGGCTTCGGCTGCGCGCAGCACCTCGCCGGGAGCGATGCCGAGAATCAGCGTGGCGGCAACAGCGAATAGCAAGGCTGCGCCAACCGCTATGCCGATTTGCGGCGCGGGATGCACAGATTCGGCATTCTTGTTCTCTGAACGCTGCGCCGCCACCAGGACCAACCGCAGATAGTAGGCGGCAGCCAATCCCGAGTTGAGCAGGCCGATGATGGCCAGTGCGACCGCTCCGCCGTCCACCGCGGCCGAGAAGGAGTAAAACTTGCCGAAGAATCCGCCGGTGAAAGGAATGCCGACCAGCGAGACAAGAAAGAAGATCAGCAGGCTGCCGAGCAGCGGCGAGCGGTAGATGAGGCCGCGAAAATCGTCGATCATGGGCAGCTTCTCGTCGTACCCGCCGACAAGCGTAATGACGGCAAAGATGCCCACGTTCATGGCGGCGTATGCCGCGATATAGAAGCTGGCGGCCGCGATGCCGCTGTTTCCAAGCCCGGCGAAGGCCGCCAGCAGATAGCCCGCATGAGCGATGGAGGAGTAGGCCAGCATACGCTTTACATTCTGCTGGCGCAGCGCGGCCAGGTTGCCCACGGTCATGGAGAGAACTGCCACGATCCACAGTAGCGGGGCCCAGAGCGCGTGGAGCGTGGGAAACAGCTCATAGACGACGCGAAGCAGCAGAGCGAAGGCTGCCGCCTTGGGTGCGGTGGAAAGCAGCGCGACCACCGGCGAAGGTGCGCCCTCGTAAACGTCCGGGGTCCAAACGTGGAAGGGAGCGGCCGAGACCTTGAAGAGAATGCCCACGAGCATCAGCGCCAGGCCGGCCAGAATGAATGAGTGATTCTGCGCGGAGGGCGCAAGACGGGCGATCTCGTAGATCTGCGTGGTGCCGGTAGCGCCGAAGATCAGAGCGATGCCGTAAAGAAGGAATCCAGTGGCAAAGGAGCCGAGGAGGAAATATTTGGTGGCTGCCTCGGGCCCGCGGCTCGTGTTCTTGCGGTAGCCGGCCAGAATATACGTTGAGATTGAGGAGATTTCCAGAGCGACGAAGACCAGCAGGAGCTCGACCGCGCCGGTGAGCAGGCACATGCCCACCGCGCCAAAGACGATGAGGGCATAGAACTCGCCCTGGTGATGACTGTCTTCGGGCAGCGTGTCTAGCGAGAGCAGGAGAGCTACCAATACGATGCCGCAGATGAGCACATGGAAGAAGATGGTGAAGGGACTGGTCTCGACGGTGCCATTGACGCCAAAGTAGGCCGTTCCCACGGGCAGGCGGAGCTGCCAAAGGCTGGCCCAGAGCGCGAACGTGGTTCCGAAGGCAGCAACCCAGCCAAGGGAACGGCGCGGAAATGCGGCCGGGAGCGAGGCATCGATCAGCATCACGGCCACGCCAGTGAGGGCGAGGATGACTTCGGGAAGGATGCGGAAGATATCGGGAACTGGATTCACCGCTGATCCTCCACTGGGTTTGAAGTTGGCGATGCGGTCGATGGGAGAGCTTGCGCAGGCAAGTGGACGGGCCCCTGAACGACACGTACGACCAATCGCGCGCGAGGAAAGGCCGTCTCGATAGCCGGCAGCCAGAGCATCGGCGCGATTCCCATCACGAGCATGAGCAAGGCCAGCGGAGCTAACACTGCCAATTCTCGGAATTGCAGATCGTCCGGAGGTTTCGACAGCGCCAACTTGCTCTCCGGCCCGTAGAAGACGCGCTGCACAAGCCATAGCATGTAAGCCGCGCCCAGAATCACGCCGAGCGCAGCGGCAATCGCCCAGCCTTTGCTTACTCCGGTGAAGGTGCTGGACAAGATAAGGAACTCGCCGACAAAGCCGCCGAGCATGGGATGTCCGATCATGGCAAGGGACGCAATCACAAAGAGCGTGGCAGTGCTGGGCAGCTTGCCGGCCAGGCCCCCGTAAGCGCCGATCTTGCTGGTCGAGTATCGATCGTAGAGAACGCCGAGCAGTACAAACAGCGCGCCGTCGACGACGCCGTGATTGAGAATCTGATAGACCGCGCCGGCTGAACCCGTGAAGGTAAAGCCGTAGATGCCGAGAACGATCAGGCTCAGGTGACTTAGAGCGGCAAAAGCAAGCAGGCGCCAAAAGTCGCGCTGCACGAGGGCCAGGCACGCGCCGTAGAGGATGCCGATGACGGCGAGGGCGATCAGATAGGGAGCCGCAGCGCGCGCTTGCACAGGAAACAGCCCGATGTGGAAGCGGAGCATGGAGTAGAGTCCCAGCTTACCTGCCACCACCATGGCGAGGGCAACCGGCGCTTCGCTGAACGTATCCGCAAGCCAGCCGTGGAGCGGGAAGACCGGTACCTTGACGGCAAAGGCGAAGAGAAACGCAAGAGCCACCCAGCAAAGCGGGCCGGCGGGAATCAATCCGAGGGCGACCTGATTGTGAATGTCTGTGAAGTCGAAGCTGCGGGTCTGGGAGTAGAGCCAGAGAATCGCAACCAGCAGGGGCGCGGAGGGAATGAACGTGAAGAGGAAAAACCTGAGCGCGGCCTTGGGGCCGTCTTTACGGCCGTACATGGCGATCAGGATGGCCATGGGAACCAGCGACAGCTCCCAGAAGCCGTAGTAGAGCATCAGGTCGAGCGAGATAAAGACGCCGAACATGGCGGTCTGCTGAAAAAGAAAGAGAACGAAAAATATTTTGCGCCGCTCTTTGATCGCGTTCCAACTGGCGATGACGCCGACCGGGGCCAGGAGGCCCGTAAGAACCACAAGCCAGAGGCTCAGCCCATCCACGCCCACGTGGTAGAAGATGGCGGGGTTGTCGATCCAGGGGATATTGACGGCGAATTGGAAGCCGCTTGCGCTCCGATCGAAGTGCGCAGGCAGGTGGAGCGTAAGGCCGAAGGTGGCCAGAGCCGTCAGCAGGGCGATCCAGTTGGGCAGCTTGCTGCGGTCGGGGGCGAGGGCGACCAACAGCGCTCCGGCCAGCGGAAGCAGGAGGATCAGCGTGAGAATCGATTGGTTTATCGCTATCATTCTCAGCGCCCCGCCATTGTAAGGTGGATTCCAAGATTCGCCAGCACTGCGGGCCAGGGAACTACAACGAAAAGCAGCACCGCCGCAGCGCCAGCTGCCAGCCATGCAGCATAGGAGCGGATGTTGCCCGATTGCCAGCGTTGCAGAAGCACGCCTGCAAACGTTGCCGCGCCTCCGAGCAGCCAGGCTGCGCCGCCCAGAAGCGCCTTGTCCACGATCCAATCAAGAAAGTAAGTGGAGATGGCAAGCAGCGGCTTGACGATCGTTGCGCCATAGAACTCGTCGACGTAGTACTTGTTGACCAGCATTTTGTAGCCGCCGGGAACAGCAGCAGCTAGTTCCGCGGGGCGGGTTGGTTTTTGCCGGTAGAGCACGTCCGCCACAATCCCGCCCAGCAACGCTACGGCTACGGCTAGAATGCTCAGGATCAGCTCAAGATGCGCGCTGCCTGCATCGATGGTGCGGGCGCCGGTGGCGGGCGCCAGAAATGCAGAGAAACGCTCAATGCCGATCCAGCCGCCGCAGGTCGAGAGCAGAGCCAGAATCACCAATGGGCCAAGCATTGACCAAGGGGTGGAGTGATGATGCTCAGACTCGCCGCGCGGTTCGCCCAGGAAGGCCAGATACCAGAGACGGAACATATAGAAAGAGGTCAGCAGGGCAGTGACGAGGCCAACAAACCAGAGAACTCTTCCGCTTCCGCCTTGTACAAACGCGGCGTAGAGGATTGCATCCTTTGAGAAGAATCCCGCGAAGGGAAAAAATCCTGCGATCGCGAGAACGCCCACGGTGGTGACGGCAAAAGTGACGGGCAGCTTCTTCCATAGGCCGCCCATTTTGCGCAGGTCCTGTTCGCCGCCGATGGCGTGGATCACCGAGCCTGCGGCCAGGAAGAGCAGAGCTTTGAAGAAGGCGTGCGTGACCAGGTGAAAGATGGCAGCCGAGTAAGCCGCCACGCCGCAGCCCAGGAACATGTAGCCAAGCTGCGAGATGGTGGAGTAGGCCAGCACTCGCTTGATATCGTTCTGCACCAGGCCGATGGTCGCGGCAAACAGAGCCGTGGCCGCGCCCACGATGGCCACCACGCCCAGCGCGAAGGGCGAATGGTCAAACAAGACATGCGTACGGGCGATCATGTAGACGCCGGCGGTGACCATGGTGGCGGCGTGGATGAGCGCGGAGACTGGCGTGGGGCCTTCCATGGCGTCGGGCAGCCAGATATAAAGAGGCAATTGAGCAGATTTGCCGGCCGCGCCCAGCAGCAGGCAGAGCGCAATGACGGTGACCACGCCGCCCTGCCAGCCTGGGTCCTGGCCAAGCTTGGTGGCGATCTCAGTGAAGGTGAGCGTGCCGAAGTTGGCGAGCAACAGGAACATGCCGATCAGGAAGCCGAAGTCGCCGATGCGGTTGACGATGAAGGCCTTCTTGCCCGCGTCTGCCGCCGAGGTCTTCTGGAAGTAGAAGCCGATGAGCAAGTACGACGCCAGGCCCACGCCCTCCCAGCCGACAAACATCAGCAGGGCATTGCCGGCTAGCACCAGCACTGTCATGAAGAAGAGGAAGAGATTGAGGTAACTGAAGTAGCGCGCGTAGCCCTCTTCGTCGCTCATGTAGCCAACGGAGTATACGTGAATCAGGAAGCCGACGCCGGTGACCACCAGTAGCATAACGAGGGAGAGCTGGTCGAGGACGAAACTGAAGTCGATGTGCAGTGCGCCGATGTCAATCCAGGGCGTCGGGCAGGTTTCGACGAAAGATGTTGGGGCTGCGTGACCCAAATAGGCGGAACTGAATGGTAGAAAGATAGGGAGTCCTGCAATCAGAACTGCTACAAACGCACCAAGCGGCGCAAGCAACGCGACAGTGGTCACGACCCATTTCGGCAGCCGCCTGCCGAGGATCCCATTGAGGAGGAACCCCGCGAAGGGCAACAACGGAATCAGCCAGAGATGAAGATAGACTTTGAAGAAAATGAAGTCGCTCATAGTTTCATCAGGTCGATACGGTCGACGGCCAGGGTAGCGCGGGCGCGGAAGACGGCGATGATGATGGCCAGTCCCACAGCGGCCTCGGCTGCGGCCACCATCATCACGAAGAAAACAAAGATCTGGCCCTTCACCGCGTGCCACTGGTGGGCGAAGGTGACAAAGGAAAGATTGACGGCGTTGAGCATCAGCTCAATGGACATGAAGACAGTAATCAGGTTGCGCTTGATGAGGAAGCCGACCACTCCGAGCGCAAACAGCAGCGCGCTCAGCAGCAGATACCAGGAGAGGGGAACCTCTTGCGTCAGGAGAGAGTTCATTTGCCGGCCGGCCTTTCTCCAGGACCGTGGCTGGCCAGCGCAACCGCGCCCAGAATGGCGATGAGGATGAGCACCGAGGTGACTTCAAAGGGCAGCAGCAGTTCTGTGAAGAGCACTCGGCTCAGGTCTTCCGTGGAGGTGATGCCGTCTCGCAGTCCGGCTGCGCCCAGTCCTTGCGCCTTCACGATTACGGTGGCGATAACGCCCAGGATAGCCACGACCGCGGGAAAGCCCACAGCGCGGGCCGAGCGGCTGCCCAGTGTGCGCTCTTCGCGACCGGCGTTGAGCAGCATCACCACAAACGTGAACAAGACCATGATGGCACCGGCATAGACAATGACCTGTGCGGCGGCCAGAAACTCCGCGCCCAGCAACAGATACAGCACCGCGAGCGAGGTCATCACCACAATCAGCGACAGGGCGCTGTTAATGGGATGGCTCTGGAGCAGGAGGTTGATGGCTCCGGCCAGGCAGAATCCGGCAAAGACGAAAAACAGGATCAGGTGCATCGTTCCCTAAGGTTCAGGCCAGAGCCGGCAAAACTGAACCGGCCGGTTGAGGGGATGGGTTGTGGAGCGGAACTGCTCATGCTCCCGGAAATCTTCCCCGATTGTAAATCAGTGGTAGGCAAACCAAAGGCTGGTGGCCACAATGTTCAAAATGGCCAGCGGCATAAGGTATCGCCAGCCGAAGTTCATCAACTGGTCGTAGCGGAAGCGAGGCAGTGTTCCCCGCACCCATACATACAAAAACAGGAAGCAGAAGACCTTGGCCACAAACCAGAAGACAGGAAACAGCGCGTGGACGAAGATGTTCTCCGGCGGAGGAATCAGGTTGCCGAAGGGGCTCGTCCATCCGCCCAGAAAGAGCAGAGTGGCCACGCAGCCCACGTTGATCATGTTGGCGTACTCTGCCATGAAAAACATGGCGAATTTCATCGAGCTGTACTCGGTGTGATAGCCACCGGTCAGCTCGCTCTCTGCCTCGGGCAGATCGAAGGGCGAACGGTTGGTCTCGGCGTAAGCCGCCATCAGGTAGATGAAAAAAGCGACAAACTGCAATCCGCCGAAGATGTTCCAGGTGAACATGCCTTTGGTCGCCTGCTGTTCGACGATCACGCGCAGATTAAGCGATCCGGCGCGAATCACCACGCCCACCAGCGAGAGGCCAAGGGCCAGTTCGTAGCTGATCAACTGCGCTGAAGAGCGAAGTGAGCCCAGCAGGGAGTATTTGTTGTTCGATGACCAGCCAGCCAACGCAATGCCGTAAACGCCGATCGAGGTGACGCCGAGGATTATGAGCAGGCCGATGTTGACGTCGGCGATTTCAAAGAGATGCATGCCCGCCGGCCCGACGTTGGGCTCGCCGAAAGGGACGACGGCGATGGAGATGAGCGCGCAGCCGAGCGCGAGGATGGGCGCAAGCAGATAGAGCGGCTTGTAGACAGCGGTGGGGATCAGGTCCTCTTTGAGGAAGGATTTTGCGCCGTCCACCAGCGGCTGCAAGAGGCCAAACGGCCCAACGCGGCTGGGGCCCCAGCGGTTCTGGATGCGGCCCACGAGTTTGCGCTCGAGCAGCACGGTGTAGGCGACGCCCATGAGCATCACCACCGTGACCACGGCCACCTTGAGCAGGCTCCATAAGAAGAATTGCAGTATCGTCACTTGCCGTTAGCCTCGCTTGCTTATCTCTTTGCCGTCTTTATCGTGCAGCTAGTCCGCCGCGGACCCCGCCAGTTCGTGCGCCTGATGCCTTTCCAGCTCCTTGAGCGCCTCACTGTACCGGCCCAGCGTTCCGGAGGTAAACAATCCATCGTGCGAGGGAGTGATCAGTCCGGGCAGGGCTTCCGTCAGAGCAGCAACCGGAACAAAGCCGGGCTCGGTGCGCACATCGTTGCCGCCGAAGAGATTGATCCTGTCGAGCGCATAGCCGGGAACAAGGCGGGCAATCTCGTCCAATACGGCAAGCGGATCGAAGGGGCTCATCTTCGGTTCCAAATTGTTGGCCGCCAGCCACACAGCGTGACGGTCTGCCTCGCCGGCCTGCGCGCCGCGCGACTGGCCGAGATCCGCCGTTTCGCCGCGTTTGCCAAAAGGGACGAGAGTTTTTACGTCGACGCCCATGGCGCCGGCCAGGCGGACCAGAATCTCAAAGTCAGGCTTCACTCCAGCGCGGTCAGCCGCCTTGTTGACCAATTGCACATCGCCGTATGTATTGGTGACCGTGCCGGACTTTTCATAGAGGCTGGCGGCGGGGAATACCACGTCGGCCTGGGCAGCAGTTTCAGTGAGGAAGATGTCTTGAACGATAAGGAAGGTGTTTCTCAGGGCCGCGGGGTCGAGTGCCAAGGTGGCAACCGGATTGGCGCCGACTACGAGTAATGCGCCAAGCTCGCCTTGGCCCGCCCCGTCGAAGATCTCAGGGAGGGTCTTGCCGGGTGTCGCGGGCAGACCTGGGTACTCCGCAAATGCGCCGGGTGCGGTGACCGGCACATAGCCGGGCAGCAGGTCCGGCATCAGGCCCATGTCGGCTGCGCCGCGGGAGTTGGCGTGGTCGCCGAGATAGGCAAAGCGCACGTTGTTGCGCTTGAGTCCCCACGCGACGAGGGTCTCAATGTCCTGGCCGCGATATTCCTGGCCGAAGATCACGACGAGCGACTCCTCGGCAAGAACAGCCTCGTTGAAGACGGCGCTGGCACTCTTGATGTCGTTGAGACTGAGGTTGGCGGCAAACGATAGGTAGCCGTTTTCAGGCAGGCGCAAAGTCGCCTTCGCCTGCCGCTCGATCTTGATGCTCTTCGAGTTGGCAACGTAAAGCCGTGCGCGGTTGAGCCGCACGTTGGTGCGCAAGTGCCACGCAAGCAAGGGATGCTCGTTCGTCGGGTCGCCGCCAATCAGCAGGATGGCCGGAGCGCTGGCGATATCGCGCAGGCTGGCTGCTTTGTCTTTGTGTCCCGCGAGGGCGCGCGCGAAGGCTGCGTAGTCCGTGGTGCGCTCGTGGTCGATGTTGTTGGTACGAAGCACGGTGCGCGCGAACTTCTGCAGCAGATAGTTCTCTTCGTTGGTGGATTGGTTGGAGCCGATTACCCCAATGGCTGAATTATTGCCGGCTGCGCTGGACTTGGTGTCGCGAACTTCTTTAAGCTTGGCGGCGGCCAGGCGCAGTGCCTGCTCCCATGTGGCCGGTTCCAGCTTGCCCTGAGCATTGCGCACGAGAGGCTGAGTAAGGCGCTCAGGACTCCCGACAAAGTCGAATCCGAAACGGCCCTTGGCGCAGAGAAAGTCGCCGTTGATGCCGCTCTTATCGCGGTTGTCGGCACGCACAATCTCAGAGCCGTCATTCACCTGCCGCACGCCCAGCGTCACTTTGCAGCCGTCGGCGCAAAATGTGCAGACGGTGGAGACGTGGTTCATCTCCCAGGGCCGCGTCTTGTAGCGGTAGCTGCCGCTGGTGAGCGCGCCCACCGGGCACACGTCGATGCACATGCCGCACTGCTCGCAGTCCAACTGGGCATTTTCGCCGTTCGGCGTTCGGCCGTTGGGCGCGATCACAGAGCTGACGCCGCGGTTCTGCACGCCCAGCGCCCACACGTCCATGCCCTCGCCGCACATGCGCGTGCAGCGGTAGCAGAGGATGCAGCGCGGGCGGTCGTAGTAGACGGCCGGCGACCACTGCTGTTCTTCGCGGTGCTGCTTGGCCTCGGCGTAGAGGCTCTCGCCCGCGCCGTATTTGAAGGTCATGTCTTGCAGCTCACATTCACCGCCGGCATCGCAGACCGGGCAGTCGAGCGGGTGGTTGCCCAGCAGCAGCTCGATGGTGGCCTTGCGCGCCTGAGCAATTTCGTCGGATTCGGTGATGAAGACCTGGCCCTCGGCGACCGTGGTGGTGCAGGCCGTTTGCAGCTTGGGTACTTTCTCCTGGCGCACCACGCACATGCGGCAGGCGGCTTGCAGGCTGAGCCCTGGGTAGTAACAGAACGCAGGAATCTCAATGCCCGCCTTGCGGCAAGCGTCAATCAGCAGCGTCCCCGCGGGAGCCGTCAGCTTCTTTTCATCGACTATGAAGGTTACGTCTGCCATTCGTCTCCAGCGCCCTCTACACCACGGCCAGTTCTACATGTTTTGCGAACGGGCAGGGCTTCCCGTTCAAATGGTCCTCGAACTCCTTGCGGAACTTCTTCACAAAGCCAAGCGTGGGCATGGCGGCAGCGTCGCCCAGCGGGCAGAAGGTGCGGCCCATCATGTTCTCGGCCAGGTATTGAATGTTGTCGATGTCCTTGGCCGTGCCGAAGCCGGCATGGAAGCGGGTGAGCGACTTCTTCAGCCAATCCGTGCCTTCGCGGCAGGGGATGCACCAGCCGCAGCTCTCGTGCTGATAGAAGCTGATGGTCCGCAGTGCGAACTCAACAATGCAAGTCGTGTCGTCGATGACCACAACACCGCCCGAGCCGAGCATGGAACCGGCTTTGCCCACCTGATCGAAGTCCATGCCAATGTCGATCTCCTCGGGCAGCAAAACGGGGGTTGAAGACCCGCCGGGGACGACAGCTTTCAATTTGCGCCCGCCGCGCACCCCGCCGGCCACTTCGTAAATCATCTTCTTGAGGTTGTAGCCCATGGGCAGCTCGTAAACGCCGGGACGCTCGACGTGGCCGCTGATGCCGAACAGGCGCGTTCCGCCGTTGCGCGCCGAGCCCACGGCCGCGTAAGCCGCCGCGCCCATCTCGATGACGTGGGGCACGCTGGCGATGGTCTCGGCGTTGTTGATGACGGTAGGTCCGCCATAGAGGCCGACGACGGCCGGGAAGGGCGGCTTAATGCGGGGCACGCCGCGCTTTCCTTCAAGCGACTCCATCAGCGCTGATTCTTCGCCCACTTCATAAGCGCCCGCGCCGGTCTGGGTGATGACCTGAAATTCCGTATCGGAGCCGAAGATGTGGGTGCCGAGAAAGCCCTTGGCGTAAGCATCGGCGACGGCCTTCTCCATGATTTCGAGAAGATAGCGGTACTCGCCGCGCAGATAGATGAAGCCCACCTTGGCGCCGATGGCCAGGCCGGCAATGATGGTGCCTTCGATGACCGCGTGGGGGTCGTGCAAAAAGATCAGGTGATCCTTGCAGGTTCCCGGCTCGCTCTCGTCGCCGTTGACCAGGACGTACTTGGGCTTGGCCGATTGCTTGGGCACGAAGGACCACTTCATGCCCGCCGGGAATCCAGCCCCACCGCGGCCGCGCAGGCCGCTGGCCTTCATCTCATTGACGATCCAGTCGGGGCCTTGCTCAAGGCACTTCTTCGCGGATGCATAGCCGCCTAGTTCGAGATAGCGGTCGATGTTGGCCGCGCCCAGGCCAAAACGCTGGGTGACGATCTTTACCTCGTCGGGATGGGAGACCAGCCTAGGCATTGGAGACCTTCTCATTGTTCTGTGCTCTTCGGCGGTAATCGGCCAGGAGACCGGGCACATGATCGGGAGTCAATTCGTCGTGGAAGTCGTAGTTTACCTGGATGGCCGGCGCCCAGCAGCATGCGCCGATGCACTCGACCTCTTCGAGCGAGAAGACGCCGTCCGCCGTAACGCCCTTGTGCCCAATGCCCAACTCCTGCTGGAAGCGCTCGTAGAGGTCGTATGCCCCGCGCAACATGCAACTGATGTTGGTGCAGACCTGCACGTTGTATTTGCCCGCGGGCTTGAAGCGCAGCATGGAGTAGTAGGTGGCCACGTTGCGCACGTCGAGTTCAGTGATGCCAATGCGCTCGGCCACTTCCGTGATAACCGCATCGGAGAGGTAGCCAATCTCGTCCTGCGCGTACAGGAGCATGGGAATCAGCGCCGAGCGGCGGAGAGGGTACTTCAGCACCAGCGCGTCGAGGCGCGCCGCAAGCTTGGGCGAGAAGAGGCTCATGGTTTCCTGATTCATTGCATCAACTCCCTTGCCCAGCGCTCGGCTGCCATATCCATCTCATCCTCATCCGCTTCACCGCGCAATTGGCCGGCTTCGGTGAATTCCAGTGTCCCGCGACTCCCGGTTTCGCGCTTCCAGGTAACGATCGATCCCTGCTGTCTTAGATCCAGGTACCGTCCGCAGTGTCGTACTAAAATCTTGCCTTCGCCCAACTCGACCGTCGCCTGCTGCTTGCTGTTCAGTCCGTGGACCGCGGTGTAGCTGCGGAGCAGGGAAGCGAGAGATACCCAAAGCTCGGCGTATAACTGGTCTGGAGCGCCAATGAGTTCTGTCTGTCGCAACCCGCATTCCCTCAGGGGCTAAAGCCCAGTCTCTTTTTGCTGCCCTTACGGCACGACTAAAGTCGTGCCCTGTTACAACGCCGGTCCAACCCGAATTGTTCCAACCTCACCAACTCAGTGTCCGAAATTGGCCCGAGAACTTCACGATTAAATCCATAGAGATCGGTCTCGGCGCTGAGTGTCAGAACTTCAAAATCCGTTTCGATGGACCTCTGGTCCGTCGTCTGTTCGTATGTGCCCAGCTCGTTTACGAGCCAAACGCAGTTCAGTCCGTCCTGGCGGCCGTAATAGCCAATTCGAAAAACCCTCCCTTGATCGGTTCCCCACTGTGACAAAAGCTTCACAACAGATTGCGGTGGGATTACCTTGCCGATATAAGCATTGGCCCGGATGACCTTCATGATCCAAGGCTCGGGTCGCCTGCGCTTCATCGGTCAATCTCTCCCAGCACAATATCGATTCAACAATCACCGCAACCGGGCCAGCCAACATGCGCCCCTGTCCATGATCTCAAATGCCTGCGAAGCGAACGAGACCTTCAATTCACCGTAAACAGCCTGGCCGAACTCAATCGAACTTCTTAAGGAGAATGCCCGAGATGATGTCTACGGCAATTTCGTCAGGGCGGCATGCGACGGCCGTCCGTCCGACTGGAAGCACTTCGTGGCAGAGCGCGTCCCCAAGGCAAAAATAAGTCTTCCGCGCGATTTCCTTTCCGTTCGGCGGGCCGCTGATGATGGCCGTGACTCGACATCCTCCTCCCATGGTCCCAAGTCCCACTCTGCAAAGCGTATCTGTTCCGTATGTGAGGAACACCTCGTTAGGAAAGCCTGGCAGATGATTCTGGTCGAGAAAGGCAGCTCCCCTCTTACGGAGCTCCACATTAGCCTTCTTCATCTCCTCCAGAAGATATGTCCTCACTGTCGCAAAGAAGACACACGGGTCGGCACTCTGCTGTTTTTGCCTGACGGCGGCCGATTTGTCGGCATCCTGTTTCGCCTTCGCAGCATCTGCAAGTTTCGCGTAATCAACCACGATCCCTCCCGTCACCTGTCGATCTCCCCCAACACAATATCGATGGACCCGATGACCGCAACCAGATCGGCCAACATGCGGCCCTTGCACATGGTTTCAAGCGCCTGCAAGGTGGCAAAGGACGGATAGCGCATGTGGACCCGATAGGGCTTGGCCGTGCCGTCCGAGACCACATAGTAGCCGGTCTGTCCGTGGCCCGCTTCAATACCCTGATAGACTTCGCCGGCGGGCACGGCGAAGCCTTCCGTGACGATCTTGAAGTGATGGATCAGCGCCTCCATCTGTGTCTTCATCTTTTCGCGGTCCGGCAGCACGATCTTGGGCGCGTCGGCCTTGACCGGGCCTTCGGGCATGCCATCCAGCGCCTGCTGGATGATCTTTACGCTCTCGCGCATCTCTTCAAGCCGAACCAGATACCGCGCCCAGCAATCGCAGTCCGTTGAAACGGGGACCTTGAACTGGAACCTCTCATAGCTGGAGTAGGGCATGTCGCGGCGCAGGTCGAAGTCCACGCCCGAGGCGCGCAGGGGGGGACCTGTGACGCCCAGCGCGATGGCATCCGCGGCAGAGAGAATGCCAACCCCCTTTAACCGGTTGCGGAAGATGGGATTGCCGGTCAGGAGGTTGGAGTACTCGTCGATCTTTTCCGGGAAGGTGCGAATGAACGCCTGCACGCGGTCGAAGAAGTCCAGCGGCGGCTCCATCGAGAGGCCACCGATGCGGAAGTAGCTGGTCATCATGCGCTGGCCGGCTACAGCCTCGAAGAGTCTGAGGATGTCTTCGCGTTCGCGGAAGGTGTAGAGAAAGACGGTGAGGGCGCCAATGTCCATGGCGTGGGTGCCCAGCCAGATCAGGTGCGAATTGAGGCGGCTCAGTTCGGTCAGCAGTACCCGAATCCACTGGGCTTTTTCGGGCGCTTCCAGGCTGAGGAGCTTTTCGACGGCGAGGCAATAACACAGGTTGTTCGATAGCGGATCGAGGTAGTTGACGCGGTCGGTGAGTGGAATGACCTGCTGATAAAACTTGGCCTCGCAGGTCTTCTCGATGCCGGTGTGCAGGTAGCCGATCTCCGGATAGATGCGAACGATAATTTCGCCGTCAATCTCCAGCACCAGGCGCAGCACGCCATGGGTAGCCGGGTGTTGCGGCCCCATGTTGATGACCATGTGCTGGTCTTTGGCGCCTTGTGCCGCTTCGAGGACGGGCATGCCTGCAAGCTCGGTCATCAGCGGTACCCCTCCACCGGGTAGTCCTTGCGCAAGGGATGCCCCTGCCAGTCGTCGGGCATCATGATGCGGCGCAAGTTAGGATGCTCGTTAAACGTGATGCCAAACAGATCGAAGACTTCGCGCTCGTAGAAGTTGGCCGCGGGCCAGAGCGGCGTAATGGACGCGACCGATGGGGATTCGCAATCAAGCAGCACGCGGAGCCGGATGCGCTCCTTATAGGCGTGCGACAGAATGTGATAGCTCAACTGGAAGCGCGGCGAGGAAGGGAACCAGTCGACAGCGGTCATGTCCTCGAAAAAGTTGTAACCGGCCGCTTGCACCATGGCGGCGGCGGCGCGAATCTCATCGGCCGCGATGGTTAGAGTCAGCTCATCCCGATCGAATTTTGCATCGGTCAGGGCCTGCGGGTTCCAGGCGAGTATGGCTTTCACGGCAGGGTGCTCGGGCAGCCCGTCGAGCACCGCTGCTCTGCCGATGAAAGTGTTCTTCACAGAGTTGCCCATCCTAGAGGTCCGCCTTGTCCTGGCTCCAGTTGAGGATGCCTTTGCGCACGATGTAGTAGAGTCCCACGGCTACGAAGCCCAGGTAGACCAGCATCTCCCAGAAGCCGAAGAGCTGCGAACAGCCGGTGAGGGCTGGCAATTTGCGGTAGACCACCGCCCAGGGCATGATGAAAACCGCTTCCACGTCGAAGAGGATGAAAAGGACGGCCACCAGATAGAAGCGCACGCTGAAGCGTCCTCGAGCGTCGCCTACGGCCACGATGCCGCACTCGTACGAGGCCAGTTTGGTGACTGTGTTGCGATGGCGCCCGACGAACCACGACGCCACCACCATCCCGAGGCCAAGCAGGAGCGCGGCAAGAATCTGCATCAACAGCGGGAGATACTGCCAGTAGTAAGGGATCATCGCCGCCCTGTCTGGAAAAGTCCTGTAGGATTGCACCCGTCTCCCGCGCCGCCGACGGCTCCGATTGGAGGAGATGCTGGTTTGAGATTAGGTTTTAAGCCGCATCCCGTCAAGGAAAACCCCGGTAGCCGGCTGCCGCCGGTGGGCGCGCTCCGGTGGGCGCGGGCGGAGAATCTTCTCCGCGGCCTTGGACGAGCCGACGGTTGCCGATAATTTCATTGCTTTGCGCGATTTTCTGTCGAAGTCTCGAAAACCGATTCTGTCGTGGCGAACGTGCGCGCATCGCCGACTGCTGCGGCGATCTGTCGCAAGTGCTCCGTCTGCAAGGAGATATGCCCAGGGATGGAAATAGGTAACCACGTGACGCACGAAGCGTGATCCAAATCACAGTAATTCCCGGAATGGCACGCAATAATCCTTTGTTCGGTTACGGGAAGAGGTACCTTCGTCATCTAAAAAGAATCTCAGTGACGCCGAAGAAAAGAGTGAGGATTGAGTGTATGGCAGCTTCCACGACAACCGGTTTCCCGCTTACGGCTTCCACGTCGGCCGCCTCTTCGGTAGTTCGGCTACACGCAAAGCGCCGGCATATTACCCCTCAAGCCGGACATGCCCTTGAGATTCTTGGCCACGCCATCGAATACCTCACCGACGAGTTCGTTCATCGCAAGGGGCCGTTCTCCGCACACGATGAGCAAGTAGAGGCAGTGCAATTGCTCATGGCGCTCAACCGCCAGGTCTATTTTGAGTGCCCTGAAGTGCCCAGCTTTGGTGAACGCTGCCGCGCTCTGATGCATCTTCATTTGAGATAGCCGAGCTCCCAAGGCGTTTCAGAGCTGAACGCGGTGGCTCTTCGCTTTTCCCTACTGGCCAAAAACCAGTACCGTGAACAATGCCAGCCAAGTGAAAACCATTGTGTGCCAGAACCACGCGGTTGCGTCGATGGCGATTTGCCGGTATTCGACGCGCTTGAGCCCGCCGAGGACGCTCAGGCACAGGATCAGGGCCAGTACGCCGAGCACTACATGAGCGGCATGCAAGCCGGTTGTAAGGTAGAAAAAGTAGCTTGCCGGCGTCGATCCCCGGCCGAAGGCAAAGCCCGCCGCTGTCAACTGCCTCCAGGACACACCCTGCCCCAACAGGAACAGGACGCCCAGGATAAGCGTCGCGGCCACCCAGGGCAGGGTGCGGCGGAGCGCCGGTCGTCCGAGTCCCAGCCACTCCTCCAGCACATCGATCTCTCGGAAGATGTTTCGGCGGGCCAGTTCCATGGTGAGGCTGCTGAGGAGGAGCACGGCGGCATTCAAGTAGAGTATTGGCGGCAACTGCACTGGATGCCAGTCGCCAGCGAATTCATGCGTGCGAGGGTCCATGATCAACCCGGCCTGGCGCGCAAAGAAAAACAGGACGAGCAAGGCGAAGAACAGCATGTCGGCCGCAAGCGCGGAAAACAAATAACGCCGAGTGGAGTGCAGAAGTTCGCGCGGACCGCGGCCCTGGTTTTTTCCTTCGTCATCCCCGCCGCCACCGTAGCCGCCGGTCGGCCGCCGATCCACAGGTGGTTTGCCGCCGATTCCCGGCTCTTTCCGTTCCGTCTCCGTCGGTGTGCGTGTGAAGGTCGCGGGCATGGGCAACTCTTTGAGGATGAGATTACACTCACTTGGGTTTGGACGCACCCAGATTCGGAAGGGATGGCTGCAATATTTCTGGACCAGATGGTGGCCGACGGCGCGGGCCGGATTGTAAGGGCGGTTCCGTTTGGAGCTTAGGACGCGCATCTTCGATCGGGAAGCGTTTATTTTGAAGAAGTAGCGCCCACAATCTGGACAAAGAGCCGATGGATACGCCGGTCTGCGGAGAGTTCGGGATGAAAAGTAGCAGCCAAAACCCGGCCCTCACGAACCAGCACCGGGGAACCATCGCGGAGGGCCAGCACCTCGACGCCGGGGCCGGTGGAGACGATGCGCGGGGCGCGAATGAAGACCATCTCCAGCGGGCCACCGGGGAGTTCGGTTTCCGCCGTCAGGATGGTCGAGTCGATCTGGCGGCCATAGGCGTTGCGTTCAACGACTGCATCGAGCAGCCCCAAGGAGCGCTGTGGCGGATTGAGTACTTCGCGCGCCAACAGGATGGCTCCGGCGCAGGTGCCAAAGACGGGGTGGCTTCCGCAAAACTGCTCCAAAGCTTCAAAGAAGCCAGGCTTCAGGAATTTGAGGATGGTGGTCGATTCGCCGCCGGGCAGGATGAGTCCATCGAGACCTGCCAACTGGTCCGGCTTGCGCACCTCGCACGGCTCGGCTCCGGCTTCGGCGAGCGCTTCGGCGTGGGCGGCATAGTCGCCCTGGATGGCGAGTATGCCAATGCGGGGGTACTCCGCTCGGTGAAGGCGTTGAGCCTCCTGTTGACGCGCGGCATCTTCTTCAGCTCGGAGCCGCTCTACAAATAGGCGATTCCTTTCGCCACAAAGAGCAAGAAAGTCGTCGCCTAGCTCCGGGCCGTCAGGGTCCAGAAGCGGGTTCTTGAGTGACCCCTGTTCTTTCTCTGTCTTTGTCAATCGGTTGCTCCACCTCTGGCTGGGGTAATCGGACAGTGCTTTTGCCGGCAGACGACGCCGCTCAAGACAATTCTATCTGCTCGACGTATTTTCGTGCTGAAGGTGATTCAACCGGCCTCCCGTGCCAATGGTAGATTGAAATCGGAGCACGATTCGGTTCACTACAATCACGGAATTCCTGAAGAGAAAGGCTATGGCGGAAGAAGGAACGAACAAGCTCGTTGCCGGCTTAGCAATATTCGCAGTCGTTCTGATTTTCATCTTCATTGGCTCGAATTCGAACCGGAGTTCATCCCAAAGGCACCTGCCCAAGAAGGAATACGGCAAAATCTATCGCGCGAATGACGGCCGCTACTATACGCGCAGCCACGACAGCGGCGGCTTCGCCGATTGGGAGTATGTCGATTCAGGGGGAGGCGATGGCTCAGGCTCATTCCGCGGCGGAAGCTGGTCGCGGGTTTCATCCACGCCTTCGGGAATGACGGCCACTTCCAAGGTCGTCGAAGAAGAGGGCGGCAAACCCACCAACGAGGTTGACGAAGAGTCCGCTGAACCCAGCAACGAAGAGATCACCGAATCGACGACGGAAAGCGAGGCCGACGGCATGGATTCGTCGGCTGACAGCGGCAGCGATTCAAGTGGGGACAGCGGCGATAGCGGAGGCGGGGATAGTGGCGGCGACGGCGGCGGAAGCGATTAGCGGGTTCTCGCCTGGGGGCCGCGCGGGTTGGGGTTCTTCGTTCCCCACATCTCAGAATCGGCATGCGGGCCACATGCCGATCAAGGTTGGAGCCAATGCTCAATAACGATCAAGCACAAGCACTTTGGGTTCGGCTAAACGACTTGAAGTGTGTTTCGCCGGAATTCGGGAATGACCTTTTCACTTATGTTTTTCTCAAAGAGCCGCCTCGACTCCGTCCGCAGTATGAATCTCATCTGCCCAAATGCGAACACTGCCAGATTGCCTTAGAACTTTATCGCTATCAGCGTGATTCAGGGAATGTTCTTGTCGAATACCTCGAACTCGGAAAGAAGATCATCGAAGAAGCCAGGGCCGAAAACACGACGATTGAAACCAAAGCGCTGTCAAGCGGGATGGCATATTTCCGGCCGGCTAAACAGGGTGGACTCGGCCTGACAGTTGTTGTTAATTCAGACGGCGAAATATCTTTAGTTGAAGAACAGTCCCGAGAAGACTTTGGAAGGGTTGGGCACACTCGGGGATTGATTTGATTCGAACAAAAGTGCAGCGCGTGAAGCGGGAGAGCGACGATGAAACCTGTGGGCCGGAAAACGGACTGTCGAGGTTTGTGCTATCCCACCCTTCCGCGATGAAACTGCGTAAGGATGGGGCACCCGGCCCACTCGCATGAGGTTCCTCGCTTCCCACCCTTGCTAGAAAAAAGCGAAGGATGGGGCACCCGGCCTCAGCCTTTTTGTTTGACCTGCTCGTCTGGATAGAACTGAATTCCGACCACTGGACTCGGGTTTAGTCGATATATGGATTTACAAGGCTGGCATAGTATGTCAAAACACGTCACCTCGATCTCGAAGTCATTCTCATTTAGACGATTTCCAGGCAGTGTAAAGTAAATTCTTCCAGACCTCGCAGCACCATTCATCAACGGATCAGTTCCGGTCTTAGTCGGGAGCAGCGATGAGTTTGTCAATGAAACCTCGCCGTCTTCCGCTTTTATGACAAAGGGATTCCCCAAGTATCTTCTGCTCATAAGTTCGTCAGGGACACTTGGACGTTTGTAGGTTGCGGTCCATCCCGAAGCAATTGACGGCGCTCCGCGGTTAAACAAGACGCCGCTCATCATGTAGTTCGTGTGGTTTTTCTCTGAGTTGTAATCCCTATATGTGACTTCAAGAAGCAACTCAAGCTTAGGTTGTCTATCATCGAGCTGTTTCTGGCACTTCAGAAGCGCCTCGTGCTGCTCGCTCCAAGCTGCCATAGATGCTAGGAAAAACGCTACCGCGGATGCAATCCACCAGACGAATTGGGCATGAAGAAGACCTCGGTCACCCGCAAAGAAGTCCGGAAAAACTTCAGGAGCAAGGCCTAATGCAATTGATAAGAAACCCGTCAATTTGCCTACCGTATGACGGAACATGTCCGATAGGTAGGGGATGACACTGCTGAACCATTTACCCATAGAACGGAATGGTCTCACCATGCCCCATGCCACGTCGATATTTTTCGGAAAGCCGAGAGTATTTTGATATTTTCGGCTGTCTCGTCACGGCGTGCTCAAATCACAGCTGATATCCCGCGCCTTTGCTCTGGCGCGGGATACGCGAAGCGGTATGCCTGGACGGCCAGTCCTACCAGCCGCGGGTTTGGAGGAGCTGTGATTCTTCTAGGCCGGCGGCGGCTAGGCCCTTCATGGTTCCGGTGACCTGCTCGCTAACTTCGGCGAGGATCTTGGGGTCGTTGAAGTGGGTGGTTGCCTGGACGATGGCCTTGGCGCGAGAGACGGCTTCTTCGCGCTCCTTGGGGTCATTCTCGACATCGAGCGGCGTGGCGCGCTCCTTCATGAAGATTCCGGAGCCGACGAAGACGGCCTCCGCTCCGAGTTGCATCATCAGCGCGGCGTCGGCGGGGGTGGCGATGCCGCCGGCGGAGAAGTTGGGCACGGGCAGCTTTCCGGTGCGGGCGACCATGCGGATCAGCTCATAAGGCGCCTGATGATCTTTGGCCGCTGCGTAGAGTTCCTGTTCGGAGAGAACGGTGAGGGCGCGCATCTCGCGCGTGATCTGGCGCATGTGGCGGACGGCGTGGACCACGTCGCCGGTGCCCGCTTCGCCCTTGGTGCGGATCATGGCCGCGCCCTCGGCGATGCGGCGCAGGGCCTCGCCCAGGTTGCGCGCGCCGCAGACGAAGGGCGTGGTGAAGGCGTGCTTGTCGATGTGATGGGCTTCGTCGGCGGGGGTGAGGACTTCGCTCTCGTCGATGAAGTCGACGCCGAGCTCCTGCAAAATCTGCGCCTCGGCGAAGTGGCCGATGCGGGCCTTGGCCATGACCGGGATGGAGACGGCCTGGATGATCTGCTTGATGAGCGAGGGCTTGGCCATGCGGGCAACGCCGCCTTCGGCGCGGATCATGGCAGGGACGCGCTCGAGAGCCATGACCGAGGTGGCGCCGGCCTCCTCGGCAATGCGGGCCTGCTCGACGTTCATCACGTCCATGATGACGCCGCCCTTGAGCATCTCGGCAAGGCCCACCTTCAGGCGCAGGTTGGTTCCTGTAAAGCTCTTGTTTCCATTCTCTTCCAGCATTGTCCTCGACCTCGGTCCGAGCGGGCTCCGGTCCTGAATTGGGCCGGGTAAGCCGCATTTTTCTGTTCATTTCCAGTGTAACAGCGATGGAACTGCCGGGTTTCATCGCGTAGCGGGATGCACTCGTTGCGACGCCATCATGAGCCCTTTCCAATTCTTCTGTATCGTTTCTGGTCACGTTTCTGCTCGCTTCCTTATCGCATGGCCACCGCACCACCACTGCCGACCCCTGTAAGCAAGCTGCCGCAGGAGGCCAACAGAGCTGGAGCGGGTGAGATAGCTGCCGAACAGGCGCTGGTGCCGCTGCCGAACGCGCCTGAAGAGGGAGATCCCGGCGCGTTCAGCGGGCCGGTAGCGCGGCTGCCGGTGGAGTTGGATGTGGCTGTTCCGGTGCGGGAGTTTCGGGTGCGCAACCTGCTGGCTCTTGAGCCGGGGCAGGTGATCGAGACGCAATGGGCCCACGGCGAAGACATGCCGCTTGCCGCGGGTGAGGTGCAACTGGCGTGGAGCGAATTCGAGGTCGTCGACGCGGAGTTGGCGGTGCGTGTCACCCGGCTGGCGTGAACGGAAGGGACTAAGGGACTAGGGACTAAGGGACTAGGGACTAAGGCGGGCGGGATCAGAGTAGGAGTGCGATGAAAGCGAACGCGAAGACAATGCCGGGAAGGGGACTGGCGGGCTGGCTGCTGGGAAGGCTTCGTGCCGCGCGCCGTCCACAGCCGCGGCTGGCGCTGGTTGAGCGCATCGCTCTGGCTCCGCGGCAGTCGCTCGCCCTGGTCGAAGCCGAGGGCAAACGGTTCCTGGTTGCCACTTCGGCAGAAGGAGCGCCGGCATTTTATCCGCTGGATCGCGAGACAGGAAGAGGCAATCCGGGCTCTTCGCGCGGCCGGATCGTCCCGTTTCCGCATCCGGTTGCGCGACCCGCGGCAGACCGCTTCGCGAGGATCTCATGGTAGCCGTATGGATGGTGGCGCGGGTGGCTGCCGCTATGCCCGCGCCCCTGCTGCCCGACCTCAGTGCGCGGCTCCATCCCTCGGACTCGACGCCGTGGACGATTCTCTTTGTGCTGACGCTGATTACGCTGCTGCCCGCGATTCTGATGGCCATGACTCCGCTGGTGCGCCTGCTGGTGGTCTTTCACTTTCTGCGCCAGGCGCTGGGCACGCAGACTGCGCCCTCGAACCCGACCCTGATGGGGCTGGCCCTGATGATGACCTGGTTCCTGATGACTCCGGTGCTCAATCAAGTCGACCAGCAGGCGGTTGAGCCTTATCGCGCCGGCCAAGTCACGGGTTGGGAGGCGATTGATCGGGGATCTCAGCCGATGAAGCTGTTCCTGCTGCGCTACGCGCACGAGAAAGACCTGGCTCTGTTTACCGCGGCCGGCCAGATTCCGCGCCCCGACAAGCCCGGCGACCTGCCTATGCGGGTGGTGGTTCCAGCCTACATTCTCTCGGAGCTGAAGGCTGGATTCGCGATCGGCGCGGTGCTCTATCTTCCCTTCCTGATGATCGACATCGTTACGGCTTCCATCACAACATCGATCGGCATGTTCCAACTGCCACCGGTGGTGATTTCGACGCCGCTGAAGATTCTGCTGTTTGTGATGGTGGATGGCTGGAATCTGCTTGCCAGCTCGCTTTTGAAAAGCTTTTAGGGAGACCCGATGACGCCCGACATGGTTGCGGAACTCATGCGCCAACTGATGAAGGAGTCCATGATTCTGGCCGCGCCGGTGCTGATTGCCGCGGCCCTGCTGAGTTTTCTCCTGAGCCTGATCCAGACCCTGACCAGCCTGCAAGAGCAATCGCTGACAAGCGTGCCGCGGCTGGCGGCGGTGGCTCTGATTTTGCTGGTGGGGATGCCGTGGTTCCTGGCCCGCATGGCGGCCTATACACGGCTGTTGCTGACCGATTTTCACCGGTATCTCGGCTAGAAGGCAAAGGGGGCGCAATGCCGGAGTGGGCGAACTTCTTGAGCGCAATGACCCTGGCCCTGGTGCGTGTGAGCGGGATGGTGGCCTTCGCCCCGTTCTTCTCCTCGACCGCGCTCCCCTTGCGCACCAAGGCGGTTTTTGTCGGCGCAGTGGCATTCCTGCTGGCTCCTCTGGTGGCTTCGCTGCCCCGCGCGCAGACAAGCCTCGGCTTTTCATCTCTTCTGGGCGAGGTAGCCGTGGGCCTGGTATACGGCCTTGCGCTCACGCTGTTGAACGAGATGCTTCTGTTTGCCGGGCAGATCGCCGGCGTGCAGTTCAGCTTCTCGATGGTCAATCTGCTGGATCCGACTTCCGCGATCCAGACCCCGCTCCTGGGCGACCTGTTTCAACTGATGGGCACGCTGGTGGTCATCGGGGCCGGGCTGGACCGGATTCTTCTGGCCTCGGTGGCGCGCAGCTTCCGTGCGGCGCCTCTGGGCTGCTATGCGCTGGCGCCGGTGAACGCGCTGGTGATCGTGCGCGCCGCCGCCGGCATCTTTCTGGCCGCTCTGGAGCTGGCCGCCCCGGTGCTGGCCGCAACCATGCTGGTGGAGGTAGCGGTTGCATTGCTGGGCAAGCTCAGCCCTCAGTTGCCGGTGATGAACCTGACCGTGCCTTTGAAGACTCTGACAGGCTTTGCCCTGCTGATTGGATCTCTGGCTCTGTGGCCCCGTTTCATCGAGGCCCGCTTCTCGGGTCTGCTCGACCTGGCTGAACGGCTGATCGCCACGCCAGGTTCCGTTGCGGTCCCAGGGTTGGGGGGATAGCCGATGGCCGGGGAGCGTTCAGAACAGGCGACCCAGCACCGCCGCGAGGAGGCGCGCAAGGAAGGCGATGTGCTGCACAGCCGCGAGCTGTCGTCCGCGGCTGGAACCCTTGCCGGGGTGCTGGTGCTCGGAGCGCTGGGCAGCCGGGTTCTTATCGCCTGGCGGGGAACCTTCGTAGGGTTTCTCGATCTGGGAGCGCCCGCGCATTGGGAGCCGGCCGAAATGAAGCCCACGCTCTACGCGCTGCGCCGGCTGGCCCTCGCCGTTCTAGGTCCGGCGGGCATCGTGATGGCGGCTGTGGCGGCAGCCGCGCTCGGGGTTGGCGTGATGCAGACCGGCGGTATCGGCATTTATGCAGGAGCGATCGGTTTCAAGCCGGATCGCGTCAACCCGGTCTCGAATATCAAGAATCTCTTTTCGCTGCGGGCCGCGGCCCGCATGGGCAAATCCCTTCTTCCAGCCGGGTTGCTGGCCGTCTTCGCCGTGCAGCGCATTGCGCGGCAGTTGACCGTGCCGCCGTTTTCGACCGTGCGGCTGGAGCTGCTGGGCGCGGATATCTACGGTCTCCTGCTGGCTGCGGCCTGGCTGCTCTTTGGCTGGTCGGCCATCGACTACCTGGTCGAGTGGCAGAGCCGCGAGTCGAGGCTGAAGATGAGCCGCCAGGAGATGCGGGAGGAGATGAAGCAGACCGAGGGCAATCCTCAGATCCGCGGCCGCATCCGCAACCTGCAGCGCCAGATGCGCCGCCGCCGGGTAAAGGCCGATGTCTCGAAGGCGGCCGTGGTGCTGACCAACCCCACCCATTATGCCGTGGCGCTGGGCTTCGACTTCGGCACCATGGAGGCGCCGAAGGTGGTGGCCAAGGGCCGCAATCTTCTGGCCGAGGAGATCAAAGCCGAGGCCCGCTGGGCGGGCGTGCCGATTATCGAGAATCCCCCGCTGGCGCGCTCTCTCTACCGCTCGGTCGAGGCCGGCCAGGCGATTCCCGTGGATCTTTACGCCGCGGTGGCCGCGATTCTGGCCTATCTCTACCGCCAGCGCGTGGAGGCCGAGCTGCGCGAGCGCCGCTCGCGCGAGACCGCGGCGCGGGCGAGGGCTCAGGCCGCCAGCCGGGCGACAAATCAAAACGGACGTCCTGCCTCCGGCGACCCGCCCTTTAGAGGAGGTCCCCGATGAGCACCGCCGCCCTGGCCGCAGGCACGCTTCGCCGTTCCTCCATCGTCGAACGACTGCGCGAGTACGTGCTGCCGCTGGCCGCCATCAGCGTGATCTTCGTCATGCTGGTGCCGCTGCCGGCCGCGGGACTCGACTTCCTGCTGGCGCTCTCGATGGCCGCCTCCATCATCGTCTTTCTCTCGGCGGTGCAGATCCGGCGGGCCGTCGAACTGAGCGTCTCTCCCACCCTGCTGCTGCTGACGCTCTTCCGGCTGGCCTTGAACATCGCGTCGAGCCGCCGCATCTTGCTGCACGGCTCGGAGGGCACGGCGGCAGCCGGCAAGGTCATTGAGGCCTTCGGGCAGTTTGTGGTGGGCGGCAACTACGTGGTCGGCTTCGTGCTCTCCTAGGGCTTGCGATCCCGCCCTGGCCGCAACAACAAAAACGCGGCGAGAGTGGGTCGCCCAGGACTTAATACGATTCGCGGAGAAATCAGATGCGGGTTGATCCCAATTACATTTCGAACCTGGCGATTTCGCTCGACCAGGCCCAGGCGAACCAGGAACAGTTGACGGCCGAGCTATCGAGTGGTGTGAGCATTGCGTCTCTGAGCCAGAACCCGACGGCATCCGGACAGAATGTGCTGCTGCTCAACCAGATTCAGCAGGACGACTCGTTCACGCAAAGCTCCAGCCTTGTGACGGGCCAGTTGCAGGTGGCCGATTCAAGCCTGGGCAGCGTGGTTTCGCAGCTCACGCAGGCTATTTATCTGGCTACCAGCGCCAACAACGGCACCATGAACGCGAGCGATGTGAAGTCCATTGGAAATCAGATCTCCGGCATTCTCAACGAGGTGCAGTCGCTGGCCAACACCAATTACCAGGGCCAGTACATCTTCGCTGGCGGGCAAACTTCCACGGCTCCTTTCACGACATCGAATGCCACGTCGCCAGCTACAACCACCTACAACGGCGACGAGGACGTCAATTATCTTCAGACACCCAACGGGCAGAAGATTCAGTTGAATGTGCCAGGCGATCAAATCTTCTCGGCCAGCGGGGCGAACAGCGTCTTTGGCGCGCTGAATAACCTGGTGGCCGACTACTCCAGCGGCTTGGTCAACACGACCCAGGCGGTGAGCGATACCGAGGCGCTGGGTGCGGCGATGAACTACGTGTCGCAACAGCGGGTGACCATCGACAATTCGATTACCCAGCTCACGGCCGCATCAGACGCGGTGACCAGCGACCAGACCCAACTGACTGCCGCACAGACCAACCTGATGCAGGCCGATGTGGCTACTGTTTCCACGCAACTGTCTCTCTCCGAGACGCAGCAGACGGCGCTTGAGGACGTGATCGCGCAACTCGATTCGGCTTCGAATAGTTTGTTCAGCAAGCTGCAATAGGGCGCTTGCCGGGTTTCGGCCGTCTATACTTGATCGCAAGGATATTCATTGCTCGCTCCCATTCGCTTTATCTGGAATGCAACGCGCGGCCACAGACTGACTCCATGGCGGAGCGAGTACGTGCGCTGGCGGGTTGAGACCTACTCTGGCATGCGCGCCGAGACGTTGACGCTGGGGAAGATCCTGAGTTTTGCCTGGACCTCGCGGTGGGAGCTGTTGAGCTATCTGGCCTGGACGGATCGACTGGACCGCGAGGTGCGCAAGAGGGTCTGAGGTCAGGGATCAGGGATCAGGGATCAGGGATCAGGGATCAGGGATCAGGGATCAGGGATCAGGGATCAGGGATCAGGGATCAGGGATCAGGGATCAGGGATCAGCTGAAATGATTGCAGATAGGGGTGTTTGTCAAGAGCTATTTGCGCGGAACCGCAGGCTTTTTCAAGGCTCAGTTCGTCTGAATAATGGCGATAACTGAAAACTGGTAGATGACCTCTGCCCCTGCTTTTGGAGCCTTTTCCCGGCATGAAAATCGTCTTATTTCGATACCCCACGCGATCGCTATCAGGATTTCTCATGGTGGCAGTTGCTGCCGCCGGGGCTCAGCAGTTGCCTCCGGCAGAGCCTCCTCTGCCACTGCCTTCCGCGCACGTTGATGTCCCCACCCTGCGCGTTCGGGCCAACGAGGTGCTGGTGCCCACCTTGGTAGAAAAGCGCGGCGGCGGGGTCGTCTACGGGCTCAAGCCGGATGATTTTGTGCTGGAAGACAACGGCGTGCCGCAGAAGATTCGCGTGCAGGAGGAGATGGATACTGCGCCGGTTTCGCTGGTGGTGGCTGTCGAGGAGGGCGGGGCCGGCGTGCTTGAATTCGACAAGGAAGCCAAGCTCGGTCCTCTGCTCGATCTCTTCCTCTCCGACGGCAGGAGCCAGGCGGCGCTGGTGGGGTTCGACTCCAGGCCGCACCTGATTCGCGACTACACACACTCCAGCGACGACGTGAACCAGGCGCTCAAGCACCTGGAACCGGGCAATGGCGGCGATGCGATTCTGGATACCGTGAGCTATGCCGTCGATCTGCTGGAGTCTCAGCCGAAGGAGTATCGGCGGGTTCTGCTGTTGATCAGCGAGGAGCGCGACCACGGAAGCAAGCACACCAAGCCGGAGCAGTTGATCCGAAAGATCGGCGGCTCGGACGTGCTGGTGCTGAGCGTCTCGTTTTCGCCCGCGAAAGCCGAATTGATCCACGACGTGAAGGACTCGGGCGACGACCGAACCATGAACATCGTTTCGACGCTGGCCATGATCGTGCAGGCTTTCAAGAAGAATGTGGCCAAAGAGGTTGCCCACATGAGCGGCGGGGAGTACACGACATTCACCGGCGACAAGGGCTTCGAGCAGCGCGTGGTGGATGCGGCCAAGCACGCTCGCAATCGGTATCTGATCACCTTCAGCCCCTCCGATCCGACGCCCGGGCTGCATAGCATCCGCGTGCAGACGGCGCAGGACTATGGGGCGCGGATTGTGGCCAGGGCCAACTATTGGCTGGCGGCGGACCAGTAACGGTGCCTGTCGACCGGGGTGGGTTTGCAGTGTGGTTCCGGCCGGCGGGCGGGTTTCCCTCGAAACGGCGATTCATGGTAATCTCACACTAGACACTTAAGAGTGGACCTGAGAAGACAAGAGGAGTAACACACGCCGTGCTGGCGACTGCTAAGAAAACAACCCTGATTGAAAGCTTCCGCACCCACGATACGGACACCGGTTCGCCGGAGGTCCAGATCGCGATTCTGAGTGCGCGTGTCGCAGAACTGACCGAGCACTTCAAGACGCACAAGAAGGACCACGCCTCACGGCGCGGACTCTTGCAACTGGTCAGCAAGCGCCGCCGCCTGCTGGATTACCTGAAGACGCATGACGCCGATCGCTATCGTGACGTCATCGGCAAACTCGGTATCCGCAAGTAACCAGAAAGCCTACTTTGACCCGGAAGCGCCCAGACCGAGTATTGGTCACGGCCCCCGTTCCACCCAGGACCTGGGGCCATGGTGTACCTGGCGAACTGTACCCATTGCCAGGGCCGGCGCACAGCTATCTGCTGAGCATTGGCTTGGCGAGCCGGCCGGCTTGCAGGAGGGGAGAATCCGCTCCCCCGCGCACATTTCACGGCATCACCCACTCTTATGCGCGCACCCTGCCTGTCGCCCCGCCCTTCGCCCGATTTTCCGCTCCTTCCGGCGCACTCCCCCCACAAGTTTCCCAAGCGAACACAATGAAACGAGGACTCTATGTCTAAGCATGAAGTAGCCGTCGAGCTTGCCGGCGGCAAGCGGTTGGTTTTTGAGACCGGCCGCATGGCCAAGCAAGCCTCTGGCGCCGCACTGGTGACCACAGGCGAAACCGTCGTTCTTGCCACCGCGGTGGCCTCCCCCGATCCCAGGGAAGGCATTGATTTCTTCCCCCTTACCGTGGATTACCGCGAGTACACCTACGCGGGCGGGCGCATCCCCGGTGGATTTATCAAGCGCGAGGGCCGGCCGAGCGAAAAAGAAGTGCTGACCTGCCGCCAGATCGATCGCCCCATCCGTCCGTTGTTCCCTGACGGGTTCCGCAACGAGACCCAGGTGATTGCGCTGGTCTTCTCCGCCGACAAGGAGAATGACCCGGACGTGGTTGGCATCAACGCCGCCGCTTGCGCACTGGCTCTATCCGATATTCCCTTCAGCGCGACAGTTGGCGCAGTACGGGTTGGCCGCGTGGATGGCGAGTTTGTCATCAATCCGACCTATTCCGAGCGCGCCGCCACCACGGTGAACATCATGGTAGTCGGCCACAAAGACGGCATCGTGATGATCGAGTCGGGCGCCAAGGAAGAGACTGAAGAGACCATTCTGGCGGCCATCGAGTTTGGCCACACAGAGATCAAGAAGATCGTCGCCGCGATCGACGAGCTGGTGGCCTTGGCCGGCAAGCCCAAGCGGGCCTTTACCGCGCCGGAATTCGACCAGGCCTATTACGACGAGCTGCATGCCAAGGTTGGGGATCGTCTCAAGGACGCGCTGGACACCAATACCCACTCGAAGCTGCACAGCCAGGATCTGATCAAGGGGATCAAGGAAGAGCTGGCCGCTGCGCTGCCAGCGGACGATTCAGCCGCCAAGAAGAAGCTGGCCCACTACTACGAGCATTTGCGCGAGCGGACCTTCCGCGAGCAGGTGACCAAGGAGCGCATCCGGCCGGATCGGCGCGCTTTCGACGAGATTCGGAAGATCACCATCGAAACCAGCGTTCTGCCCCGTACGCACGGGTCGGCGCTGTTTACGCGCGGTGAGACGCAGGCACTGGTTACCGCAACATTGGGCACGGCCGACGAAGGGCAGCGGTTGGAGAGCTATGAAGGCGAGAAGAAGAAACCCTTCATGCTGCACTACAACTTCCCGCCTTTCTGCGTAGGCGAGACTGGCCGCATGGGCGGCACGGGCCGTCGCGAGATTGGCCACGGAGCACTGGCGGAGCGGGCTATCAGCGCGGTTCTGCCGAGCGCCGAAGAGTCGCCTTATACCATCCGTATTGTCAGCGACATTCTGGAGTCCAACGGCTCTTCGTCGATGGCCACGGTCTGCGGCACCAGTCTGGCGCTGTTTGATTCCGGCATCGCACTCAAGGGCGCGGTAGCGGGCGTGGCGATGGGCTTGGTGAAGGAGGGCGACGACTACGCCATTCTTACCGATATTGCCGGAGCGGAAGACCACTACGGCGATATGGACTTCAAGGTGGCCGGCACGCGCAAGGGCATTACCGCTTTGCAGATGGACATCAAGATCGGCGGCCTGACCCGCGAGATCCTTCAACAGGCGATGGAGCAGGCGCGCAGAGGCCGGCTCTTCCTGCTGGACAAGATGGATGCCGTGCTGGACGGACCGCGGACGGAGCGCTCGGCCTATGCGCCTCGCATCGAAACCGTAATGATTCCGACCGACAAGATTCGCGACCTGATCGGAAAGGGTGGCGCGACAATCCGCGGCATCATCGAGCAGACCGGCGCGAAGATCGATGTGGACGATACGGGCCGGGTCAACGTTGCCTCGTGCGACGCAGACGGTTTGAAGAGGGCGCTGGAAATGATCGGCAACCTCACCGCCGTACCGGAGATTGGCAAGGTTTATCTGGGTAAGGTGGTTCGTCTGGCGGAGTTCGGCGCGTTTGTCGAGCTTTTCCCCGGAACCGACGGCCTGCTGCACATCTCGGAGATCGCGGAGCATCGCGTGAAGGAAGTGAAAGACGAGCTGCGCGAGGGCGATCAGGTGATGGTCAAGGTTCTGGCCATCGAAGGCAATCGCATCAAGCTCAGCCGTAAGGCGCTCATCAAGGAGCAGAAAGCCAAGCTGGCTCCGGCGGCTCCGGTCGAGACGGAGGAAGCGGCAAACACTTCCTTTGAAACACCGGCCGTTGTGGCCAAGCCCCGCAACGAGTTCGACGAGCGCCAGCCGAAGTCCAACCAGAGCACCATCCTGATCGAAGGCGGAGACGACTTCGAGGAGGAGGGTGGTGAGGAGTTCGACGAGGAGACGGAGCCGAACTTCAACCGCGTTGAAGGTGCGCCGGTGCTCGTGGGTCAGGCGGCAGGAGCGGGACGTCCACCGGCCAACAACAACAATCGCCGGCGCAGGCGTCGCAGGCCAGGTGGTCCAGGTGGCTCTGGCGGCGGGCGCGGGCCAGGCGGCCAGTAGTTGGCGGCTTGCGCAATCGGATGAAAATGGAAATGCCCGGAGTCACCCTCCGGGCATTTCCATTTGGAGCATTTTCGGGAATTGTGCAGACCGGAATCTTGTTGGTATCCCACCCATTCCGCAGAAAAACGCGGAATGGATGGGGCACGGAAGTCTATAGTAAGTCCGAAAATGCTTTAGATTGTGGAGATTTGGCACGAGAAAAAGCCTTCGCAGAATCCAGGCTTGGCTTCTATCGGGTCAACTGAACGCCGGTTTGGCATTCGGGGCAATTTCTGTGAAGGAACTCGATATTTGAGTGTCCGTATCATCGTCCCGGTCTTCGGAGGCGTGTTTAGCTGCGTACATGCGCAGGTCGGCGGCAATGCATAGAGCCTCCGAATCCGATGCGTCATCGGGAAAAATCGCAATGCCGACGCTGGCGCCGATCCGCACGGTATGATCGCCCAATTGCAGAGGTTCCTCGAGTAGATGCATCAGAGATTTGTCCACATGCGCCGCATCTTCGCGGCTGGTGGGCGCTTCCAGAATGACCGAGAACTCATCTCCGCCTGTTCTTGCCACGGTGTCAGAGCGCCGGACCCGCTTGGACAGAATCGCTCCAATCTGCTCTAGCAGCAGATCGCCGACATGATGGCCAAGCGTGTCATTGACCTGTTTGAAGCGGTTCAGGTCCACCACGAGCAGGGCGGCCTGTGAATTCGAACGGCGGGCGCGCTCCAGCGCCCCGGCCAAGCGGTCCTGGAAGAGCCGGCGGTTTGCCAATCCAGTGAGATGGTCGTGGAGCGCCAGAAACTTGTTGTGCTTGATCTGATCTTCCAGCAGGATCAGCAGCATGCCCATGGCAACCACAAATTTGGGCATATCTCCTACGCTTTTATCGACATGGATCAGCGGCATCACGATGAAGCTTATCGCCCAACAGAAGAATCCGGTAATGGTGATGAAGGCTCCGGCTGTGGCGCGGCGATAAGCAAAAGCAAGGATAACGAAACAGCTAAAAAATACAGCGAGCGACATGAGATGCCGGGCAACTACAGGGTCATTCCCCGGATCATCCCCCGGCCGGTTCTGAACACTCAACAGGTAGACTGAAAGAGCGCAATAAATCAGCACGAGAGCCCAGCGAAGCGGGTGACTGCCGCGACGGACCGATACGAGCATGATCGTCAGCGGACAGAGACCGAGCAAGGCCGCGGTCACCGTCAGCATCCAGCCCGCACCTGGCGCCAGACGCACAATGGCGATGTAGAGCGCGCTCGCCGCCGCCAGCGAACCGAGCATCCAGCGGCAGGAAGCCCGCCTGTGGTCGGGAATCGCGGCGGACATAAACAGAAATCCAGCTCCGACAACCAAACCCGATTGCACGATAAAAGCCAGCGCCCCCCAGAATCCGGGCAGGTTCTGAAAGATCGCGGCTATAAAGTGCAGCAGAACCAACAGCCAGCCCGAGAGCCATAGCCTTGATGAAGACGTTGGATTTTGACGTTCCAGAGAGGCAAATGCGCACAGAAATAGCGCAATCATCGCCACATTCGGAATCCGGCTCCAGTCCAACATATCTCTCACTTAAATTTGCTGCTCATTCATCTTATCGGATCGGCAATGTATCCGTGATAGCGATTGCGGCTCTATGATACTTAAGTAACCTGATTCGGGCCTTTTTCGCATCCTTATTTGACACTGCCGCACCATGCAAAAATGCATCTCCAGCGGAAAGATTCGCCGCGGAGCATGGTTTCCGAAAAAACAAACTAGGAAGAAACAAGGTTTTGATTGTGCCTCAAGTTGAACTATCCAAACGGAAAGAGCGCGCTGGGGTCAATGCAGCGAGTCAACCCCGCTGAAGCGGGGATAGCAAGTTAGCGAGTTAGCGGCGGCATCATTGCGCGCAGTTTCATCCCCTGTGGGTCGGCAACGCCAGTGGGGGACTAAAAAGCTGTAGCCATCCCGTGCGATCAGCCTTCCGCTGCTACCTCGTCCCTGGACGCAAAGACATTGCCCATGCGGCGAATCTGCGCGCCCACCCCGCGCAGCTTCTCCTCCATGCGCTCGTAGCCGCGATCCATGTGATAGACGCGGTCGATGATCGACTCGCCGTCGGCCACCAGCGCGGCCAGCACCAGCGAAACCGAGGCGCGCAGGTCCGAGCACATCACTGCCGCAGCCGATAGCGGGGTTCTGCCGCGAACCGACGCCGTCATTCCGTCGATCTTGATGCTGGCACCCATGCGCACCAGCTCCGGCGCGTGCATGAAGCGGTTTTCGAAGATGTTCTCCTTGATAGTGCAGGTTCCCTCAGCCTGCGTGGCAAGTGCCATGAACTGGGCCTGCATATCGGTAGGATAGCCTGGATACTCCTCAGTGGAGATGTTGGCCGCGCGCAGGGGCCCATCGGCGCGCACCCGCACCGTCTCCGGCCCAAGAATGTCCACGCGCACTCCAGTCTCCCGGAGCTTGGCGATCAGCGCTTCCATCAGCGTGGGGTCGCAGTTGGCCACAATCAGATCGCCAAGCGTAATCGCACCGGCCACTAAGAATGTGCCTGCCTCGATGCGGTCGGGGTTGATGCGGTAGCGTGCGCCGTGCAGCTTGTCCACGCCCTGCACACGAATCGTCGAAGTTCCCGCGCCCTCGATCCGAGCTCCCATAGCTGTCAAGAGTGCTGCCGTGTCGGTCACCTCCGGCTCGCGGGCGCAGTTCTCCAGCAGGGTTTCGCCCTGGGCCAGCACTGCGGCCATCAGCACGTCTTCGGTCCCGGTAACCGTGATCTTGTCAAAGCGGATGGCTGCGCCCTTCAACCGCTCGGCGCGAGCCTCCACGTACCCGTGCTCCTGGGTGATCCGGGCTCCCATCTTCTCCAGGCCCATCAGATGCTGGTCGATGGGCCGCGCTCCGATCGCGCAACCGCCAGGCATCGCCACGCGCGCCCAGCCCATCCGCGCCACCAAAGGCCCCAGAACTACCGTGCTGGCCCGCATGGTCTTCACAATCTCGTACTGAGCCACCGGATCGGTGAGGTTGCGGCAGCAGATTGTCGTGCGATGCTGCGCCTTGCCGTAACCCAGTTCGACCTCCGCGCCCATCGACACAAGGAGCTTGCGCTCGGTTTCGATATCCCGCACCTGGGGTATGTTTTCGAGGATCACCTCATCCTCAGTCAAAAGGGCTGCGGCTATGCACGGAAGCGCGGAGTTCTTGGCCCCCGAGACGCGTATGGTTCCTACCAGCGGATTGCCGCCGCGAATTACAAATTTATCCATAAAATCGAGAGACTCCTAGTCCTTCCAGTGTAAATGGATCGCCGGTATCCCATTAAGGGACAGAGCGTTATACTTGCTCCATTGTTTTGAGACCGGTTGCGGCTGGCTTGAGAGGATGTGCGATGAGACGCAGAGAGTTGCGTTGGCGGATGGCGGTTTTTGTTGGATTGGCGTTTTGTGCTTTGGAAACGTTTGCAGGCTTGCCTGTGACGGCCCAGACTTTGCCTGCCGTCGCGGCTCCGGCCAGACCCCTGCCCGCGATTGTTGAGAAGGATGGCCGCTATGCCCTGATGGTCGATGGAGAACCCTACCTGATGCTGGGCGTGCAGGCCAACAACTCCAGCGCCTGGCCCGACTACCTGGACAAGGTGTGGCCAGCGGCGGAGACGCTCCATGCCAACACGGTGGAGTTGCCAGTGTATTGGGAGCAGATCGAGGCAACGCAAGGAACGTTCGACTTCAGCACCGTCGATTTGATTTTGAAGCAGGCGCGCGAACATCGTCTGCGGCTGATGCTGCTGTGGTTCGGTACCTGGAAAAACGGAAGCTCACATTACACGCCGGAGTGGGTGAAGCTGGATCAGGCAAAGTATCCCTTCATTCTGGGGAGAGACGGGCAGACCGTCGATTCGCCGTCGCCGTTTTCGCCGGCGCGGCTGGAAGCCGACAAGGTGGCCTTCCGCGCACTCATGCAGCACCTGAGGCAGGCCGATCCCGAACGTACCGTGCTGATGGTGCAGGTGGAGAACGAGGCCGGCGAATGGGGTGGGGTGCGCGATTACGGACCGGAGGCGGAAAAAGCGTTTGCCGGGCCCGTGCCGGAGAAGCTCGTCGCGGGCATCGGCAAACAGGCAGGTACATGGCGGCAGGTCTTCGGCGACGCCGCCGACGAGACCTTCGAGGCCTGGTATACGGCAACCTATATCGAAGAGGTGGCGGCGGCGGGGAAGGCCGAGTACCCGCTGCCGCTCTATGTGAATGCGGCGCTGCGCGATCCCTTCAAGCCCGGGAAGGCTCCGAGCTATGAGTCGGGCGCGCCCACGGACAACAATATCGAGCTGTGGAAGATCGCGGCTCCTTCGATCAGCTTGATCGCGCCGGATATTTACATGCCGGAGTACGCCAGGTACATGAAGACGATGGAGTTGTACAAGCGCAAGAACAATCCGTTGCTGATTCCGGAGACCGGCAATGCGGCGATTTATGCGCATTATGTTTACGCAGCCATCGGCCAGGGCGCACTCGGCTGGGCGCCATTCGGGCTGGACCTGAGCCGCTATAGCAATCAGGCGGAGGGGCCGGAGGCAATGGAGGCAGACGCTCTTAAGCCGTTCGCCCGGCAGTACGCGCTGTTGGCTCCCATTGCACGCAGGCTGGCCAAGGGGAGCTTAGAGGGCAAGGTCAGGGGCACGAGTGAAGACCCGGAGAATCACACTCAGACGCTTGCCTTCGAGAGTTGGCAGGCGGTCATTGAATACGGAATGCCGCCGTTTGGCAACTCAATGCAGCCTAAAGGCAATACGCCGCCCGATGGCGGCGTGGCGATTCTGGAACTGGGGCGGGACGAGTTCTTGATTGCCGGGCACCATGTGCGGGTGGACTTCACTCCGACGTATGCGCCGGGGAAGAAACGGCTTTGGCTCAAGGTGGAAGAGGGCAGCTATGACGAGGCAGGGAAGTGGAAGACCGCCCGCATCTGGAACGGCGACCAGACGGACTACGGGCTGAATCTGAAGACCGATGAGAATGTGCTGCTGAAGGTAAAGATGACGACGTTCTGACGGAGCCGCATCAACCGCATGACAGGCCGCTACAGCTCCAGCACGTTGTCCTCAATGGCCAGGCGGACGTTGCCGTCGGATTTTGCGAGGCGGCGGACGGCTTCGGGCTTGTCGACCCTGGCCTTGAGCATGACCAGGGCTACGGGGACGCTGCGGCCGGCGCTCTTGATGGTCTGCACGGCGGTTTCGCGGTCTATCTTGCAGGCGGACATGAGGATGCGAATGCCGCGCTCGACGAGCTTCGAGTTCTGCATGTGCACGTTGACCATCAGGTTCTCGTACACATAGCCGAGCCGGGTCATGGCGCCAGTGGTGATCATGTTCAGGATCATCTTCTGGGCGCTGCCGGCCTTCATGCGGGTGGAACCGGAGATCACTTCAGGGCCTACATCGGCAATGATGGCGATATCGGCGGCTGCGGCCAGAGGCGTGTCGTGGTTGCAGGTAACAGCGGCAGTATGCGCTCCGCGGGCGCGCGCATAGGCAACGGCGGCTACGACATAAGGGGTGCGGCCCGAGGCGGAGACACCCACGACAACGTCCTTACGCGTGGGGCGGCGGCGGGCGATGTCCCGCTGGCCCAGCTCTTCGGAGTCCTCGTTGACCTCGACGGCCGAGGCCAGCGCCTTGGGGCCTCCGGCCATGATGTATTGCACCTGGCCAGGAGCCGAGGAGTAAGTTGGCGGGCACTCGGAGGAATCAAGGGCGGCAATGCGTCCACTGGAGCCGGCGCCGATGTAGATCAGCCGGCCGCCATCGCGGAGGCTGCGGGCAACCATGTCAATGACCTGCGCAATCTCTGGAATGGCCTTCTTGACTGCTAGCGGCACCTTTGCATCTTCGTGGTTGATGATGCGCGCTATTTCGTGTGCGGATTTGGTGTCAAAGCCTTGAGAAGCCTCGTTTTGGCTCTCAGTTGTGAGTTGTTGAAGCAGGGAGGCCTGGTCGTTTTTGGAGTCATTGGCGTGGGCGCCGGCCGTTTCCTGGATCGTCGTGCTAGTTAGCATCGCATCGGTCTCCGAGTTTTTATTGTATCTGGAAATTGGTCAACTCCCGACACAATTCTCTATTGACTTGATCGTCAAGAGAGGCCAAAGTTGCGCTATGTCAAAGAGCTTCACGAACGGCATCGTGAAAAGCGGGCCTGACCCCTCGAATCATCTGACTATGGCGGTCGGGCCATGTGCGGTTGGAAAGCAGGACGACGGCAACCTCGGCATCCAGGTCAATCCAAAGCGAGCAGCCGCTATAGCCCAGGTGCCCGATTGAAGACTTTGGAAAGTAGCGTCCTGACGAGGAGTTTGCCGAGGGCGTATCCCAACCGAGCGCGCGCGAGCTGCCTTCGGGGCCCTGGCGCTGGGCAAAGAGCTGAACCGCCGCGGAACTGAAGAGGCGGGGATGGGCTGTTGCCGATTCGGTTTCGTGCGCGGCGCGGAGGATCTCGCCGGCAAATCGCAGTAAATCCGGGACGTTGGAGAAAAGTCCGGCGTGGCCGGCAACGCCCTTGAGCAGCCATGCGTTTTCGTCCTGGACCTCGCCCTGGATGCGGCGGTGGCGCAGGGCCGTGTCTTCTTCGGTTGGAGGAATGGAAGGTTGGGCGGAGGGTGGAGGGCAGAAGCCAGTGGCGGTCATGCCAAGAGGCTGAAAGATCTCGCGGCTGGCCCAGGGTGCGAGGGACTCGCCGGTGCAAGCCTCGAGCGCCTTGCCGAGCAGGATGAAGCCGGGGTCGGAGTACTCGGAGCCGGCGCCCGGCTCGGCTTCGAGAGGCAATTCCAGGCAAGCGCGCAATAAGGCGGCGGGCGTGGTTACGGAACGAAAGAACTGGACGTAGCCGGGGAGGCCCGAGTTGTGCGCCAGCAGGTGGCGCAGCTTGACATGGCGAGCTCGCTCATCGGGAGCACGGCCCACTATAAAGCCGGGCAGCAACTCACCAAGGGGCGTATCCAGGTCGAGCTGGCCGCGCTGGTAAAGCAGCATGGCCGCGACCGTGGTAACCACTACCTTGGTGAGGCTGGCCACGTCGTAGACGGTCTGAGGGGAAACGGCGGATGCGTTCTCGTCGTAGGTGAAATGGCCGAGCGCATCCTGGAGAACGATTTCACCACGAGCCAGTACCCCAAAGGCGCAGCCTGGGAAGGCGCGGGCTGCGGTGGCATCGGCTAGCACGCGGTAGGCGGCGGCAAACCTGGCATGAGGGCCGGCTGGGATTGGGAGGGGCGGAATGGTTTTGGTCTCCATTGCTATGTTGGATCGTAACGCGAACCGCCCGGCGCCGCATTATTTGCAGGCAGGCAGCCGAAAGGAGCTATCCTTGGATGCGAGCGGCGAGTCTATGGTTATGAGACAATCTGCGGAGGTTTTCATGCGTCTGGTGTGCGGGATGTCGATGGCTGCAATCGTGCTGGGTGTAGCGTGCCTGGATTCCAATGCAGCGATAGCTCAAGCCACCGCTGTTTCTGATGCTGCTCCGAGCGCAGCTTCGCTGAAACCCGATGCTTCGCCACAGGATGGGGTCAACGATTCGTCACAGATCCGACACGTGCTTGGCGGTAAGCCTTGCCATCCTGACAACGAGTCCGAGCCTATGTGGGATGAGAAATTCCCGTGTCCAAGCACGCCGGACCACGCTCCTGCCAAAAGAACCTACACTGTTCCGGCCGGAACCAAGGTTCTGCTGCAATTGCGCAGCGGCATCAACACCAAGAGCGCCAAGGCTGGCGATGGGGTCTATCTCGCCTCGACCTTCCCGGTCGTAGTCGGAAACAGGGTGATGATCCCCTCCGGGGTTTACGTGCAGGGAGTGGTGGACCGCGTGGCCCGTGCCGGGCGCGTCAAGGGCAAGGCCCAGCTCGACATGCATTTCACCTCGATCATCTTCCCAAATGGTACGGTGGTTGAGATTCCGGGCATTGTGAACGCCCTGCCCGGCGCGCAGAAGCAGTCGGTGAAGGACGATGGCGAGGGAACCATCGAACAGGCGGGGGACAAGGGGCGCAATGCCGCCAAGACTGCGGAGATCGCCATTCCAACCGGAGGGACTGTGGGCTCGATAGGCGGGCTGGGGTCTGGGCATCCCCTTGCCGGAGGCATTGCGGGGATTGGGGCCGGAGTGGCCGCTGTCGGGCTGGTATCGCTGTTTACGCGCGGCGCCGACGTGAACATTGAAAGCGGAACGCAAGTAGAGATGGTCTTGCAAAGGCCGCTGCTTCTGGAGGATGAGAACCTATCCGCGGCCGGTCCGGGCCTGGCGCCGGCATTGGTTCCCGCGGCCAATCAACCCAGACCACTTGAGAAGCCGACCCGCGCGCGCGTCCTTTGCCCGCCCGGGGGCCTCGGTTGCGAGTAATCTAGAGAAGAGATGCAAACGGTCCCCCACGACACTCCGACCCCAGCTTCCGATCAGACTGCCGCTTCTGAGGCGGGCCTCGACGAGGTACGAGTGAAGCCCGGTGATGTTGGTCAACCCAAGTATGGAGGAATCGGCCTCTGGTTACGGGATTTGTTGGTTGCCGCAACTGCCTCGGTGCTGATCATCATCTTTCTCTACCAGCCGGTTCGCGTGGAAGGAACGAGCATGTTGCCGAGGCTCGAGGACTCAGACCGGCTTTTTATCAACAAGTTCGTCTACCGCATTTCGTCCATTGAGCGTGGCGACGTGGTGGTTTTCCGCTACCCGCGTAACACGGAGCAAAGCTATATTAAGCGCGTCATCGGCCTGCCCGGCGACCGGCTGCGCATCGATCATGGAGTGGTCTGGGTGAATGGCAAACCGCAGACTGAGTCATACGTTCCCGAAGAGTACCAGGACAGCGAGTCGATGGCAGAGATCGTCGTCCCGGCAGGCAGCTACTTCGTGATGGGCGACCACCGGTGCATCTCCTGGGACAGCCGCAAGTTCGGCCCGGTTGATATCTCGTTCATCTATGGCAAAGCCGTCTTCGTCTATTGGCCGACGCGAGACGCTGGAGTGGTTAGGTAAGCTCGTGAGATACAGCCCTGAATTCCACCGGCACAACAACAGAGAAGCCTGTTAGAATCGATTGGGTACATCATACGCGATTGATAGCAATACACTTACAGATTCTAAAGTACTTAGACATCTCATAGAATTCAAGAAATGCCCTAAATGAGCATTCGGTTCTGCAAATATTCTGCAAAATCGGAACGCACCCGGGGCCTCCCTCAGCGACTTTTTCAATTGAGTGGTTTTGGCAGATTCCCAAGACAGCCAGGGATCGTAATGCCAATTCCTCGAGGAGGACGCCATACACCTCTGCCCAAAAAGCAGCGGTTCAATCTCGCCAGACAAGATCATTGAACCGGCGGAGCACGGCGGCGGATTCAAAGACCAGGAGAGTTGACTGATGGTGGACCAGGGGATAGCGATAGGGCGGGGCGGCGGATCTCTGAGCTTGACGGAGGAGCGGTAGCAAAACAGTGATGTGGGCATGCGAGACTTGGAAATGAGTAGAATCCATCCTCTCTCCGCCACGGGTTATTGCATCCTCTTGATTCCGTTTATAAACAGCAGATAATAAGTGGTTTATCTAGATTCTCTATTGTCGCTCCTGGTCGCTATTGTCGCATCAATTCCGTCCTTCCCCCTGTTTTGCACGACAAAGCGTCCCCTGCACGACAAAGGATGTTCTGTTAGGATCCGCTCATTCAAGAGCGCCAGTTCAGCCTCCAGGATGTTTTCGCTTTATATTCTTCTACGAGAACTCGGTGGCTAGACAGCGCCGTATCCATTGATCAAGCGTTTCCAGCACTGAGGGCGTTTCGCAGAAGTCGAGGTTGCAGAGTCTTCTCGAGACCATGAGACCCAGCTAATGTTTGATTAGGCCCTCGTGAAGGGAAGAGGTGGAGTGTTCTTCCATTTGACCCCAGATCAGTATTCCATGCTGGAGTGTTGAGGAGGCCGTCACCGCGCTGCGACTTAACATCATGGCCTAAAACCCGCCTGGAGCCTTTTGTCACGCTTTTACGTTGGACTGGCCCAAGTAGTGACCACTGATTCGCCCAATCAGCGATCGGTCGCATGTGCGTGCTGTATGCACCGCAAATCACGCGACGGATTGTGGGACCCTTCGCTCCTAGTTCAGAACGGCTGAGATAGGTGTCTAAGGTATCGACCAGCTGGCGGCTCCGCCGGTTACCACTCGGCCTCGTGAGGGGGAGCCGGCGTGGCCGCCGAGCGCGACCGCAATGTTCCACCGGCTCACATAGAGCTGTGGTGAAAAAGACTAAGCGCGATTAACTCCATATCCAGACAACAGATGGCGGCCGGGGACCAGCGAGTCGCACTCGCAATCCCCTGCCTGGCACTGACTCGCTTCGCGGTTCTTCCGCATACAGCTCATGCACTGAGCCTGGATTTCCATTATCTCCTCCAGCGAGAGGTGGCGAAATGCCGGATTCTCTGAGAGCAACCCTTTGACGAACTCTTCAGTCCGGACTCTGTGCTGGCTAGGGCGCTCACCGGGAGGATCCGGCCAAATCGTGAGGAAATCGCCGATCTCTCTCTTCTTTCCGTTTTTGTTGCCGGCCGTCAGGTCCACCCTCTGATTGATGTAGACAAGGAAGCAGTGCCCGGCCGGCACAAATGGAATCCCGTAGCGTTCCAGGATCGTACCGGTCCCGGCCACGACGTCTTCGTTGAGCCGATACAGCCCATACCAACGATCTACGGGTAATTCGAGCTCGCGGGCCAGCACGGTGATTGCGCCATGCTTGGTGTTACAGGTGCCGCAACCGTCGCGGAACAACGAGTCTTCCCCTACAGGCGTCCGATTGGGGCCATAAGGCAATCGATGGACATATTCCGCGGCTTCGCGGAATGTGCTCAACCCCAGACGGAGGAATCGCTCGCAAAAATCCAGCTCTTTCCTAAGGGGTTCATCGGGCAATACACTGACCGGATTCATTGCGTCCTTTGACAGCTCCGACATTCGCGCTCACCTCATGCAATCTTGTACGTTTGGAGAATATTGAACAGGGTTCAATGTGGCGGCTGCATCGTCGCCCGGCCTTGCTTCACCCTGGCCGGCGCAGGGCGATTCCTGTCAGCCAAGTAGATAGAAAGATCAATAGAAAAGGCAGCCAGGTTCCAAGGATGCTCCCGAACATTGCGACGCTTCGATTGACCAGGAGGGCTACGACAAAGACATCCATGGTGGCTACGACTCCCAGAAATGCGGTAGCGGTTAGGAGTGGAGCCCATGAGTCCGGGCGGCGAAAATAGGCGAGCGAGACAGCCATGAAGATCGCAGGAGCAGCAATCGCATGAATGACCAGCACACGATGAAGTGTGGTGGTGTGCAGTCCCACACCCATAACGAGACCACACAGTATCCATCCGACAAGCCCGTGAGCGATTGCGATGAAGGTCGATTTGGCCGATGCCGTCTTTGGAGAGGGCACTCCTTTGTCCTCTTTCTTTCCCGCGCCCCGGCTCGAACGCGTCTTACGCAGCGGTTCCCTCGAAACCGGTTGGAACCGGCGCTCCTTGCAATGAGACGAACCGCTGAGGTGCGCAGCAAGCCAAGGCCAGCTTCGCCAGATCGCTTTTCATGAGCCGGTCATCGCGCAAGGAACTCAACGTGGCATCGAGAACGGCGGCTGCTCCCGTATCCTCCGGCCGCTCGATGCGATAGTGCATCCATTTTCCGTCGCGGCGAGCTGAGACGACGCCGACGTTGCGCAGGTAGGCCAGGTGGCGAGAGATCTTTGGCTGGCTCTGCCCCAGCACCTCGACGAAATAGCAGACGCAAACTTCCCGCCCGCCCATCAAGTTGATGAGCCTGAGCCGCGTGGGGTCGGAAAGAGCGGCGAAGAAGCGAGCCAAGTCAAAGGCTTTAAGGCTGTGCGCCATCTTTTCAAATATACGCCTTGACAGATACGAGCGTAAAGAAATACATTCGCTTTGACGCATACGTTCTTTGCCGCAGCCTGCGTCATCCGTTCCGCACCAGATACGGGGTCCAGTCCGCTCTGGGGCTGAAGTCCTGTGTGCTCAATTTTCTTTTTGGCGCGACTGAGGCCACGCCCCGACCCACAACCGATTTTTCAACAAATCGAGGAGAGACACCATGAGCACCATCGCACCAGAAGTGAAACCGGATGTGAAAGAGGAAGTGAAACAGAAGTACGGTTCCATCGCGCGCGCCGTTGCGGAGAAAACCAGCCAGACCTCCAGCGCCCCAGCTGCAAGCTGCTGCGGAGCCTCGCAACACAAATCCCACCCCATTACCAGGGACCTTTACAGCGCCATCGAGACGGAGTCGATTCCGGCCGGCGCCGCACTTGCCTCGCTGGGATGCGGCAATCCCACCGCGCTCATCGAATTGAAGGCCGGCGAAGTGGTGCTCGATCTCGGCTCCGGCGGCGGCATCGACGTGCTTCTTTCGGCCAAGCGTGTGGGCCCAACGGGCAAAGCCTACGGCCTGGACATGACCGACGACATGCTGGCCCTGGCCCGCGAGAACCAGCGCCAGGCGGGCGCCGAAAACGTCGAGTTCCTCAAGGGCGAGATCGAGAACATTCCCCTACCGGACAACTCGGTGGACGTGGTCATCTCGAACTGCGTCATCAACCTCTCCACGGACAAGGCGCAGGTGCTCAAGGAGGCCTTCCGTGTGCTGCGTCCCGGGGGGCGCTTTGCGGTTTCGGATATTGTGGTCCGCGGCGAGGTTCCGGAAGCCGTCCGGCAGAGCATGATGCTTTGGTCCGCCTGCATCGCGGGGGCGCCTGAGGAGCAGGACTATCGTGCCAAGCTGATCGACGCCGGCTTTGAGGAGGTCGCCTTCGAGGTCACGCGGACCTACGGCTTGGAAAAGGCGCGCAAGTTCCTGGAGAACGCCGGCCTAGACGCCGACGCGATCGCTCCACAGATCGAGGGCAAATTCGTGAGCGCGTTCATTCGCGGAACCAAACCGAAGGCTGCCTGCTGCGAACCCTCCTGCTGTTCAACGACGGCTTAGCCCCAGAGAAGCGTTACGGCAGGGCAGATTAATTCCGAGATCGGAAGGGGGCATTTCAAATCTTCGCTCCTGCAGCAGGGGAATGGCTCCCCTTCCGATTCCATCAACTCAAAGAACGAAGTGGTGGTTTCGCCTCGTGCCTTCAAGATTCATTTGAGCGGCTGCCCGTTTTGAGTCAGTTGCGAGAGGAGCGCCTGGCCTTGATGTTGAACGGGAGGCGTCAGCTTCGCGTAGGAGAGCTCTTCGGCCACGTCCTGACCAGTCGTTAGCGCATACGCGATGTAATCCCTTGTATCTCTGAATCAGCGGCAGTTTCGTTGAAACTGTTGCAGTGGGGGAGCCGAAGCATCGGCTCCCCCGCGGGCGGGCGTCTCCCGGCATCCCTCTGGTCGATTGACCGTCTCTGA